>Ga0307477_10000980_pt1 | contig 26335 bp, 22 predicted proteins | sample atmos_gasesECM2C_FD_203316 | JGI IMG/M metagenome (GOLD analysis project Ga0307477, IMG submission 203316) | Hardwood forest soil microbial communities from Morgan-Monroe State Forest, Indiana, United States - atmos_gasesECM2C_515 | ecosystem: Environmental > Terrestrial > Soil > Temperate...
CAGGATCTGATCGCTCCTCCACGTACCGGCCTCATCGAGGGTGAACTTGGACAGTGAGGGTGTTGCCCCTTGGAACCAACTGTTGTCCCCCCCGGCAAACTCTCTGCATCTAGTTCAGCTCGCTGCTTGGCACTCCGAGTTGGCCTAGGATTTCCTTCACCTTCATAGTGCCTCAAGGTCAATTCGCTCAATCTCGTCCTTCATCCCAAGCAGATTTCGCACAAGAGATGCGTCGATATCTGAGCCAACAGCCGCTACCCACCACAGATGACATGGCCGCGATTCGGCTGGTGGAATCGCATCTTGCTTGAAGAAAGAGATGGCTTCATCTAGGTCGGAGTGAGCCGTGGTTACCAGAGAAGCCATGTCTCGTATGGTTCTGACCCGCTCAAACACTCCGTCCACGATGTCTTCAACCCAAGTTGCTTCGAGCCCCCAAACTGAGAAGTAGCGCATCCCCTGGCGTATGGACCTTTCCGCAAACGTCTCGACCACGGACTGCTCCTCAACGTTGTTGCTCATCAGCAACAGTAGGCAGAAGGGTTCGCCCGGAATGGATTCTTCTGCGGGCCACCGTCCGAGGCTGTGAAGCCGGGAGAACGCGAATCGTCTGTCAGCCAAGCCGCCTGCCACGGAAGCTCTCATGCGTCTACCCACCATTGAAGGCCCGAATCTCTTTGAGCAAGTGCTCAATTCGCCCTAGGTAAATCGCGTTGGCATCGCCTACGCCATTGTTAATGGCATTCGAGAGGATCCCGTTGTTGTCGTAGTCAAGAGGGTTCTGCATGTAGTTGTTCAGCTTGACCAAGTGATCGTAAATTTGGTTCTGGAGACCCTGTGAAGCCGGTCCGTCACCGGCAGCCCCGACGATTGGTGAGCTGTCGGCAGCGGCTACTCCACCAGCATCGCTTTCAATCGCGGGCGCGTTGTTCTCTACAGTATTGATTCCGACGAAGGCTGCACCGCTCGTCAGAGCTGGCACGCACGCCAGGATGCAGGCAACTGCTCCCCCGACGATCGCAAAGGGTACCCACGGGGCCGGCCCTTTCGCGTCGAAGCTCTGCATCATTTGCTGAGTTGAAGCCTGTGCTGCGGCCTGCATCTCCTGCTGGTAGATCTCCGCCTGCTGCTGGGCTTGTTGTTGAGCAATGGCTGCCTGAATCTGCTGTTCGAGAGCGGCGTTTACAGGTTGCGCGTCGGCTATTGCCTGCTGGATCGTTTGAGTGGGATCGTAGGAACCACCGGAACCGTAGTCTCCGGGACCGGAAGGTCCGTATGACGAGCAGGTTCCGTTCATGTCGCAGGGCATGACTGGAGCGGGCCCACTGCTGGGACAAGACCCTCCGTCCTCGCACCCAGTGGTGTACCTAAGCCCTGTTGGATCGCTACCGTTCAGCGGATTTCCTGCTGTATATGCGTAGGGCTGTCCCGTTGCTGCCAGCAGCGGATCGACCGTCATAAATTGCGCCGTAATGGAGTCGTAGTAGCGGGCGCGCAGGTAATAGAGCCCAGACTCTGAGTCGAGGTACTGCCCGCTGTACTTCAGATTATTCTGAACGGATCCGCTGCTGCTCGTCACGTTCCCATACGGATCGTACGTATAGCTGTTCTGAACCGTTCCGGAGGAGTCCTCTACCTTCCGTACGGATCCGATGGCGTCCTGGGCGTAGTAGTAGGTGGAGCCGGATGGCAGGATCTCGGCAACTGGATATCCACGAGGGTCGTAAACATATGTCGTGGTGTTGGTACCCGTAGTCTCTTGCAGCAAGCCGGGGTTGGCACCGGTGTCGGCCCAGGCGAATGAGGTCGTACTGCTCCCGGTGGTCTTGCTCATGCGCAAGCCAGTGCCGTCGTACTTGTAGGTGGTTGAGCCTGTCGGGGCAGATCCGCATGCTGCGGTCGACGAGCCGGAGTAATACCAACAAAGCTGGTTGAAGTCGTTGTACTGATAGGAGCTGGTGCTTCCAGCCCCGGTGCGATCGCCGTTGGTGTTGTATGTGTAGGTCGTAGCACCGGAAGGCGCTGAGCCACAGCCGTTTGAAGAGTTACCTGATACCGACCAACAGAGTTGGTCTGTCTTACCCGACGTTGAATTGAATGCTTCGGTCTTGCCGTTATCGCCGGTCGAGTTCCCAGCTGAATCATACAGATACTGGTTGCTGGTGCCAGGGGAGGTGGGACAGCTACTGGGAGCAGACGAGGACATGGCGCAAACCTGATTCAGCGATGTGTACCTGTCGTACTGCGTGCTTGACGGCTGGGATGTGTCTTTGGTGATCAGGTTGTCGCTGTTTCGGGTGTAGGTACTCGTAAAGACACCGCTGATGGAGCTGATGCTGTTGGTCCCGTCATAGTTGAACGTGTTGTTGGTCGCCGTGGTCGTCGGCAATGTCTCCTGGGTCAGATTGCCGTTGTGGTCATACGTGTAACCGATGGAGCCCGTCGGCGCAGACGAGCAACTGTTGCTCGACGTTCCAACGTAGGCCCAGCAGGTCTGGTTTGCACCGTTGAAGGTCTGGGTCAGCTTGGTCCCGCTGGGGTAAGTGATTTGAGTGGGATTGCCGTTTGCATCGCGGCTGTACTGGACTTGCGACGCCGCCCCGTTAGTGTACGAAGTCAACTGGCTTCGGTAGTTGTAAACCCAGCTTGAGCTTCCGGTGCCGTCCCCCATGCCCGTCATGTTGCCGTCGGCGTCGTACGAATAAGTGGTCAACGTGCTGGAGGCGGTTGAGCCGCACGGCTGACTAGTGCTCCCGTCGTAGGTGACGCAGCGCAAATTGGCGTAGTTGTAGCTATTGGTGATTACGGCCGCGGACGGCTGCGTGGTGGTGAGAAGGTTGCGGTCGTGATCGTAAGTGTATTGGGTTGCTGCGGTGGGAACATTTGATGAGCACGTATAACTACCGCTGACCGAGCCGTTGTAGGTCCAACACTCTTCGCCCGCTGCGTTGTATGCGTTGGTTGTGAAGTTGCCGTTGCCGTCCTCGACAGTCAGGACGTTGCCATTAGCGTCGTACTTGTTCTGGGCGGTGACGGTTATACCAGTCCCGCTAGGTCTGGTTCCGCACGTGGGGCTACTAATCGCAGAGGTGCTGTTAGCTGTCCAGCAGAGCCGGTTATTGATCTCGTACGTTGCGGTCGTGATATTCCCCACCGGATCGGAGGCAGTCAGCCGATTGCCATTCGCGTCGTAAGTGAAAGTCGTCGTATGGCTATTGGGATCTTGCGTGGTGAGTAGATGTCCATACCCGTCGTACGTATTGGTCGTGGTGTAAGACGAGGCACAACCGCACCCGGAGACGTTGCCGTTGGGACTGACAACAGTCAAAACATCGCTCGATGCGTCGTAGGTGTAGGTGGTCTTATCGCTCAAGGCATCCGAAGCCGACATCTTTTGGCTCAGTGCGTTGTAGGCAAACGTTGACGTATTGCCATCGGCATCCGTGGCGGAGGTGACCCGACCGTCGGCGTCGTATGCCTGCGACGTGGCCCCCGTTGGGATCGTTCCGCACGTTGGACTCGACAGAGCTGACGAAGAGAGATCGGTCCAGCATTTCTCGTTGTCGCCGTCGTACGTGTTCGTTGTGTGGTTACCAACCGGGTCCACAGTCGTCAGCAGGTTGCCATTCGAATCGTACGTGTTGGTCGTGGTGGCCGTTCCACTCCCCGTGGGCGATGGCGCGCTCTTGGTTAGCACCTCGTTCAGCGGGTTGTATGTGAAGGTAATGGTGTAGTTCGAGCTTGAGCTGCAGCCCGACGTGTTGCCGAGAGGCGGAGTAAGCGTTGTCTCCCTGGAGAGCGAGTCGTACCACATGCAGGTGACATCGCTGGCTGCGTTGCTCGTGGAGGCGACATTGCCGTAGCTGTTGTAGCTGAGGGTCGTGGTGTTGCCGTCGGGATCAATGGTGGACTCGACGTCTCCCTTGCTGTAGGTGTTGCTTCCCACCGTGCAAGTAGAGGACTCGCATATTGAGTACTTGGCAATGGTGGCGTAAGAAGAAGTCAGTGTCGGGTACGTAGTACAACCCGTGCTCGTGTTGGCAACCGAGTCCACCGTTTCCCAGCACCGGTTCCCCAAGGTGTCGTAATAGTCGCTGGTTACATCGCCGTTGGGGTCAGTCCGGGTCAAAGGCTCGTTCAGCGAGCTATATGTTGCTGAGGTCGTCGTCGTTGAACCCGTTGCAGGAATCGCTTTGGTCCCTAGCACGTTCCCATTCGTGTCGTGCATCAGCCAAGTGCCTGTCAATAATGGTGAGGCCTCTTCCGATAATCCAAGAGTTGCGGGGTCGTAGGTGTATGTGGTTGTGGACGTTGGAGAGGATCCATATCCCGCAATGACCTGGGTTAGCAAGCCATAGGTCGTGGTGTACTGGGTCTCTAGATTGAGGTGAGGACTAGATCCAGGATCGACCGTCTTTAGCGTTGTGTTGATGTTCGTCGCTGGGCTCGCGTAGCTGTAATCGATCTCCCTGCTCAACTGATCGACAGCCTTGGTTATCTTGAAGTTGGTGTATGTATATGTAGTTGTATTGGCGTCCTTGTCCTCTTCAGTCAGCATCTCATGGTTACTGTCGTAGGTGTAATACGTCGAGTTGCCGTTTTGGTCCTCGACCTGATGCAGGTTTCCGGAGGAGTCATAGAAGAAATAGACGTATTGACCATCGGGATCCTCAATCGACTTGATGTTGGTACCCGTCGAACATGTAGCGCCGTTCCAACAGACCGTTAGAGTGCGTCCGGACGCATCAGTCACCGAAGTGAGCACCCCGCTTGTGTAGGCGAACGAAGTGGTATTGCCGTTTCGATCCGATTCCGACGTGATCTTCCCCGAGGAATTGAAGTTGTAGGCGTACCCATCCCACCTGGTATAGGTCCATGTGCCGGCGGAGTTGGTCAGTGTTGAAGCGTTGTAGGTAGGGGCGGTCCACGTGGATCCGACCAATGTGAAGGTGACGGTACTTCCGCTCTCGTCCGTGATTACGATCGAGTTCTGCGCGGCATTCTCAGACAACGTCATTCCAGTTGCACGCTGGATCGGAACTGTCTGGCAGGTGGTAGGTGGTGGGCACCCAGGGGCAAATGCAAGCCCGGGAATGTTGGATGACCACCCCCACCCGAACGCTCCATCAACTGCTGTGGTACCTAGTTGATTGGCTCCGCCACCCAACGGCACCGACGTGCCGGACGGTATCGACCAGCTGGTTCCGTTGTATTGCTGAACCAGCGTTTGATAGCTCGTACCGGCGATGTACCCTCCAACTGCCCAACAGCTAGTGGATGAAGGGCAGGCTATTCCGAGTAGATCGTTGTATTGGGCGCTAGATGTGTCTGCAGACGACACAACGTTCCAGCTTGTCCCGTTGTACTGCTCAGTAAGTGTTGATTCTGGGGAGGCACTGTTGTAGTCGTACCCGTCGGCCCAGCAATTGGATGACGAAGTGCAGGTTACGCCGTAGAGCATGTTGTTGGACGCACCCGATTGATTCGGGGACGATACCGTGCTCCAGCTCGTCCCGTTGTACTGAATGATCAGAGTGGAATACGACCCCGAGACTTGGGAACCCACTGCCCAGCAGTTACTCGAAGAGGTACACGTTACGTTGTAGATGAAGTAGTTGGTGCCACTCTGACTAGGCGACGAAACAATGGACCAACTCGATCCGTTGTAGTGCTCGACAAGAGTCTTGTCGTTGACAAAAGACCCGGACGGTAAGTAATAGCCTGTCGCCCAACAGTTGGATGAGGACGTGCAGGTGATTCCATAAAGGTAGTCAGTGTCGCCAGCGCCAGTGTTGGGGGACGTTACGGTGCTCCAGCTTGTCCCGTTGTACTGCTCAACAAGCGTTTGGCCACCGGCGTATCCGTCAGCCCAACAGTTAGATGATGATGTACAGGTAACACCTGCAAGAACATTGCTTTGGCCGCTGACATTCGGGGATGACACGACGCTCCAGCTGGTGCCGTTGTATTGCTCGATCAGGGTTTGCCATGCCGAACCATTCGAATAGTCGCCAACAGCCCAGCAATTTGATGATGAAGTACACGTTACCGCGGACAAGCCGTTCGAGGCCGAGGTTGTTCCATTCGGTGAGCTGACAATGCTCCAGCTCGACCCGTTGTATTGCTCAATCAGCGTTTGGGCAAATCCGTTCGGATAGTCATAACCCACAGCCCAACAGTTAGTAGTCGACGTGCATGTGACAGCAGCTAGCTCGTTACTGGCTTGCGCTGTTTGCTGTGGAGAGTTGTAGGACCGGGTGACGTTGAGACCTAATCCGCGCCCCGGTACGGAGATATCGGTAGCGCTACGGAATAGCGTTCCGGAGTTGACGTTTACCGATCCGACGATGTTCGACTGTGCGGTCGGCGATGACGTCGACTGGTTGCCTGCAGCGGCTGATGCAGAGTACGCCGGAGACAGCGGCGGGCTCTGGTAGGTGGCCTGATACCACCCCTCCACGTCGATGGTCATGTCGGCGTTTTGGGTGGAATACACGCGGAGCGCGCCGTCGGACCCCAGAGGCACAACTGCATCAAAGTTAGATATGGTCGAGGTGTAGTAAAGTTGGTCGTTGGTTGTAGGTTGGGTTCCCCCGTCGGGCCAAACGATGATCTGCCCCGAGCTGCTCGGCGTTATGACCGCGATGTTTACCGCTACTGCGGTTATCTGGCCTGCCGATGGAAGACCACCAGGCGTTAGTCCAGCAAGGGGGTATGCAATTGACTGTCCACTAAGTAGAGGGTGTCCGGTGCAGTTATACCCGGTGTTCGCGCGCGTATCGCACGCGCGGTTAATAGCTGACGGAAAGAAAGGTCCGCCAGTAGGACTGGATAGACGGCTGTCGCTCGTCCATGCATTCGCGTCAATAATCACGTCGGTGGATTGGCCGCTTACAACGACATCGAACTCGCCATTGGTACTGTTGACCGGCACAATGACGCGGTTGCTGATCAGTTCCCCGCTGCCGTAGTAGATGTTGGTGACAGATGGTTGAGTACCACCGTCAGCAAAAATCGTCAGTGACCCGCTTCCCCCGGTGCCCGGAACTACAGATACATCGAAAACCACGGCTTGTACCCCAGGCTCTGCTGGGATGCCGCCGACCCCTGTCGCGGCTACTGCATAGGCGCCATGTGCGGAGGTCCATGGACCTGTCCCGGAACAGTTAGTTCCGGTGCCGGACCTCGAGTCACAGATCCGTGTTGAAGGCGACAGCGGATTCATCAGTCCAGCGTTTCCAGACACCGGAACTCCCGGAACGTAACCCATCAGGTCAACCACAATGTCTGTGGAGCCAGCCGACGAGTTGTAGACATTGACCGCGCCCTGAGTAACCGTAGGACCGCCGCTCGCAATGTCCGGTTGCCCTAGCGGTACTTCAAGGAGGTTGCTCACGGTTGCACTTGGTTGGAAGTTGTCATTGGCCCCAACCATCGTCGTGGTGCCGGGGTTTCCAACCCCAGACGGAGTAAATACAAGGACACCCTGTTGGGCCGGAGAGACGGTAGTGACGTTCACAATGGCAGCAGCAGCCGTTGCTGGCACTCCGTCGTTGAGGGATGTGTGACTGTTTGTGTAGTTGCCAATTTGTAGTGCAGGCGAGAGTGACGAATTGGATGCGATCGCGTTATCGGTACTGCCGTAGTTGTCGCACTGGTTGTTCTGGCTCGCACGCGTGTCGCAGATTCGCAGCGGCGTTGGGAGCGGCACGTAGGGTCCCGGGCTGACGAACAAAAAGGCCGATGCAGCGCCGCAGTTCGTGAGGGTTGGACAACTGGAACTGCCGGAAACAGTTACCGTTACCCAAACCTCACCCGGTGGCGACGCGGGCGTCAGCACGGACAGCGAAGTTGTCGACGCTACATTTGGCGCCGCAGGACTGGGCACGTTGCCAAACGAAACAGTGGTACTACCCGGTGTGGTAGAGAAGTTTGTCCCCGTGATGGTGACAGTCGTGCCACCGCTGGTTGGTGCCGATTCCGGTGCAATGGCGGTGACAGTCGGGGATCCGCTGGCGTGAGCAACAACGGGGCGATTCGCGAACGACAGCAGATTAGTGAGGCTCTTTGGAAAGACTGTTGTTGCGGGCAGTAGGCCGGCAAACACAGCAACCGTGATTGCGGTTAATGAAAGTCGGGCGCCACGAGATATTGATTGCCGTTTGCTACCGTGCCGCACCTGCTGTCCTCCCCCAAGTCCTCACCCGTCACTTGGGCGTGGCCTTGGGTGACAGCTACTGGGCGTGGATGGTAGCGAAGGGAAGAGGGGAGGCGGTAGGCGTTGTCCGTATCTGTACCATGCGCGCATGAGAGGGCAAGCAGTCGCCATCTTGGGTGCTCTTGTATTAATAGGGGTGGCGGCCTGCGGCAGTGATACGACATCGAGCCCGACACCCCAAGGCGTGGTTCAATCTCCGAAGTTCGGCAACTCGGGAAGTGGAAAGGCTTCAGGAGATTTCAACGGCACCATGACGGTGTCCGACGTGACCTGCTCCACGGTGGCGGCACAAAAGTCGCTAAACGTCGTCATCACCGGAACAGCTGCTGGACAGGCGCTGCAACTCTCGCTGCTCGTCAAGCCGGTGCAGGGCGTCGGTGGCTACAACATGACCAAAGGAAGCGGCATTGGGGGGCTGACCATCACCGATCTGACGCCTCCTGGCGGTAACTGGGGTCAGGGCACAGAGTTCAGCCATGTGAATCTGAACACACCGAACGGCAGCAACGGAACCTTTGATGTCTGGGGCGACAGGCCGGGTGCCAGTCCCGTGGAACTCTCTGGGGCGTGGAACTGCAACCTCGTGGTGCAGTACTGAGCGTCGTCACGACAAGCGATCTCGAATGTCGCAGAGGCACGCTAACCATCTCCCGGTACAATCAGCCACAAGATGCAGTGTCTAGTTCGGATGGATTGTTCTGAAGAGACAGCCTCCCATCAGTGGCGAATTAGCCAAGATGTCGCCGCAACCCAGATCAGAATGCTCACATGGGAGGACTGCCGACGGGCAGCTGTTTCGTAATCAGCGTCGTCAGTCTAGATTTCAAGGTCGGCTCCAGCTGAGACCAGTGCTCTTCTGACGCCGAATTGGTAGACCCGCGTCCTTGTGCCGACCTGTGGAGAAGTGCCTACCAATCACGGCGCAAATCTAGGGGTCTGGGGCTGATGACCGGCCAGAACGACATCTGTGGGGAATCGACTTAGATGAAGGCTCGGACTTGAGGCGGGAGGCGATCGGCGTTCTCGGCAACGGCGACCGCAGTTCGAAGGTTGGACCAGAGGCGTCCACGAACGTCAGCGATTGAGCACTGCCAGGCATCACTGAGTTGTCGCTCAATCACGGGCGAATCACCAGGCCGTTTCGCTCCGACACGCCGAGTATATGGAAAGTCGGTTTCAGTCAACACTCGGTCCGATGGAAGGCTGGCGACGATGTCGGCCGACATCGCCGCATTGACAGAGAACCATGCCTGCATTTCGACAGCCCTCCGCACATCTGCGCCGGTCCCACTAAACCAGTGAAGGATCGGTAGGCGGATCGCGTGCTCTTCGAGCGCGTCCAAAACATCGACTATGGCACCAGAACTATGGAGGGATGTCATAACGGGCTCGTCGGCGAGTCGTTCGAGAATTTGACTCAATACCTCCTTTTGTAAGTCAAACCGGGCTGCCTTGCGATCCAGACCAACCTCTCCAACGAGTGCGAACCTGGGAAGAAGCCGCTCAAACCATTCTGCATCGAATGATTCAAGGGCCTCTCGGTCTCGTGGGTGGACGCCGAGACCCCATACCAGGTGCGGATAGCAGCCGTGCGGGACTGAGAGGCTCTCCGAAAGACTCCGCGTTACCGCAAAGATGATGGATCCGCCAAGGCGCTTCACTTGGGACGCGGTGACGTCGGTGGCGATGTGTGCGTGTGCATCGATGGAAGGCAGATCAGGGGAGACCACGAACCAGCTCCTCAACGCCAAGTTCGAGTAGGGCACGAGCGGCATCCATGTCGAATCCTTCGGGGAATGGCCCCATCGCCGCTAATGTTGCCGGGTCGAACTCCCAACCGCCCGCCGATCTCACCGCAGAGATGTCACTCCGACGTTGATCCAATAGTCGTTGTCTTTCAGTCCCTACCAGGCGATTGACCAGGTATTCGGTGCGGTCAGCCAACCCGGCGCTGAGAATCGAACCACGACGAGTCATGCAAGCGATACAAGCGCCACAGTTCAGATTCGCGGCGCCACCCCTAAAGTATTGGCCAAACCCCTTTGAACAGGAGAGCGTTATCGGGACGGCGTTCTCCACGACGTCATGGCCGAGACTGTCCGCGGCCATGCGTACAAGCTGGCCCTTGGTGATGTCGAGGTACGGATTGGCGACACTGATATCGAAGCCAAGTCCTTGGCACATGGCGTTGATGTAGGCAAACGTCGTGGGATGCGTGGACCGGGTGGAGTGCGGTCCGCCGCGATTCGCGGAAAGGGGCGGGTTGAGGCTGGTAAATCCATTCTCTGGAATGGTTACCTGGTTGGCTCCGCCGGCTGCGGCGACAGCGATGCCAAGCGCCGTAAACATGAAGCTGCGCGTTCTCGTCGAACGCTCCCGAGTTGCGTTTGCTGCGGCGCCAACCTGAACCTGGTGGTACACGAAAGGGTCTCGCATATTCGACAAGTAGGGACGCACACGATTCTGGGATTGGCGCACAGAAGGATTGTCGGAGTGTCCCATGAACACCGTTCCCGGAGCACTGAGAAACGCGCCACACAAAGAGTCCACTCCTCCACTGAGGAGGTTGACCGTAGGAGCCTTTGTGTTCAACAGCAACGGAGCCTTTTCCTGCTGTTCTTCAACCAGTCGGAGTGCCCAGGTGTCACCAGACAGCCAGTACAGAGTTGTCTCAATGATTGGCACAACACCGAGGATCGCATCAGGCTGTCGGACATGAACGATCAGCTCAAGGTCTCGTGACCATGAGGCAGAGGACCGACCGACGAGTCGGTCGGTGATGTATGCGCCAACAGCAAGTCGGACCAGATCGATCGCGCGCTCTGGAACAACGCCCAGCTGCGTCAGCCACGGATCGACGTCTGAATACATCACAGGACCCCGTCCTGGTGAGGCGGGCCACACAACCGTGCGAGCACGCGGAGTCGTGGCAACTGACCCCTCCGGGAGAAGCTCAACGCTCGGCATGGGCTGTTTCCCGGGCACGGAGTACATCGATGGCGACAACGGTGAGTTCAGCGACGACCTGGGAACACTCTTCGGGCGTCGGTGAGCCAACGTCCGGGCGCATCGTAGGTTCCGCTCGCACCATGTCCCGAATCAGATCATGGACCTGTCGCTCGTTGTTTGCAGCGTCGGCTCTCGACATCGCTCCGGTTCGGAGCTGATCGGTAATCTCTACGAGCGCCCGTTGAAAGATGACCTCGGCAACGGCGTCACAGATGATGAGCTGATAGTCGACGGCAGCGTCTGGCGGAAGTTCCAACAGAGCCAGCAGGATCCGCGCTGCTGCCTCCCGGAACGCCTGGTCATTCTCATCCGACGAGGCTCCAAAGACTCGGTCGACAAGACGCTGCGTCTGGTCAAGCGGACTCAGATCTCGAAGGTCGTCGAGGTCAAGACCGAGCTGGCCAAGAGCAACAGCGTCCTGCGATCGAAGCGCGAAACCACCACCGAGGGCAGCACCGGTCTGGCGCGCGCCGAGCATGACCGGGCGCTGTCCACGCCCTCGTGGTGGGGCTCCGACAAACGGAAGGCCAGCAATTGCTGCTCCACCTGCGAGGACCTGAGATAGGGGTACACGTGGTATGGCCCGGCTTCGGACCGAGGCATCGTCGGCCCGAAGGCCGTCAGCAATGTTGCGAAGAATGTCGAGCAGTTCTCGACGTGGCGGCTCCTCCGGCGGCGGCGTCTCGCCGCCATTACCTCCTCCTCCACCGGAGCCACCGCCAAAGGCATTGTCGACCGATTGACGTGCACGCTGCCACGAGCCTTTGCCGCTTCCTCCATAGCTTCCAGACATGCCCATGGCTACGGCCGGCGCTGAATCGCGGCTCGCAGAGCCGTCTTCAGTTGCGAAGACGACCGCGGATTCTCCAGGAGGCTGGACGCCAGCGCCCTTATTGGTTCCACGCTGCTGGTGGCGATCTTCGCTGCAAGGCCGACCTCGATGTTCGCTGCCAATCTTGACTCGATCACCTCAGCAGCAGTTCGAGCAACGCCCGGCTCTGCCTCGGCGATCTCGATGATGATCCGCACGATCTGGTCGGAGTGATCGATTGAAAGCGCGCGGTCGGCAAGCGTACGCACCACCCGTTCGATCTCTCCGATCTGGAAGTTGTGTAGCTCGTCAGAGATGATGGATCGGCGTGCTGCTTCACTCTCGCGTGATGCAACGAGATCATCGACGGCTCGGGCGACCTTTCCGCTGAGTCCACCGCCAGACGCAACCGCGGTCAGTGCGGCGGCGAGCGCCATGTATGAGGCGATGTCTTCATCGGACTCGGACAGAAGTGGTTCAGAACGTGCCCAATCCTTCGTGCTCTTGGAGATCCCTTCGGGTATGTCGGTTCCGGCGACATCACGCGCCCACTGCTCCCATCGTGCAAGCAGGCTTCGCATCTCATCTCCTGGCGTTGCAGCAAGGATGCGGAAGTCGGGGGTGAGGAAGTTCTCCTCCAGCAACATCAGCTTTGCGGCCACAGAAGGAGAGAGTTCGATCGCCCTGCTGGCGGCAATGGAACGGCGGACGGCAAAGCTGTTTAGAAACCGCTTGATCCGGCGGGGGTTGAGGGCGGCATCTGCGGAAAGCCCGGAGCAGATCTGGCGAGCGAGAACCTCAAGTGCACGGGTCGAGTCGTCGTGAGGCGCGCCGTCGAGGAGGGGAAGCTGATGCGTGGATCGACGCTGTGCACAGTGCGCCCGAAGGGAGTCATACGTGTCGGATTGTGAGGCGAGGAGCAGTGTTGCGTAGGTGACCGCATCGTCGGGGGTGAGAGCCGGAATTGAAAGCGGGAGCTGAACAATCTTTTCGAGATAGAAGTCTGCGAATGCGGCGGAGCGCCCTCCAGCTCCGATGCTTGCAGCAATTGCCGAACGTACCATCGTCTCATCAGCGGCGATAACGAAAACCATGCGCTCGACCGACAGGAAGAGCTTGATGGCTTCGAGGCTTTCAACAACAGCATCGGGCAGGCACCGATCCAAATCGTCCACGAGCACGATGACCTTCTCGGTTCGCTTCTTTTCATTGACAGCGCGAATCAGCTCGCCGAACTCGGTACGGAAACCCTGCATTGTGGCCGGTAGAGTCTTCGACTCGTCCTCAGGTGGGGCAACGAAGCCCTCCACGTCGCTCGACATTCCCTTGACGAGCTGGGCGAGCATTCCCCAGCCGCCATCAAGTGGGACTGTGGCGAGCCCCCTCAGTGCCGACGCGGCGATCTTGCCGAAACGGACGCGGCCGAGAAGACGCTTGACTCTTTCCAGAAGCTCCGGGTCCTCATTTACCTGAGCACGAATCTCGTTCAGCACCATCTCGACAAGTGTGGATCGAAGATGTTCTGCGTCCTCGAATTCCCACGGATCAATCCGGAGAACAAGGAACTTCTCAGGGTCTCTTTGATCAATCGCCTGACGAATGAGTGTCAGAAGTGTCGATTTACCTGTCCCCCACCCTCCGCGGAGACCAACGGTGAGCGGTCGAATGTCGGCCCGGCAGATGGCCTCGACGATGGGGGTCACCACCGCGTCGAAGCCGAGCAGATCTAGGTCGGCGGGATTGTCGTCGAGGATGTGGAGAGTCATCGTAATGGCGTTCGGCCGTTCACCGGAGCGGTGACGTAGGCAAGATCACCCTTGCGAGCGGACTCGGTCAGGACCTCAAGCCTCGACAAAGTCTCTCTGATTGGCTTCCCTTCTGCTTGATAGGAGGCCGGCGCTTGCTGGTACATAGGTTCTCCGGTTTGTGGGGAATGACGCGCACAGCAATCGTACGCCGATGCCCAGGCGCCTTCAGTCGCTGAGGGTGGCGTCAGTAGCCATTTACCACGGGGGCGGTCATGATTCCCTCCTCGACATCGAGTTCCCAACCGATCCCAGTGCTCTAATCACTGACTCGTATGCATCGTCCTCACTCACATGGTCGTAGTGACGAGCGATAACTTCGGGTGAGGCACCTGCAACGACTCTCAACTGAGAAGGACCCACCCCCCGACGCAGCATCTCGGTGATCCAGGAGTGCCGTAGAAGGTGCGGATGTACCGTCCGACCCAGCGCTGCCCGCTCTGCAGCATCATGGACCACCTGCTTGATGCCCGAACTCGTGAGTGGCTCGTAATCGCCAAAAGGCCCTCGCCGCTGTGAAAGAAAGATGCGCTCCGAATGACGGTCCTTGGGCAGACCCGAGACGTAGCGATCAAGGCGGCGAACTGTATTAAGAGGTATGGGGACTCGACGTTCTCGGTTCCCCTTGCCGGAGATGGCAAGCATCGCTTGACGCCCCGACCTTACGACGCTCCCCGGCTCCAGAGCCAACAGCTCGGACAAACGAAGTCCGCAGTCCGCGAATAGGCGGATGATCAACTTATCCCGCTCCGTGGGAGCGGCGGCCTCCATCCGATCGATCTCCTCACGATTCAGCACGTCTTTGTAGAGCCGAGGCAGCTTCGGTAGTTGCGGCTTGGCTGTTACTGGTTCGCCCTCCGCAGCAGCCCATGTCAAGAACTGCCGAACTGGCCTCACGTACGAGTGGACGGTGTTCTTGCTGAGTTGGGTCCCGAAGCGGCCGGTCCTGCTGAGAAGCGTGGCGGTGAACATATCGAGTGCCTTGCGGTCGAGCTGGCCCACATCAGTAATCTGCTCCTGGGCACACCAAGGAAGGAACACCCGTTCCAGGGCAGGCGCATAGCAGTTGTCCAACGTTCGGGGCGAAAGCCCACGGGCACGGCAACTCATCAGATAGTCGGCCGCTAGCGCCTCTAGGGGTGTTGCCGTCTGCCTCGGGAGAAGCTTGAGTGTGCTCATCGTTGCAGCCTCTGCGTGAAAAACAGGTTCTCCAAATACGTGTGGTGCGATCCAATTCTCGTTACAACCAAACGCACCGTCCCTGCCGAGGCAAACAGCCTCCAGTGGAGAACCTGCCTGGGTGAAAAAGCAGGGATTCCAAAGGGTGTTTTGAAGAAGTCGAACAGACTCGAAAATGCGCGAAATCCCTTGTAGCACAAGAGGTTTCTCGAAAATGGGAGCGGGAGACGAGACTCGAACTCGCGACAACCTGCTTGGAAGACAGGGCCTCTTCTTCGAGTCCGAGAACTGCACGGTTCCGAGTTCAACAGCAGTCCCTGCTGCACCAATCCCGCTGCAATGCAGTCCCTGTCTGGATGGCGCCAAGTTCATGGTCTGCGCCCTTGTGATGAGTCGACCGGAGATGAGACGAATCGTCCATCAACAGACGTTGAAACATGGCGGCGGATTATCGCATCTATCCCTGGCCGGTCGTCACTACGGCACTTGACCACAACAACTACTGCTCAGCGCATTCCTCGGAGCAGTAAAACCCGCCCCCGGGCGTGAAGTTGGAACCGTCGTCGGCGAGAACGTCGGTGTCGACGGCACAACCGCAGCGGTCGCAGAAGAGCCATTGCGCCTCGGTTCGCAGTGGAAGCGGAGCCATCTGGTGGATCTCGGCGACTAAGCGCCGGAGGTTCGTGACCGCGTCCTGATCGGATCCAGGGAAAACCAAGTGGTGACGTATCAGCTCTGCAAAGTCGGTGACGCTGTACATGGCCTGCTCCTCGTGACGTTGTTGGGAGCCAAAGGCCACGGGTCGAGGAGTGTGGGCAAGGGAAGCCGAAGGCCGGGAGAACCGAAACGAAGTGAAGGCTCGCACTCGCCTTGCGCTACGACGAGATCGTGGCAGGCTCACCTCAGACAACGGCATGCAGAAGGCGGCTGGGCAGTCAGAAGAACCTGGCAGCGGAGCTGATGTCGTTGACAGGTTTCGCCCGGTTACGACCCGGGTGAGTCCGGATCCTCCGCCGTCGCCGAGGCGAGCAAGCGATCGAGCGCCACTTTAGGGATTAGTAAGCGCCGGCCGATCTTGATGTGGGGGATGTCTCCTCGGCGGACGGACTCGTATGCGAAGGCGCGGCTGATTCCGAGAACTTGAGCGGCCTCCTCGACGGTCAAGGTCAGCCTCTCCTGCGTTGTGCCAATTGCACCTGCGCCGAGGGCACCGCCTCCGGCACTTTCAGCACCGGTTCCCGAGGCGTGCCGCAGGGCGTCACGGAGAGCCTGGGGGTGGCCGGCCCAATAGTCCGGGTCGACGATGGTGAACTTGACCTCGGGGTCAGGTGGCTTGCCCGTCGGGTCACCGACTGTGCCGCTTTGGGTACCCCGGCGGAGCAGCTGGACAAGGTCAAGTGACCGGTCGGCCCAGTAGCTGGGGTTGAGGATCACCACCTCGTTCGAGCGTTCGACCATCGGAGCCGAGGCTAAACCGACGGCGACAGACCAACTGGCTCGCCGGGTCCGGAGCCGGCCGGACCTTCTGATCGGGGCACAAAGGTTGGGATGGCTTGTGAATGGGGTAACGAGCGGGCCGCGGTGGCCCCGAGGTTGACTGACAAACTGACTGACTTTTGCTACTGGTGCGCTACTGAAACAGGTCCCACTGCCTGGATTTTCTGGTACGGGCCAGATTCGGCACCAGACCTGAGCTGCCCATATGGATTTAGACCTACCACACGGACAGTGGCGACCCGACTACGGATCAGAAGGTTGGGGGTTCGAGTCCCTCCGAGCGCGCTGACCAGGAACTATGCAACCGAAGATGAATCCGTCTTCGCCGTTCTAGCGCCACTACCTGGGCGTTCGCACTGATTTGTGATCATAAGCTCTAAACAGCGCGACTCGAGAACAAAGAGTTCCCGTCGCTTCGGTTGACTCCGGTGCTCACTTCGACGGCATCGTGGTTGTCGATGCGGAACTCGTAAGTGAGGAGAACGGCAACGCTCCCGCCGGTGCATTGATCACAGTGCGCTCGCCCCATCGGGAAAAGGCAATCGTGCTCGACCATGGTTGGCCGCCGCTCGATCCATGGGCCGTGAACAAAACTGGAAGCTTGGAGTCCGGCACCAGATCGAGCCGAGCTGAGCCCGCTGCTACGGGTCCGTGAGGAACCCGACCCGTGATCCGGGAGAACAGCACCCCGTCGTGCGGATGCGCTTGAAAGGTGGCGGAAGGAGCGATCAGCACCTGTAACAAGGCCGCCGAGGTGGTAAGACCCTCCGCGACGGAGGAGTACGGGCTGTCCGACTCGCTAAGGGCAATCCACTCGCCGGCACTCTGTCGAGCTGTCGGCGCCGGAAGTCCAAGTTGGTCTCGGACGGCGACGACGTCCCCTTTGAAATAGGCCACTTGGCCCGTTAGGACCACACTGAACTGGCTGCCACCGACGGAGACCGATTCGGAGCCAGAGGATGTTCGAGCGTCACCCACAACCATCTGCGAGAAGGCGCCTGCGCGCCAAACGGCGCGGTAGTGGAAGGCCGCCGATCGCCCCGCCGCCGTCAGCGCCTCGTTAAGGAGCTGAACTGGATCGGGGCGTGGGGAAACGGACAAAGCGAGTCCGATCTCAATGCCGAAGATGGCGACGAGCACGAGCGTGATCCAGGTTACGATCTTGCCAATTCGCGACCTCCCGCGATGGGCCCTCGCCATCACCACACCGTATGACGAGACTCTGGTTGTCCGACGTCAGCCTTGGGGAAGCTTCTGATCTGCGATCCGAAGGTTCGGGGCTCGAAGCGTCTGACTCCCACTAAGCATCTGTCCCTCTCTCGGTCCTCAAGGTACCGGTTGACGAGACACCCGCCCCGCCCATGCCTCTGCCTGGTGAGTGCACTGAGATGCGCGCCTGGCCTCCTCGCGACTGCCGACGACGCTTAGCGTCCTTCGAGTTCCAAGAGTTGGCTGCAGATGGCACGCGGCGATGAGTTAGCGTCTCGAGCTGTCAAGGAAAGGGGTGAATCTCGCATGAGTGTCACCGCTACACTTGAGCGTTTTCACGCTCCTAGCGCAGACCCCGACGCTGTCCACGCGATCATCGAACGTGATGGCGCGGCGATCCTCGAAGGGCTGCTGAGCGCCGACGTAGTCGCCCGGGTAAACGACGAAGTCGGCGCGACCCTCGATGCCGCTGATCCCGAAGCAGCGCTCTTTAACCCGATCATGCAGGCGTTCCACGGTCCGTGCACCAAGCAGGTCACCGGCGCCAGCGCCATCTCCCCCACGTTCGCAACCGCGGTGATGTGTCATCCGATGCTCTTGGGGCTCTGTGACCGGATTCTGCTGCCGTCGTGCGCGCGCTACCAGCTCAACCTCGGCCACCTCCTGCAACGAGGACCGGGCGCTGACGAGCAGTTGCTGCACCGCGACGAGGCTGTCTGGAGCGACGTGCCCAAGCCGGCGCCTGAGCTCCAGCTGGCGACCGTCATCGCCTTCGTCGATTTCACTCGTGACAACGGTGGTACCCGTGTTGTGCCTGGGAGCCACCGCTGGCCGGACCGGAGTCTCTCGCCGGCCGAGCAATTCACGCAGCCGCCTCCGACTCCAGAACAGATCGCGTACGCGGAGATGCCCGCCGGCTCGGCCGTTGTCTATACAGGCGGAACCATTCACGCCGGAGGGTCCAACAACACTGATGTCCCCCGCCGGGGCGCGCACCTTAGCTACTGCCTGGGGTGGCTGCGGACTGAGGAGAACAACTACCTCGCGGTCCCACCGCCGATCGCGGCGAAGCTCCCCACCCAGGCACAGGAACTGCTTGGCTACGCCGTGCACGACAGCATCCCGCGTGGCGGCGGCTATCTCGGCATGGTGCGGATGCAAGATCCGGTGGCGCTCCTCGCCCGAGGCGAGCTTTAGCCCAGGAGCGGCCCAAGCGACCCAACAATCGCGCCCCCTCACAAACCAACTCGGGCTGTCTACATGCTCCTAGTGGACCGATGCACCAGGCGTCCCCCAATCCAGGTCTGGGCCACCACTGGGGGATCGTCGGCATTGAGCTCCCCGTCGAGTACGACGAGGTCAGCGCGCAGGCCCGCGACAAGTGAGCCCCGCTCTTTCTCTTGGCCGCCTGCGTAGGCCGCGCCCGCGGTATAGGCCCGCAGCCAGTCTTCGTACGACACTGCCTGGTTGGCATCGAGCACTCGGCCAGACCCCGTCCGGCGGCTTGCCCCATGGCTCGAGGTCAGAAGCGGCTCGTGGAACGTGCACGGACAGTCGGAGGACGCGGCCAGAATCACGCCCGAGCGATCGATGTCGGCGAAGGGGAGCCACGTGGCGTCGTCGAAGACCACGTCTTCGACCTGACGTCCGAGGTGGTGCAAGAACCCGGGCTGGACCACGGCCACCCCGCCCAGTTCCGCCAAGCGCCGCAATTGTGCGGGTGAGGCGAGGCAGGCATGCTCGACACGAAAGCGATGGTCAATATCGCGATCCCGAGCGGCTGCTGCGAAAGCCTTCAGAGCGGCGTCGAGACCCGCGTTGCCAATGGCGTGCACCGCAACGCGAAAGCCGCTCTCAACCACATGCTCCACGTTTTGCTCGAGCCCGGCGAACAGCGTACCGAAGGCAAGTCGCTTTCCCTCGAAGTGCACGTCGAGGGCGGGTGCCACTCCGCCGTCGGCGAAGAGCTTCACCGGGCCCACTCGGACGCGTTCGTCCCCGGTCCCGGTAGGGGGCCCGGACAGGCGACGGTCGTCGGGCGGATCGAACAGGACGGTGGGGTGAGGACAGACGAGGACGGAGATCGGCAGCCTGTCTGCAGCCGCCAGCGCCCGATAGGCGGTCTCCGCCTCAGGCGGGCACGCCGCGTCGTGCACCGCAGTGATCCCCGAGGCGGGGAGCGAGCGCGCCAGCGATTCGATGTGATCGGCCCACCGGTCCGGGTCGTCGTACGGGGCAAGGGAGAGCCGGTGCGCCTCGGCCCACGCCCGTTCGATGAGAAGTCCGTTCGGGTTGCCGCGTTGATCCTTGCCGATCTCGCCCCCGGGCGGATCAGGGGTGTTGGGCCCGATGCCCAACTCGTTGAGGCCTCGTGAGTCGACCACCCCCTGGTGCAGGCTGTAGTGCGCGACCACCACGGGACGGTCGAGCCCGATGGCGTCGAGGCTTGATCGGTCGGGAGCGAACCCCGAGCCGATGTCGCTCCACCCCGCCGCCCTGATCCACGGTGTCTCCGGTTCCCGTGCGGCGTGGGTGGCGAGGACGAGCGCCAGCTCGTCGGTGTTCTTGACGGACGACACGTCGGCCCACCGAGGGTGTAGGGCGGCGATCGACAGGTGGTGATGAGCATCGATGAACCCGGGACACAGGATCCTTCCTCCCAGATCCTCCACCGCGACGTCACCGAAGCGAGCAAGTAAGGCGCGCTCGCCTACGGCCACGATACGGTCCCCCTCGATCACCACCACCTGGGGCGGCGAGGACCCAGGCGCCATGGTGAGGATGCGCCCGTTCAGAAAGGCGCGCCGGGGCTCAGCCTGGTGAGCGAGCGTAGATCCCAAAGCTGCGGCACAGCTTTCCGCCGAATCGGAGGGCAGTTGCCTTCGAGGGCTCGTTGTTCTCGGCGACCAGCGCGTACTCCATGCGTTCGAATCCCAGGGCGGCCGCGGCGCGACACGCCGTCGCCACGAGGGTTGAGCCCACGCCGCGCCCTTGATGCTCGGGCGTCACGCCCAGCGAGAGAAGTCCGGCGGTGCGCGCCCGTTTCCGGTTTCGAGCCATCTTGGCGATGCCCTTCGGCGAGGTGAGAGGCACGCGCAGCGGCGCGAGAACTTCGCCCAGATTCGGCATGCACAGCACAAACCCGATGTCGTGGTCGCCCACCGCAGCGAACTGGAACAATCGAGGCTCGATCGCGAGTCGAGAGCGCATCAGCAACTGGAGCGCTTCGCCATCGGTGATCTCGACCTCACCCCAGACAGTGCGAAAAGCGATGTTGTGCAGATGGACGTAGGTCAGTGCCTCCCGCCGGAACTGACGACGCGAGGCCGAGCGGATCCGGACATCGGAAGGAACCGTCTCGAGGCCGTCCCACGGCCGTTTGGCGAGGTCGATCTCGAAGTTGAGGTAGCGGTTGATGCGCTGGAAGCCAGCGGCAGCCAGGAACTCGCGCGTCGTGGGGGGATCGTGGGCGCAGGCAAGGAAGGGGGGCTCGTCGAAACGGTCCTCGCGCACCCCCATGCGGTAGTAGGGGTTGGCGTTGAACGACGCCCACACCTCGGTCGCGCCATGCTCGGCGAGCCATTTACACGCCGCGTCGAGGACGGTACTGGCCGCATCCACATCGAGCGCCTCGAAGAACCCGATGCTGGCGGTGGCCTCGCCCGTCTTCTTCTGGAGGCCTCGATCGAGGAATCCGGTGGCGAAGGCGACGGGACGCCCACGCCCGTCTCGTGCGGCGAAGGATCGAGCCTCTCCTCGGGCCAGGTAGGCCGATCGGCCGGTGAGCACCCTGTTGAGAAAGCCGATGTCCGGATAGACGAAGTTCGGGTCGGCCGCGTAGCGGCGGTCGAGCACCCCCTGGTAGTCCGTGAGCTGAGGATCGGTGACGAGTGTCACACGCGTGCCCTCATCGTGATGGACAGGCTGGCGCGCGCCAAGACCTGAACACGCCGCCGTCCAACCACGTCAGAGCGACACGTCGGATGTGCGCCCCCAGATCGGAGGGCAGGCTCCTCATCGATGATGATGCTAGGGGTGCGAGTTGTCTGCCGTCGAATACGACGTCGCCGTGGTCGAGTACCGTCTCCGAAGTGCAAGCGGCGGTTCTCGAGTCGGTGGGCAACCTCGTGATTCGTGACCTCCCCGAGCCATCCGTGTTGCCGGGAGAGCTCTTGCTCGAGGTGTTGGCGTGTGGCGTATGCGGATCCGACATGTCGATGATCAGTGCCGGGTTTCCTGTTGGCGCGGTCCTTGGCCACGAGGTGGTGGGCCGCGTTCTGGCGGGAGCTTCCTCGCGGTCACCCGACGAGGAGGAGATCGTCGTGGTTCGGCCCAACGCTTGGTGCGGGTCGTGCTCCTGGTGTGTGGCAGGGCGCCACCAACTCTGCCCCGACGCCATTTCCCACGGCCTGGGGATCGGACGCCAAGGAGGCTTCGCCGAGCGTTTGGCGGTTCCGGCCAGTCTCTGTCGGTCTGTCTCCGGGGTCGATGTGCTCGACGCGGTGTTCGCCGACCCTCTAGCGGTGGCGCTTCACGCTGTCGCTCGAGCTGGGTCGAAAGGCGCCTCGTTCGCCGTGCTTGGCCTCGGTCCGACGGGCCTCGCGGTGCTGCGAGCCGGCCTGCTCATGGGCATGGGCCCTGCCGTCGGCGTCGACCGTCACCCTCCAAAACAGCGACACGCCCTCGACCTCGGAGCCAGGGCCGTCACCGACCCCGGAGACGTCGCCGGCTTGCACGAGGCGCTCGAGGGTGCGCCCGCGGTCGTCTTCGAGTGCTCGGGCCGACCGGCGGCCATCGCCCACGCGCTTAACGCGGCTTCGCTCGGCGGCGTGGTCGTGCTCGTTGGTGTGTCGCTGCACGACGCCGCGATCGCCCCGAGCGTGGCACTTACGAAAGAACTCGACATCCGAGCCTCGTATTGTTACAGCAACGACGAATGGGACCAGGCGATCGCAATGCTAAAGGATCGGAGAGTCCGGCTTAGCGCGGTCGTCGACGGTGCGGTTGCACTTGAGGAACTCCCAGCGGGACTGACTCGACTCGCCGGCGGCGAAGTAACGAAGGTTGTCGTTACAAGCGGAGATCGTTCCCCTCTGTAACGTTTGGAGTTCTGATCTGCGATCATGCTTTCTTCGCCCCCCCTCTGTCTGATCGGGTTCAGGGGTGACTAGACCATGCTTGTCTTGCTCGAAAAGAGCCCCTTCTCCTCGGTCGGTGATGGTGTTGACATAACTGTCACCTTCTAGAGGAGAACCTGCGCCATCTCCGCGAGCGCGGCAATGTGGTCGTCTATGGTTGCCAGTCCGGCATGCATCGTGTTGAGCGACAGGTGAGTGGCCCCCGCCTCGCTCCAGCGGCGCGCATGCTCAGCGATTTTGTCGTGATCGCGGGTGGCGTATTCCAGCCGTCCCTCGAACTTCAGGTCAGACATGTGGCGCCCGGCCTGCGCGGCCCCTTCGCCGATGGTCTCGAGCGCTTTTTCCAGGCCACCGCCGGGGCGCACCATGGGGAACCACCCGTCGGCGACCCGTCCCACCCGGCGCAGCGCAGCCGGGGCATAGCCACCGATCCAGATCGGAATCGGCCGCTGAAATGGCAGGGGCGCCAGCCCCGCTGCTCGGATGTGATGGAAGCGACCGTCAAAGGTGACACTTCGTTGCGTCCAGAGTGCGCGCAATACGGCCACCTGCTCCTCCAGAACATCGGCTCGCTCGTCGAACGGCACGCCTAGCGCGTCGTACTCGAGCCTGTTCCAGCCGATGCCGAGCCCGAGCCGGAAGCGGCCACCACAAAGGAGATCCACCTCGGCCGCCTGCTTGGCGAGGAGTGCCGTCTGGCGCTGCGGTCCGATCAAGATGGAGGTGGCGAAGCCCAGATCTGTGCAGCCAGCGAGGTAGGCGAACATCGTGAGCGGTTCGCGGAAGGGATCGTCGATCGTGTACGGCCCTCCCAGTTCGCCGAGCACGGCAGTGTCGCCGCCGAGGACGTGATCGTAGGCGGCCAAGTGGCTGTAGCCGAGTTCGTCTACGGCCTGCCCGATCGCCCGTACAGCGCCTACGTCACCTCCCACTTCGGTCTGAGGAAAGATGACGCCAATTTCCATGGCTGCAGTTTGCACCATTCCCCGCTCCGCAGGCACGGCCAGCCGCAGAGGCGTCGCCGCGGCTTATTGAGTGGCGGAGAGCGTCAGATTTCCATCACTTCTTCTGAGTGCTGACGAGTTGTCAGTGGACGAGTCTCTGAAAGCACCTGATTTGTGGCCAGACGCTGAAAGCGATGCAGGTGCCCTGGTGGCCCCGTTTTCGGATCGTCGACGAATGAGACCAGGGGTGCACAATCACAGGCCGTACAAGACACTCGGGCCAACTAGATCGTCATCAAGCAAAGACGACCGTGCGGTTGCCGTTTAGAAGTACTCGATCTTCGAGGTGCCAGCGCAGGCCACGAACGAGCACAGAGCTTTCGATCTCGCGGCCGATGCGAACGAGGTCTTTCACGGTGTCTGCGTGGTCGATTCGTCTGGTGTCCTGTTCGATGATGGGTCCTTCGTCAAGCTCGGCCGTCGCATAGTGGCACGTCGCCCCGATCAGTTTGACGCCGCGCGCAAAAGCCTGGTGGTAGGGGCGCGCCCCGGAAAACGATGGAAGGAAGCTGTGGTGGATGTTGATGATCCGTCCCGGATACCGAGCACAGACCTCTGCAGGCACGATCTGCATGTAACGCGCAAGCACCATGGCATCCCCCCGGGCGGCTTCAAAGATCGAGGTGATCTTTTCGAAAGCCTCGGGATGCGGTCCGGCCTGGACCGGGACGTGGAGAAATTCGACGCCGTACCAGTCGACGAGCGGGCGGAGATCGGAATGGTTCGAGATCACGACGGGGATATCGCATTCAAGCTCCCCCGTTCGCCAGCGGTGCAGCAGGTCTGCGAGACAGTGGCCGTCTCGGCTCACCAGGATGACTACTCGCTTGGGGACGTCCGTGTCACTTAGGCGCCAGCTCATGGCAAACTCCTCCGCCACGTTCGCGAACCTTGGACCGAACTCGTCAGGCCCGAAAGGAAGGCTGTCGGCTACGACTTCGATTCGCTGGAAGAAGTCCCCGGTTTCGAGGTCACCGTGCTGAGCAGCCTCAAGCACCCATCCGCCGTGCGACGCGATGAAGCCAGTGACGGCTGCCACGATGCCTACTCGGTCCGGGCATCTGACCGTAAGCACGAAGCGACGCATGCCGGCCATTATGTCGAATGAGAGCTTCATGCTGTTGCGGTCAGCCGTGAACATGAGTTGGATCGACCGACCGGAGGTTGAGGTGGCCCCCGACCCACGAGTCATGCTGCAGGCTCGGGGAATGGACGGGTGAGTACTTTGCGGGAGGAAGGCTTGCTGAGGGCCACGCATTGGAGCGTCGGAGTCAAGGAACGAGACACCGAACGTGGGGATCGAAGGGCATTGGTGATTTCAGGGCCGTTGCCTCACCACCGACTTCCCGTCATGTAGGTAACACGGGTCCGACCGAGCATCCAGCGAGGTTGGGCGCCGGCTACCTCGTTGTTAGGCTAGGCACTGTCACAAGCCGTGGCGAAACTTACGGAGGTAGAAAGGTGCGGCACATTCTCCGACGTAGCCACCCTGGAGCTCGATGAGAGGGATCAGGAGCTACGCCGCCTATATCCCGTATCGCCGGCTTGAGCGCAGGGATGTCGCCACAGTCTTCGGCGGTGCTTCGGGCCGGGGGCAGCGGACCGTGGCCTCGTTCGACGAGGACACCACCACCATGGGTTTCGAGGCGGCCCGCCTGGCGGTGAGGTCGATCGGTGGTGCGTCTCCTGGCGCACTGTGGTTCGCTACCGCGGAGCCCGCCTATGCCGAGAAAACCAACGCCACGGCGATCCACGCCGCGCTACGCCTCGATCCGACAGTATCGGTCATGGACGTCAACGGCGCCGTTCGTTCAGGAGTCGGAGCGTTCCTCGCCGCCTCTCGTGGTGTCGACGAGGTGCTTGTCGCCGTTGCCGGCATGAGGGGCGGACTGCCGATGAGCGCCGATGAGGCCGAAGGGGGCGACGGAGGCGCCGCTCTCCTCGTTGGCAACGATGGCGACGGTCCGGTGATCGCTGAGTACCTCGGAGGTGCGTCAGAGACAGAGGAGTTCGTCGATCGCTGGCGGACGCCTGGGTCGTCGCGACCGCGGCGATGGGAGGAGCGCTTCGGCGAGACCGTGTACGTGCCCATGGCGGAGCGCGCCTGGAACGCAGCACTCAAGACGTGTGACCTGAGCCCTGGCCAGGTGGACGTCGCCGTCGTCACCGGGACCCACGCCCGAGCGGTGCGAGCGGCGGCAGGCAGGCTCGGCGCAAAATCGGTCGCCGACAACCTCGCTGCCGTCGTGGGGAACACTGGTGCGGCGCATTTTGGTGTCGTGCTCGCCGACGTGCTCGACAAGGCTGAGCCCGACACGACGATCGCGGTTGTGGTACTAGCGGATGGCGTCGATGTCCTGATCTTCCGGACCACTGACGCCCTTGCGTCCTTCTCCCGAGCCAAGTCGGTCGCCGATCAGATCGCGCGTAGTGCGCCGGTCCCTTACGGCAAGTTCTTGACATGG
>Ga0307477_10000981_pt1 | contig 26307 bp, 15 predicted proteins | sample atmos_gasesECM2C_FD_203316 | JGI IMG/M metagenome (GOLD analysis project Ga0307477, IMG submission 203316) | Hardwood forest soil microbial communities from Morgan-Monroe State Forest, Indiana, United States - atmos_gasesECM2C_515 | ecosystem: Environmental > Terrestrial > Soil > Temperate...
TGCAGCGCGAGTTCTTTCCCACGAGTCACATTCACGCTGGCATTTAACAACACCACGGGACGCGCTTTTGATTCCGGGCCGGAGTTGGTCAAAGGGATTTGCAGCGCGGAGAGCGGCAAGTCGTCTTCAGCGGAAAATCCAGTGAATGGCTGGGCCCGGCGGCCGGGGACCGAGGCGCCCAGATAACACCGCACCAAACGGTTCCGGTATAGCAGGTGTGTCGAGAATGCATTGATGTCTACACGCCAGGAAAACAGGAGCGCGACAGCTGCGAAAACTATCCAGAGGAAAGAGACCTTGAGACTTACGTAATCGCTGGCCGCGCTCAGCCTGAAGGGCTCGCCGTAGAAAATAGCCGCCACCCGCGCCGAAAATATGGATAACCCCGCGAGCAATCCCAGGATAAAGATATAGGGGGTCGCGCGCGCAGCGAGAGCTGGTATTTTTTCCTTCCACGGGGCATCTGGAATTCTTAATGGAGTTGCCGAACTTTTGCCAAACAACACACCGTACGCGGTCGAAGCGGCCCACAGTAGCACGCCGCTGACCGTGAATCGATAGTGATGCTTTGCATATTCATGAACCATAAAAGCGTTCAGCCAAACGGGCATGTAGGCAACCAAGAGAAAGAGCAGTGCCCACCCGCCCGCATAGACGGCTAGCCACCCTCCGAGCCGCGCCCACCATTCCCGGTACGCGTCGAGGAACTGGCGGCCCATGAGGCCGATATGGACCGCCCCAGTCACCAGCATGAACGCGACGAGGATGGGTGCTCCGAAGCTCACCACTTCCCACACCCCCATAACCGTGTGAGGAGTTGGTTGTCCATTCACACTCTGTGCGTACGGCAAAAGCAGCAGACCACCCAGCGCTCCGGCTAGAAACGCGGTCGGCAGGATCACCCTGCTTGACGGTCCACCATCCGAACCCCGCCAGATCACAAGCCGTGCCAGCCATCGCGCCAAGCAGGCAGCCGCCCAAAAAGAGAAGTACGCACCCAAACTGATTGACATAACCGACAGGAGGAGGTTATCCGGTGGCAAGTCGTAGCGGAAAATCTGGTCCAGGCCATAACTGAACAAAGCCGCCGAAAGAAACAGCGGAACCAGGATGAACACTTGGATGGCCCAAGGCTTGGCAATCCAGCAGATCTTTGATTCCTTTGGCGGGTTTACCCAACAGAGATTCAAGCCCATGCCAACGACGCCGACCAACCCGCAAGCCAAGCCGACCACAACCGCCCAGTACTGCGCAAAACCAGTCTCGGTCGGCGTTTTAGCGGTCAGCCAGGCAAAAACATATCCCGAATGGTCGAAGCGGTCGAGAAAGTGCGGAAGATAGACGATGCCTCGCGGCAGCAACAGCAAACTCAGCAATAACAGTAGAAGGATAATCAGATTGAGGAGAGTGTTTCGCAGATAGCTGGCCACGAAGGCCCAGAAGTCCGCGCTTAAAATGCCTGTCCGGGGTGTCAGATAGTTGCTGTAATTGCGAAGGAAGCGCACCTCAGAGGGTTCTGCGACTCGCCCAGCCAGGTACGCTGTTGGTGCCAGTCTCTTTTCCACTTCCCGGATGCCGATCTTCTGATGATGCATCCAAGCCATCAGCCAGCTTCCGATGTAGCCACCTCCAGAAACCGTGGAAAGATAATCGAATTTGTGCAGCAAGCCCAGCTGCGCGAGTCCCTGAAGAACCCCAAGATTAAACGTGGCGCTTCGGATGCCGCCCCCGGAAAAAGCCAACCCGATCAAATTGTCGACTGGCTTGTGGCTGTTCTCTCCAGCCGCAAGCCGCTCCACTCGGCTGTTTTGCACCTGCCGTAGCTCATGATCCAGAATATGGCTGACCGTAATTCCGGTGGGACGGTGATCCGCGGTTTTTTCTTGTTCAGGCGGCATTCTAGGCTTGCACCTCGCATCCGCGCACGCGTTCCGACCGGTCCTTAGACGCCAGCAGCACTTGTCGGCGGCGGCGACGCAAGAGTTGTCGAACAAGCTAGGAGAATACGGCCGCAGTCGTGAACCAATTTTTCCGTTCTTGGAACCGGCGCAGTTAGGGCCCTAACGTCCTGTGGATATAGTGCTACTTGGTGCAGCTCCGTGTCATGCAGAATTCACCGAAGTCCGGCCCGGCCTGAGGACTTCGCGGTTCCCCGTCGCGTCAGAGCGAGAAACCCCAGCGGTAATGCAGCTCCGGCATCTCGGTGCGGTTATCGGGGCAGGGCCCTCTTCCTCCGTCTGCTTATTCGGCGCAATCCGCATTGGCCTGAAACGGTGGAAGGTACCGGAGATTCTTCAGCCTCCGCCCGGCATCGGTCGTGGTACGTGAAGCTCGTGGCGCGAACCTTCAGCCATTACAGTTTTCTCGTCACTACGATGGCGACAGGATCGCCCGGTTTGGCCTCGACCGGAACCGACAAAACGACCCGAGACAGTTCCGCGAGAGTCATGGTTCGCGAAGTTGCGTCGACACCTCGGTATAATCACAGATTCAATACTTAAACATTCTACAATACGTCGCCTTCCCGCACCGCCATCGGTTAGCTCGTCTTTTCTTCCTTGCTCTAATTTCTTTGCTCACTTCAATCCCGTGAACATCACGATATCCCTCGCGTTATACCTCGTTCGTGTCAAGGCGATCTTCTTCCCATCCTGCGACCATGCGTACGCCACCAGCAGCGCAGGCTCCGTGTCGAAATGCGTCAACTGCACCGGCTTGCCTCCCGCCATCGGCTGCATCATCAGGTGTTGCGAATTCCCGGACGTGTTCAGAAACGTCAGTCCCTGCCCGTTCGGCGCCCACCCCAGCCCTGGCCCTCCATTCACATTTCCCATATCCATCGGCATCAGGAATTTCTTTACCGGCGCTCCTCCTTCCAACTTCGCGACAACCAGGTAGAACTTTTGACTCGCCCCTTGCCCCTCTGTTTCTCCGTACAGTAGAAATTTCCCGTCCGGCGATACTACCGGATTCGTTACATTTCCGCCCAGCAGTTTCGTCGGTGGTCCACCTTCGCTTGGCACCTTGTAAATCGTCGCGTTCTCGCCATCCTGATACACCACCCATTTCCCATCTAGCGTGCAGGAAATCGATACCGCGGATTTGATATTCGTCAGTTGCTTGCTCTCCCCCGTTGCCGTATTCATTCTCCACACATTAACGCTAACGCGCTGGTCTCCCGCGACCTGCGTCACCACCACGGTCTCGTCGCTTCCGCACCCTTGCGCCTCGAAAATTCCTTCGCTCCCTTCTCCCAGCCGTGTGCGCCCGCCACCGTCGCTCTCCCGGATATACAACCGGTAGCTCGAATCCAGTTCCAGTAGCTTTCCGCTAGGTGTCCACGCTAAGCCGTTTGCCCCCGCTGTCTGCTCGCTTGAGATCCCTTCCAATTCCCACTGCAACTTGCCATTCAACACCGCCGGCGAGTTCCCCACAAAAATCGTTGTTAACTGCCGCATTCGTGAGGTCACCAGCGAGTTCCCATCGGCCGTCACGCTTACGCTGTTGTATCCGTCCAGGTCATTGCTTAACCTAACGGCTTGCCCCTGCGGGTATGGCACAAACCAGATTTGCGTGTTCTGATCCGTCACTTTTTCCGACCCCGACACGAACAGCCCCGTGCCCTCGGCGCGCCACGCGACATCGAAGGAAAACGCCGGTGCCCTCAAGCGCCTCTCTTCTTTTCCCGCCACTGTCAACACGCGCAACTGCGTATCCTTCCCCACTTCCCTCGTAACGATCGCGATCCGCTCTCCATCACCCGACCAACTTGGCACGGACATGAAGGCATTTTCTGCCGCTTCGTAAAGCGTCTTCTCCTGGCTCCCGTCCGCGTTCGACATCAGCAGTTGCATGGACTTTTTCTGCAGTACTGCGCGCGTGTACACCATCCTCTTTCCGTCTGGAGAAAACGACACCGCGCCGGCTACATCCGTCACCACCGCCCGCGACCCTCCTCCCATGGACGGCACCGCGTACACGTTGTAGTTGTTGGCGTTTCCCGGATCCGTATGCACGTAATATAAATAGTTGCCGTCTGGCGTAAACGTCGCCCCCAGATAGAACCCCAGCTGTTGCGGCACGACCGTGACCTCGCTCCCCGTCGCAATCTGTTTCACCCGCAGGCTTCGATTCGCTTCTCTCTTGGCGTAGGCCACCAGCCGCCCATCCGGCGAAATCGCTGCAAACGTTGCCGCCCGACCGTGGTCCGTGATCTGCTGCAATGTCATCTTCCGGGCATCAATCTCCGCCCCGCTTCTTTTCCCCAACCTCCTGATCGCTATTGTTCCTGCAACCACCGCCAGCACAATTGCTATCCCGACATAAATGATTTTCCGCTTTCCCCCACTTGCCTCGGTTCTCGCCGTCGACGCTATCGGCGCACTCTCGACAGGCGCGGCGCTCGCCCTTCCCGAGGATTCGCTAACCCTGCCGCTGCTTGGCCCACTCCGCTCCGCTCTGTCAGCACTCGTCGATCCTGACGACTGCCCCGCGACGGGATTTGAATCCGTGTCTCTTTTCAGTCGCTTCAAATCCGCCCGAAGTTCCGGCGCAGACTGGCAGCGTATCTCCCGGTCCTTCTCCAGGCACTTGTTGATAATTTCTTCCAGCTTCACGGGTATATCCGGATTCAATCGCACCGCCGGCGATGGCGGCTTTTCCAGAATCGCATTGAAGATCATTCCCGAGGTGTCGCCCCGAAACGGTAGCGCGCCTGTCGCCATTTCGTACAACACCACGCCGAACGAGAACAGGTCCGTCCGGGCGTCCAGTTCTTTCCCCTTCACCTGCTCCGGCGACATGTACGACACCGTCCCCAGTGCGGTCCCCGGACTCGTCAGATATTCTTCCTCCATATCCAACGTGGCCAGCGTTTCCGCTCCACCTTTCTGCCTTCCCACCTTCGCCAGCCCAAAATCCAGAATCTTCGCGTGTCCCCGTTTAGTTATGAAGATGTTTGTCGGTTTGATATCGCGGTGCACGATCCCTTCCGAATGCGCCGCTTCCAGCGCGTCGCTCACCTCCATCCCGATCTCCAGCACCCGGTCCAGCTCCATCGGCCGTCCGCTGATTTCGTATTTCAGCGTGTGCCCGTCCAGGAACTCCATGGCGATAAACGCCCGGCCATTCTCTTCTCCAATGTCATGGATTGTGCAGATGTTCGGGTGATTCAGCGCGGATGCTGCTTGTGCTTCCCTCTTAAATCGCGCCAGCGCTTGCGCGTCGCAAGCCACTTCAGCGGGCAAAAATTTCAACGCCACAAACCGATGCAAGCGGGTGTCTTCCGCCTTATAGACCACGCCCATTCCGCCGCCACCGAGCTTCTCCGTCACTCGATAATGCGAAATTGTCGTCCCGATTAGCGCATCTGCCCCAGCCATGGTCGCTCATGTTAGGAGCGAATGGAACGGGATGTCAACGCGCCTGCTCTGTTAGCAGGTGAAGTCAAGTTCTGCAATGGTCTTTAAGGTGACCCGAACCTAGCTGCGAGCGCCCGCCTTGTTTCGAGGCGGTGAGGTCATCGACAGGTTCTCCGCGCTTCTTCCAAAATCAGGATATGGGAAATAGTGTCCCCAGAAGCGAGAGTGGGGCTTGCCGGGTTCACCTGGCGTCCCGTAAGCCGCGATTCTAGTTTAATTTGGAAGTTAACCGGTGAGCCTTGGACGCAGGTTGTCAGGGGAAGGTCATGCCTTGGGAGGGGCCTAATTCTACATTTATACGGAGATGACATTTCAGCGCTCAGCAAGGCAGGAGGCTCCCACCCTCTTTTCTTGGGAGTCGAACTATATCGTTGATTTTCTTTAGAATATCATTATTTCTGCTTGACAAGCTTGCTCGATTGGGTCTAAATACCGCCCTAGTAGAAAAGCATTACCTCAGGTAGTGCTTTCGGGGTTGCAGCTTTTTCCAGGTTTCGATTGGGGTGGAAGAAGGAACCTGTCCGGGAACATTTCATTTCTAGGCGGACGGCGTGTTCTTTTTTGCGTAAATCTCCTCGAGGGGTAAAGGTGATGAAGATTCGATTTTCAAGTAGCAAAGAATCAATCCGCAAATCACGAGTAATCATTTCGCTGCTCGCGGTTCTGGTGCTCGTTCTGAGTAGTGCTTTCGCCGCCCATGCACAAGTCACCACGGCGGCGGTTCGCGGCACCGTAACGGATGAGCAGGGAGCGGCGATCGCGGGCGCCGAAGTTACTATCACGAACGTGGACACTTCGTTTAGTCGGACAGCCATCGCCGGCGCGGACGGGCTATACATTTTCCCCGACCTCCCGATCGGTCAATATAAGATTCGCGCTACGCACTCCGGATTCAAGAGTTCCGAGCAGACCGGAATCATCCTGCACGCCAACGACAGTTTAACGGTCAACGTCGGCCTCAAAGTGGGTGCGATCAGTGAACAGATTACCGTCGAAGCTTCCCCGATCGCCGTGGAAACCAACAACGGCGAACTCAGCGGCTTGATTCAAAGTGGGCAGGTCTCGGAGTTGCCTTTGAATGGCCGCAACTTCATGGAACTTTTGACCCTGGTTCCGGGCGTAGCGCCCGCCGAGGCCTTCAGCATCACCAACAAGGGGCTAAAGGGCGCTTCAGACGTATCTATCAGCGGCGGTCCGTCGAACGGCAACCAGTGGCTGGTGGACGGCGCCAATAACAACGACACTGGGTCTCAGCGCACCATCCTTATATATCCTTCGGTGGATACGATTGAGGAATTCAAGATCGAGACCAACAGCTTTGGGCCGGAGTTCGGCCTCTCGGCGGGTGGGCAGGTCACCATCATCACCAAGAGCGGGACGAACGCCTTTCATGGTGGTGCTTTCTATTCCGGCCGGAACGACGCCCTGGACGCCTACGACACGGAAGTGAAGGTTGGTTGTCTGTCCGCCGGCACTACCTGCAGAAAGAACAAGCTCCGTGAAAACAACTGGGGTTATAACATCGGCGGGCCAGTCAAAAAGGACAAGATCTTCTTTTTCTGGAACCAGGAATGGAACAGGGTTATTGGAGCTCAGACGTTTTCCGCCCGTGTTCCAACCGCTGCCGAGCGGACCGGTGACTATTCGGCCCTCGCCGCTTGCCCGCTTGCCGCAGGGGTGACTCCACCAGCCGCCGGGAGCGGCGCAGTGGTCTTCAACAAAATCGGCTTCCCGGTAACCACCAACAGCGCTGGACAACAGGTAGGGGCGCTCCATAATCCGGCGGGTGCGGTGGGCAATACGAGCTTCGGCTCCACGCTTCCGACCGCCAATCAAATCCCCACGAACATTAGCACCCCATTTATGGCCATGTTCCCGATGCCAACAAATTCAGATCCGTGCGCATCGCAGAACTGGATCCAATCCGAGAATCTGCCCACGCCTTGGCGCGAGGAGCATGCCCGCGGCGACATCAACCTGACCAAGACCTTGACGCTGATGATGCGTTATACGCATGATGCCTGGCAACTCGGTCCGCCTTCCGGTGGGTTCGGATGGGGGAACAATGCGTTAGGGGTGATTGACGAATCCTGGAAACAGCCGGGAAGGATTATCGTTGGCCGGCTCAGCAAGACTATCGGCTCCAGCATGGTCAATGACTTCCAATTCAGCTACTCCCAGAACCAGATCACCATCAGCCCCACGAATGTGCCTCTGGAGCAGCAACTGAACACCGCCATACCGTACTTCTTCCCAATTTCCGGAAAGAAATACGGGGACAAGGGCCCGAGCGTGTGGTTCCAGGGCGCCACGAATCTTCCTAGCGTGTGGACCATTGCGCCGTGGGCCAACGAGCAGGACCTGTTCACCTGGCAGGACGACTTTTCCATGGTTAAGAACCGCCATACTTTTAAGTTTGGCGCATCGATCAGTCGAAATAACAAGGATGAACAGCAATCGAATACTGAATATGGGGCTTTTGGAGGACCGACCGGCTACAACGGATGCAACGGAGGTGTCAGCGCGGCTTGTCCTAATGGCAGCACCGGCAACACCACCGGGTACAATCCTGCGGACATCTTGATGGAAGGCATGGCCTTTGGCATGGGGGAGAGTAACACCATCTATACCGGGCATGATCGCTGGCACAATTACGAGTTTTATGCCGGCGATACTTTCCGGTTGACTCCAAAACTCACTGTGGTGTACGGCTTCCGGTGGTCTTTCCTGCCGAATCCGTATCTCGCCGATAACAAGTACACGGTATTCAATCCATCGGCGTACAATGCGGCTCTCGGGCGCACCGCCTGCAACGGCTTGCTGTATGCTCCCGGCTTGGGGTCGAACCCCTGTCCTGCGGGTTCCGGCGGAGTGGCCGGACCGAATAACGCCTTGTGGCCCGATAATAATCATATGATTGCCCCGCGCCTGAGCTTTGCTTACGATCCGACCGGGCAAGGCAAATGGGCGATCCGCGCCGGTGGCGGGCAATTCTTCGAGCGCGATCGCCTCTACACCCTGCAGATCTCGGGCTCGAACCCGCCATTCATTGGCAACTTCAGCTCAACCAACGGACGCTTCCTCGACAGCTTGACCACACCTCCGGCTTGTGGCACGCCGCCGAGCGCGAATTGTTTTAGCACCGGCTTGGGATTCCCCAGCATCGGGAACGAAATTAGCAATCAAGTGCCTAACAGTTGGCAATTCAACTTGGGCGTTCAGAGGGAACTCTGGAAGGACACGGTGTTGGATGTGGGGTATGTTGGCAACCGCGGCATTCACTTGCTTATGCACAATGATGTTAATGCCGTAGCGCCGGGGAACCGCGTGGCGTATTTCCAAGACGCCGGCTGCCCGGGGACCGGGACCGCCACAGGTGACCCATGCGGAGCCAACGTTACAAACGTAACTGCCCGCACCGCGCTTCGTCCCTTCGGGCCGCTTACCCTGGACAACCCCATCACGTACTACACTCGCTCTGGACAGTCGAACTACAACGCGTTGCAATCTTCGTTTAAGACGCGTTTTTCGCGCAACTCCCAGTTCCAGGTTGCCTACACCTGGTCGAAGCTGATTTCCGACACCGTGTTAATCGACTCTCCGTACATTAACGTGGACAACTACAATCCACGAGCCGGGCGAGGACCAGATTTCCTCAATCGGCCGCACATTTTTGTGGCCAACTTCATTTACAATCTGCCTTCGCTGGCGAAACAGAATTCGTTCGTTCGCACTGCGGCGGGAGATTGGGAACTCAGCTCCATCGTAAACTTGTCTTCCGGTCCTTCGATGACGCCGGTGATCGGGAACGATTTTGCCGGTATCGGAGACAGCGGTAGGCAACGGCCGAATCTCGTGGCGGGCCAGTCCTGCCGTTCGAGCGGTACTGGCAACGGACGGCAGTGGTTAAATCCCAATGCCTTCTCGGTGAACGGGATTCAGATCGGACAAGATGGCAATGCCGGAGTGGGCATATGCCAAGGTCCCGGCAACAGCGACGTGGACTTTTCCTTGCGGAAGAACTTCAAGGTCACCGAGCGGGTGAAGATGCAGTTCCAGCTCGATTTCTTCAACCTTTTCAATCATCCGCAGTATTCGGCAAATGCCATTTGTGGTAACGGCCTATGCAGCTATTCCTTTAACTCACCGGCGCGGACGGTGGGATCCGCGGCCTCCGCTCTCTATGCCGACAAGAGCGGCAACCCCATTTATCCGGTCAGCGCTGGCACAACCGGATGCAACGGTACGACGCATCTATTCAGTCCTACGGGCACCGATGGCGAAGCACTGTGTGCCGCGTCCATCATCAATACGACCTATAGTACGGGCAGCAATTTCGGACTCGCGACGGCCACTCGCGAGAACGGTTGGCGCCAGCTGCAGTATGGTCTGAAGTTCACCTTCTGATCGTACTAGCAGAACCTGCTTCTTCAGAGTCCCGCCAAGCCGCTCGGGCTTGGCGGGACGTTTCCTTTTTAGCGCGCCCTCTCAACATGCGTTTAGGTGGCCCGGGCCACACATCGGCTACTTAGGCAGCAAATCTCTTTGGGATACAATTAAGACATGTTCAGGACCCGCTCGCGGCGCTTTACCTTCATCCTTTGCGCTTTCATCCCTTTCCTCCTGTTCAGCGCTGCCTCTCAATCACAAGCTCCCAGCCGGCAAATGGGTAGCACCAGCGTCCCTCTGCCCAAGCTACCCGCCCCCGCCAAGAAGGACCGCAGCGGCCTTCCGCCCATCCCGACCTTCAAAGACATCGCCAAGGACGTTGGTCTCAGTGCCGTGCATATCGCCGCCCCGGAAGCGCACTACGTTATTGACTCCACCAGCGGTGGCGTCGGCCTCTTCGACTGTGATGACGATGGGCGTCTCGACGTGGTTCTAGTCAACGGCTCGACCGTCGAACGTGCGCGTGCGGGCGGTGACCCGCTCGTCACGCTTTATCACCAAGAACCCGACGGCACGTTCAAGGACATCACCAAGGAAGCGGGGCTGACGCACCGCGGTTGGGGCATGGGGGTGGCTGTCGCCGACTACGACAACGACGGCAAGCTCGACCTCTTGGTGACCGGGTTCGGCGGCAGCGCCCTCTACCACGGCCTAGGAAACTGCAAGTTTGAGGACGTCACTGAGAAAGCTGGCGTTGGCGGCAGCGGGTTCATGACCGGCGCAGCCTGGGGCGACTACGACCGCGACGGCTTCGTCGATCTCTTCGTTTCCCGCTATTCCCATCTGGACATGAACAATCTCCCGCAATTTGGCAGCAACAAATTCTGCCGCTTCAAGGGTATTCTAGTGCAATGCGGCCCCTGGGGACTTGAAGGCGAAAGCGATTTTCTCTATCACAATCGCGGCGACGGCACCTTCGAGGAAGTCTCGGTCAAAGCCGGCGTCCACGATGACATCGGCTACTACGGCCTCGGAGTAATGTGGGTCGATTACGACGACGATGGCTGGCCCGACCTCCTGGTCGCCAACGATTCTGTCCCCAACTACCTCTACCACAACAATCACAACGGCACCTTCACCGACGTGGGCATGCTCAGCGGTGTGGCCCTGAGCGGCGAAGGCATGGAGCTCGGCAACATGGGCGTCGACTGGGGCGACTACGACCATAGCGGGCGCCTGAGCTTCTTCGTGACGCACTTCGAAGAGCAGCCCAACTCGCTCTTTCGCAACAGGGGCCCGGAAGGATTTGATGACGTCAGTTGGACGTCCGGCGTCGGTCAGCCCAGCTATCCCTACGTCGGGTGGGGCACGGCTTTCTTCGACATGGACAATGACACCTGGCTCGACCTTCTCGTCGCCAACGGGCACGTCTATCCGCAGATCGACACCCTGGAGACCGGTCCCCGCTTTCGCGAACCACTTCTTCTGCATCGCAACAATCGCGACGGCACGTTTGATGAAGTTTCCAAGCTTGCAGGCCTCCAGGATCTGCCATTGAAGTCGCGGCGCGGCGCGGCCTTCGGTGACGTATTCAACACCGGCAACGTTGATGTTCTTCTACTCAACGTCGGCGAAGCTCCCTCGTTGCTGAAGAATGTGAATGCGAGCGGATTCCATCGCGCCCTATTCAAGCTCATCGGCACAAAGAGCAATCGCGCCGCGATCGGTGCTCGAGTAACAATCCGGGCGGCAGGCGTCAAGCAGTTCAGCGAAGTTCGGGGCGGAGGAAGTTACCTCTCACAAAACGATTTGCGACTCCATTTTGGACTCGGGACGGCCAAGAAAATGGAATCCGTCGAAATCCGCTGGCCCAGCGGCAAGGTCGAAACGCTTGAAAACATTGCTGCCGACGCCATTTATACGATTGTCGAAGGCTCGGGCCTTCGCAACGCCACGCCTCTCCCGCCGCCAGCGGGTGGAGCCACGAACGGTGCCCATTAAGCGCCAATTCGGATTTCCCGCGATTCACAAGGAGCACTCGCTCCCGAGTGCTCGCGATCGCGGATACGTTTTTGCCGCGACATTCTCGTGTGGCATTCGATTCCTTGGCCGTTTTTCCCGAGCCGCAATCCTCCTGGTCTTATCCGTGCTCCTGGCTTGGCCTGCGCACTCCACCGGCGATCCGGCCACGCTCCTCAAACGCTACTTCGCATCCGCCAAGTCTGCCCTCGCGGCCGAAAACATTCCGGAAGCCGAACGTCACTACGACCAGACCATCGCTCTTGGCCTCCGTCAACTCGCCAATCTTTCCGTCTCCGAATCTCGCTTTGAGGAAGCCACTCGTGAACTGGAGGAGGCCCTTAAATTCGCCCCCGACGATCCAGACATCGCTGTGGATGCGTCCGTGGCCTGGTTCCGCGCTGGCGATGTCAAGAGAGCTCACGAGCTCGCGCAGTCCGTCATCGCCAAGTACCCGCGTCACTCGGGCGCCCAAGACGTGTTGGGGCGAATTGATCTTTATCGTGGAGATTTTGACGCTGCCATCCGCGATTTGCAGGCCTCTGTCGCGCTGGAAGAGGATTTCGAAACGTCCTATTTTCTTGGCATTGCTTACCTAAAAGCCAAGCGCTCCAATGATGCGCAGAAATGGTTTCAGCATCTCCAAGCGACTATGGGGGACTCCGCGGCGTTGCATGTATTGATCGGCCGCGCCTACTCTATCGCCCATTTTCCAGAATCCGCCGTCGCCGAATTCCGCAAAGCCATTCAGCTCGATCCAAAATACCCACACGCTCACGGCCTGCTCGGCTACTCCATCCTCGAATTCCGTGGTGAAGAAGCCTACCCGCAAGCCCGCCAGGAATTCGAGCGCGAGTTGAAGGTCCATCCCGAAGATTACAATGCCCTCCTCCTTCTCGGCATCTCCGCCGTCGCGTTGCGTGATTTCCCTGCTGCCGAAGCCGCTCTTCTCCATGCCCGGCGCCTGCGTCCTGAAGAATCATTTCCCTATCTCTATCTCGGCGAAATGTACAACGAAACGAAGCGTCTTTCCCTGGCTGTCCAAGCCCTTGAAAAATACATTCGTCTCGTGCGCGACCCTCAGGAAGTTCCACGCGACGTCAGTCGCGCATATTACTTGCTTGGACAGGTTCTGCGCCGTCTCGGCCGCATGGAGGAAGCCCAAAAAGCACTCGCGAATTCCCAGCATTATCGCGAAGCAAAGTTTCGCTATGACGCACAGCACATTTTCGACGAGCCCGCAGCCCCTTCCGACGGTGATAGCCACACTTCCGACCGTATTGCCGGTCTGCTGGAATCCCGCGCCGACGACCAGCAGAAATCCACAGAAGCGATGGTGCAGGCGGGGGTCCAGGAAAATCCGGCAGCCCCGCCTTCTTCGGCGCCCCAGCCAGCCGCGGAATCCAAGGCCGCCAAGGAATATCGCGCTTTCGCGTCGGAAATTCTTGCCAGCTCTTATAACGACCTCGGCGTCATTCGTGCCAAAGCCTCCAATTTCTCGGATGCCTCGGCTTACTTCAAGCAAGCTGCCGGCTGGAAGCCCGCGCTCACTGGCCTCGACCGCAATTGGGGCCTCGCCGCCTATCGCGCCGAACTTTATTCCGAAGCCATCCCGCCTCTGGAGCGCCATCTTGCTGCGGCTCCCGAGGATGCCTTTGCCCGCCAGCTTCTCGGGCTAAGTTATTTCGCGACGGACAACTTCGCCAAGACCGCTGAGGTTCTGCAGCCATTTTTGAAGTCTCCCCCAGACGATCCAGGGCTGCTCTTCGCTTGGGGTACGGCACTTGTTCGAACGCGGCAGCCGGAAATTGCACAAGATATTTTCCTCCGGATGCTCAAGCAAAACGCAAACAATCCCGCGGTTCACCTGCTTCTCGGACAGGCTTATGCGCAGCAGGGAGACTTTGCGGGAGGTATCGCCGAGTTGAAAACGGCATTGCAGATCGATCCGCGCCTTGTCGGTGCCCACTACTTCATGGGCCTCATCCATTTGCGTCAAAGCGATTTCGCATCGGCTGCTGCTGAGTTTCGCTCCGAGCTGGAGATACACTCCAACGACACGGTCGCCAGGTACCATCTCGGCTACAGCTTGCTCATGCAAGGTCAGGCGGACCAGGCGGTGGCGCTGCTGCGGGAAGTGGTCCACGACAAGCCCGATTATGAAATGGCGCGATTCGAACTTGGCCGCGCGCTTCTTCAGCAAGGAGACGTTGCTGGCGCCATCGAGAGTCTCGAAGCTGCAAAAAAGCTTTCTCCTGATCGTGAAGCCACTTACTTTCAATTGAGCCAGGCCTACCGTCGCGTCGACCGCTTGCTGGAGGCCCAACAAGCTCTGGCTCACTACCAAAAACTGATTGAGGCTAACAGGTTGAAGAAGCGCGAGAGCCTCGAAGCCGACAAACCGTGACCTCAGATGGGTTGGCCGCGAACTCTACAAGGAGAGAAGGGCCTTCGTATCGCCATGAAAAAGTTGCGCTGGAACTATACGAGTTAATAAATTTTCTTGAGAATGGCCACCTGGGCTCTGTGCCGTTGTTTCTCAGGAGAACTTGTTCGCCGAGGAAATCGGTGAAGTTGCTCGAGATTTCGGGAATGGGCCGGCGCGACGCTGTACCTATTAAATTGTTTCGACCAGACCCGTTATTTTGCTATTCCATCAGGGAAGTTCAAACTGAATTCGGTAGACGTTGGAGCCGCCGCGGGAGAGCTTGACCAGCAGGGAGCCATCGGGAGCAAACCCCTCAAAACCGCATCGCAGTACATCCGTATGCAGAAGGTCTTCAAAGCTATAGAACCTCTCTTTGGCCGGATGTTCTGCCAGAAATCGATAGATGGGCTCGCCAGGCTCGAGAATGTCCTGGCTAAAAAAATGCCTGGAATCAGCCGCCCACGCAGGCATAGCCATCAATTTTCCCCGAGCGATTTCCATCCATTGCTTCTTTTTTATGTCATAGAGTTTCAGCAGGGACGAACCTTCTGTGATGGCGGCCAGAAAACGTCCGTCTGGAGACCAGCGAACCTCGGCGAGGCCTTCGGAATCTGGAATTTTGGTCGAATGTTCGCTTTGCAGATCGCGGAAATATAGGGATGGTTGCAAACCGGAATGATCGGCCTTTTGTTCCACAGCGGAGAAAACGAAGTGCTGGCCGTCTGGTCCCCAGTCTGGTGAAGACGCTTGCTGATCGGGTGCCAGGATCAACTGGGGAGTCCCCCCTTCCGCGGGCATGATATAAATGCCATCCATTCTGCCTTGAAAAAGGAGTTTCTTGGCATCCGGGCTCCAACGCGGAAATAGAACGGGATCGGAAATGAGGTTTTTCACAAGTTGATAGCGTTCGCTTCCATTCGGCTTGCTGCGCCACAACGAATTTTCGCCTGCAAATACAACCGAATCTCCGCCCGGCGAAAATGCCAGTTCTCTGGCACCTATCTCCGGCAGAAACGGCTTCGCCAGACGGGAAGATCTATCAACGACCACCGTATTAAGTTGTCCCGTTCCGCCAGCTGCATAAATGATTCGAGGATCTCTTGACGGGATGGGATCGTCGTAGCCGATCGGTCCGGAGGTCAATTGCATGGGATGGCTGTGCAGCCATGGGAAAAACCTTGGAGATTCGCGCAGCGCCCACAAGTCGCCCCGGCCGCTGTTAACATCCTGTATCGAGGAAAAAATGTAATAAGCGCCATCGGCTGTCCACCGGCCGTTCCACTCACCCAGCGAGCTCTTCCAACCAGGAAAAAGAGGCCGCATCTTTCCGTCCCGCACGGACACTTCCCAGATAAGTCCCCTTTGCGTCGCTACATCCCATTGGGTATAGCGTAGGAGTTTGCCATCCGGAGACCACGCAGCCCTCCCACTGCCTCCGGAGGAGGCCGCGATTCTATGGAGATTTGAGCCATCACGATCCGCCACATAGATTCCGTCGTATTTCGAGAGCGCGAGTTGCTGTCCGTCCGGGGAGAAAGTGGCATGATCCGCAGACAAGTTGCCGATTCTTCGCGGCGCTCCTCTCACCAGCGGCACGACCCATAAGGGCAAATTACCGGTCCGGGAAATGAAGGGCGCGATCAATAATTCAGAATGATCGGGAGAAATGTCGAGAATTACAGTATTGTGAAACGGCAAAGGAAACGGAGAGCTCTCGCCTCCCGCCGCTGCAATCTGCATATTGTTCCAGTGATCGCCTTCGCGTTCGAGGAAAAAAATGCGGGAGCCATCTGTCGTGAGCGGCTGAAAACCATCCATACTCCCGGTACGGGTTAGTTGCTCAATTTGCCCGGTACGAAGGGAACGCCCATACAGACGCTGATACAGCGGCAGCACCGCCATAGCGCAGAAAATGCCGGCGGCGGCGATCGAAAGCCAGGCCCATTTGCGGGTCCGGCTGGATTCGGGGACGGCGTTGGGGGGAGAGCCCAACTCCATCCGCGCCGGTGTGGTTTCCTCGCTCGTTTTCGCAATTTGGGCGGCCTTCCCACCGCCTGAAGCAGCGTGCACCGCGGCGATGAATCGATAACCCCGGCGCGGCAAAGTCTCGATGTATCGCGGCTTCTCGGCATTATCCGCCAGGGCGCCGCGGATCTGGTTAATCGAGAAATTGATGCCATGCTCGAAATCCACGAACGTCGATTCGCTCCACAAGCACCGCTGGATTTCTTCGCGAGTTACTAATGTCCCGGCACGCGCTGCGAGAAGCTGTAAGAGTTGAAACGGCTGTGGTTGCAGCTTTACAAGGATCCCGCCCTTGCGAAGTTCGCGCGCCGCCACATCCAGCTCGAATGGGCCAAAGCAAATTCCGGGCGGGATGGGGGGAAGAGTGGCCATTGATTGTCGGCAAGCGTTTGTGGTTCCGAATTTTAGCAGCTTCGGCGCCGTTATGTTGTGAAATTCTCTTTCTTCTTTCTTCCATAGTCTATAAACCATTCATTTTCAGCGGTCTTGCCCCTCACCAAAAACTAACCCACAACCTACATCCTCTTCATTGCCTCCTTTTCAAACCAGCACTAGCTTGCGCCTCACGCGGAATTCTTTGGACTATCGCGATTGGAGCAGTTCGGCAATCGTAGCGCCCTCGTCGGCAACTCCCAACCGCCAACGAAGCAATGCCCTCGCGAGGCCGCGAATCGCGCTTGTGTATGGCGAATGCCAACTTGAGGAGATCATGAGAAAAACCCTGTTAGCCCTAATCGCAATTTATAGTCTCAGCCTCCTCAACGGGTGCGGTTCGGCGAGTCCACCGCCGCTTGTAGCCACGCACTTTTCCGTCACCGTAGCTAGCACTTCGCAGGTCGCTGGAACAGCATTCAACATCACCGTCACGGCGCTCGACGCCGCGAACGCCTTGGTCACCACTTACGCAGGAACGGTTCATTTCGCCAGCTCGGACGCCCAGGCTGTGCTTCCTGCGAACTCTCCTTTAACAAACGGTTCGGGAACCTTCTCCGTCACACTCAAGACCGCACTCGGCCAACTCATTTCAGTTTCCGACACTGCTGGAACGCTGGCACCGGGCACCTCGAACTCAATCCTGGTCAGCGCCGCCACGGCTTCTCAACTTTCCCTCACCGCCCCAGCGAGCTCCAATGCTGGAACAGCAATCAGTCTTACTGTGACGGCGCAGGACCAGTTCGGCAACACGGCCACGACCTACTCCGGCACCATACACTTCACCAGCACCGATGGCCAGGCAGTCCTGCCCCCGAACGCCCAGCTGACCATGGGAACGGGAACCTTCGCTGTCACCCTAAACACTGCCGGCAGGCAATCCACGACGGCAACCGACACCCTTTCGGCCTCGATTACCGGCACCGCGACCATCACCGTTCCGCCTGTCGCGATCTCGATATTCCCAACGACAGTCACTCTGGGAGCAAGCGGCTTGCGAACTTTCGTTGCCCCGGTTACGGGGACAAGTAACGCAGCGGTGACCTGGAGCGTAGAGGAAGGAGCAGCAGGCGGCACAGTAGACGCCGATGGCAACTATGTAGCGCCAGCGACGCCGGGCACCTTCCACCTCGTTGCCATTAGCGTGGCCGATCCGACCGAAAGCGCGTCAGCAACGCTCACCATCGTGCCATCCGGCTTCTTCGCGACCGGGAGTATGACCACTCCGCGCTTTGCCCATACAGCGACGCTCCTAAACACCGGGGAAGCGCTGATCGCCGGGGGGATCGCCAGTTACAGGTTTTTCTACAGAGGTAGTCAGTCTTTTTGCCTTGCGGTCCCGACCAATCACGTAGACATTTTCGATCCGGCAATGGGCGCCTTTGCGGCGACCGCCTCAATGGCATTACCTCGCTTCTCTCACACCGCCACCCTGCTAAAAGACGGCAAGGTGCTGGTGGCAGGAGGAACTGCAGATACCAATACTAACGTGCCACAGGCAGCGGAGATCTTCGACCCAGCAACCGCCACCTTCACAGCGACAGGCATTATGCTGGCCGTGCACGAATCACACACCGCGACTTTGCTGCCAAGCGGAAAAGTATTAATCACCGGAGGGGTGAGCGGCACGGACATCTCTGAGGTATATGATCCCGCAATGGGTACGTTTGCGGCGACCGGCGCAATGTCGGGACCCCGCTCCTTTCACACCGCCACGCTGCTCCCGAACGGAAAGGTCCTAGTCGTGGGGGGAACAGGCTCAGCGAACACCGTCTTACTTACGGCGGAACTTTATGATCCGGCGGCGGGCACCTTTGCTTCAACCGCCAGCATGGGAACAGCCCGCAGGAATCACACGGCAACGCTCCTGCCCAGCGGAGCCGTACTAATCGCTGGCGGGTTTGAGCAATCCGGTGCCGCCCTCTCGACGGCGGAGATCTACAACCCCATAACCGGGATGTTCGCCCCGACTGGGAGCATGGACGCGGCGCACTCTCAACACATAGCGACCTTATTGCCGAGCGGAAAGGTTCTTATTGCCGGCGGCGGCAATTTCGTCGCGGAGCTTTTTGATCCGGGTACGGGAACTTTCTCTCTAACTGGAAGCATGTTGCTATCACGGACATCGCATACCGCGACGCTGCTTCCAAACGGAAAAGTTGTCGTGACCGGTAGCCAAACCCCAGTTCATCTTTCCAACACACTCTGCACAGGTGGAGCGGACAGATCGGCTGAACTTTATCACTGAGCACAACGCCGTCTCCCCGCTGCGGCACTGGCCATGGGTTTCGCGTTGGCCGTGGGACCGCCCTTTTGAATTGACTGGCGCACCCTTGGGTTGGCTTTAAAGCCTCGAAAAGCTTTTGTTGGCGTTCGTCGCTTCACTCCAATCCAACTTGCGCAGGCTCCAGCCGTGGGCTCAGCGCGTGGATCACCAGCAGCGCGACAAGATACGCCGAGGCCGCTATGAAAAAGGGCACCATGTAGCTGCCCGTCCATTGCAAGACATACCCCACGATTTTTGCGATGAACATCCCGCCAACTGCTCCTGCCATCCCGCCTATCCCCACGACCGAGCCCACGGCTCGTGTCGGAAACAAATCGGAAGTCAGCGTGTAGAGATTCGCCGAGAAGCCTTGATGGCCGGCGGCCGCGAGACCAATCAGCAGTACCGCCGGCCACAATCCCGACACTCGGTGAGCAAATGCGATGGGAGTAATGCTGACCGCGCAGATGAGCATGGCGGTCTTGCGTCCGGCGTTCAGGGAAGCGCCCCGGCGGATCAAAAACGATGGCAACCATCCTCCAGCGACACTGCCGAAATCGGAGATGAGATAAATCACAACGATCGGAACCCCAATCTGGGCCAAGTGCAACCCGTGCTGGCGTTCGAGAAAGTCGGGCACCCAAAAAAGATAAAACCACCAGATGGGGTCGGTCAGGAATTTTCCGCTCGCAAATGCCCAAGTCTGCCGGAATGGAAAAAGACTCAACCATTTAATCTTCTCTACGGGCTGCGGCCGATCGCCCCGGATGTAGGCGAGCTCGGACTTGGAACAGCGCGGATGGTCCTCTGGTTTCTGATACAGCAAGAGCCACAAGGCGAGCCAGGCGAAACCTAGCGAGCCAATAATCACAAAAGTCCAGCGCCAGCCCAGATGCACTGCGATCCATGGCACGGACAGCCCGGCTACAATCACTCCAACATTCGTTCCGGCGTTGAAAATACCTGTGGCCAGTGCCCGCTCTTTGGCGGGAAACCATTCGGCAACGGCTTTAATGCTTGCCGGAAATACTCCCGACTCTCCAAAACCCAGCGCCATGCGCGCCAGCACGAAACTGGAGAACGAGCTTCCCACCGCGTGAGCCATGGAAGCGAGGCTCCAAAAAATCATCACAATCGCGTAACCCAAACGCGTGCCTATGCGGTCGATAAATCCACCGACAACCAGCATGCCGACAGCGTAAGCCGCTTGAAATGCGAAGACCAGATTGCTGTAGTTGATTTCGCTCCAGCCGAGATCATGTTGCAGCGTGGTCTTTAGAGCCGAGATGACCCAGCGATCCATGTAATTTTTAGTGGTCCCGAAAAGCAGCAGGGCGCAGATGACCCAGCGGAAGTTTCCGGAGAAGAAGCCAGCTTTCTGTGGGATGGCAAGAGTCTCGGCCGAAATTCCTTTAGTCTTGTTAGAAGCAGCCCCGGTCATTGGAATCTCTTCCCGCATCAGCCCTGGTATCCTTTACTGGTGGTCCACCACTTGCTGCCGCGACTCTCCCAAACCTTCGATCCCCAGCTCCACCACGTCGCCCGCCTTCAGATACTGTGGCGGCTTCATCCCCAATCCTACGCCCGGCGGCGTTCCTGTACTGATCACGTCTCCCGGCAACAGCGTCATGAATTCGCTTACGTAAGCGACCAATCCTGGCACATCACAAATCATCTTCGAAGTTGAGCCTCTTTGCCGGAATTCTCCATTCACCTTCAGCCACATTCCCAACCGGTTGAAATCTTGAATTTCGTCTTTCGTCGCCAGGAACGGCCCCAGCGGCGCGAACGTATCCGCGCTCTTTCCCTTCACCCACTGCCCTCCTCGTTCCAATTGGAAGCTGCGCTCAGAATAGTCATTGTGCAGCGCAAAACCCGCGACGTAATTCATCGCACCTTCTCGGCTGACGTAGCTCGTCTTCTTCTCCATCACGATTGCCAACTCCACTTCCCAGTCCAGCTTCGTCGCGTTCTTCGGAATCACCACCGTGTCATTCGGCCCCGCCAGCGAAGAAGTCGCCTTGAAAAAAATCACCGGTTCCTTGGGAATTTCCATCCCGCTCTCTTCCGCGTGGTCCCGGAAGTTCAGCCCTATGCATACCATCTTGCTGGGCCGGCAAATCGGCGCCCCCCATCGCACTGCCGATGACACCCGCGGCATGGTACTCCCCTTCGCCGTGATCCAATTCCTCAACTTGCCAATCCCCCCGCCGGCAAAAAACTCTTCGTCATAGTCCGCGCCAAACTCCGAAACATCCACCCGCGCGCCATCCCCGAGCAGCACGCCCGGCTTTTCCCTGCCAACTTCGCCAAATCGAATCAGTTTCATCCAGGCTCCTGTAGAGCGCACGCCAGTCTACCAACGACACCGCACCCAACGCCATCTTCGGCAAGACCTCCAAAAGAGTATTGCGGCAGAATAATGGCTCCCCTGTCCTTGTCGGGACGCTGTCGCAGCCTCCCATAGGAGCTACGGCTACAGAGAGTTTGCGTGTATGGCTGGGCCCTCGGGCCGATTCCGTGCGGGGATCCCAAAAAGAGCTGTGGTCGAACTGGCCAACCCAGATCAGCTTCCGGTCAAGGAAAGAGCAGTAGGGAAAACGTGACGCCTCGCGGCGTTCGTGTCGCGAAGCAGCACGCGTGGCCAGTAGGGTCTCACGTGGTGTTGAGCTCTAGCGAGCTTGGTGTTCAAGCAGAAGCACGCGTCTTGTATTCTCAGCACGTCGCTAGAGAGAAGTTTGCGGTCGGGCGGGAACTTTTGTCGCCAGAGAAAGAGTGGAGCAAAACGCACTAGCTCGCCACGGGGAAACAGGCCGCGTGGCGTTATATCGGAGTGCTTCCAGAAGTCTGCGGTGGCGACCCGCGTTTCCCGTCATGAACGCCTTCGGCGGTTGCGCCGACGAGGTCGTCCTCATTGCTGCGTTGCGCTCCGCATTGCGGGCATAGCCACAAGCGCAAAGCCCTTTTCTCCTGATCGATTTCAGCGAGATACAGGGGCGTCCCATCGCGGACACATCGGAGGCTCGGAAGTATGTCCATTTCATTCCTGTTTCCGTTTTGGCCGGGGATGAAGTATCCGCGAAGTATGCTGTAGTGCACCGCGCAATCAGGTTTCCTACAAGCATAGGCGAGCTTTTGTTTATCTTTTTGCTCGCTGTTCAACAAACTCACATCCACACTCATCTCCAAGTGGTGTTCGTAACAAAGCGCGCGGAATTCTTTGCTCGGCCGCGTGGCAGGCATGTGCCCTTCTCTAGAACATATTTCCAACTACTATTGGAAACGCTGTGCCAGCCGAAACACGCTAGCTCCTTCAAATTTCAACTCGGACCCCGATTACCGCTTTTTTTACGCCCCGGTTGTTCCGTTGTCAAGGCCTGTTTCCTCAAGAATATTGCGGTTGGACGGCACGGAAATCGCTAAGGATTCGGTTCAAAATCAACAGTTTAGGTGCCCATCCGAGATGGGCGACAGCGAACTCATGCTTTGTGGGCTAATTGCAGGTTCCGCCGAGGTGGCAAACACGAAGCCGCTCCAAGACTGACCGAACTCACCGAATAGTGTCCGAAAACGGACAGTACATCCGCTTGGTTCCCGGAGTTCGCGTGAAAGTTCAATTTCGCTACTGCTATCCTCGAATTGTATTTGAATTCCTCATGCTTCAGTGCGTTCAACATAAGTCTGCGGGTTTCCGCTGTTTTGCAGCTCGGGAGTATGATGAGAATAGTTCCCTTCCCGGCGATGGGAACGAAGCGGAGAAGTGCCATGACGAAAACAATGACTACCCTTTGCGGAACGATTTTGCTGAGTGCGAGCTTGGCCATGGCCCCCTTGGAGGCTCGGGGTAAACAGGGTCAACCCTTCGGCGTTCCGGGTGAACAGGAAAAACCGGCGACGCCGCCGACACATGATATGGAGCACATGCAGCATAGGGGATTCATGCAGGACGGAATGCACCATGCGCTCGCCAAGGGAGTGCAGCTGGACGCGAAAGTGGATGCGGCGGCGCATACGGTCACGCTCCGCGTGGGCCCGATGAATTTGCCGGCGCGCACTTCGCATATGAAAATGCCGCAGCCGCCGGATCTGGTTTGGGAGATTCCGATGGACGGCTGGTTGCTCGCGTATCATCCGAAGCTCGTGGATGCCGGCGGCAACGCGGTGCCCGGAACGGTGCTGCACCACGTGGCGTTCTGGAACGAAAATCGCGCGGATTTTCTTTGTCCCAACAAGGAAGAACATATTTTTGGAGCGGGCAGCGAAATGACGGACTGGGCCGAAATCCCCGGTTACGGGTATCGCGTGCAAAAGGGCGACAGAATTCGTGTGGAGACGATGATGCATAATCCCACGGACACGTCTTACGACAAAACCTATCTCGAAGTCGTGATTCCCTTCCAGGACGCATCCGCAGACGCCAGCGCCACGCCGCGAAAAAATGTTTATCCGGCATGGATGGATGTGAAGTCCTGCGGAAATTCCAGTTATGACTTGCCAGCGGGGAAAAGCGAAAAGACCGGATCGGTAACCGTGAAGTACGACGGCGTATTGCTCGGTGTTGGCGGACACTTGCACGACTATGGAAAGGAAATCGTATTGCAAGACGCTTCGCACAAGGAAACGGTGGCGACATTGGATGCAAAGTCGGACGAGCAGGGCCATCTTGAATCCGTGCCCGTGAAGCTATTTGTGCAGGAAGGCGGCTACAAATTTGCCGCCGGCGACGTGCTGAAAATTTTCGCAACGTACGAAAATCCCACCGGAAAACTTTTGCACGATGGAGCGATGGGCATTGCCGTCGGCTATTTCGCGGCCGCCGATGACGCCAAGATGGCGGCGCTGCGGCGGAATCCAAAAATGTCCCACGACATGGCGGGCATGCCAAACGAGCGCTGAGAAGGAAGAAGCCAGTGGACAGTGGCCGGTGAGCAGTGCTCAGTAAAGAGCGAAGGGTGGTCCGTGCCCCGTGTCCCGTGGCGGAGGATTAAGAGTTCCTGGCCTCCGCGCGCGTTCCGCGAGCGGAGGGAAGCAATGAATAAGGACCTGAGGAGGTCCGATTCGCCGTCAAGTACATTATTGTGTATCATTCGAATGGGACCCTAAAGCCTTGCAATGATTCCAGGTTACAAGTTGGAAGATTGAAATTTGCTGTTGGGATCAAGGGAGGGTAAGCGGAAATCTTGAGAGCAGCAGTTTCGAAAGAGGGCACAATGAACGGCACCCCTACATTGGCAGATTCGCGGAGCGCACGGGCAAGCCACTCCCTGCAAAAACAAATTTCAGAAAAAACTTTGTGCGCAACCTGAGCAACGCGGGTGCTTCTCAGGGGAAAGGCAGAAGCTAACGAGAACGGGGCGGGCTGCGTGATGGCGCAGACGTGTACGGAATGGTGGCTTCGGCCGACCGGCTCTATTTACGAGCCGCCACAGTGTAGTTCCAGCCCCTTCCTGGCCGGGCAGTTCAGTTAGACCGGCCTTAGCGACATGGTCAGCAGCTGTTTCTGGCCACACCAGCCTGTCCAGCCAAACCATACCTAGGAGGAAGTCGCATGAAAACGATTAGAGGAGCTGTTGTTGCGCTAAGCGCCGTGATGGCCGCTACGTTGATTGGGGCCGCGCTGGCCCCGCGGGCCAAGGCGGATCAGTGGGACAGAAAAACCATAGTTACATTTGGCGAAGCGGTAGAAATCTCGGGGCAAGTGCTACCGGCGGGGACCTACGTGTTCCGGCTGGCGGATACCATTTCCGACCGGCACATCGTGCAGATTTGGAATCCGGGTGAAGACCAACTCCTGGCGACACTAGCAACTATTCCGAATAAGCGCTTTGAACCACCGGACCAGACCATTTTTGAGTTTGACGAGCGCCCCAGCGGCTCGCCGATGGCGATCAAGGTGTGGTATTACCCAGGCAATACAACGGGAGAAGAATTCGTTTATTCTCATTATTCCTTACGGGCCGCTCATTCGTATAACCAGTAGGGCGGTTCGCTGGCTCGGTGAAGTGCGAGCCTTTGGTGCAACGCTCGGGCCGGGCTAAAGCCCGGCCCCCTTGGGAGACGGGGCTGATGATTGACGAGAGCGCAAAGCAGGCGGCGCAGGAGTATCTGGCCGCGAAACTGACCGGGGAAGAGCAGATTTACGAAGACACGCAGAACAAAGCACTGGCGTTGGCGCGCGCTCCGATGGTTTGGAAGTATTTTAAGGACACGATTTTTGAGAAGTGCCGCGAATGGAATGCTATCACCCAAGAACAAACGCTGACCTGCAAAGAAACGGCGATGGGGGACCTACGGATCTGGTGCGCGGCGCGAAAACAACAGATGACTGTGCATTACGAGCCCAAGAGACTGCGGATCACGGTGAAAAATGGCGGGCGGCTAGAGCATGAAAAAGACGTGGTCATGCAAATAGAAGGGTACCGGACGGGAACGCACCGGGACGACCGGGACGTTCACTTGGTGCGGAACGAGCAGCCGGTGAACATCGATATGTTGATTGTGGGCGAGCTGCGGGTGCTGACGGGATTGAGCCGACAAAGAGGGGCGTAGGAGTTGCGGAGAGGGATTGCGGAATAGGGACTGCGCAGACCTTCCGCGGAGATGCTCCCGCTCTGAAAGTCCACTCCAGTAACAACCGCCCGCGGGGCCAGACTCCCCAGAAAAAACATGGCGACATAAAGTCGCCGCTCCAAGGGCAGCCGCGAAGAGTGGGCGGCGAGCCCCGCGCCTAGAAAACAACACCGTGATAAACCTCAGGTCTCAAGGCCTGAGCTACAGCGCGGATTATTCTGCGCCTAGGGGAAGGAAGTATTGGGTGCCCTTGACGGGTTCTTGGAGGCGGCGGAGGAGGAGCTGGAGGTCTTCGCTGCGCTCGACGAAATCGATGTCAGAGGTGTTGATCACCAGGAGGTCGGAGGCAGCGTAGCGGAAGAAGAAATGTTCGTAGGCGCGGGCGACTTCCTCGATGTATTCGGGGGCGATGTGGGATTCGTCGCGGGAGGCTTTCTTGGCGATGCGGGCGCGGAGGACTTCAGGCTTGGCCTGGAGGTAGATGACCAAGTCGGGGACGGGAATGTCGGCGGTGAGGGCTTCGTAATAGCGCTCGTAGAGCTTGAGCTCCGAGTCTTCGAGATTTAGATTGGCGAAGATGCGGTCCTTTTCCATGAGAAAGTCGGACAGCACGGGTCCGGGAGCCTCGACCGCGAGGGCTTCGCGAAGGCGCTTCTGGCGCTCGATGAGGAAATGCATCTGGGCGCGAAAAGCAGAGCCGGGCTTGGCGTTGTAGAAGTCGGCGAGAAAGGGATTGTCCTCGCAATCGTAGATGCGGC
>Ga0307477_10000983_pt1 | contig 26305 bp, 22 predicted proteins | sample atmos_gasesECM2C_FD_203316 | JGI IMG/M metagenome (GOLD analysis project Ga0307477, IMG submission 203316) | Hardwood forest soil microbial communities from Morgan-Monroe State Forest, Indiana, United States - atmos_gasesECM2C_515 | ecosystem: Environmental > Terrestrial > Soil > Temperate...
AGTGCGACGGCGGGCACGGCGGGCCGTGCCCCTACTGTCGATTATTTGCGAGCGAGTTTAGGTGCCTTCGGACCAGGAGGCCAGGTAATGCTCTTGCTCGGGCGTTAGCTTATCGATTTGGAAGCCCATGGATTCTAGCTTTAGCTTGGCGATTTGCTGGTCTAGGTGCTCGGGGACCGGGTAGACCTGAGGCTTTAGGTCCTTGGCGTTCTTGACCATGTAATCGGCGGCCAGGGCTTGATTGGCGAAGCTCATGTCCATCACGGACGCTGGGTGGCCCTCTGCGGCTGCGAGGTTGATGAGACGACCGTCGCCCAGGAGATAAATCCGGCGACCGTCTTTCATTGTGAATTCTTCGACGAAAGGCCGGGCTTCTTTCTTGCCGCTTGAAAGTTTTTCGAGCGCGGGGATGTCGATCTCGACGTTGAAGTGGCCGGAGTTGCTGACCACGGCGCCGTCTTTCATTTTTTCGAAGTGATCGTGGGCGATGACGTTCTTATTGCCGGTGACGGTGACGAACACGTCGCCGACTTTTGCGGCTTCGTTCATGGGCATTACGCGGAAGCCGTCCATCACGGCTTCGATGGCTTTCGTGGGATTCACTTCGGTGATGATGACGTCTGCGCCGTGACCCTTCGCGCGCATGGCGACGCCGCGTCCGCACCAGCCGTAGCCCGCGACGACTACTTTGAGGCCTGCGAGAAGAAGATTCGTGGCGCGAATGATGCCGTCGAGCGTGGACTGGCCGGTGCCGTAGCGATTGTCGAAGAAGTGTTTCGTGAGCGCGTCGTTGACGGCGACGATCGGGAATTTCAGGGTGCCGTCTTTGGCCATGGCGCGGAGGCGGATGACGCCGGTGGTGGTTTCTTCGGTGCCGCCGATTACGCCGCTGAGCAGATCCGTGCGCTTGGTGAGCAGCTGGGTGACGAGGTCGGCACCGTCGTCCATGGTGATTTGCGGCTTGTGGTCGAGAGCGGCGGAGATGTGCGAGTAGTAGGTGGCGTTGTCTTCGCCCTTGATGGCGTAGGTGGGGATGTTGTAATCGCGGACGAGGGATGAGGCAACGTCGTCTTGAGTGGAGAGCGGATTCGAGGCGCAGAGAACGACATCGGCGCCGCCGTCACGAAGCGTGATGACGAGGTTCGCGGTCTCGCTGGTGACGTGCAGACAGGCGGAGACGCGGATGCCCTTGAGGGGCTGGTCTTTTATGAATTGCTTGCGGATTAGCTGCAGGACGGGCATGTGCTGATTGGCCCATTGAATTTTGCGCTTACCGTCGTCTGCTAGAGCGATGTCTTTTACGTCGCCATTTAGTTTCGCCACTGTTTCCACGGAGAGTCCCCTTTTGAAATAAACGCCGAAATTCGAAATCAAAGGCTGCCGGTCTGAAGACCGGCGCTACAAACTGCAGATTCCTCGCTGCGCTCGGAGTGACAAGTTGAGCATTTGTGCGGCGCCGTGCACTTTATGGGCGCGAGACGGCTACTGCGCCGCGTGAGCCGGCATCCTTGCGGATGGCGTCGGCTTTGTCCGTTTTTTCCCAGGTGAAGCCGGGGCCGGTGCGACCGAAGTGGCCGTAGGCGGCAGTCGGGCGATAGATTGGCCGGCGAAGATCGAGCGTTTCGATGATGCCTTTCGGCGTTAGCTTGAAATTCGCGCGGATCAATTCGGTGATTTGCGAATCCGGAATTACGCCTGTGCCGAAGGTGTCCGTCATGACGGAGACTGGCTCGGCGACGCCGATTGCGTAGGCGAGCTGTACTTCGACTTTCGTGGCGAGTCCTGCGGCGACGATGTTCTTCGCGACGTAACGCGCCATGTAGCAGGCGGAACGATCGACCTTGGTCGGATCTTTTCCAGAGAGTGCGCCGCCACCGTGACGGCTATAGCCGCCGTAGGTGTCGACGATGATTTTGCGGCCGGTTAGGCCGGCGTCGCCCATTGGTCCGCCGATGACGAAGCGGCCGGTGGGATTGATGTGGAATTTTGTTTTGCTATCGAGCATTTCCGCGGGGATTACCGGCTTGATCACTTCGTTGATGATCGCGTCGGTCAAGTCGCGCTGCGAAACTTTTTCGCTGTGCTGCGTGGAGATGACGGCGGTGTCAACGCGCGCGGGGCGGCCTTCGATATACTCGACTGTGACTTGGGATTTGCCATCCGGCCGGAGGAAATCAATTTTGCCGGACTTGCGAACATCGGCGAGGCGCTTGGTGAGTTGATGCGCGAGTTGGATGGGCATGGGCATCAGCTCGGGAGTTTCGTCGCAGGCGAAGCCGAACATCAGGCCCTGGTCGCCGGCGCCGCCGGTATCGACACCCATGGCGATATCGTCGGATTGCTTCTTGATGGCGCAGATGACGCCGCAGGTTTCTGAGTCAAAGCCATATTTGGCGCGGGTGTAGCCGACGTCCTTGATGACTTCGCGCGAGAGATCGGCGAAGTCGACGTAGGTTTTGGTGGTGATTTCACCGGCGATGACCACGAGGCCGGTGGTTACGAGGGTTTCGCAGGCAACGCGACCCATCGGATCGTCTGTCATGACGGCGTCGAGGACGGCGTCGGAAATCTGGTCGGCTATTTTATCGGGGTGACCCTCGGTTACAGACTCCGAGGTAAACAGGTACTTCTCATCGGCATGCGCCAAAACAGTATCCTCCCAAGGAATGGAGAGCAAATGCGGGGCCGAATTTAGCTAGTAAACGCGAAACCCACGAATATCGACGGTAGCATGGGGGTATGGGGGTGTCAACGCGATGCAGGGAAATGGGTTAAAGCAAAGGTGAATGGGGATTTACGGGATTGAAATGCGCCCCAAAAGGAAGGCAAACCTCGCCGGGAAGCAGAAGTTTGGGGGACTTTTCGGGCAACGAAATTCCCCAGCCAGCTGGCACGACACCGGCCAACGGCCGCGATTGACAGCTATTCCTTCGTGGCGCATTACTTGCGGGCCGGGGCGACGTCGAGATCTCGCCGGTACAGAAGAAAGGCGCGGATAAATTCGTCGAGGTCGCCGTTGAGAACTTTGTCCACATCGCCGCGCTCGACTTTGGTGCGGACGTCTTTAATCAGCTGGTAGGGCTGGAGCGTGTAGGAGCGGATCTGACTGCCGAAACTGATTTCGGGCTTGGACGCATCGAGTTTGCGTAGATCTTCGCGGCGCTTTTCGATTTCGAGCTCGTAAAGCTGTGAGCGCAGCATCTTCATGGCGATTTCGCGGTTCTTGTGCTGGCTTCGTTCGTTCTGGCACTGGACGACGATGCCACTGGGGAGGTGAGTGATGCGGACGGCGGACTCGACCTTGTTGACGTTCTGGCCGCCGTGACCGCCGGCGCGAAACGTGTCGACGCGCAAATCTTCGGGGCGGACGTTGATTTCGATCTGGTCGTCAATTTCAGGGATGACGAAAACGGATGCGAAAGATGTGTGACGACGTGCGGCCTGGTCGAAGGGAGATATGCGCACGAGACGGTGGACGCCGCTTTCGCCGACGAGCATACCGTAAGCGTTCTCGCCTTCGATGAGCACCGTGGCGGATTTAATGCCAGCCTCTTCGCCGGGTGTTGAATCCACGAGCGATGCGCGAAAGTCTTTCTGCTCCGACCAGCGCATGTACATGCGCAGCAGCATTTCGGCCCAATCCTGCGATTCGGTGCCGCCGGCGCCGGGCTTAATTGTGACAATCGCGTTGAGGCGATCATTTTCGCCGGCGAGGAGCGTTTTTGTTTCGAGACCGGAAACGTAGGCATCGGCGGCGGCGATTTCTTTGGCGACATCTTCGAGGAGCGAGGCGCGCTGAGCGTCGTCCTTTTCTTCTTCGGCGAGATGGAAATAAGTTTCGACGTCGCTCATTTTGCGATTGAGCGTGTCCTCGGCGTTGACGCGGTCTTCGATTACTTTGCGCTGCTGCAGGACGGCCTGGGCCTTTTCCTGGTCCTGCCAGAAATTGGCGTCGCTGACTTTTTCTTCGAGTGCGGCTAGTTGCTGGCGGGCGGCGGGGGCGTCAAAGATAGCTCCGCACGAGTTCCATGCGTTTCTTGAGGTCGATGTAGCGGTGCTGGATGTCTTCGATATGTTCAGGCATGCGCATAGAGTACCGAGGAAAGTGGAAAAGTGAAAATGGAAAATGGACGAGTGACACTGCTATGCTGGGCTCATTGGTCACGGGATTGGCTATGTTCGCAGCTCGACAACACGGCGATCGTCGCCGAATCACCTTGAAAACATGGATTTTGCCCTTGGCGCTGGCGTGCTGCGCGATATGCGGATGGAGCAGCCGTTCCAAACCCAACGATCCATTAGAGAGATTTGCGCGGGCCTGTGGCGTTCCGAGTGCGATCCAGCAAAGTCCCCGCATCTTCGCCTCGCCTGACGAAACATCCTGGCATGAATACCAATCTATTAAGGAGATTCCAGAATGGCCTAGCGAGTGGACAGAAACGGCGTCGGTGTGGAGTCGCGCTGGCTCACCCGTGTTGGTGCGTATTGTCGGTCTAGGGCAAAACTTTTCGGACTACTCCTATTATTGTTTTGACCATCGAGGAATCCTCATTCGAATGGAGCGGCAATTCCGAACCGCGTGGCGCTGGGGATTCGCGGAGACGATTTTGTACGACAAAAAAGGGAATGAGGAAGAACGTACGAGCAGCTACTTTGACACCAGGGATGACCATACGATTGAGCCGCCCCAGGAATCCGATCTGGTGACATCAGCGAAAATATTTCGAAATGTGACGTCACTTCCGTTTTTTGCCCTGCTCTCAGCTAAAGATCGCCATCCGTAGCGGAAGACAAAGCCAAACACACACCTGCGGTGGCCGTCACAACGACAAAAAAGCCGGTAAGACACCGGCGCTACGAGGGATTGGGGCGCGCTATCGCCAGGGCCAAAATGAATATTGACGCGATGACCGATAGCCAGCAGAGCCAGTCGCCGAAGCGGACGTATGGCGTTATGTCGGAGCGGAAATCGAAGGGAGCTTCTAGTTCGCCTCGGATGTCGGTGGCAAGGCGGGCCACGATTCGGCCGTAGGGATCGACGGAAACGGTGAAGCCGTTGTTCGTATCGCGCAGCATCCACCGACGATTCTCGATGGCGCGGACGCGCGCCATCATCAGATGCTGCGCAGGAGCAGCGCTGCGGCCGAACCAGCCGTCATTGGAGAGGTTGATGAGAAGATCTGCGCCATTGGCAGCGAAGTGGCGGACTTCATCAGGAAAGATGGCTTCGTAGCAGATGAAGGTGCCGAATTTCGCTCCGGCCGACGGAACGTACGTAGGAATCATCGGGATGCTTCCCACGCTATAGCTCTTGCCATGCGTGAAATCCGAAATATCAGCGGTGAGGCGGCCGGCAAATGTGAGCCATCGCCGCAAGGGAACATATTCGCCAAATGGCACCAGGTGAACCTTGTAATAGGCGTAGAGGCGGCGGCCAGCGGGATCGAGAAGGATGGCGCTGTTATACGCCGACCATTGATTCTGGGCGTCGCCGTATGCGTTCTTCTGCCAATCAACGACACCCACCAGAAAATCGCTACCCGATTCTTTTGCGATTCGCACCATGCGCGCGGCGAAGGCCGGATCTTGCATGCTGAATGGAGCGGGAACTTCAGGCCATACTATCAAGCCAGGTTGTTTTTTGGCGGAGTCGATACTGATTTGCGCGAGCTGGTCGAGCTCGCCTGCGTGTTGCTCCATCCAATCGGAGGGATACTGCTCGGATTGGGGAAAATTGGTTTGGACCATGTGAGCAACGAATCGCGGTTGGTCGTGAGGAATTAGATATCGTCCGCCTACGGCAATTGCCAGCAACGCCACAGTGACCGCAAAAACAGCCTTCCAGATCTGCGGCTTCCCTGCCAGCACTGCGTAAGCGAGAAATGAACCGTAGGCCGCGATGAGAAAGGAGAGTCCCCAGATGCCGGTGATGGGTGTTAGTTGCAAAAGCGCGAGGCTGTTGCTCGCGGCGTAACCGGTGAGGTTCCACGGGAAGCCAATGTACGGGAGGTGAGTGCGCGCAAATTCAAGCGTGACCCAAAAGAACGGCGCCAGGACACACGCGAGCGCGACACCTCTTCTCCGCGCGACAAACGCCACGCTCATCGAGAACGTGGACCAGATAATTCCACCCGCGATTCCAAAGAGGCTCAGAATCCCCGCTGATAACCACGGATCGACGTTGCCGTATTGCCGCATGACCGTGGCGATCCAGGGCAAGCAGATGGGATAGAAAACGAAAGCGTGAAGGAAACCGTAGAGCGGAGCTTCGCGAGGCGGCGCGCTAATCGAAGCGAGGACGAGCATGCCGATCGAAATCCAAGCGAGCAGCGGCAAATTGTAATTTGGAAAGGACAACGCCAAGGCAATGCCGCTGCCCAGGGCGAGCAGGACTCGCGTCTGCCGGCTGAATGTCATCTAGCGCTTGATTATAGACTTGAAACCGGCTTGTTCGAGGGCGCGCTTGGAAGCGTCGGCGGATTTTTCGTCAGCATACGGGCCCACCTGGACGCGGTAGAAATTGTCCGTGGTGGGAGTAACGACGAACGACGGAAATCCTTTCTGCTGGATGGCGTCGGCCATGGCGAGGGCGTCGCTCTGCCGCGTGAGAGCGGAAACCTGCAGGACGATTGAGCTCTTGCCCATCTTTGGAGGCTGGAAGCGGCCTGGAGGCGTTGTGGAAGCGACTGGCTTCGCTTTCGCTGCAGCTGAGGAAGTCCCGGTGTTGCGAGTTCCTGCTGCAGCTTCGTCGGTTGTGTCTGGATTCTTGGGTGACGACTTGCCGTAGAAATCCCAATCACCGGACGCTGAGGATGGCGCCGGATCAGATTGTTTCGATTTCGCTGCGGCCGGCGCGGGCGACGGTGTCTCGCGAATTCGTTTATCCTCTGCGTGCACCGGGCCGCCGAACTGGTTACGACCCATCACGTAGCCGAGCGTAAAGAAAACGCCGCAGAGCAGGACGACTCCAAGGAAGAGTCCGACCAAGTGACGGCTCTCGAGCACCCGATCGCCGCCTCCACCTCCGCGTTGTCCTCTTGCTGCCATAAGCTCCTATTTTTTCGACGCTGCCGCCTGCACCCACTGCGAAATAATATCCACGGGCAGCGGGAACACGATCGTCGTGTTTTTCTCGACGCCGATTTCGGTTAAAGTCTGCAAATACCGAAGCTGGATCGCCGCCGGCTGTTTTTCCAGCACTTCAGCGGCATCCGCCAGCTTCGCGGATGCCTCAAATTCGCCTTCTGCGTGAATAATTTTAGCGCGACGCTCGCGTTCCGCCTCCGCCTGTTTGGCGATGGCGCGCTGCATATTCTCCGGAATATCGACTTGTTTGACCTCAACCTTCGTTACCTTGATACCCCAAGGCTCCGTATCCTGGTCAAGGATTTGTTGCAGCTTGGCGTTAACCTTTTCGCGCTCGGAGAGGATGGAGTCCAGTTCGAACTGGCCTACCAAGCTGCGCAGAGTGGTCTGCGCGAGCTGTGAAGTTGCGTACAAGTAATTTTGGACCTGCGAAAGAGCGAGATTCGCATCGACAACGCGGAAATAGCAGACTGCGTTTACTTTTACGGAGACATTGTCGCGCGTGATTACATCCTGCGGCGGCACGTCGAGCGTTTCGATTCGAAGGGAGATGCGCGTGAGTTTGTCGATTGGGAAAAAAACCAACCGCAGTCCCGCACCTTTTGCTTCGGGAAGCATGCGGCCCAGGCGCAGAACCACGCCACGTTCCCATTCCTTGATCACATATACAGAATTGAAGAACCAGATCAGAAAGATCAATACGCCGATGGCAAAAACGACCGTCATGAAATCCATTACTGCCTCCCCTCGAGCGTCTCGTGCGAATGCGCCGGATGCGGTGCGTGGGCCGGTTCCACCTCAAGCGTAAGGCCTTTCACTTTTCTGACGCGAACGCGCGCGCCCTTGGGAATACTGACGCCTGCCGGAGCAGCGGCGCGCCACAGCTCACCATGCACGAAGACCATTCCGGCGGCATTCCCGGCTCCAACGGTTTCGGTGACTTCCGCTTCCTCGCCGACCAGCTCTTCTTTACCCGTGGTTTGTTTCCAATTTCGCGAATGAAGCACAAGACGCATCAAGATCACGATGATGACCGCGAACGGCAGCGCGACACCCAGAGCAGTGCTGAGGCTCACGCCCATTCCAGTGAATGGCGACCGAATCAACATGAGCGCGCCGAGCACCATGGCAACCACTCCGCCCACTCCCAGCACACCGTGCGTCGGGAATTTCGCTTCGAGAACAAAAAATATGAACGCGACGATGATCAGCAGCAAGCCCGTAAAGTTCACAGGCAGCATATGCATCGCGAAGAGAGCCAGCACAAGAGCGATGCCGCCGATCACTCCTGGCGCGAACATTCCGGGATGCGAAAACTCAACGTACAAACCGAGAACACCTACGATCAGCAAAATAAAAAAAACATCAGGCTGGACGATTCGCGTGAGAAATTTCTCGCGCGCGGTCATTTCGTGCGGGATGACGACGGGCTGTGCGAGAGCCAGTTGAAGCTTCGCGCCGTCGAGACGGGTGACGGTGCGGCCGTTGAGTTTTGCGAGCAGGTCTTCCCGATTGGCGGCTACCAGGTCGACGAGCTTGCCGTCGAGAGCTTCCTTTTCGCTGAAGGCTTTGGCGTCGGTAACGGCGGTGGCCGCAAGTTCCGCATTGCGGCCGCGCTGCGTGACGTAACTGCGAAGATATGCGGTGGCCTCATTAACGATTTTCTTGTGCAGAGTGTCGTCAATCTGCACCGGCTGGCCGCCCAGAGCCAGAATCGGCGAGGCGGCGCCCGTGTCGGTGCCGGGAGCCATCGCGGCAATGTCAGCGGAAAGCAGGATAAAGAATCCAGCCGAAGCGGCGCGAGAACCGGTGGGTGCGACGTAAGCGCAGACAGGAACTTTGGACGCGAGTATGGCCTGAATAATTTCGCGCATCGAGGTATCGAGGCCGCCCGGCGTATTCATAGTGATGAGAATCAGGGAGGCGCGATCGGCGTTCGCTTCGTTGATGCCGCGGACGATGTATTCGGCAAGCACCGGCTCGATTTCGCCGTCGATGCGAAGCTCGACGACGCTGGCAGAGGAGTTTGGCGACGCTGAAGCAGATATTGCGGGCTTGATTTGGGTGAGGGACAGTGCGGCGAGCGCGAAAAAAGCCACAGCATAACGCCGCAATCTTTGGAACAGCATTTCAGGAAGTCATTATAGCAAGAGAATGGCGCGGAGATGTGAAGGTTCGCGAGACAAACTCGCACAAACTTTGGCGCAGGACTCACGATGAGAATCTTCCCTACCCTGCTGAACCGCCTGAGGCGACCGCGTTAATCGTCGTGAGGCACCCTGCGCTAGTTTTGCTGAGGCGGCTCGGTGCGCTTCGCGTCGCTCTGGTACGAGGGCATGACGTGCAGAACATCCTGTACTCGCGGATCTTTGATCACTTTGGCAAAAGCGGGATCTGTTTCCGCAGAGAGGAAGTTCTTGTATCCGTCATCGCGCGCAAGCCTTAGAAAATGCGCGGCGCGTTCGGCGTCACCCATCGAGGCGTAAGATTTCGCGACGAAAAAATTGAACAAGCCGGGATCGGTGGTCGTGCGCTGCTGAATGATGGTGCCATAGCCGCTTCTCCGCTCGAACAGCTCGGGATCGATGGCGAGGGCCTTGTCAAAAGTGGACATCGCTTCCGGATACTGTTTGTTAGCGAAGTAGGCGTAGCCGAGATTGCTGTAGATGGTGGAGGTTTCCATCTTGAGCACCAAAGCCTTTTTGTAAAGAACGATGGCTTTGCCGTAGTGCTTTTTCTCGTACTCGACTGTGCCGAGATTGTTGATGGGGCTGGCGAAATTCTTATCCGCCTTCATCGCCCGGTGGTAATAGCGCTCGGAGCGGTTCAGGCTGCCCAGCTCTTGATAAGCGATCGCAGTCTTATTCAGAAGCTGCGCGTTCTTGGGTTCAGTCTCGAGAATCGCTTCGTAGGCGGCAGTGGCTTCGCCGAATTCCTTGCGCGCCATAAAAACGTCGGCCTTGAGCTCCGCAGCTTGACGAGGAGTAAGCTCGGGCTTCGGAGAAGCGGCGTAGACAATCTCGGAGGAAGCGGACGCGGATTGGGCAGATGCAGCCTGAGTGGTGACCGGCTCGGCCTGTTGCGCACCGAGCGACGGGACGAACACATACAACAGCGGAACGGCAAAGAAGACGAATCGTCTCATTGCCCTGCTCCTTTTCCGCGCCTGACCTACGGCTGGGGTTTCGAGCTGTCCGCAGGTTTTTTGCTGCCACCAAAGATACCAAAAATCTTGTCAAGAAGGCCTTTTTTCTTCTCTGGATCCTCGGCCGGCTGTGATGCGTTAGTACTAGGCGCGTTCTTCGTGTGCGGCGGTTTCGGCGCGTTTGGACTATTGGACGCGGTAGCCGGCGAATGGGGAGCCGGAGGAGGCTGGGGGGAACCTTTGCCGAACAAATGCGAGAGCCAGGAGCCGGAATTAGACTGCGCAAGACGGCCGTCATTTTCGCCACAATACTGGGTCGGCTCGGTGCCCGCGATAAAATACTCCTCTTCGGATTGAGGGCAGGTGTTGGTGGCGAGCTCGCCCGTTTTCGGATCGATTGCCTCCTGAATCACGCCCGGCGGCGGATCGAATGTGGTGGTATTCACATAGGCCGGGAGCGTGACGGCGCGCTTCATGAATTCAGCCCAGATAGGAGCGGCCGTCTGGCTGCCGGAGAGACCGAGGTCGCGGTTATCGTCAAATCCGATCCATATAACGCAAAGCAGATTTGAGGTGAATCCTGCGAACCAGCCGTCATGCGAGGTACCGGTCTTGCCTGCTGCCGGCGCTTTAAATCCAAGCGAGCGAACGGAGGCGCCGGTGCCGCGATTGATCACGTCTTCCATCAAGCTCGTGGTGAGGTAGGCTACGCGCGGGTCGAGAACCGGTCGCGTCCTGGGCGCGTCGGATTCTTCCAGTTTGCCATCGGCTCCGACGACGCTTCGGAGATACAGCGGCTCGGCGCGTGTTCCGTTCGTTGCAAACGCGGTGTAACCGGCTGCGACATCCACGGGCGTCATTTCATAAGCGCCCAGCGCCACTGCCGGAGTTGCCATGATGTTGTTACCAAGCCCCACTTGCCGCGAGAGCTCGACGACGCGCTGATAACCAATCATTTCGGCAACTTTTACCGTGGCGACGTTGAGCGAATGGATCAGGGCGTCTCGAACCGTTACGGTGCCGTAGAACTCCTGGCCGAAATTGTCGGGCGTGTACTCTTTGCCGTCGAATTGAAACGTGGTGGGAACGTCGTCGACAGTCGTGACGGGCGTAACAATTGGCTGCAGATCTTTTACCGCGTTGTCGAATGCAGCGGCATAGACGAAGGGCTTGAATACGGAGCCGGGTTGGCGATGGGCGAGGGCGTGATTCAGTTGGCTTTCGCCGTAGCTGCGTCCGCCCACGAGCGCGCGAATCTCGCCCGTTCTTGGATCGAGCGCCACGAGGGCCACCTGGGGCCGCGGCACGGGCTGGCCTGCTTTTTTCCAAGTTGCATACCGTCTGGCGAGAAGCTTATCAACCTGTTCCATCCCGCTGTGAATCGCAGCTGTGGCAGCGCGTTGCAAACTGGGATCGAGAGTCGTATAGATGCGGTAGCTCTGGCTCTGCAGGTCATTTTCCGAGAATTTTTCGAGAAGATGATCCTTTACCATGTCCACGAAGTAGGGCGCGGAGCCGCTGTCGATGCCGCCGCTGACGAATTTGAACGGAACTTTCTTCGCGGCGACAGCTTGGTCTTCGGTTGCGTAATTGTTTTCGACCATTTGCGTGAGAACACGGTCGCGCGCTTCAATGGCGCGGTCCATGTGGGTCTCGGCGGTAGCGTAATGATTGGGTGCGCGGATGATTCCGCCGAGGAATGCGGCTTCGCCGAGGCTGATGTCGCGCACGTCCTTCCCGAAGTAAGCCTCCGCAGCTTCACCGAAACCTCGAATCGCAAAACTGCCGCGATTGCCCAAATAAACCTCATTGGCGTAAAGCTCAAAGACCTGCTGTTTCGAGAAGCGGTGATCGATTTCAATCGCCATTAAAACTTCTTTCACCTTGCGGCGCCACTCTCGCTTGGTGGTGAAGAAGAAGCTGCGAGCCACCTGCATGTCGATTGTGCTGGCTCCCTGGGCTTTCTGCCCCACGCGGAGGTCGGCTAAGGCAGCGCCAATCACGCGCACCCAGTCGAGGCCGCCGTGCTCGAAGAATCGCTTGTCTTCGGTGGCGATTACGGCGTCGACGAGAATCTTCGGCAGATCGTCGAAGCGAACCACCCGGCGCTTCTCTCGTGAACTATCAAAAAGATTGGTAATCAGTTCCGGTTCGATCTCAGCGGACTCGCGAGAGACGCCATTCGAAAGTTGCGTAATATTCTTGATTGCAGACGTGGAGAAATCGACGCGAAGGGCGTTCTCTTTGCGAAAGTACGAGTCAGCGGAGGGCCGGATTTCGAGGGTCGTACCGGAAAGTTTATAAAGCCCGGGCGTTCCCTCAACTTGAGATTCCTGATAGCCCGCGCGCAGGAGGTAGCTGGCCAAGTCCTTGGGGTGAAGTGCTTCCCCCACATAGATCACAGCGGGAGCAGCATAAACCCGCGAGGTGTTCTGAAAAATCTGGCCCGTGAGCCGTTCGTTAATCAGGCGGCCAAATTGAACGTAGTAGTAAGCGAAGAGCGATGTCCCGGCGAGTAACACCGCGAGAGCCATGCCGAGCAGCGCAATGCCGTAGCGGGACGTCCAGAAGCCCGGCGCGATTCGAATTCTAAACCGATTATTTTCCATCTATCAGCACGTGTGAAAAGGTCATTGCTCGAACGAAAAGCTCGTTTCCCGCCAGCGCGCCGCCGCCAACGCATTTCCTGCTCCCCTACTGTATGGATTCCTATTCTAAATCGAGCGGTTGTCCGCGTGGTCATGAAAATCGAGGGTGAATTTATAGACTAGCAAGTCGACGGGGACCGAGTAATCCAGCGATATTTGAACGGCGCCCGGATTGGAAGTCACCTTGAGGCTGTCTTGGTCTGCAGGAATACCAATCTCTTTGACCTTCTTCCAGACGTTATCGCGAATGTCCTTGGCGCCCAGGCGATTGCCAATGGCGAAGCGAGCCTCGCTCTCGATGGCATCCTGCATCTGGTAGTTATTCACGTAGACCGGCACGACCTTAACGCCCGCAAAAATCATCGAACCCAACAGAGCAAGCAAAAGGAATAGCTTCACGCCGCTGCCGCCACGTTGCGAATTGTCGAATCGTCGAGAGGTGACGAGACTCAATAGCCCTTCCTCCGAAAACGTACAGAAACAAAGAGGACAATGGAATGCTAGCATTCATCGCGAGCGGAAGAACAAAACGTCGGAATGCCTGTTTTCGATGAGTAAACGGGGCCTCCCAGCATTGCCCTCAGGCGGCCGTAAGGCTTCGTTAGTACGCTCGAGCGAAGATGCCCTTTTCGCGGGAAGGCTTTCCGCAAAGAATGCACTGGCCAGAGCCGCCGGGCTGTTCGAGAGGGATGCAGCGCATGGTAGCCTTCGTCTCTTCTTTAATCTTAGCTTCGCATTCCGCGCTGCCGCACCACCATGCGAGAGCGAAACCAGTCTCGACAGCCTTCTTGAATTCGCCATAGTCGGCAGCCTCGACGGTATGCGCTTTGCGGAACTCGAGAGCGCGGTCATGAAGTGCCTTCTGAATCTCAACGAGCAACTGCGAGACCGCGGCCGCAATGCCCTGCTGCGGCACGAAGGATTTTCCTTCCTTGCCGGGACGGTCACGCCGGGCCAACACTACTGATCCCTTCGCGACATCCTTGGGACCGAGTTCGAGCCTCAACGGCACGCCGCGCATCTCCCAGTCGTTGAACTTGAAACCGGGGCTCATGCCGTCGCGCTCGTCCATCTTCACTCGTATGCCCGCGTCGACAAGCTCCTTTCGAAGCCTGTGCGCATTTTCGAGCACGCTCGACTTTTCCTCGTCGGTTTTGTAAATCGGAACGATGACGAGTTGGAAGGGCGCGAGACGTGGAGGGAGGATCAACCCCTGATCGTCGCCATGAACCATGATGATGGCGCCCACGAACCGGGTCGAGAGGCCCCACGACGTGGTCCAGCAGTGCTGCAGCACGCCACCCTTGTCGAGATAACGGATATCGAAAGCCTTGGCGAAATTCTGGCCGAGATTGTGCGACGTGCCGGCCTGCAAGGCTTTGCCGTCTCCCATCATGGCTTCGATCGAAAATGTCTGGTCGGCTCCGGCGAAGCGCTCCGAATCCGATTTGCGCCCGGGAATCACGGGCACAGCTGCTTCGCGAACGGCAAAATCAGTGTAGATATCGAGCATCTGCCGCGTCTCGAATTCAGCCTCTTCCAGCGTGGCGTGAGCCGTGTGGCCTTCCTGCCAGAAAAATTCCAGTGTGCGCAGGAAAAGCTTGGTGCGTAGCTCCCACCGAACCACGCTGTTCCACTGATTGATGAGAATCGGCAGATCGCGATAGGACTGAATCCACTTCGCATAAGCGTGCCCGATGATCGTTTCCGACGTGGGACGGATTACCAGAGGCTCGTCTAGCTTTTCCCCACCGCCGTGCGTCACCACCGCAAGCTCAGGCGAAAATCCCGCCACGTGAGATTTTTCTTTTTCGATGAAACTCCGTGGAATCAGTAATGGAAACGCCGCGTTTACGTGTCCTGTAGCTTTGAAGCGGCCATCGAGCGCCGCTGTGATGTTCTCCCACAGCGCCCAGCCATAGGGCCTCACAATCATGCAACCGCGAACGGGCGCATAGTCTGCAAGCTCCGCTCTCAGCACAAGCTGGTTGTACCACTCCGAAAAATCCTCGGCTCGCGTGGGCAGCTTCAGGTCCGACATTGGCTTACAGTCCTCTTTCAGGCCGATCCGCGGCGTTATAAGCCGGGACAAACAGCATCTCGATAAACGCTAAAGGTTAGGGGAGACGATGAACGAAGTCAACCAAACCCGCCATCGTGCCCCAAAAAACCTTTGTGAACAGGGATGCAGATAGGTTAGGCTAAACGCCGTTCCGGATGTCGAAATTGACGTGCTTTTCAATCTATGAGGAGCAACTAGAAATGAAGATGCAGCGCGTGGTAATGGCATTCTTATTCACATTTTTCGTTTGCGGCGCAGCTCCGCCACTCGCGAAAGCGCAATCCTCCTCGGGTACTGGCACGTCGCCTTCGACCTCGCAATCGTCGGCTCCGAGCCATGCGCAACCGGGCCAGACGTATCAAAAGCCGACGAATGGCGAGAAGGTTCGCAATTACCTGTTTGACGCATTCGGGCCGTACGCAATAATTGGAAGCGCGGTTGCGGCTGGCATTAACCAGGCTTCTGGGGACAGAATCAACGGGACAGGGTCAGGCTCTCCTCCAGAGTGGGGCGGAGGCACCGGTCCCTACTTCGAGCGTTTCGCCAGCAACTACGGAATCAACATCACTGCGACGACAGCGCGCTACATGTTTGCGCAAGTTCTCCGCGAGGACACGATCTACTATCGCTGCGAATGCAGTGGTTTCAGCCACCGGCTGGTGCATTCGCTCTGGTCCACCGTGGCGGCTCGCCACGGCGACGACGGCCACTATCGTTTTTCGGTCAGCAATCTGGCGGCCCCGTATGCCGGCACCATGACGGCGGCGCTCGGTTGGTATCCAGGCCGGTATGAACCGTCGGACGGATTCCGTATGGGAAATTATCTCTTGCTGAGTTATGCCGGCCTGAACGTCGCCAAGGAGTTTATCTACGGCGGTCCGCACACGCTAATGGCGCACACTCCCCTGAAGGGCGTTACCGGGAGTAATAAACCCTAGAAAACTGATCCGATATCGGCGAAAACGCTGGCGACTTGTGTAACAAATCCTTCTCAAAGAATCGCTTTGCTTTGCAGCGTACCGCTGCCGACATCTGTTAATTCGATTGCGCGCTTGTCGGCGGAGGAGCGGGCGTCTGAGATTTTTCAGCCGCTTTCTTGCTTTTTCTCCGCGCTAGATACTGCCCTAGATCGGGCATAAACTCCCGCAGCATATTGTAACCGCTGTTATAAGCCAGGTTCACGCCCCACTGCGTGAAGACTCCCGATACAGTGCGATCCTGCTGCGGATAGTATGACGTGGAAATCCCTTGCTGAATCAACTGCCCCAACGTCTGAGGGACATTGAACGTGGAACCGCCGGAATCTTTCCTCGTGATCACAGTGCGCGAAGCGGCATACCAGATCCGGCTTCCGACCGAACCGCGTCCGCGACGAAAGTAGCGTGGATCGTCGTGAAGAACCGATGGCAAGACTCCGTAAATGAAGAAGCTCGAGGTCATCTGATCGCCTTCTGAAGCGGCGAAGCGCTCTCCGAACGCGCCCCAGCCTTGCCCATAGTGCGGCTGGCCATTCGACGCTTGCGAGATCGCCGACTGCAGCAAATTTCCAATGTGCGAGCTGAAGTCAAACATCTGGTGCAGCGAGAGAATGTATTTTTCGTGAACCGTCAAAGGCCCCTCATTGGCCGTGGTGTCGTTCGCGCTGATGAAATTCGGAATGATTCCGAGTATTCGTTTGGAATTCTCGGCGTTCTGAGTGCTGGCACTATTGGCAGGCTGAACTTTATCCGGCAGATTTTGGGTAGAGGGATCGGTGGACTTCCCTTGATTCTGCGCAGGTTTCGGAGCCGGCTGTGATGCCTGGGCCGCCGAACTTTGGCTTTGCGAAGCCGGCGACGAACCGGCGTCTTGCGCGTATGCGACCGTGATAACCAGGCCAAATAAAATCGCACCGGTGGTGAGCCTGATACTGAACCACTTCAAAATAATCCCCCTTTCGCACGTTCCCCGGCCTGGAATGTGCGAGGGGAATGGTCCCAACACCTTAATCGAGACGTCGCCCCTTTGCTTCGAGGAAATAGCCGCGATGTCCACTTTGCAACGGTTAGGACGCTTGTCTGCAGTGCTGGGTTGCATCCAACGCAAAGTGACCGCCAATTGCAAACATCCCAGCGCTCCGATAGAATCCTTGCGAATCCCTCCATGGCCAACGAAACCCCCGAATTGAAACGCATGAGCCGACCGCTCGAAGCAGTCGATCCCGAAGTCGCCGAAGCATTGAATGACGAAGTTCGACGGCAGGCCACCGGTCTCGAATTGATCGCTTCCGAGAATTTCGTTTCCGAAGCGGTGCTCGAAGCTATGGGCTCCGTTTTCACCAACAAATACGCCGAAGGTTATCCCGGCAAGCGCTATTACGGCGGCTGCGAGAACGTGGACCGCGTCGAGCGCATTGCCATCGAGCGCGCCAAGCAACTCTTCGGAGCCGAGCACGCGAACGTGCAGTCGCACTCAGGCACGCAGGCGAATATTTCCGTTTACATGACGGCGCTCGAGCCCGGCGCAACCGTGCTAGGAATGAATCTGGCGCATGGCGGCCACCTGACCCACGGGCATCCTCTGAATTTTTCGGGCAAGACCTACAAATTCGTCGCCTATGGCGTGACGAAAGATACCGAAACCATCGACTACGATGAAATCGAGCGGCTCGTGCGAGAACATCAGCCGAAAATGATTGTCGCGGGCGCCAGCGCGTACGCACGGATCATTGATTTCGCGCGAATCGCAAAAATCGCCCAGGACGCCGGCGCCCTTTTCTTCGTGGACATGGCGCACATCGCGGGGCTTGTGGCAGCGGGAATTCATCCGAGCCCTGTTCCTCACGCCGATTTCGTCTCCACCACGACGCACAAAACCTTGCGGGGTCCGCGCGGCGGCCTGGTCCTGTGCCGCGAAAAATATGCAAAGGATCTCGACCGGATCACGTTTCCGGGCGTTCAGGGTGGCCCGCTCGAACACATCATCGCTGCGAAAGCCGTGTGCCTGAAGGAAGCGGCGGAGCCCGAATTCCGCATGTATCAGAAACAAGTGGTGACCAATGCGAGTGTGCTCGCCGCCGCGCTCGCCAAGCACGGATTCCGCATCGTTACCGGCGGTACGGACAATCACCTGTTTCTCGTCGACATGCATTCGCGCGGAATCACCGGGCGGGACGCCGAACTGGCCCTCGAGCGCGCCGGTATGACCGTAAACAAAAATGCAATTCCCTTCGATCCTCTTCCTCCGATGAAGGCAGGCGGGATTCGCGTGGGCACTCCTGCCGTTACGACCCGCGGCATGCGCGAGCCGGAAATGGAAAAGATTGCTGTCTGGATCGCGGACGTGCTCACTCACTTGGGCGATTCCGCCACCGAGCAACGAGTGCGCGGCGAAGTGGCCACTCTCGCAGCGAGGTTTCCGTTGTATGTGCGGCGTTTGGAAGAAGCGGAAAACGCTGCCGCGTTGCACGCCCACCGGGCAAACCCTTAAGCGCCGCGTTTCGCTTCTACAGTTGATCACCTCAGCGGACCCACGATTTAGCGCAGGAAGTTTCACCAAAGCGCATCTGTGCCGGTGCGTTACAGTCCTCTTGTCCGAACCGATGAATCAGCTTCCTGCCACCGCAATAAGTCCTGATTTCAGTTCAAACATCCGTTCCGTCCGCCGATTACTTTGGTATTCCGGTTGCGGTGTGCTCCTTCGCAACATCAGGAACGAGCTGCCGGGGGGAGCTTCCTCAAGAATGGGTACTCAAGCGGCGCTTGAAACAGTTCCACGCGTAAGTTCGTATGAGGCCGACAAGGAAGCTGCCCGCGAAATTCAATACTCGCTCGTGCCCTCCGGGAATTTGATCAGCCCGGGGGTGGAAGTCGCCTTTCGCTTTTCACCATTTGCCGAAGTCGGCGGCGACTTTACAGATTTTTTCCAACTGCCCAACGGGCTTGTGGGCCTCTATCTGGGCGATGTGGTAGGAAAAGGACTCGCAGCCGCCATGTATGCCGCCCTTGTGATGGGGACAATTCGCGGCATCAACAAGACTGGCGAAGATACTGCGGCGGTGCTCACTCTTCTGAACAAGCGGCTGCTCGTGCGTCCGATCTCAGGCCGCTACTGCGCCACGCTCTACGCGCTTTTCGATCCGATCACGCGGCAACTCACGTTTTCGAATGCGGGCTTGCCGCACCCGGTTCTCGTCTCCAACGGGAGATATTCGCGCCTCGGCGAAGGGGGCCTTCCGTCGGCGGTCTTTCCGGGCTCGTCCTACGACAAGTACACGGTACGGCTTGCGCCTGGCGATTCCGTGCTCTTCGCCACCGACGGATTGCACGAATTGCGAAATCAACGCGACGAAGATTTCAGCTGGGACCGCTTGGGCGAGCTGTGGTGCGAGTGCACGCGAAAAACTGCGGACGAATCCCTCGATCACCTCTTCGAAGGCGCCAAGTCTTTCTCAAATGGTTCGGGCCCTCAGGACGACGTCACGGCAGTCGCTTTGAAAGTGCCTATCGAGCCGGAGGCCGGGAGCGTGAGAAACAGCCCGGAAGGCGTTGCATCGCTCGACAATAATTTCGAATCATCGAGCGAGCTGCCGGTTTGCGCCGCGATTTCCCTATAGGGTTCCAGCGACTTCATTTAATTCTGAATTTTGATTTCGAGCTGCGTCCAGCGGCCATCGCGAATCGAGTAGGCTCGAATAGGTTCTGGCGCATCCGCGCGAGGCGAAAGGATGAAGTACGCAGCTTCTGGATAGTAGGCTCGCTCGACGTCACGCGGCGAAGGCTGATTGTCGCCTTTCGGATGCGTATGGTAGATGCCGAGTAATTCGAGCCCGGCGGCGCGAATGTCTCGCATCTTGTGAAATAGCTCTTTCGGCGCGATTTCGTAGGCGCTCGCCGGATGCTCCGCCACATTTTGAGCCGGGAATGCTTGTGCGATCACGCCGTGGCGCCCCGCGAGCAATCCGCAGCACTCCTCATTCGGATTGCTTCGCGCGTGATTCAAAATCTCAGCCGCAACATCTCCCCCAAGCCGAATTTCGTCCATCAAGCAGTTCTTACCTTGGATGACTTTTCCATACTAAACGCACGGCTTGCAGTTTCGCAGGGGCTGTTATAGAATTAATTATAGCAACCTCGTAGTGTCTACCGAGCAGCGTCTTCGCTGAATTTTGCGTTTGTTTTGCGCGCAGGTCTGCCCGATAGGTCCCCGTCCGTGCCCGCGACACCCGAGTAATAAATTGTCTACGCCTTCTGCGCTTGCCTCCGCAAGAACGTCGGCACGTCAAGATCATCCGACGGCATCTCTGGAGCCGCTTCGCGCACATTCCGGGCCACCTGCTGCACCACATTCGTCTGCTGCGGCGCCACCTGCGCGGGCGGCTGTTCGCGCTTCGCAGCCCACGTCTTTGGCAAGTATGACGGCCTCTGCGCCGCCTTCTTTCCCGCCACCTCCCGGAAACCCGCGGCGATCACCGTAATCTTCACGGATTCCTTCATCGCATCATCCTGCACCGCGCCAAAAATGATGTTCGCATTCTCGTGCGCAGCCATTTGAATGATCGACGACGCTTCGTGCACTTCCTGCAAGCTGAGCGTGGATGAGCCGGTAACGTTGATGAGAATTCCTTGCGCGCCATTGATGCAGTTGTCTTCGAGAAGCGGGCTGTTGATGGCGCGATTCGCCGCGTCGCTGGCTCGGTTCGGCCCGGTCGCGACGGCTGTGCCCATAACGGCGTAGCCCTGGCCGGACATGATCGTTTTCACATCGGCGAAGTCGCGGTTGATGATGCCGGGAATCGTGATGATGTCGCTGATGCCCTGCACAGCCTGGCGCAGAATATCGTCCGCGATGCGGAACGCTTCGAAGAAACTCGTGCCGTGCTCCACGCACTCCATCAGCCGCTCGTTGGGGATCACGATCACTGTGTCGACGCAGCCGATCAGCTCCGTCAGCGCCTGCTCCGCCTGCTGCATGCGGCGCTTGCCTTCAAACGCAAAAGGTTTCGTCACCACCGCGACCGTGAGCGCGCCCAGTTCGCTTGCCAGATTCGCCACCACAGGCGCAGCGCCGCTACCGGTGCCGCCGCCAAGCCCGGCCGTGACGAACACCATGTCCGCCCCGTCGAGCGCTTCCAGAATTTTTTCCGTGTCTTCCAGCGCAGCCTTTCGGCCGACCTCAGGATTCGCCCCCGCGCCAAGTCCCTTCGTCAGCTTCGCGCCGAGCTGCAATTTCACAGGCGCCTGAGAAAGTTTCAGCGCCTGCAAGTCAGTATTCGCGGCTATGAATTCAACGCCCTCCACCTTCGCCCGAATCATGCGGTTGACGGCGTTCGAACCGCCACCTCCCGCCCCGATTACCTTTATCTTTGCCCCGTTCTGCGGCTCTTCCGTGAACGAAACTCTCATGCCCGTTTCTTTTGACGTCATGCTTCCTCCCCCAGATATTCGCCACTACTAAAAGTTTTTACTGTCCTGCAAAAAGTGCCTTCAATCTTCCCGTCCAGCCGTTGGGACGCGCTCCTGCGAGGCGCCGCGTCCGCGCCCCGTAGAGAACCAGTCCAACTGCCGTCGAGTATTCAGGCTGGGAAACCTCTTCGCTCATCTCCGCAAGCCCGCGCGGCGCGGCCACGCGCACCGGAAGCTTGAACACGTGCTCGGCCAGTTCCACCAGGCCGCGGAGTTTTGCGCCGCCGCCGGTGAGAATAATGCCGGCGGGAATCTGCGATTCGAGTCCGGCGCGGCGCAGTTCATCGCGCACCAGCATCAGGAATTCTTGTACGCGCGGTTCGGTGATGTCCGTCAACATGCGCGCGAAAATAGTTCGCGGCGGCCGGTCGCCCACGCTCGCGATTTCAATCGGAAAATCTTCTTTCACCAGATCGCGAAACGCGCAGGCATGCTCGCGCTTGAGCCTCTCGGCTTCTGGCATCGGCGTGCGAAGGCCAACAGCCAAGTCGTTCGTCACGTGGTCGCCACCGACGGGAATCGACGTGGTATGCCGCACGACACCACCCGTAAAAACAACCATATCGGTTGTGCCACCGCCGATATCAAGGAGGCAGCAGCCGAGCTCGCGCTCGTCCTGCGTAAGACACGCTTCAGCTGCGGCCAACGGCTCAAGAACAGTGTCGTCCACGCGCACGCCGGCGCGATTCACCGCTGTAACGATATTTTGAGTGGACGAGCCGGAGGCCGTGACGATGTGGACGTTCGCCTCGAGACGTACACCTACCATTCCGATCGCATCGCGGATGTTGTCCTGCCGGTCGAGGAAAAATTCCTGCGGCAGCACATGCAGCACTTCTCGATCCTCCGGCAGCGACACTCCGCGTGCGGCTTCAATCGCCCGGCGAACGTCGTCACGCTGAATATCTCGTGGCTTTACGCCTACCGTAATTCCGCCGCGGCTGTTCAATCCGCGCACGTGTACTCCCGCAACGCCTATCAGCGCCGACTCGACCGGCACATTTACAATCGCTTCGGCCTCTTCAATCGCGCGCCGGATCGAACTGACCGCCAGCTCCAGGTTCACGATCTGGCCTTTGCGCCAGCCCTTTGATTCCGCCGCGCCGAGCGCTGCAAACTTCGCGCCGCCTTCCTCTTCCATCTCGCCGATCAGCGCGCAGGTTTTCGTGCTGCCCACGTCGAGCGCGACCACATAACGGTCTTTCTTCGCCAATTCCGCCGCTCCTTGCTTCCCGCCCGGTTTAAAACCGCGCGCTTACACCGATTTCCTTACCGAATGCTTCTTGTCCCGATGCTGCGCCATCTTCTTCGCCGATTTCGCTGCGGGCTTCCTCTGCGCCGTCGCCGTCGCAGCTCCCTCGCCAGACCTATGCGCGGGATTTTGCTGCGCGGTGCTTGTATTCTCGGGATTCACCACCGCTTCCCGGCTGAATCGCAGGTCCACCGACTCCACTCGCCCCGCCGTAGCGCGCCACTGCCCGATGTTCTCGAGCAGGGTGCGGTACTTGCCTTCGAAATCGCTGTCGCCAAAGCGGACGAGCAGCGGAGTTTCCGTCTGTCCCCAATCGCCGCTCGTCACGCCGCCCGGCAAACTTCCACCCGGAAGCCCCGTAAGAGTCGCGCGCAAATCCTCGGCGTCAGAGAGGTCCACTTCGCTCACCTGCTCCGTCGCTCCCGGATGCGCAGTCTGAATCTGCTGGATAAATCCAGCGAAGAGCCCCATGCGCTTTTCGCGCTCGTCGATCGGCATCTCGGAATTGACGCCGCTCACCACCGGAAAATGAAAATCTCCTTTCAATGGCCGCTCCAGAATCATTCCATAGGCATCGATAAGGCTCATCTCGCCGCCGTCGCGCAGAAATGCGATCGGCGTACGCTCTGTGATTTCAACTTCGATTCGATTGGGAAGCGCGCGCCGCACCGCTGCCTGTTCCACCCACGGCAGCGATTCGATTTGTTTTCGGCGCTGATCCAGCGGAATGCGCAGCACGCTGTGATTGCGGTCGGCTGCAAAAATCCCCAGCACATTCGCCGGTAGGATGTAGTGATTGCCCGTGATGTGAATCTGGTCGGGCTTTAGCAGCGCCATCGCAGGAGCGTGAAACAGGAAATTTTCGGCGACGTAAGCCATGCCTGCCAGCGCGAGAGCGGCCAGGATCCACAGCGACACGCGCAGATACGTCATCCAGGCTTTCCGGCCGAACTTCCGCCGCTTGATCTCGAGCGGCTTCTGCCGCCGAAGATACTTCGGCTCTTCGTCCGCCAGAACTTCCTGCGGGTAAACGTCCGCGTCCATGGCCCTCAGTTTCGCCAGAAAATCACCTCGTTCTCGAGCTCCACTCCGTAGGCGGCGCGCACTCGCTCGCGCACGTCGTCAATTAATCGCCGCATGTCGTCACAAGACGCATTGGCCAGGTTCACAAAAAAATTCGCATGGCGGTCGCTTACCGCCGCATCGCCCACCCGATGGCCCTTCAATTTCAATTCGTCAATCATCCGGCCCGCTGAGCCGCCGGGAGGGTTCTTGAAAATGCAGCCGGCGCTTTTCTGATTCAGCGGCTGGCTCGCACGGCGTTTCTCATTACATATTTTGATGCCCGCCAAAATTTCCTTGTACGGCTTCGACGGCAGTTCGAGCTTCACGCGCAACATCACGTCGTCGTCTGCAAAAGACGTATGGCGATAGTCGAACCGAATGTCGTTACCGCGAACTGTCTCCACCTCGCCGCTCGCAGCGCGATACAGTTCCACTTCGCGCACCCACGGCCCGATTTGAGTCCCATACGCGCCCGCATTCATCCGCAGCGCTCCGCCCACGCTTCCCGGCACACCGATGAGCCCTTCCATGCCGCCCAGATCGTGTTTCGCGCAAAAGGTGACCATGCCGCCCAGATCAGCGGACGCATCCACATACGCCGAGTTCCCTTCCACGCGCATTCCCGGATGCGCCGCCGGAAGATGCAGCACCACCCATGGCAATTCGCCATCGGCAATCAACACGTTCGTGCCGCCGCCAAGAAAACGGTGCGGAATCTTCGCGTCGGCCAGCAGACGCATCACGTCCGGAATCGTGTCGTAGCGGTGCAGCAGAAGTTCGTCTGTGACCCCGCCGATCGCGAGTGACGTTTTTTCTTTCAATGACACGGCCGGACGCAACTCGACTCCCAATTCTTTCAAGCGCTCGACAATCGCGCTGTCATTAATCCGCATGCGAACTCGAAACCTGTGTCCCCAGCAACATGGCGAGCTGATCGAGAACGCGGCCCACACTTCCCGCGCCAATCGTCAAAATTGCATCGCCCGGCCGCGCTTCCCGCAGCATGAACTCGACGCCCGCCTGCATCGTGCTCGTAAACACCACATTCTTGTGCCCCGCCGCGCTGATTGCTTCCGCGAGCCGCTCGCCTGTAATGCCCTCAATCGGGTGCTCGCTCGCCGCGTAGATTTCCGTGAGCACCAGAACGTCCGCGTCATTAAAAGCGCGGCAAAAATCGTCCCAAAGAAATTGCGTCCGCGTGTAGCGGTGCGGCTGAAACAAAACCAGCAGACGCTTGTATCCGCATCCGCGAGCAGCTTCGAGTGTGGCGCGAATCTCGGCGGGATGATGACCGTAATCGTCAATCAGCGTGACCCCGGCATACACGCCTTTCACTTCGAAGCGCCGTCCAACACCCGAGAACTTCTCGAGCCCCGCTCGAATCAAATCCGCCGGCACATTCAACGACAGCGCTACCGCCGCTGCAGCAGCCGCGTTCCGCACATTGTGAATTCCCGGCGGCGACGGAAGATTGAAAATTCCCAGATCCTCACCGCCATAAGTAAGCCGGAATTCGCTCGCAAGCCCCTTGAGTTTCACGTCGCTGATCACAAGATCGGCCTGGCTCGTCGTTCCGTAGCTAATCACCGGCCGTTTCACAGAAGGAAGCACCGCCTGCACGTTCGGTTCATCGAGGCACAGAATCACCGTGCCGTAAAAAGGAACCCGGTTCACGAATTCGAGAAATACGCTCTGGATTTCTTCGAGCGAGCGGTACTGATCGAGATGCTCGCGGTCGATGGTCGTGACCACTGCGACCACGGGCGCCAGCAGCAGAAACGAGCGGTCGCTCTCGTCTGCCTCCACCACCATGTAATCGCCCTGCCCAACGCGCGCGTTCGAGCCCGCATGATTTACGCGCCCGCCCACAACAAACGTTGGGTCGAGCCCCGCCGCCGCAAGAACGGACGCGACCATCGAGGTGGTCGTCGTCTTCCCGTGCGCGCCAGCCACTGCAATTCCATACTTCAACCGCATCAGCTCGGCCAGCATTTCAGCCCGCGGAATCACCGGAATCTTCAGCCGGTGCGCTTCGATCACTTCCACGTTGTCCGGCCGCACGGCCGAAGAAATCACCACCACGTGAGCACCATGCACGTTCGCGGCCTGATGCCCTTCATAAATCTTTGCGCCCAGTTTTTCGAGCCGCGAAGTTACCGGCGTCGCTTTCAAGTCCGATCCCGAAACCGCATAGCCGCTCGACAGTAGCACCTCCGCGATCCCGCTCATTCCACTCCCGCCGATGCCGACGAGATGGATGCGCTGAAAATTGCGGAACGTGACCATCATGGCCGCGACACCTCTTCGAGCAAGTCCACAATATCTTCCACGGCGCGCGGCTTCGCCAGCGCACGCGCGCGGTTTTCCATTTCCGAAATTCTCCGGGGCTGGTCGAGGAGGGAGAAAATTTCGCCGGTCAATCGCTCGGGCGTCAATTCAGGCTGGGGGATCAGGCGGGCCGCCCCTGCGTTCTGCATTGCCTCCGCGTTGCGCATCTGATGTGCGTCGGTGGCGGCTCCGAAGGGGATAAAGATGGCGGCGCGTCCTGCGGCAGATATTTCTGCGACAGTGATCGCACCCGAACGGCAGACGATCAAGTCCGCC
>Ga0307477_10000984_pt1 | contig 26291 bp, 17 predicted proteins | sample atmos_gasesECM2C_FD_203316 | JGI IMG/M metagenome (GOLD analysis project Ga0307477, IMG submission 203316) | Hardwood forest soil microbial communities from Morgan-Monroe State Forest, Indiana, United States - atmos_gasesECM2C_515 | ecosystem: Environmental > Terrestrial > Soil > Temperate...
ATGTGTCCTGGATATACCGTGAAATCCCGCGTCCGGAAGCTACCCCAACGATAAAATTATCCCTCCCGATCGTGTTCACGCCAAGAGAAGTGTTCACGCCCCAGCCAAAGGCTGAATCTGCTCTCCCGTCAGGAAGATATGCGGCGATGGAACGAAACAGTCCGGCCGCCTGAAAGTGTCCTCGCTCGAATTCCCGGAGGAGACGAATTGTGCCGTCGGGACTTGGGGAGTTCGGCTGGGCAGCAAACTGAGACGTTTGAAAGAAAACGTCCGAACTGGGCCTTTCAACGGAAAGATAGAATGTGGTGCTCGAACCCAGGGCAAATCCGTAGCGAATTTGTGGATTCAGCAGCAGAACCATTCCATTCGGTCCCCGAAAGTCCAAACTGTCGGCAATTGCGTCCGGATCCATGAAATTCGTCCAAGTCTGGCCGATAAGCAAGTTACGCACTTGCGCGTAAGCGTGGCGTAGGCGGGGCGTGGTCGCGTTAGTTCCAAATATGTCACCCTCCGCGTAGAGGCGCACATCGCCAAGCACGCTGCTTGGAATCCTGAAGTCCAGGCTTAGGCGTGTCGGCCTGATGGAAACGTTGGTATCGTACACGCCGGGCACTTGAGGAATGGGAAATGAGGAAGGAATGAACAAAAAAGTGTTCCCTGCGGGTTTCAAATCATAGATGAAGTCTGTCTTGAAGAAGCCGCCGATCTTCAGAATCGTCTGTGTTCCAGGCAATTTAAAGTAGCCATTGTACTTCGGGTCAAGGGGCAAGTTATCGAAGCGAGCGGCTGCAACCGTGTCCTCATCAAATTCTTGACGCTCTGCTGTAGCTTTTCCAACTTGCGGGGATGTTGCGCCCTCCCGCGGAGGCGGTGCGGCTTCGATGGTGCCCTCTTGCGGAGTTGGAGAGATTGTAGGGACTGTAGCGGGCTGAGCTGGTGCCTTGGGTTTCGTGCCTTTTAGCTGATCGATTTCCGTCTGCATCTCGCTCATCTGTGCCCGCAACTCTTCGACGAGCGTTCGCAACTCCCGAATCTCATCAGTGGAGTATTGTGATTGCCCCAGAGCTCTCACGGGTGCTAAGGCTCCGATCAGAATAAGAGTCGCACTCAGGCAAAGCCCGTTCGATTTCATTGCATACCTCCTGGACGCGCATTGGTCCTCGTCCAACGTTCTGAATAAAATCGCAGAAGGCATTGATTTCTTCAAGCGGTCGGGCCGGGTGCCCGCGTGCCTCCTTTGCACGTGGGTCTGTTGGTTTCTCGCCTATAGACCTGCGACTGCCGGTGGCCGCGTGGCCCCCACCTGCGGCTTGGGGAGATGGGGGTGCCCCTGGGTAAGAGTCTAGGTGTTGTTAGAGACCCGTCTTTTCGGCAATGCCCTGAAGCACCGCCTGGCCGCTCTTCAGCGCCCCGCCGTTCCGCCGCTATCTTCTTCTCCTTCAATCACTTCCAAATTTTCCTTGACAAGTACGGTACTAATCTGGTAACATTAGTTGTGATACTCAGCCCTTATACGCGCCGTTCCACACGCCTTCGGTCTCCCGTCATAATATCCTCCCATGCCACTTTTAAACCGTCTCCAGCTAAGCCTTGCAGAATCCGCACTTCTGAGAACCCACGCTTGCAACCCCTTTGGAATCCGCACATGCAAAAACGCTTCCTAAGTGCGGATTCCAAAAGAATTATCTTTGCGGAATGGCGCCTCCAATCCTTTTATAATCAACACTTGCGAGGCTACCCCGTAAGTGCGGAAAATGCAGGACTTATAACCCCTTTGAAATCCGCACTTACAAAAAATCTTCCCGCAACTCCTTTAGAATCCGCACTTCCAAAAAACAGGGGGAGGGGGCCTCAACCGGGGACTTCTTTGCTAAACTACAGCGACACCACATTTCAAATGGGCGATCCCCCCGGGGGTTTTTCCGATTCCGCGCAGAGCCCAAGGAGCCAAGCATGAGCAGTGCCGTAACAACGCAAGTCCCTGAGTTGCAAAACTACGTCAACGGCGCATGGCGCCGGCCAACTACCACGGAATACTCAGACGTCAAGAATCCCGCCACCGCGGAACTTCTCGCCCGCGTTCCTCTTTCCAATGCCGCCGATGTGGACGCCGCCGTTCAGGCCGGCGCGGAAGCCTTTCCTGCTTGGCGCCGCACACCTCCAGGCGAACGCGTCCAATATCTCTTCAAATTGAAAAACCTCCTGGAAGAGCATCTCGACGAGCTTTCGCGCCTCATCACTCTGGAAAATGGCAAGACATTTAACGAATCCAAAGCCGAGCTCCGCCGAGGCATCGAAAATGTCGAGGTCGCATGCGGCATTCCTATGATGATGCAGGGCTACAACCTCGAAGACGTCACGCCGGGCGTTGACGAAATGCTGATTCGCCAGCCGCTCGGTGTCGTCGCGGCGATCACGCCATTCAATTTTCCCGCGATGATCCAATTCTGGTTTCTTCCCTACGCGATTGCCTGCGGCAATACGATTGTTCTGAAGCCTTCCGAGCGCGTGCCTCTGACGATGCATCGCGCCCTCGAGCTGATCGAAAAGACGGGCTTGCCCAAAGGCGTCGTGAATCTGGTGAATGGCGGGCGCGCGGTGGTGGACGCGCTCTGCGATCATCCGCAAGTGCGCGCCATCAGCTTCGTCGGCTCAACGCCGGTGGCCAAGCATGTCTACACGCGCTCCGCGGCAAGCGGCAAGCGCATGCAATGCCAGGGCGGCGCGAAAAACCATGTTGTCGTTTTACCCGACGCGGATATGGATCTCGCCAGGCAAATTATCAGCGACAGCGCGTTCGGATGTGCAGGTCAGCGCTGCCTCGCCGTTTCTGTGGCTGTGACTATCGGCGAAGCGCAGAAGACTTTTCGCGACGCCATCGCGCAGGCAGCTTCCTCCATCCGCGTCGGCAATGGACTTGATGCTGGCATCCAGATGGGTCCCGTCATCACGCGAGATAGCAAGCAGCGCATCGAAACCCTGATTGGCGCGGGCGTCAGCGAGGGCGCAAAAGCCATCGTGGATGGCCGCAACACTAAAATCTCGGGCTACGAAGCCGGCAATTTCGTCGCCCCGACAATTCTTGATGGATTGCCGTCATCGAGCCAGCTCGCACACACGGAAATATTTGGCCCCGTCCTCAGTTTGATCCATGCAAATTCCGTCGACGAGGCGATGGATTTTATTCGCCGCAGCCCGTACGGAAATCAGGCGTCGCTCTTCACAACCAGCGGCGCCGCTGCGCGCAAATTCCGTTACGAAGCACCCGCCGGCAATATCGGCATCAACATCGGGGTTGCCGCGCCAATGGCATACTTTCCATTCAGTGGCTGGAAAGATAGTTTTTTTGGCATTCTTCACGGGCAGGGCCGTGATGCCGTCGAATTTTATACGGAATCGAAAATTGTGATTGAACGCTGGTCGCGCCAAGAAACCCGCAGGTTTTGAGGGGCGAGGAAGCCCCGCTGGTTTTCACCCGGAGTTGTAGCTCAGGCCTTTAGGCCTGAGGGATCTGCTTTGAATGTTTAACTTCCTCTCATGATCACGAAACCTCTGCATCTCGACGTCAACGAACAAATCGAATGCGCGCAGACGCTCGCGTCCAAATATTACACAGACCCTACGATCCTAGAGATTGAAAAAGCCCGCATCTTCCGGCGCACCTGGCAGCTTGTCGGAACACTTGGCCAAGAGTGCGGGGAAGCGAACGGAGTCAGGCGCACCATCTCCGATCCAGAAACGTTTTTCACCGTGGACGTTGCCGGCGAACCCGTTGTGATTGTTCGCGACAAGCTGGGAACTCTTCTAGCCTTCAGCAATGTTTGCCGGCATCGCGCCGGCCCCATCGCGCTCGGCAGCGGTTGCAAAAGTGTTCTCCGCTGCGGCTATCACGGCTGGACGTACACGCTCGATGGCCGGCTGATTGGTACTCCTGATGTCGAAGGTGTGGAATTCTTCGACCGCGGCACGATGGGCATGTTTCCGCTTCCGGTCGAAACCTGGGGGCAGTTCGTCTTTGTGAACTTCGATCCGGGCGCTGAGCCGCTCTCCGCTTTTCTTGGAAAAATTCCCGAACAATCGCGTAGTTTTCGATTCGAAGGGCTGCAACTCGCCGAGCGCCGCGAGTACGTGATCGATTGCAATTGGAAAGTTTACGTTGACAACTTTCTTGAGGGGTACCACATTCCCATCGCGCACCCTGGACTAATGCGCGAAATTGATTACGCTCAATACCGCACGGACACCTATCGCTACCACTCGCAGCAATTCGCTCCCGTACGCGCCATGAAACAGGAAGACGCGGGCGAACGCTTGTACGGTCCGGGCGCCGGCCTTCAGGAAGCTCTCTATTTCTGGGTGTTTCCCAATCTCATGCTCAACATCTATCCGGACAATATTCAAACGAACGTGATCGTGCCACTTTCGCGTGAAAAGACGCTCGCTATTTTCGAATGGTATTTTCACGATGTCGCTTCCGAAGCGAGCCGGGAACGCGTCAAGCGGGCCATCGCATTCAGCGACGAAGTTCAGCAGGAAGACATCGGCCTGTGCGTGCATGTGCAGCGCGGACTGCGCTCTGCCACCTATGATCGCGGACGCTATTCCGTCAAGCGTGAGAACGGCGTCCATCACTTCCACTTGCTGCTTGGAGAGTTCCTCGGTCACCGCTCCGGAGGTATTGCCGAGTTGGGTTAGCGGACTTTCCGCCACAGGGCTGCCGGCCGCGCCAACGACAAATCTGCGATTTCATTTTTTGAAATATCCACAACGGTCTTGTCCACTGTGTCTGCGAAAATCTACAATCCCAACTGCTCCAAACGGAGGGCTCAATGAAACGTTTTCCCAAAAGGGCGGTCATGTTCCGGGTGTGTATTGGAATCATGGGTTTGATGCCAGGTTCGCTGACGGCCGTACCCAGGGACGAGGACGCTGTCCTGCAAGCAAACCAAGCTCTGGAGAAAGCATTTCAAAAGGCTGACAAAGCCGAAGTAGAAGCATTTCTCGATGTGGAATTCACCTGGGTGGACCCAGACGGAATCGTCCACAGCAAGCCGGAGGTTCTGGCGGAACTACCTCAACTGATTGCCGTGAGCGGAGGCGAGACTCAGGTGACGGAACGCGTGTACGGTCAGGTCGCAGTCGTCCAGGAGCACAACGGACAAGCGCACACGATTCGTGTTTGGGTCAAGCGTTCAGCGGGCTGGAAAGTCCTGCACGTCGGGGAGATCATACAACCCGCGAAGCCGGAGGTGGGCGGACCCGGAATCGAAACTCCCTGCATTAATCCTTGCACGATCCTCCCATTCAAGCCGAAGTCAGCAGCAGAACAAGCTGCCCTGAAGTCGTGGCAGCAGATGGAGACTGGAGCCTACAATCACCTTGGCACGGAGTGGGGCGCCCATGCTGCGGAGGAGTTTCAGGTCATCAGCTCTTGGAACAATAAGCCCTTAACTAAAGTGGATCGAGTGGATGATTTCGACAGACTGGGCAAGAAGGGAGTCCACACGAATCCGGTGGCGCCAGTCATGTGGGCGCACATGTGGGATTTTGGCGACACGTTCTTCATGTTGTCGGAACATATACGCTACGGGAGCAAACCAGATATCGCTTCTCGAGTGTGGGTGAATCGAGAGGGTCGCTGGCTGCTCGCCGTCAGCTATCACACGAGCATCAAGAATTCGCCGGCACTGATGTTCCAGACGACCGCTCCTGAATAAGTGGCGAAGCCACAAACTCGGGGACGCTTACGTGTGGACGTCGCGGCGCGGCGGCATGTTTAAGAACGCGCGCACGGTGTGCCAAAGCTGTTCGCGATTGGTGCCCAGGGCGACCGCATGCGAGGCGCCGGGGAGAAGGGCGAACTCACGATCCGGAGTCGGAAGTTTCTTGAAGAAATTGAGGAGATCCTCCTCGGTGGCAATGCCATCGTATTCGCCTCGGGCGATGAGTACCGGGCAGTGCAGCTTGAGCGGATCGACGATGGGCAGATTGACAGTCATATCGAGGTAGGTACCTGTCGGCACGGAATCGCCGAACTGTAACTCGGCATCCGCCATTGCTTCCGCCACTGCAGGATCGGAAGTTCCGGGCTGGTCGCGAGTGAAGATGCTGCGAATCATCGCGCGGTCGCGTGGGCGCACGTTGTGGGTCCGATAGAATTCGAGCGACTCAGCGCGCTTCGTGAGGGTGGGTGAACCTTGACCGGTCCAGGTGAAAGACAAAAAGACGAGACGCAGGACCCGGCTCGGTTGAGCCATAGCGAAGGCCCCGGCACGCAAGGCCCCCGAGGATTCGCCGTACAAATGAAAACGTTGTTGCCCGGTCTCGCGGAGGATGACTTCTGAAGCAGCCTTTAGATCTTCGACCCCGCTGGCGATGTCGGAGTTGCCCGCCGTTCGTGATGACCTGCCGTATCCTTCGAAATCCATGGTCCAGACATCAAAACCGTACTCAGCAAACTTATCCATGAATGAAAATTCACCGTGGCCTGGAACGCTGAGATCAAAGGCCGGGCGCGAGGAGACGGAGGAGCCATGCGCCAAAAACAATATTGGCAGAGCAGGCTGCCCAGCTTGAGGTTCACCGAGCCGCTTACGGAAAATATAGAGTGAGACTTGGCCCTTCTTCGCCCAATATTCACTGCTCCAGATTTTCTTCGTTTCCGGGTGAACCGGGCTCACAGTCGTGTCGCTCTGTTGCTTCATCGCGCCGCGGGCAAAGCCGAGCGCCGTTAAGCCGCCGGCGATTGCCGGTGCAGCGCCCAGCAGCAAGGAACGGCGCGTCAGGTAGGGCATCGCCATTGACATCGCGGACCTCCACGAGGTGCTCCGCGAGCAAGTCGCGGATTACAGCCAATATCCATCAAGCTGGGATAAACAGAAATCCCCGCGGAAGCGTCAGACGGGGCATTAACTAATCCAAAGGCTGAATGCGGACCATGTATCCGTTGTAGTCCACGTACCACACCGTGACAGGATGTGTCGAACTGTCGACCCAAGTCCTCCGGTCGTATCCATACGGTTCTGGCAAGCGATAAACGGTCCAGTGTTCCCTCCGCGGATCAAGTCTCACCATTTCCCGCCCGTGTATGATTCCAGCCCACACCTCTCCATTCTTGTCCGGCATAGCCTCATAAAAATCAGTGATGGGACTTGGAGCAGTAGGAGGCCAATGTTCGACGATGCGGGCGGCTTTCCCATCGAGTTCCACCAGAGCACCGTCACCGCCGCCAAACCAAGCATTGTCCGAAGGGTCGAATCCGCCCCTCTTGGCGGTGGCCATGTGGATGCCAGTATTTAGACTCATCATCTTCCCAGTTCGAATGTCCAAACGTTCGGCGGTATTCCCGTAGCCTGGTGGTCCACCGCCTGCCCAGTAGCTTCCGTCAGCAGAAATCATATTGTCATAACTGAATTCGACCTGATTTGGAAATTGTTGCAGGATTTTGCCAGTGGCCGGATCAATTTTCCGGACGTGAAAATCCTGGTTATCCCAAACGAAGCCATCGGGGGCTAGAGCGAAATTGCTGAAGCCGGCGACATTAAGGGGTTCCGGCACGGGGATGGGCACTTGCGTTATCTTTCCGGTTTGCGGGTCAACGCGGTCGAGGATGTGGCCCCAGGGTTCGGAAACCCAGACGATATCTTTTTTGTCGACGAAAACGCGATGAGTGCCGGGCATGGCGTTCGGTGTTAAGGGGATTTTGTACTCGGTCACAATTCCTGTGCGGGGATCTAGTTTACCGATGTACTCGGTCTTGTGACTGGTGTACCAGATATTTCCTTTCGAATCGGCTTCGACATCGTGAGGAAGAAGCAGAGTACGAGGTAGTTCGTATTCCGTGACGACCACGCGCGTTGAGGCTCCACGAGGTCGGGGGAATATGCGGAACGGCGGGTCTTTGAACTCTGGAGACCGGATTCTTGAGAGCCAGTTAACGATGGTGTTGTAATCCTGTTCCGTGGTTCCAAGGACGGGTTTTCCTTTAATGCGGACGGCGAGCGACATGCTGTAGTAATGCATCATGCGATCGATAATCAGGCTCCATCCACGTTCGTCATAACGATTCCTGAAAATCTGATCCCAACCGTGACACGGGGAACAGGCCTTCTGGAAAGTTGCTTTTTCCTCGGCGGTACCTGGAAGATTCCATAGCAATTCGGCGCCCGTGAGCTGCGCTTCAATCTCGGGAGTGGGAGGCAGGCTATCGGACTTGGACACTTTTTCGAGAATGATGTCATCGAGTTTGGTAGCTCCATTTATGGAGACGGAATCGCGCCGGTAGGGCTTGAACTCCAGTGGCGTAGGGATCCGTAAGATATAGGAGCCGGCTTGCATTTTGGGGAATTCGTACTGACCTTCCACATTGGTGTACACGGTGGTTCGCACGCCGTTCGGCGCAACTAATTGGACTCCGATGCCTTCCGGCGAATCTCCGCTGGCGACCCGCACATCACCTCTGGCTCCGGCACTGAGCTCAGTTTGGACGGGCCACTTTTGAGTTTCGGCGCGATACCAGGGATTGGCTGGCGGATTTTCTCCCTCGACGCAACATTTCCCTTCGCGAATGTAAGCCACCAAGTCGGCGATATCGGAATCCGACAAGCTCGAACGGAAGGCCGGCATCAGCGGGCCGCCTTCCTTGATATGTTCCGCTACGCTCTGATCGCTGACGGGTTTACCCGATAGGAGACTGGAGCGCTGATACAGATCCTGAAGATAGGGAGCACTCTGCGTGTACCTGTTGTGGCAAGTCCAACATTTATAGAAATAGATGTTCTCGCCGCGCGCGGCGCCGCTGTTGGCCACAAGCGTATAGCTGTTCATTCTTGCTGAGCGCTGCAGAGCATCGCGAGGCGCGGTGGAATCAGACGGCGCCTGAGGCGGGTTGGGCGCCGCTCCTGCCGCGGCCGACCAACGCAGAATTTCGCTGCAATAAAGAGCTGTGCCGATAGAACCACACACCAGAAGTAGAGCAAATCTACAAGCGACGCTTTTCCTTAGCATGCAGTCCACCCAGTCATTGTCATTGCAGAGTGCGCTGTCGTGACTATTCTCAATGGAAACGGTCCGTGCGATCGTCCATTCCATCAAAAGATCAGTTTCACCGCGAACTGAATTTCCCGGCTGGTGGTTGACGTCGAATCGAAGGCACCGGCGTTGCCAACCGGCGCTCCGGTATTATCGAAGAGCGTGCTGTTGGCGATGGGAGAGTTGAAGTTGGCGCGATTGAACACATTGAAAAATTCCGCGCGGAATTGCAGGTTCAGGTTCTCCCTGATTTTATTGTCCTTGAAGAGAGAGAAATCAAAATTCACCAAGCCAGGTCCGTAGACCTCGTTGCGGCCGCCGCTGCCCAGAAGGTTCGAGCAGGAACCTGCTAAAGACGAAAAAGGAATGCATTGAGCGGAAATGGCGGCGGTGGACATCGGAGGAGAAAAGCATTGAAGCTTTATGTAGTTTGTCGGATTTCCGGGATTGACCGGCGAACCACATCCCGCACCGGTGAGGCGAGCGGGATAGGCAAACGGAGAAGTATTGCCCAGGCCGAGGGGATCCCCACCAATCAGAGGAGTGAAAGGCAAGCCGCTTCTGACCTCGAAAATACCCCCGATCTGCCATCCACGAGACACCCATGCCGCGGGACCGTGGAAAGATTTTGGAGCAGGAACATTCCACATGTAATTGACTGTGAGATTCCTCGAAACATTGAAGTCCGAAATTGCGCGCCGGTACTTCGGAAGAAAGTAGAGCAAGCTGGGAATCGAATTCACGAACGGATCGCTGGCAATGGTTCCCGCTCCGCTATCGATGGCTTTGCTCCACGTAAAGCTGCCTTGAACTTCGAAGCCATGGCTCATCCTCTTGGAAAGCTGCACTTCGAGACCGTCGTAGAAGGTGTGATTGCCCCATTGCAAGGTATCCATCTGACCTACGTTCGGATTTATCTGGGCACCTAAAAGCGAACCAGTAATTGGGTCGCGGCCCGGGAAGAGGTAGCCAGCGGAAGTCAGTGTGGCTTGAGTTGTGTTGATATCGTCCGCGCGGAACGCCTGGTGCACGCCTCGCGAGCCGACGTAAGCGACCATGGCCGTGAAATTCGGAAGGAGCTCATGCTGGACGCTCAAGTTCCATTGCATGACGTAATTGCGTTTGGGGTTTTGCTCTACGAACGGGTTTCGCAAACCGGTCCCGGCGAGAATAAGGCTGCTCAGTTTGTTGAATCCGCCTGTGGGGAAATCTCCAGTTGTCAGGCAGAGTGGCGTTGTCGGCGGTTGCGTGCATTGGGGAACAGCGCCACTTTCCGTGAACGGGGCGGCGTTGGGTGTAAATTGCCCCAAAAGGTAGGGCAAGGGAAGAACATCAAACATGCCGAAACCGCCGCGCACGGAAGTCTTGCCGTTGCGGAAGGGATCCCAGGCGAATCCCAGGCGGGGCTCGAAATTGCGGTAAGTAGGATTGTGAAAGAGCGGATTGCCGATAACCGGAGCCGGGGCGGTGACGCTGTGGAGCGCCGATAATCTGCCAGCGCCATGGATTTCGTTAGGCACGGTTGACATTTCATAACGCAATCCCAAATTCAAGGTGAAGTTAGTCCGCAGACGCACATCGTCCTGAACGTAGCCGCCGAAAATAGTAGAGCGGAAGGCAAAAGGAACAAACGGTGCACTCGGAAGAGGACCGAAGAGAGCCGTGGCGGCCTGGTTTGCCAGGAAACCCTGGATGGAGCCAAAAGGATATTCGAGGGCAGGCGCAGGGTTGAAGGCATTGAGTTGGATTCGCTCGGCGGCAAAGCCGAATTTCAGACTGTGGATGCCTCTTGTGAGAAAGAGGTCGTCATATTCCTGGAAGGAGTTTTGGAAGAAATTGACGAGTTCTATTTGGTTCAAGCCCGGCTGAATTGACGTTAGCCCGGGAACGTCGATCTGCGGATTGTGAGCTCCTGGTGATGCCCCCAGAGAAGGGTTTGCCGACAACGGATTGATTGCTTTCACGCCCTGGGAGGTATGCGTGTTGCGGCTAAAGCCAAATCGAACGGAATTGACGAGTTGCGGGTTGAAAATATGAGTCTCTTCGATGGCGAAATATGACCGCCCGGTGGTATTTCCCGTGAGCACCTCATTTGCGGGATCAGGCTGGGTTAAGTCGGCTTTGTCGTACTGGTAGGTTCCAAAGACGCTATCTTTGTCCGAGAACCGCTGATCGACGCGCACGGTGGCGAAGTTCTCCGAGGTCACGTGAACCGCATTGAAGTCGTAGATTCCCGTATCACCATTTCCCGTAACGCCAGCATTGGGGGGCTGCCAAAGACCGAGATAGGGCAGAACCGCCTTGTCAATGCCCGTCGCGGGATCGGGATTCAGTGCACCACCAGTCGTGGGAGTAAGAGACGTCAGCGAAAATGGCGAGCAGCCACCGGGGCCTGGCTGCGGGATGGAGCAAAGCTGGCCGTTGCGGGCCGCCTGTGAGAGCACATTTACAAGTGTGGTGATGCCTTGGCTTTGCCGGAGTCCCTCGTAATCCCCGAAGAAGAATGTGTTGTTCTTCCGGATGGGGCCACCGAAGGAACCTCCGAATTGATTCCGCTTGAATCCCGGAATATTTTTAGGGTCAAAGAAATTCCGCGCGTCCAGGGCGCTGTTGCGAAAGAACTCATAGGCGTTCCCGTGGAACTGATTCGTCCCCTGACGCGAGATGGCGTTGATGACGCCACCGGAAGTGCGTCCGTATTCCGCCGAATAGTTGCTCGTGAGGACGGAAAATTCCTGAACCGCATCCACTCCCAAAGTCGAACCCTCGACGCTTCCTGGGCCCCCGTTCGAATAATCATTCACGCTGATTCCATCAATACGATAATTGTTCTGTTGCGGACGCGAACCCGAGATGGACAACTGGGCGCCGTAGCCGCGGCGGGCTCTGTCTTTGGAGCCGGTGTTTGCTTGAATGGAGCTGACGGAATCCACGCCGGGCTGGAGGGTCGCGAGCTGGGTCCAATCCCGCCCGTTGAGAGGGAGCTGGACGACATCCGTCTGGCTGACAACACCGCTGATCGTTGATGAAGCTAACTGTATGGCGGGCGCTTCACCCGTTACCTCAACTTTTTGAGAAACTTGACCGACATTCATGGTGATGTTGAGACGTTGCTGGCCACCGACCGTGAGCGTAATGCCGGAACGCACCTCGGTTGAAAATCCCGCAGCGGTCACCGTGACGGCATATTGACCCGGCAGGAGATTCGGAGACGAGTAGAAACCAGCCGAATCCGTGGTGAAGACACGCTCCTGGCCAGTGGCTACGTTTTTTATTGAAATTTGAGCGTTCGGTATGACCGCACCCGACGGGTCGCTAACTGTGCCCGTCAAAGTTGCCCCCGCCACCTGGGCGTACGCGCACGGGGATGTCAGCATCACGGATGCCAGCACTATCGAGAGGACAACGAAAATTCCTTGTATCTTCGAAACTGTTCGACTGACCATAAACTACCTCCACTCTCTCACTGCACGCTTTGGCAAAGCAAAAGCCTCTACCAGACGAACTTTATAGCAAACTGAAGCTGCCTCGAAGTAGTCGACGTGCTGTTGAGCTGGCCAGCGCCGCCGACGGGAGCACCGGTACCGTCGAATACCACATTGTTGGCTGTCGGTGGATTGAAATTGGCGTGGTTAAGGATGTTGAAGACCTCGAAGCGGAACTGCACGTTGAACTGCTCGGAGATGCGTTTGATCGGATTGTTCTTGAACAAGGAGAAGTCCAGATTGACCAATCGCGGCCCGACCAGAGTGTTTCGCCCGCTATTCCCCATCAGGTTTCCGCAAGTGCCTGCAATGCCCGGGCTCCCCGGGTCCGGCGGGTTGAGAGTAGGGTCAGGAAATCTAAAACCAAAGGGCTGGCACTGCCCAGCTAAGGACGCCGGCTGAGGCGGAAGAACGAAGCAGTTCAGGTTGAGATAGTTGAAACCGCCTTGGACTGGATTGCACCCCTTTACACGGTCCGGCAAGCTGAATTGGTCGGTGCTGTTCATACCCAGCGGATCCGGCCCGATAATCGCGGTAAACGGCAAGCCGCTGCTCGCCTCAAAAATTCCACCGAACTCCCAACCGCTCGCCGCCCAGCCTACGGGACCGGTGAGGTTCTTGGAACTGGGCACGTCCCATGTGAAATTGACGATTAGTTTATGCGACTGATTGAAATCAGAGAGGCCCCGGCGAATCCCCTGGTCGAAGAACAACAAGCTGGTAAGACCATTCTGAAACTGATCCCCATCCGTTGAGCCCGAACTGCTGTCAATGCTTCTGCCAAAGGTGTAAGACGCCTGCGCTTCGAAACCATGACTCATCCTTCTTTTGAGTTGCAGCTCGAGCGAATGATAGAGGGAGCTCGAATTCCAGCTCGTGAGCGCGATGCGTGCGAAGTTGGTGTTGAATGTCGGCAAGGTTGGTGGGGCCGAGAGTGCGTCCGGCGGCGGGGGCCGAAGGGGCCAGAGATAGCCGAACGGGGTTTTCGCAATAGGCAGCACCATGTCAGAGTCATCCGTTTGAAAGGTGTTATGCACCGCGTGCGAGCCCACGTAGGCAATCATGGCTGTGGTGTTGGAACCGATCTCGCGCTGGATGTTCAGATTCCATTGCATCACGTAATTCCGCGGCGGTTTCTGTTCGATGAAGGCCGCGCGGTTGGCAGAGAGCTGGGTCGAAAGCATATTGAACGCGGCGGTCGGAAATAGCCCGGGCAAATTCGCGCCATTTGCCGAGAGGGAAAAAGGAATCGTTCCATCCACGGTGTGACGCAAGTTAACGGGAAGCACCAGCACGTCGAACATTCCAAAGCCTCCCCGTATGGCTGTCTTGCCATTGCGAAACGGGTCCCACGAAAAACCCACGCGTGGCTCGAAATTCCGAAGCGTGGGATTCGCGAACAAGGGCGACTTCACGACCACCGTCGGGTCAGTCAAGTGTTGCAGCGAGGCGAGTTGACCATGAACTTCGGTAGGTACAGTCGCCATCTCATAGCGAAGTCCAAGCGTTAGCGTCAGGTTGGGGCGGAAGTGGAAGTCATCCTGAATGTAAGTCCCAAAGATGGTCTCGCGAACCCCCTTCGATGATGACGCCTTGTCCGCGGTAAACGTGGCAAGACCGTTGGTGAGAAAATCCTGAAGCGATTGAAAATCGAACTCTCCGCCAGGGCGGGAGGGCGTGAATTGATTGTTTTCGATCCTCTCCACGTTGGCGCCGAACTTGAGAGAGTGTCTCCCTTTGGTCAAAAAGAGATTGTCATAAGCCTGCCAGGAGTTCCAATGAAAGACTGCGGGAATGGCGGTGCTCAGGCCTCCGCTGAATAGTGTCAGCCCGGGCACGGTGATGACTCCTGCCGTATCCCCTGGAAGGAAGCCCAGGCTGGTGTCGGCTGCAATCTGCTTGATGAATGTGCTGCCCGATGGTGCAGCCGCAAAGACTCGACTGTAGCCTACGCGGAAGGAATTTCCCAGAGACGCGCTGAACACGTGGTTCTCCTCGAGCGTTACGAGCTGGCGCCGTGCGCGGTTTAAGAGGAGTTTATTTCTGAACTCGTCGTTCTGCGAAGAGGGAGAGTTGTCGAACATGTAGCTGCCCGACAGGTTGTCTTTGTCTGAGAAATGGTGGTCGACCCGCGTGGTGAAGTAATTCTCGCTGGTGACCTGCGCCCCGCCGAAGCTGTAGATTCCGGAGTCGCCGTTACCGATCAAGCCGTTGTTCACACGGGGATAAAAAGCGAGATATGGCAAAACCGCTTTGTCTATACCCGTCGTCGGGTCCGGATTGACAGAGCCGGTAAGAATAGTAGTCGTGCAGGGATTCGTGGGATCCCCTAGCGGGATTGAGCACAAAGTAGAAGGCCCCGGCCCCCCTCCGGGCCCAGTCCCGATCCCACGGACAGCATCCGACGGTACGTTGTCGACTATGCTCGTGCCTAGCGACTGGCGCACCCCTTCATAAGCGCCGAAGATGAAGGTCTTATCTTTGCGGATCGGGCCTCCCGCGGAAGCACCGAATTGATTACGCCGGAAAGCCGGGATCGGCCCGTCAAAAAAGTTCCGCGCGTCGAGCGCGCTGTTGCGCAAGAACTCGAACGCGCTGCCATGAAACTGGTTCGTGCCCGAACGCCCGACGGCGCTGACCACCCCGCCGGAGGTGCGCCCGTATTCCGCGGAATAATTGGTTGTCAAGACGGAGAACTCCGCAACCGCATCTACCCCAAGGTTTCCCCCCAGGATGCTGCCCGGTGACTGGTTCGAATAGTCGTTGATGCTGACCCCGTTCAGGAGGTAGTTATTCTGCTGTGGGCGCCCACCCGTGACGCTCAACTGAACTCCTAATCCGCGGCCCAGCCGGTCTGGGCTGGCGACGCTCACCATGGCACGGATCGTAGAGACCCCGGCTTGCAAGGCGGCGAGGTCCGTCCAGGAGCGGCCGTTCAAAGGCAGTTGGAGAACGGTGTTCGAATCGATTACTCCGCTGATCGTTGCCGACGCCAATTGTACGTCGGGAGCGATTTCCGAAACCTGAACCCTCTCACTGACGGTCCCCACCTTCATGCTGAAGTTCAGTACTTGCTGGGCTCCTACGGCCAGAATGACATTGTTGATCACCGCGGTGTCGAAGCCCGCAGCGGTGACTGTCACCTCGTAGGTGCCTGGCAACAGGTTCGGCGCATTGTAGAGACCCTGAGCGTTCGAGACGGCATTCGTGATCACTCCGGTAGCCCCATTCTTACTCGCGACCGTCGCGTTGGGTACGGCGGCACCAGAGGCGTCCGTGATCGTGCCGGACAAAGTCCCGCCGACAATTTGCGAATAGGCAGGAGTGGAAATTAGAAATCCGAGGGTCAAGATAAGGGCGGATATCCAAGCGGAGAAAGTACTTCCGGGATTGTTTCGACTCAGCATGGTGTTCTCCTTTTGATCATCTTGTCACTGGACGTCCGATCCTCTGTCGCGGCGACGTATACGCAGGGCGCGCGGGCGGCAATCGGTCCCACCGATTGACATGAAAGCAAACACAAGATGGCACATTGTCACTCTAAAAGAGGGCACAGGTCCTACCTTTGCTCGCCGTAATGATGAAAGGATTAACTTTCGATCGCATAGATGCAAGTCGAGACACAAAGGCGCGAACAAAACAGACGCTCCATGCGCGCAACGCGAAACACAGGTCCACAGTTAGCCCATTCAGTCGTGAGGGTTTAGCGGACTACCCGCCGAGCCCACCCCTGAGCTCGGGAGATTTTGGTTTTGCGCCAGCTACGATACTCCGACAGGCGCGGCGCACCATTAAATTTTAATTAATAATGCTTTATCTTGGGACGCTCGGCTGCCAGTCTAGCACCATTCTGCTCGCTCGAGGTTCTTATAGTCCAAAGTTGCGGTCCAACCTCACCTCTAGGAGGCGATCTCTTCGAGGCGGCGTTTCCTGGGCTCGACCCCGAACGCCAGGACGACGAATATCTGAAGGATCAGAAGTCCGATCATAAGCCAAAGGACTCCGCCGACTCCGTGGGACCTGAACAGCGCGACAACAATAAAGGGCGTAACAATTGTCGCGCCTCTTCCAAACGTGTTGCAGATTCCCGATCCTCGCAGGCGAACCTGGGTTGGAAAGAGTTCCGGGATGTAAATTGCGAAGAGGAGCGTGACGAGAACATAGATTGGGATGATTAGTGCGAGACCTGAAAGCACCAATACAACCGGATCTTTAACGAAGGGATAAAGAGCGCCAATCAAGATCGTAAGAAGCGAAGCGCCGACGATGGTTGGCTTGCGCCCCCAGGAGTCGGACGTAAAAGCTCCAATCGCCGACCCGACTGGCGCGCCGAGAGAAATTACAAGCGAATACCCAAACGAACTGGCAATGCTGAGGCCTTGCTGAACAAAAAATGTCGGCAACCAAGTAACAAAGCCGTAGATCAATGTGTTGACGACAATGAGGGTGGTTGCTCCTACAACCATGCGGGGGAGAAGTGCGGGGCTGAGAAGTGAGGCAAGCTCCCGCGAATAGTTCACCGGCGGGGCTAACTCTGGCGGAGGAAGCGAACTAGATTGGAGCGAGACTTCGCTTTCGATGCTCTGCAGTATCTTTTCTGCCTCTTCCGTCCTGCCCACCGATTCCAGCCATCGCGGCGACTCCGGCAGCGCCTTCCGCAAATACCAGACCACGAGCGCACCCAGCCCGCCGAGTATGAACATGACCCGCCAACCGAACGCTGGGATGATAAGGGTGCCGGCCAGCGCGCTCGCGGGGAGCCCCGCCACCACGAAAACAGACATGCCACCCAGCCACCGGCCTCGCGCCTGCGGTGGGACAAACTCCGTCATCGTGGAATATCCGACGACATTTTCGGCCCCTAGTCCCAGGCCCATGATGAAGCGCAGGAGGATGAGCATGCGCATGGAGGGTGCGAATGCCGAAGCGATAGATGCGACGCCAAAGACGGCGAGATTTGCTTGATATGTGAAGCGTCGCCCGTAGCGGTCGCCCAGAAAACCCGTCAAAAACGATCCCAGCATCATTCCGAGAAATGTCAGGGACACGAACTGAGCGTTCTGACCCAGACTGGAGAAACCGCTTTTGAGTGTCGCTCCAAGAACGGTTGCAGCGAGGTAGATATCGAAGCCATCGAAAAACATTCCAATGCCGATGAGCCACATGATCCGACGATGGAACGAGGAAATCGGAAGCCGGTCGAGACGCGCGCCTGCATTGGGCGTCACAGCGGTTTCATTTCGCCTTGGCGAGAAGAGTCACGCTGCCGACCGTTAAAACGTCGATGGCCAGGCGGCAATTTTGGTCAAAGGAGTTTTGCTGTGCAGTGAGGAAAAACTCCTTGCACCGCCGAACGGCCTCAGGGTCGAGTTGCAAAATGCGCTCGACGAGGGCATTGGCATCGGCGGCAAGACGGTCCGCCTGGCTGACTTGCGAGATAAGGCCGATTTGCAGCGCACGTTGTGGATCGATCGAATCGCCGAACAGAACAAGGGGGAACGCGCTGCGGGGCAGCGTGTATTCGCCGAGGTATGCCATGATGGCGGCCGGAGCGAGGCCCGAGCGCATCTCGGGAAACCCCAACGACACATGTTCGGCAACAAGGACGAAGTCACACACGATGGCAAGACCGAAGCCGAAGCCGAAAGCGTCGCCTTGGACCTCCGCGACGCTAATCAATGGCGACGTTCTTAATGCTCGCTTCAACTCGATAAGCCGGGCAGATTCGTGACGAATCGCCGCAGCATCGCGGCCGGCGCGCTCCCTCCCCGTGCAAAAAACCTTGCCGCGTGCACGTATGCGCAAGACTCGGGCGCTAGGCTGGGATGCTTCGGTACGAAGTACCGCCAACATCGCGTCGAACATCGGACCGGTGACTTCGTTGCCACGCTCTGGATTATCCAGAGTAAATGACAAAACTTCTCCGGCTCTTTCGATGACCAGCCCACTCGTGGCAGGGAAGCCTGATGTTTTGATTTTTTCTTGGTCTGACATGGTGGACACGCTATACAGGCAGCGCCGTGGTGTCAACCGATGTCACAAACCGCAAATGCGGGACGCACCACCGCGCAACGGAATGACGATAGATAGAAGCAAATTTCGAAGGAATGCGAATCCCGCAGTTTTGTGGCAGAGTGGGCGGATGGGTGAATGCCTTCGGCGCAAAAGTGTGTCACCAGATCCCGCCCGGAAATGCCCGGTCGCACTGAAAACATGAGCATCAGAAATTGCGAAGTCAACAGATGGAGGCAAAGAAGCATGGGAAATTCTCATGGTGCAAAGTACGACTCTCCTTCGTTGGCTTATCCGACGTCCAGAAGGGAGTTTCTGAGCGCACTGGCCGCCCTTGGTTGGGGCGCGGCGCTATCTGCCAGCCCGTTGTTGGCGCAGACAGGATCATCTTTATCAGCGGCCGCCGCAGGTGCCAAGCCGCACCGGATCGACTTACACCACCATTTTCTCCCGCCGCATTACATTGCCGAAGAGCGCGAAAGATTTAAGTTCGATCACAACGTTCCCGCCAATCAATTGCTGTCTTGGACGCCGGCGCAGGTTCTGGACGTGATGGACAAAAACGGGATTGCCACGGCCGTGGCTTCGATTTCCACCCCAGGCGTGTGGTATGGGGATATCGCGGCGGCGCGACGTTTGTCGAGGGAATGGAACGAATATGCAGCCGAGCAGGTCCGGAATTTCCCAGGACGATTCGGTCTTTTCGCCGTAGTGCCGTTGCCCGATACGGAAGGGAGCCTCAAGGAAATCGAATATGCCCTCGACACACTAAAGGCTGATGGTATCGGTCTTATGACTTCGTACGATGGCAAGTATCCCGGCGCACCGGAATTTGCACCAGTGTTCGAGGAGCTCAATCGCCGCAAGGCAGTTGTCTATTTCCATCCCACGGTGGCGGCATGCTGCGGGAGCGTCATTCCCGGCGTGCTCCCGCAAGTGATTGAGTATCCGTTCGATACTACCCGTGCCATTGTCAGTCTGCTGGTGAGCGGCACGTTTTCGCGGCTAACAAATATCCGTTGGATTTTCTCGCATGGCGGGGGAGCGACCCCGATGTTGGCGGGCCGCATAACCGACCTCCTCGGCCAGCGGCAGACGTTTGCCGCGCAAATGCCTCATGGAGTCATGTACGAATTGGAGAAGCTCTATTACGACACAGCCAGTGCCGCGTTTCCGTCTTCCGTGGCCGCGCTCTTGAGCGTTGTTCCTTCGCGGCAAATCCTTTTCGGAACTGATTATCCTTTCCTTAAACCCGCGACCGCCATTGACGGATTAATCCAGAGCAAACTTTCAGCAAGTGACCGGGAAGCGATTGAACGTTTTAATGCAGAAGCATTGCTGCCGCGCCTGAAGGGATGAGCGCCGTCACCAACTCCATACAGGAAAGGCGACCACTTGTTGGCAGAGCACTGGCTCTCGCCCCTTGCTTCAACGCCTAGTGTCATCGCACTGTCTCGATGCTCTTACCGTACAGCTTCTTGAATTCCAATCGGTAAAAGTGCTGGGGGAACGTGTCTACATCCTGGGCCGCGTGCGGCTCTTGCGGCCCCATCGCAAGACAGGCAGGAAACTCGTTGTTTAGCAGACCTCGTTTGATGTCCAGCGGTTTGCCATCGGGCGTATGGTCGTTCAAAGCGGGCTGAACCGAATCGAATGCGAAGACGGACGGATACTTGTGTCCGTGAAGTGGTTCTCTTTCGCCGGGCAGAATCGTCACCTGGAGCAGTCGTACGCGGTCGTCTTCGTAGAGGACTTTGTGCTGCTTGGGAGCTGCATGCACGGAATCAAGCGAGTCGGGGTGGTCCCATGTACCCAGGTGTCCAGGCGCCACAACATCTGAACCGGCAATCGGCCAGTAGACCACTTTCGTGGCAGGGAAAGTGTTGGGCGCCACTTTTTCCTGCGCCCAAACAGCCGACATTAAGGCCAAGCAGAAACCTAGGACGAGAGACAAGATGCGGTAGTTCATACGTTTCCTTTGCGAATCATTAAGAATCTGAAGCGGAGTAGCAATCGGCGCACTTACTGGAGCCATCGGCGGACAAAATACGCTCGGTAACACCGGGGCGTCAAGCAACGAACGGATGGCATTCGTCACTACTTCCCGAACGAACTCTCATCGGGGACTGACCTGCTTGCGCCTTGCGCGGGCCCCCTGGTGAGGAAGGCTGAGGGACTTCAGTGGTTTTCTCCTCATCCCAGCCGCGGGCTGAAGCCCATGGATCTGTAACTCCAGAAGACGTCTTAAGTCTTTCAGCCCGGAGAAAGGATCCGGTTTGGGATTGGCGATCCACCAACGAATTGCAGCAGAGAAAGTGAAAAAGAGATGGCGAGTGATTACTTTCGCGTTCTCTGTCGACCGAATGCGCCCGTCCTTCTGGGCCGTCCGGACAAACTTTTCGATTCCAAAAAGAAGACGCCCTCGGATTTCCTGAAATGCCGCGGCCTGCTTTCCCTCGGAATAAAACACGAGCTCTTTCAACATGATCCGGGAAAGCGCCGGATCCGTGCCAAAGTAATCGTAGTGACACTTGGAAATCGCGAGAAGTTGATCGAGAAGAGGCTGATGAGGCTTAGGAGTTTTGAGTGCCACATCCGTCACAGCGCTGAGTTCCTCGTTGAATATGAGAAAGACCAAATCGCGCTTGTCTTGTGCATAGTTGAAGAGAGTTCCCAGCCCGACGTGCGCGCGATAGGCAATCTGCCGAAGTGTCGCGGCGTCGTAGCCCAGCTTCGAAAACAACTCGCGCGCCGCCGCACGGATGCGCTGACGCTTCTGAAATTTGTTTTGTTCTCGAAGCCCAAGCCCTCTAGGCAAGCGGAGTGCACCTTGAGGCATTCCAGCCTCTCAGTTCTTTAGAAGACTGAACATATACGATTCGAAACGCGCTCAGTTTACACGCGTTTCTCGCCCTGTCAAGTTGTACCCGCGAGCGTGAGGGCAAAACTTTGGCAATACACGCCGTCTGTTTTCTAGTAGGCGTCTCTTCCAAGGCTTGACATGCTCAGGGTCACGCCGCAAACTGTACATGTTCATTTTTGTGTTTCAATGCCTTGCCGCAAGAGCGCCCCAGGTTAGTTGACTAAAGGAAACCACATGACTCAGGCCAGGCCCGTCGCTTTGGTCACTGGCGCATCCAGCGGGATTGGCCGCGCAACCGCCGAGGCACTGGCCGAGGCCGGCTTTGACGTTGCCATAAACTACAGCCGGAATGAGCAAGCAGCCCGGGAATCGGCAAACCTCGCCAAGGCGAAAGGGGCGAAAACCTTCCAATTCCGGTGCGACGTCAGCGATGACCCTTCGGTGCGCAAGATGCTCGCCGCAGTCGAGCGGGAATTTGGCCGCCTCGATGCACTGGTAAACAACGCTGGAATAACGACAAATGTAAAGCCCAACGATTTTGATGCCATGACCGCCGAGGAGTGGGACCGCGTCTTCGCCGTTAACGTCAGAGGTGTTTTTCAGGTCACGCGTGCCGCCGTACCGCTCCTGAAGGCGGCGCGTGGCAGCATCGTCAACACTGCCAGCATCGTCGGCTTGCGCCCTGGCCCGCAGCCGCTGCCCTATGCAGCAAGCAAAGCAGCTGTCATCAGCCTCACCAAGCTTCTTGCTTTGAATCTTGCTCCCGAAATTCGCGTCAACGCGGTTGCGCCCGGGTGGATTGAAGGCGAATGGATGGAGCGGATGTTGAAAGACAAGTACGAGGAGCTGTTCGCGCGCCGCGCCAAAAACACGCCGCTGCGCCGCTGTGCGACGCCCGACGATGTTGCCGAGGTGATCGTGAATCTGCTGACGAGCAATCGCTTCGTCAATGGTGAGATCGTTGTTGTCGATGGCGGGTATTCGGCCACGACTTAGTTAAGAAGGCTTTCCGATGCTGCAAGGCGTGGTTCCATTTCCGCCCGAATTTGCCCAGCGGTACCGCGAACGTGGCTACTGGGCCGACAAGTCATTAGTGCAGGAATTCAGAGTTGTCTTCAAGCGATACGCAGACCGTATCGTCGTGATCGACCGTGACCGCGCCATCACCTACGCTGAACTTGACCGGCTCTCGAACAATCTTGCGTTGAACCTTTTGGGTCTCGGCATAAAGCCCCTCGACAGGATCGTTGTGCAGGTTCCCAATGTCGCCGAATTTGTGGTCCTTTATTTTGCGCTTCAAAAAATTGGGTGCATACCGATCGCCGCGCTGGCAAGTCATCGTCACGCGGAGATCAGCCAGTTCGTGCGTCTATCCGGTGCGACAGCGTGCGTCGTGCCTGAACGCCACGGCGATTTCGATCACGCCGCAATGGTGGACCGCCTCAGGAGAGAAATTCCTGAGTTGAAGCATGGCTTTATTCTCGGAAATCCTCGCAATGGGCTGACATCGCTCTCGGAATTGATCAGTGCGCCTGCCTCTCTCCCTCTTTCCGTGCTATCCGAAATCAACATTGATCCGGACGATCCGGCGATTTTTCAACTCTCGGGCGGAACCACCGGGATTCCCAAACTCATTCCGCGGACTAACAACGACTACGCGTATAACTCCAAAGTGGCCGCGACCGTTTGCGATGTCAAAGAAAATTCTGTGCTTCTGATCGTGCTCCCAATTGCGCACAATCTGCCCCTGGCGTGTCCCGGTGTTCAGGGGTTCATGTTTCAGGGCGCCAAAGTAGTGCTCAGCACCAGCACGAAGCCCGGCGATATGTGCGTGTTGATTGAGAAACACAGAGTGACGCACGTTAAGGTCGTTCCTGCGCTGCTCATTCGTCTGCTGAACGACCCCTCCGTGACTCGCCACGACTTGTCTTCGTTACAAATTATACAAAGTGGCGGGCAGCGGTTGCAGCCCGAGGTGCGGCGGCTCGCAAAGAAGCTCATCCCGGGTGCGTTCGTTCAAGAGAACTTCGGCATGTCGGAGGGTTTGCTGATGTTCGTCCGGTTGGACGATCCGGAAGAAGTTTGTCTGGAAACTGTGGGTCGCCCGGTATGTCCCGACGACGAAGTTAAATTACTCGATGATGATGACAATGAAGTGCCCTTCGGCCAGGTGGGCGAATTGTGCTGCCGGGGCCCGTACACTTTGCGCGGCTATTTCGGTGTCCCCGAATATAACGCGCGTGCCTTCACAACTGATGGATTCTACCGGTCCGGGGACCTGATGAGGCAGCATCCATCAGGCAATTACATTGTCGAAGGACGGAAAAAGGATCTCGTCAACCGCGGCGGAGAAAAAATCAGCGCTGAGGAAATCGAAAACCTCATTTTGTCGCATCCTTCGGTGGAAAACGTATCCTGCATCCCTATTCCTGACCATCAGTTGGGCGAGCGAATGTGCGCCTGCGTTATCTTGCGCAATGGTTCGAGCTTGAACCTGGAAGAGTTGAAACATTTCCTGCTAGGAAAAGAAATTGCAAAATTCAAGCTTCCGGAGCGGCTCGAGATTCTGCAGGATTTTCCGCTCTCTGCCTTCGGGAAGGTTTCGAAAAAGAAGCTCGTAGAAAGGGTCTCTAAAATCATGACAGGGGAGCAACAAACACAGGGCAGGATAATAGGATAGTCCGGCGCCCCAATGGCGGCGATTGCGGAGAGTTCCATGCGGATCGTAGACGTCCATTGCTACCCGAATACGAAGGAGTGGATTGCGTGCCAACAGCCGTACGTAAACGCTCTCGCAACGTATTGGAATCGGCCGTGGATACCCAAGACCGAGAATCAAGTGGTCCAGGAATTCACGGATGCGGGCGTTGAAGCTATCCTGGTGGCGCTGGATATTGAAACCGTGGCAGGCACGCCACCTTGTTCGAACGATTTCGTCGCGGCCATGCAGAAGCGTTACCCGCAGCGAATTATTCAAGCTTGGGCTGCGGTCGATCCTTTCAAGGGAGAGGCAGCAATCCGCGAGGCCAAGCGGGCCATTCAGGAACTCGGGATGCTGGGCTTCCACTTCCATCCCATCATTGGGCATTACGCGGTCAATGACCGCCGCTTCTACGCGCTCTTCGAAACTATCAACGCATTGAAGGTCCCTGTGATGATTGATGTGGGCACAACGGGAATGGGGGCTGGAATGCCCGGCGGAATGGGGGCGAAGCTGCGACACGCTCATCCATCGGCCGTGGATGAGCTTGCCGCCGATTTTCCGAATCTGACAATCATTGCCGCGCATCCCGGCTGGCCCTGGGTCGATGAGATGACCGCGGTTGCCCTTCACAAGGGCAATGTGTTCTGGGAACTGTCGGGTTGGGCGCCCAAATATTTTCCGCCGCAGTTGAAAGTGGACATCCGAAGCCGGCTTAAAGAGAAGATCCTGTTCGGCAGCGATTACCCGAGCCTACCGTACAGCCGCCTGTTTCGGGAATGGGATGAGCTCGGCTATTCGGACGATATCAAAGAGCGGGTATTCCACTCCAATGCCGAGCGGGTCCTGGGCCTCTCCGCACCTGCACAGGCGCAGGTTCGGCGTTCAATCCCGCCAGCCCAATAACTCAACCTCATCGCTTCACGATATTTGTCAAATGTTTTGTGTCATGCGCGAGGAATCTGCGGATATTTTCTTCGACTACAGGCAGGGCTCGATCCGCATATTCGTCATTGAAGCCGCCAAGGTGAGGGGTAATGATTACATTTTTCATCGACCAGAATGGATGCTCTGGTGGAAGAGGCTCTTGGCTGAACACGTCCAGAGCAGCGCCGGCAATCTGGCCTTTCTGCAGCGCTTCGATCAGCGCGTTTTCGTCCACCACCCCGCCACGCGCTAGATTGATGAAGTAAGCCGTCGGCTTCATCGCGGAGAAGACCGCGGAGTTTATGATTTCCCGAGTTTCAGCCGAATAAGGAGTAAGTACAACGAGATAGTCCAGGCCGGCTACGGTCTTAATAAGCTCATCTCTTCTATAGATACGATCAAAGCTCGCCACAGTCTGTTGCACGGAGCTGATACCCACAACTGTCATCCCCAGCGCTTTGCACCTCGGTGCTAGCGCCTTAGCGATGGCCCCGACGCCCAATATCCCCAACGTCTTGCCTTCCAGGAGACTCGCTGGCCAGCGTTCCCACAGGTGAAGATCCTGGTTTCTAACAACACGCGGAAAATTCCGGCTCAGAGCAAGCATCGCCATGATTGCGGCCTCGGACATGGCAGGTCCATGAATTCCGCGCATGTTCGTGACGATGACATCGCCGCGGAGTGACGGCAGATCAATTAAATTATCGACGCCGGTGCCGAGGGCCTGAATCCATTTCAGGTTGGCAGCTTCTCGCACAACATCATCTGTCAACATGGGGCCGAAGGTCATCAAGATTTCCGCACCGCGGATAAAAGGGCCCACTTTGCTATGATGGTCCACCAGATTGATAGTTAGTTGAGGAAACGTTGCCTTAAGACGTGAGTAATACCGAGCCTGAATATCAGGTGGCATTGCAAGGAGGATGAGTAATCTGGTCATTGACCCCTGACGTGAACGCTCCTCCCTGCCATCCGGGTAGTTCAGCCGACGCCCGAAAATTGTAACATGTTCAGTTTTTTCTTGACATCGTTTCGCACGTAATGCTAAAGCCCCAAGATACGGGGGTTGTTGGAGCCGAACGGGTCGTCTCGATGAGCTCGATTTCACGCATTGAGGGGTGGCTATCATGAATGTTTTTGAAATTGCGGACTGCGGACGGGTGTGGTCCACGACAATGCACGTATTCCGAGCACTGGCTGTAGTTCTTGCAGCGATTCTGGCGAGTTTGCCCGCATTTTCACAAGGCAACGCAGGAAGAATCCTTGGATCCGT
>Ga0307477_10000986_pt1 | contig 26263 bp, 22 predicted proteins | sample atmos_gasesECM2C_FD_203316 | JGI IMG/M metagenome (GOLD analysis project Ga0307477, IMG submission 203316) | Hardwood forest soil microbial communities from Morgan-Monroe State Forest, Indiana, United States - atmos_gasesECM2C_515 | ecosystem: Environmental > Terrestrial > Soil > Temperate...
ACCAGCTTTATCACAACATTCTTTGGGGCCAGTGGGGCAACTTCCTGAGCGTTCCCACCGACTGCCCGCAGCGCGATGAGCGGCTGGGATGGATGGGAGATGCCCATGTCTTCTGCCGCACCGCGACGTACAACGCCGATGTCGCCAGCTTTTTCGGCAAGTGGCTGCTTGACGTGAGCGATGCCCAGTCGCCCGGAGGCGCATACACCGATGTCTCGCCGCGGGTCTGCTGCGGCGAGGGAACCGCCGCGTGGGCCGATGCCGGCGTGATCTGCCCCTGGATGATCTGGCAGGTCTACAACGACAAGCGGTTGATCGAGCGTCAATACGAATCGATGGCCCGCTACATCGAGTATCTCAAGGAGCACAGCCACGGCCTGATTCGCCCGGCCGAGGGCTACGGCGACTGGCTCTCGATCGGGGCCGACACGCCCAAGGACGTGCTGGCCACGGCGTTTTTTGCCCACAGCGCTGATCTGCTTTCCCAAATGGCGGCGGCAATTGGCCGACAAGAGGACGCCGGCAAGTACCACGAGTTGTTCAACAACATCAAAGTTGTTTTCAACAAGGCGTTCGTATCCGAAGACGGGCGAATCAAGGGGGACACACAGACGTGCTATCTGCTGGCGCTGCATTTTAACCTTCTTCCGCCAGACCAGCGCCAAAAGGGAGTCGAGTATCTCGTCAACGACATCAAGGCCAAGAACGATCATCTTTCGACTGGCTTTGTCGGAGTCAGCTATCTCTTGCCGGTGCTGACGCGTTACGGCCATGTCGATCTTGCTTACGCTCTTTTGAATCAGGAAACGTTCCCATCCTGGCTCTTCAGCGTGAAGCAGGGAGCGACAACGATCTGGGAACGATGGGACGGCTGGACACCTGAGAAAGGCTTTCAGGACCCGAGCATGAACTCATTCAACCACTATTCATTGGGTTCCTGCGGCCAATGGATGTACGGCACAATTGCCGGCATCGAACTCGACCCGCGCCAGCCGGGCTTCGCTCATATTCTGATCCACCCGCGTCCCGGCGGCGGGCTGTCGAGCTGCAAAGCGTCCTACAATTCGCCGCGCGGCCTCATCGCAACCGAGTGGTGGCTCGATCGCGACACTTTCCGACTGAAAGTAGCGATCCCGGCCAATACCACCGCATCCGTTTACATCGACGCGCCGCGGAATAAGATCAACGAGGGGGACAAGCCCGCGGAGGACGCCGAAGGGGTCACTTTCGATCACGCCGAGGGCGACACGCAGGTCTTTGCCGTGGGATCGGGAACGTATCAGTTCTCGGCGCCAAGAAACGAGGAAGCATCCAAATGACGAACCAATTGAAACGAGTGATCGCGATATCTTTACTGGTATGTATGGGAATTGCGGCCCAAGCCGATAATTCCATCCTCGCCCCCGGTACCAAACTTGAAAAACTCGCCGGCGGGTTCACCTTCACCGAGGGGCCTGCCGCCGACACCGACGGCAACATTTATTTCACCGACCAGCCCAATGACCGCATTATGATCTGGTCGAAAGACGGAAAGCTCTCGACTTTCATGCAGCCTTGCGGACGGTCCAACGGGTTGTGCTTCGACGGCGACGGCAAGCTCATCGCCTGCGCTGACGAGCACAACGAACTCTGGTCGATCGACGTGAGGACAAAGCAGCACACTGTCCTGGTCAAGGACTACCACGGCAAACTTCTCAACGGCCCCAACGACGTGTGGGTGCGGCCGGACAACGGCTTATATTTCACCGATCCGATGTACCCCCGCGAATACTGGCATCGCGGGCCAAAGGAACAGGATGTCGAGGGCGTGTATTACCTTTCGCCGGACCGCAAAACGCTCAAGCGGGTGATCGACGACATGACCCGCCCCAACGGCATCATCGGCACGCCGGACGGCAGGACGCTTTATGTCTCCGACATCGACGGGCACAAGACCTGGTCTTACACGATCAACCCGGATGGATCGCTGAGCGACAAGAAATTCTTTTGCGAGATGGGGTCCGATGGAATGACCATCGACGAGGAAGGCAACGTTTATCTCACCAACCACGGCGTCACTGCGTTCGACAAAACCGGCCGGCAAGCCCTCCACATCCCCGTCGAAGAAAGCTGGACGGGCAACATCTGCTTCGCCGGCAAGGGAAGCCATCTGCTGTTCATCACGGCCAGCAAAAGCATCTACGGCATCCAGACCCGAACCAGCGGCGTGGGCAGCCAGTGAGCATTACGGAGGGCAATTCGCATGCGTTGCTCGTCGGCATCGGCGAAGTCCTTTGGGACATGCTGCCCGGCGGCAAGCAGCTTGGCGGCGCTCCGGCCAACTTTGCCTATCACGCCAACGCGCTGGGCGGACGCGGCGTGGTGGTCAGCCGCGTCGGGGATGACGCTTTGGGGCACGAGCTTCTGGCACGCCTCGACAAGTTGAAGCTCGATCATGAATTTGTCCGCATCGATCCCGCTCACCCAACCGGAACAGTGGACGTGCGAATCGACCGCGAGGGCGTAGCGCAGTACGTGATTCACGAGAACGTCGCGTGGGATTTTATCGAGGCCGACGCCTCGCTTTTGGAACTGGCCGCACGGGCGGACGCGGTCTGCTTTGGCTCCCTGGGCCAGCGGTCGGCGATCTCACGTCATTCGATTCGGACGTTTGTGCGGGGCACGCCAGCCCGATGCCTGCGCGTGCTGGACATCAACCTGCGGCAGCACTATTTCAGCGGCGAGCTGATCGACGAGCTTTTGCGGCTCGCTGGTGTGTTGAAGCTCAACGATCAGGAGCTGCCGGTGATTTGCCGGCTTCTAGAAATCCCGGCCGACCCCGACGAGGCGTGCGAACAGCTTTTGCGGCGCTATTCCCTTCGCGTCATCGCCCTGACCCGCGGCGCCCGCGGCAGCACGCTATACGATTCCACGGGCCAGGTCAGTTTCCACCCCGGTTTTTCCGTCGAAGTGGTTGATACCGTCGGCGCCGGCGACGCCTTTACCGCCGCGATGGCTTTAGGGCTGCTGGCCGGGCGGTCGCTGGAATCGATCAACGCCGCCGCGAATCAGATTGCCAGCTTTGTCTGCTCCCAGAGCGGCGCAACGCCGCCGATCCCCGATTCCTTCAACGCGTCCCTTTTCTCCTGAATCTCCAGAAATGCGGCACGTTTGCCCGCGACCTACTCTCCACCCCGCGTCGGAACGTCGACGGCAACCCGGATCACGTTTTCGTCGGGGCCGAGTGTTACAATGACGCGGCTGCCGGGCTCCACTCCCTGAAAACCCAGCGGCGAGATCGTCTTGGACGATCCGGCGTGCGGCCGGTGGATAATGACCGGCGTGCCGCGAGGCACTTCAAACGTCCGATGCTCGACATGGGTTTTCCCCTTCGCGTGCTGGACGACGTCCACGCTCAATTCACCGGCGCTGAACTCCACGAATTTGCCGTTGACCACGGGGCGGTCTGCCGAGGCGGTTGAGGATCGCGTCCATAAACAGCATGGGACGGCAATGGCAATCATTACGAGAAGCGCTGGCGCCGGACCGGTTGTTCGCAATGTTCCAAACATTCACACCTCTCTTGGATCAGTCAATTCTATCCGATTCCTACCCGACTTGAACGATTTTCCAGTCCGTTTATTACCTGCGAAGCGCGGCGGGCCGCGGCCTTCTGGATCGTCACCCGTTCCCGAATTGCGTTGTCCCCGTCAAGGGGCAGCTGAAGGGGTGGGAATAGTGTCAGACAAGCCCGCCGTTCAGCTTCTGCTTCCATTGACGGAGCATGTCGAAGGCCTCGACGGGCGTCAGCCTTTCAAGCTCGATCGTCGCCAATGCTTTGAGCATTTCCTGGCCAGGGTCGATGAACAAAGAGAGCTGGGCCTCGTCGGCCTTGCGGCGGTTTCGCGCAGCCGGAGCCGACCCCACGTGGTGGACCGCCAGCTCGGAGAGGAGTTGGCGGGAGCGGTCGATGACCGACCTGGGCACGCCGGCCAGGCGGGCAACGTGGATGCCGTACGAGCGGTCGGTTCCTCCCTCGACGATCCGGTGAAGGAAGACGACCTGATCTTCCCACTCGCGGACTGCGACGTTGAGGTTCTTCACCCCTTTGAATCGCCCCGCCAGGTCGGTCAACTCGTGGTAATGGGTCGCAAAGAGCGTGCGGCACCGCACCGCCGATGCGATGTGCTCGGCGATCGCCCAGGCCAGACTCAAGCCGTCCAGCGTGCTGGTCCCCCGCCCGATCTCGTCCAGAATCACCAGACTTCGGTCCGTCGCATTATTGAGGATGTTCGCCGTCTCGGTCATCTCGACCATGAATGTCGATTGCCCGGCGTGAAGCTCGTCGCTGGCGCCGATCCGGGTAAACAGCCGGTCCACCAGTCCAACCGTCGCGCTCCTGGCCGGGACATAGCTGCCGATCTGCGCCATCAGCACGATCAGCGCCGCCTGGCGGATGTAAGTGCTTTTGCCGGCCATATTCGGACCGGTGATGAGGCTCAGGGAATCGTCGGCGGAAAAGTGAGTGTCGTTGGCGACGAACTCGCTGCCGAGCTGCTGCTCGAGCACGGGATGGCGGCCATCGACGATCTCCAGCACGCGCTCGTCGCTGATCGCCGGACGGCAATAGCGACGGTCCGATGCCAGAGCGGCCAGAGACGAAAGCACGTCGATCCGCGCCAGGCCGTGCGCGAGCTCCTGAAACGTTGAAGCGTGCGGCAGCAGCGCCTGGCGCACCTGCTCGAAAAGCTGCTGCTCCAGCGCGATCGCCTTCTCCTGCGCCCCCAGCGCTTCCTCCTCGAATTTCTTGAGTTCCTCGGTGATGTAGCGCTCGGCGTTCTTGATCGTCTGCTTGCGCGACCAGGCGGAAGGCACCTTGGCGCGGTGCGTGTCGGTCACTTCAAGGTAATAGCCGAAGACCTTGTTGAACCCCACGCGCAGCGATGGGATGGCTGTCTCGCCCGCCAGTTTCACTTGATACCCCGCGAGCCACTGCTGGCTGTTGGAGCCGATGGCGCGAAGGCGGTCGAGCTCCGAATCGAAACCATCGGCGATCACGCCCCCATCCCGCAGGTGCGGCGGCGGATCGGGCTTGACCGCGCCGGCCAGGTATTTTGCCTGCTCATCGCAGAAGCTGCGCAAGGCGCACAGCTCCGGCGCCACCTCGCCTGATTCGGACAGCGATTCCAGCTTGTCGAGCAATGGCGGCAGCGCTTTGAGGCATTTCGCCAAGGCGGACAAATCGCGGGGGCTGGCCCGCGCGACCGACAACCGGCCAACGATCCGCTCGATATCGCAAACGCTATCGAGCTTGTCGATGATCGCTTTCAGGGTGTTTGGAGATTCCAGAAACGCCGCGATCGCGCCCTGCCGGGCGGCGATGTGCTCGGCATCTCGTAGCGGCATCCGAAGCCATTGGCGCAGCAACCGGCCGCCCATGCTGGTGCGGATGCGGTCGATTGCCCAAAGCAGTGATCCTTCGGTGCTGCCCGATCGCGTGGTCCGGTCAATCTCCAGGCTTCGCCAGCTTGCCGGGTCGATGCTCAAATGATCCTCGACGACGTGCCGGTGCAGCGGTTGGAGGTGAGACAGCCCGGTTTTCTGGGTCTCTTCGAGATACGTGAGCACTGCCGCGGCGGCGAAGACCGCGGGGTCGTCATCAGAAAAGCCAAAGCCAGCGGCGGTTTTCACCTGCCATTGCTTTCGAATTTGTTCGGAGGCGTGGTGGGCGGTGAAATGCCATCCCGGGCGGGCCGATATCGCCTGGATGCCATATTTCTTAATCCGCTCGGCAATCTCGTGGGGGCGTCCGGATGGCAGCTCCGGCACCAGCACTTCCGCCGGCCGCAGCCGCGATATTTCGTCAAGCATTTGGCCTTCGGAACCGCTGGCGGCGGTGCAGGCGCCGGTAGAGAGCTCCACCCACGCCAGCCCGGCGCGATAGCCATTCGATCGAGTCACATGGAACGCGACCGCGGCCAGATAATTGTCGGCCCGCCCGTCAAGCAACGGATCGTCGGTCAGCGTGCCGGGCGTCATCAGCCGCACCACGTCGCGCTTGATGAGTCCCTTGGCCATCGCGGCGTCTTCGGTCTGCTCGCAGATCGCGACCTTGTACCCCGCCGCGATCATCTTCCGCAGATAGCTCTCGACCGCGTGGAACGGCACGCCGGCCATCGGAATCGCGTCGTCGGCCCCGACGCCCCCCTTGCTGCGGCTGGTCAGCGCCACTCCCAGCACCCGGCTGGCCAGCTTTGCATCGTCCCAGAACATCTCGTAGAAATCCCCCATTCGGAAAAACAGCACGTAGCCCGGATGCTGGGCTTTGAACTGCTGATACTGCCGCATCGCCGGGGAAAGGGAGGATTTGTCGTCCCCCGGAATGTTCACGCGAGTTGGTGGCGCTTGCGTGCTGTGAGGAGTTGCATCGCTCATGACCCTGCCGTGCGCAGGGTATGGGAGGGGATAAAGTAGATCAAGGCATGTTCAATGCGAGTTTGTCACCAAACGCACTGGACACGCGGAGATGCGCGGATTGAAGCGTCTCTCGTAATGACCGGCGCGCCAAGCCGGCTGGCTTGGATCGCGATCAACCGATCGTGCATTTCAGGAATCTCGAGGAACGATCCGAGCTGAATCAGGTCGTCCACAGTCGCCGGCTGCAATCGAAAAGCTGGTGAAGATTGCATGCGGGCAACCGCCCCAGGGAAAGCCTGGGCGTGGCCGAGCTTTTGAAACACCCAGAAGAGCTCGGCCAATACTATGTGCGGAGCCACGATGGCAGCGTTCCCCGCCGACGCATCACCAAAGATTATCCGCGCCTTTTGGGACAGCTTCTGTGATCCAAATGAGGTGCCAATAAAGCGCATGCGTATCAGCCACGTAGATCGGGACGCTCGTCACGGCTCGATCTCCAGCTTCTTCCGCCACTGCTGGTTCATCTCATCAAGGATCGGATCGATTTCAATATCCGGTAAGAGTCCGGTAAACGCTCCCCCAAGCGTGTCGTATGGTGGAGCAGATTTCGCCCGGGCGGTCTGCACCACCAGGACCGCGTCAACGGGACCGGGCGGCAAATCAATCGGGACATCGACCCGGAGCTTACCATCCATCCCAATCTCACCCTGAAATTCCAGAGTCTTCATGCGATGGATTATATCGCGCTTGGTTGCCGGATCGGTGCAAATTTCTCACGCCGCCCTGGCCGCGCGCAAGCCGCGAAGCGTGCAGGGGCGGGTCTGATCGAAATCGTTGAGGGATGGGTTCTTGTCGGGCAGTTCCCACTTCTCGAACAGCCTGGCGTTGTCCTGGGCGGCGCGGGCATTGTCCGCGGTGCGACGATCGTCCTGAACCACGTCATGGTCGATCAGGGCGCCGAATGCGGGAACGACGCTCATCCCGGCGTGCCAGACCTTCAGCGAAAAGTCGGGGTCGGCGGCATTGAGGTAGTAGCGTTCGTCGAAATAGCCCAGCCGATCGAAAAGCTGGCGGGTCGCCAGCCCGAAGTTGGCATAGAGCGTGCCGCGGACGTGCAGCAAGTGAAAGGCACGGCCCCGGTGGCGGGCCTCGAAGGCGATGTTGCTGGTCGTATGGGCGTCGTGAAACATCGCGACCATGCCGACGGTGTGCGGCGAAAAGGCGATCTGATCCAAGGCACGATCCAGCGACCCCTGCAGCGGGCGGGCGTCATCGTTGAGCCACATCAGGTATCGCCCGCGGGCGGCGCGAAAGCCCTTGTTGGCGGCGCGGACAAATCCCTCGCGCCGGTCCTCGCGGATCACCCGGAGGCGCTCGCCCATCAATTGTCGGGCATCATGCAGAACCGCGGCAGTGTCGTCCGTGCTGGCGCCGTCCACGACGATGATCTCGCACGTTGCCTGCGTCCCCGCGCGGACAGCCGCGAGACAGGAGACCAGCGATCGAGCGCGATTGCAGGTCGGGACCACGACGGACAGATCGAACATCCCGGCATTCCCATTCAATACAGGCGGAAGACCGGCACGCCGGCCTCGCGGAGCGGAGCGGACTGGCTCCAAAACTGATCCTGGTAAGTATCGGTGCTTAACACAACCGGCGGCACGGGTTGCCCGCCCATCAGCCTCGCCCTGACTCCATCGACCGATTGCACTGGCAAGTCAAGATAAACCGGCGTTTGCGCGAAACGCGGGTGATCGTCGATGATCCCAACCACGCGGTGGCGGCGCGACTCCCACACGTGCCGCTCGGACAGCAGCCGTGCCGTGTGCTTGCCAGCCCCGTAGAGCAAGACCGCGGCAGGCTGGCCGCTCTGGCATTCGAGTCGCTGCATGATGCGAAGCAGGCGCGTTCCCGGGCTATAAACAGCGGTCGGCGCAGTTCCACAGAGACGCCCAGTGATGCCGGCCAAACCCGGAAGGATCGCGGCCCCGCACTGCGGCGGCAATGACATCAGCTTTTCATGCAAGTTGGACCGGCCGCGATCCCGAAAGGCGTCGATCACGTCGAGATAGAAATCGATTCGGCGCCGTGCAATCGTGGACGGGGCCAAGTTTTGCCTGATTCGCTCGTAAGCGCGGCAGGAAAGCTGTTCCGCTCGCCCGCGATCGGTCCAAAGTTGCTCCATGGCCGCGGCAAGCCGGCGCTGCGACCCGCGCTCGATGACCAAGCCGGCCTCGCCGATCAGTTCGACCGATCCCGTGCCCTCACTGACGATGATCGTCCGTCCCGCGGCCATGGCCTCGCAGCAGGCCATGGAGAAGTTTTCCCAAAGGCTCGGCATCACGCCGAAGCGGCAGCCGCGCCACTCGGCAGTTATCTGTGCCGGCGCCAGTTCGCCCGCGAACCGCACGCGCGGGCGGATATCCGGGCAGAGCCGGGCCTCGATCGATTGCCGCATCGACTGTCCGCCGGGGCCGGTGGCGGTATCCGGGCCGACGAAGCGGAAGGTCGCGCTGGGATGGCGGGGAAGAAAATCGTTCAATGCCCCGGCAATCGTCTCGACTCCCTTTAGCCGCTCGATCCGCCCGACGAAGAGGACGGGGCCGGCAACCGGGGGCGGAACGAATTTCTCGTCGCCGCAATCGAAGGCATGGGGAATGACCCGGGGGTTTTGCGCGATCGGAACAAATGCCCGCGTCGCCTTGACCACCGCCTTGGTCGGCGCGCAGACCGCATCGGCAAGGTGAATCGCGGCAAATTCCAGCGCGGCCGCCAGGTCCGCCTCGGCGCCAGGCGCTGAGCCGTTCGCCATCCGGGCAATCGAGATCGAACAATGCAGATGTGTTACCACCGGCGCGCCGAAGTCGTTCATCAACAACAGCGGCAGCCCCAAGGCTTCGACCTCGGGAGCTTCAACGATGTCAAAAGGCTCCTTCTGATGGACGCGCAGCAGCGCGTCGCAAAGCAGGCTCCCAAGCGTCAGACGATAGACGCCCTCCCCGCCGCCCTGAATCGCGGCGGCCAGCGGTGCGGATATGTCCCCGATATGCACTCGCCCGGCGAGGTCCGATACTTCATGCACAGTAACGTCGCGAGGCAGTTTCAATTTGACATCATCGCTCAGTGTGAACGTGAAAACGTGAACATCGTGGCCCGCCGCGGCCAGAGAAATAGCCGACTGTCGCACGGCGGCGCCGATGCCGCCCATCCGCGCTCCCGGCCATTGGTGCGATAAAAATGCGATCCGCATGGCATTATTATCGGACGATGCCCGCGGCGGCCGATAATTTCCGGCATGACCTTGACCGCGCCCGCCGCAGCGAAAGTCGCCTGGACACCAAGGCGTCTTGCGGCGCTTCGGCGGCGATTGTGGGACAAGCACCCGGGATCGTTAGTGAAGCTTGCGGATTATCGACTGCGCATCACCGACGGTCCCAACACCTACATGCAGTTCAAGGACGTGTTCGTTCGCGGCGTCTATCGTTTCGCGTGCGAGCGCCACGACCCGCTCATCATCGACGGCGGCAGCAACATGGGGATGTCCATCCTGGGATTCAAGCAGGATCATCCCGGATGCCGCGTCATCTCCTTCGAGCCAGACCCGGAGCTTGCGCGGTTGCTGAAGGAGAATCTGGAACGCAACTCCTGTCTGGATAACGTGAGACTGGAGATGGCAGGCCTGGGCTCGAGGGACGGAATGGAACCGTTCGCCGCGGACGGGTCGGCAGGCGGAAAGTTCGAGAGCGCCGCAACGGATCAGGCCGTTCAAGTCGTACGACTCTCCGGTTACCTCACTGAGCCGGTCGATTTTTTGAAGCTCAATATCGAAGGGGAGGAGCTGACGGTGCTACGGGAATGCGCCGCGGCGGACGCGCTCAGTCACGTACAAAAAATGGTCGTCGAATATCATGGCTGGACACGTGGGCCTCAGCGGCTCGGCGAACTTCTGAACCTCCTCGATCACCACGGCTTCCGCTACCTGGTCCACGACTTCGACTCGGAAACGTGCTCGACGAGCAAGCCGCCGTTCCGTTGGCGCTCGCACGTGCCTTGGTTCTGCCTCGTCTATGCAGAGCGAGTTTCCCGGGCATGAGCGAGCGAACGATCAGATTTACCAGCCTGGAGCCTATGAGCCGTGTCTTCGGCTTCGACCGCGGCACGCCGATCGATCGATATTACATCGAACGATTTCTTGCGCGCCGCGGCGAGCTGATTCGCGGGCGTGTGCTGGAAGTGGGCGATGCCGCGTATACGCGGCGCTTCGGCGGGTCACGGGTGGCGCGTAGCGATGTGCTTCATGTAAGCCCGGAGAACCGGAAGGCAACCCTCATCGGCGACATCGAATCGGGCGACGGCGTACCGCGTGAGACGTTCGATTGCATCATTCTCACGCAAGTCTTGCCATTTGTCTTTGACGTCCGCGGCGCCATGGCCACCTGTTTCGCGGCCCTTAAGCCGGGCGGCGTACTGCTGGCCACGGCGCCGGGAATCAGCCAGATCAGCCGCTACGATATGGATCGGTGGGGCGACTTCTGGCGGTTCACCAGCCTGAGCCTCACGCGACTCGCGGAACTGGCCTTCGGTCCCGGAAGCTTCGAGGTCGAGTCGCACGGAAACGTCGCGGCTGCCACGGCGTTCCTTCTGGGCTTCTCGATGGAAGAGCTGACGCCCGGGCAGCTCGACCACCACGACCGCGATTACGAATTGATTCTGACGCTCGCAGCCCATCGAGGCCCCAGGTGACCGAAAAATCCCCTGCCCACGGCGCAGTGATCCTGCTGTATCACCGCGTCGCCGAGCTACCGACGGACCCGCAGCTCCTGGCGGTGTCGCCCGAGCATTTTTGCCTGCACATGGAGCACCTGCGGCAGGCATACCAGCCGATGCGTTTGACGGAGCTTCTGACGGCCGACCCGATCCCTGCCGGGGCGGTGGCGGTGACCTTCGATGACGGTTATGCGGACAACCTGGAAAATGCCGAGCCGATTCTCCGGCAGCTCGAAATCCCGGCGACGGTCTTCATCGCGGGCCATGTCAAGGAGAATCAGGGCGAATTCTTCTGGGACGAATTGGACCGCATTCTTTTGCGGCCGGGAACGCTGCCCCGATCGCTTGTGTTCGATGTCGTGAGGCGTAGCGTCGAAGTGGATTTGGGGCCCGATGCCGTCGTGACCCCCCAGAGCTGGCAACGGCATCGCCGGTGGAACGTTCTGCAAACCGAAGACCCGACGGTACGCCATCGTCTCTATCGTGAACTGTGCGGCCTGCTATACGGCGTCACCGTACGTGAACGGTCGGCCGCGTTGCACAAGTTGAGAGCCTGGGCAGGTGTTGACGACAAATGTCGCGAAAGCCATCGGCGGCTCTCGCCGGCGCAGATTCGTCATCTCGCGCAGTCGAAACTCATCGACATCGGCGGGCACACGCTCAATCACGCGCTGCTCAGCGCCGAACGGCTGCCCGACCAGCAGGCGGAGATCCTGGAGAACACGAATCGGCTGGAAGACTTGACCGGCGCGCCGGTGCAGAGCTTTTCATATCCGTTCGGCACACGCGATGCCTACACGCCGCAATCGATGGAGTTTGTGAAAGCGGCCGGATTTGCCTGCGCCTGTGCCAATTATCCGCGCCGCGCCGGTCCGGAGACGGATCGATACCGCCTGCCGCGGTTTGTCGTGCGCGATTGGCCGCTGGACGAATTCAAACGCCGCCTGCGTGAGTATTTCGCCAGCCCGTTGGCGAACGAGGGAGGATTGGTCCGGACGTAATTCCCGCGGCGATTCATGCCGCCCGGCGAGCGGTTCTCGCGGCCAACACCGCGTCGAGATTCGCCCGCTCGAATACGTCGAGAAAGCCGCCCTTCGTGCAGTTGATGATGCGCCGGGCGTGCGAGTCGCCGTATGTCAGAAGCGTTTCGTAGCCACGCCACACCGTTTGAACGTCTTCGAGGATTCGGCGATAGGGAAACTTGCCGCAGTCACCGGAGGCATTGGGATGATTCTCCAGGGTGGTGTTCGGGTAGAAGTGCGGGTCATGGCCGCGATGCGCCAGCCAGTCGTGGTCCATCCCCAGCAGGTAGATCGGCGAGCACCCCATGTAGAGGGCGACCAGGATTGCAAGCTGCGCGCTGTTCATGATCCCCGGCAGCGGGCGAGTCAGATCGATCCGGCGGAGCCTGGCGTTCGCAAGGCTCCCGGCGAAGCTGACGAACGTGACGCGATCACCTCGATCAGCTACGCGATTGTGCGAGATGCACGGCACAATCAGATGGCTTGCCTGGACTATTGAGAAGAAGCAGTCGAGGAAGCGATTGCTGGATTCGGAACCGTCGAAGAAGGTCGGATCGACCAGGGAATAATAGGTCGGTTGCCAGCGGTCGATGGCCGGGTGATTCAGGAAACCGTTCATCGCGAATGTGATCTCACCCGAGAGCGGCTCGATATCCTCGGTGGTCAGCGATGGTCCATTGCCAATGACAAAACAGCGACGACCCTGATGGATATCTTTAAGCCGACGGTTGGCCGGCAGGAGCGGCCGCAAGAACAGCGGAGATGGGTATTTCTCGCGTGCGGAGAGCGCGTCGGCCGTACGCAGCATAGTGTAGCCGGCGAGCCGCAACGTCTTTCGGGCCATGTAAAACGGCCACCCGTAAAGCTGGCTTTGGCGATAGCGGAAAGGCGGTTCGTTCATTGGGCACTCACGCCGCGGCGCGGCTTACGCGGACGGCATGCGAGCGAACATCTGCCGCGACGAAACTCAGCAACCGCCTGCTGATGCTTCGGTAGCTGTAGCGCTCGATAACGACCTGACGCATGGCCTCGGCTATGGCGCCGCGCAGCGCCGGGTCGCCCAGATAACGCGTGAGCTTCGCTTCCAGGTCCGCCTGCGTTTTGAACGCAATCTGTGGATACTCCATCGGCCACACGGCATCAGCCAGGCTGGCAAATTCCTCATCCACAATCGTTTTGAGACAGTCATACAGTTTCATCTCATCGGCTGCCGTTTCGTAGCCAAGCAGTGCATCGATCGTCGCGATCGACTGCCGTGCCTCGTCATCGGCCCTCGATCGCATCTCCGGCTCGCTGCCGATGCCATGACGCACGCACCAACCCCATAGCTTTTGATATGGAAGGCCCATGACATCGCCAGGCGTGTAGCGAACGAGAAAGAATCCCCCCGCCGCCAGCCCATCGAGGAGCCGCTGATGAACCGCGCCGTGCGGCGTTGCCTGGAGATTGATCTTGCTGGCACGGTAAATCTTGGGCAGATCGATCTGGTTGTCGGCGACGCCGCGGGCGAATCGCTTGAGCATCGGGTGCTGATCCCACCCATTTCCCCACAGGTGCAGGTTCACGCCCAGTTCGGCCAGCCAGCGGACAGTCTGCTGGCGGAAAATCGCGTTGTTGACGTGCTGGCTGAAGAAATCCAGAAACGCCTGAAGCGCGCCCGGCTCGATCTCGACTCGCGTATCGCGGATCGAGTCCATGAACCGTCGTCGCAACAGCGGTTCGGCAAGCACTTCCCCGCCGGCCTCGAAATGCGCGACCATCTTGTCGTGAAAGTCCCACAGCAGCCGGAGCGCGTGCGGATTGGAATGACGGGCCAGCTCGGCCTTCACCAGCGCGTCCGGTGGCACTCCTGCGTGGCTCACGTAGGAGACGTCGCAGGCGTACTTCGAGAGATCGGCGGCGCTCAGCTCGACGCTGGCGTACTTCTGTTCATTGACCCCGATGGTGCAGGTCATGAACCGCTCGGCGCGATACCCATAGCGGCTGGACAAATGAAGTCTTCCGAAACCAAGGCAATAGTCGCGCCGACCCTGCGCCGCGCCGGCCGTGGAGCTGAAGATGCCCGGAAGCCGATCCTGCACCCACATGACGCACGGAATGGCGGCCGGGACCGCCCCGCCGAGTTCTGCGCGGTAGTGATCGATAATCACGATCAGGTCCGGGCGAAAGTCGAGCACGCCCTGCGCAAAGCCGTACGGGCCGAGCATCGAGTGATCGCGGTCTTCCAGAAGCAGCCGCGTCTCGTGCCCGAGCCGGGCAAATGCGTCGAGCCAGTCGCGCATCGAATGCTGAAGAAAGGTGGTGTAGCGGCTGGTGATGCCAAGGATCCGCAGCCGGCCGTTTTCCAATCGCTGCGCCAGGTCGTCGGCGTTCGCGGCGGGATACGCCGCCGACAATCGCATCGCCAGTTCCGAAAGCTTCCGCTCGCTACGTCGACCAACGTCTGCGAGCATCACGCCAAAATCCTGCTCGAACAGATTCTGCTCGATCCGCACGCACGCCCTGGGACGCGGCCAGGTTTGATTCTCCACCAGTGCATCGCACATCTGCCGTGCCGCGTCGGGACCCACAAAGAGCTTGAACCGCGCATCGGCCAGAATCGCACGCCAGTCCATCACGTGCAGCACGGCCCAAAGCTGTTCGAGATTCCCGGTCAGGCAATAGATCGGCGGGCGGTATCCCGGAAGCGATTCGCGATCGCCCGGGAGTTTTGCAATCTGGTCCCACATCCATCCGTAACCCAGGCCGCCGATGACGAGCGGCCAACTGATGTGGCCGCGCGGGAACATGCCCAAGATCATCTTCCGCACGGCCGGGGGTGGCAGTGGATCGGAGATCATCTCGATGCCGCTCGTGCCCGTGCGGCCCAGGAAAAGGCTCTGGCCGTCCGCGGCGGCAAAATGCGGCGCCGAAGGCGCCAACTCACGCAGCACTGGCGCCAACTTCGGCTCACGACTCGCCAGCGCCGCCAGGTTTGCGCCAAACCGCTGATCGAACAGCTCGATCGGATGCCATTGTAACAGACCTGACGGAACCATGAATCGTTCCAGGGACGAGAGCGCAAGACTCCGACCCGATGGCGGCTCGCCGGGAGGCTCGCCCTCCCGCGGCGCCGCCTCCGGACACGGACTGCGGCTTCCACAAGTGGGTGCATCGGCGTGTGGGCAAGCACGTCTGCAATCTTTTTATGGGACGCATGGCAGGCGGCCCGGAGCTTTCGTCCCATACCTTTCAATCGCGCAAGGCTGGGCAAAGGGAATGCCCGGCACAGGCAATAAAGCGGCACGCCGCTCGGTCCGAACGTATGGGTTAGAGGAAGTGCACCTCGCAGACCTTACGGTGAAGGGGTTGAAAATGCGCAAGGCCGTCGCGCCTGCCGGTACGGAGTTCGATCAAACAGAGCCCAGCTGGCCGCGCTGGGCGAAGTCCGAAGCGGATGCCCCGCCGTCGGCGCCGACCGCCCAGGGAATCGCCCAACAACTCGAAATCGTGCAGCAGGAAGTGGACGCCTTGCGCGGCGAGTTGAGCGCCGTCCGGCGGCGGGACGAGACCCTTAACTTTTACATGCACCGCCTGGACGAAGAGCTGCGGCTGGCGGCCCGGCTCCAGCAGGACTTCCTGCCCAAGATGCTCCCCCGCCTCGGACCCGTCCACTTCCACGCCCTATTCCGGCCGGCCGGGTACGTCAGCGGTGATTTGTACGATGTCATGCGGCTGGACGAGCGGCGGATCGGATTCTATATCGCCGACGCCGTCGGCCACGGCATGCCTGCCGCCCTGCTCACCATGTTCATCAAGCACTCGCTGGTGACTAAGGAGATCGTTCACGACTGCTATCGCCTCCTCACGCCCGCCGAGGCGTTGTCGCGCCTCAACATCGGCCTCATCGACCAGAACCTTTCGCAGGCCGCGTTCGCCACCGCGCTTTACGGCATCATCGATGTTGACACGCTGGAGGTAACGATCGCCCGCGCCGGGCATCCGGCCCCATTGGTTCTACGCAACGGAGGGGCGCTGGACTCGCTGGAGTGCGATGGACCGCTGCTGGGAATTTTCTCCGACGCAACTTTTACCGACGCGAAGCTGACGCTGTCGGCCGGCGAACGGCTGCTGCTGTACACCGACGGAATCGAGGTCGCGTTCTGCGACGACCACACGCTCGATACGCAGCGATGGCGCGAGGAACTGATGTCGCGGATGACTCTTCCGACGGAGCAGCTACTCACCGATTTTGCCGGACGACTCGACAGGGAATCCGGCAGCCTGGAACCGAAAGACGACCTGACGATGGTTGTGCTCGAGGTCGAACCCTAAACCATCAGTCATCGGCGCGCCGCGGTGGGCCACCACCACGGCTGCCGCCCCCTCCACCGCCTCCGCGGTGACCGCCGCCGCCACCGCCACCCTGGCCGCGCGGACCACGGTGACCGCCCCCGCCGCCATGACCGGGCCCACGGTCGCCTCCGCGGCCGCGGTCGCCTTCGCCGCGATGATGACTGTGGCCTTCGTGACCCCCGCCGTCGTCGTACTCATCCCCGCCTCCGCCTGCCGGCGCGCCGACCGGCTCGGGCTCGACAATGCCCAGTTCCTTCATCGCGGCCTTGCGCGACAGCTTGATGCGGCCCTGATCGTCGATCAGGATCACCTTCACCTGGACTTCGTCGCCGATGTTCACCAGGTCGGTCACGCGATCGACATAATGGTTCGACAGCTCGCTGACGTGTACCAGGCCGTCCGTTTCCGGCGCAATTTCGACGAACGCGCCGAAATCCTTGATGCTGACAACCTTGCCGGTGTAAATCTTGCCGACCTTCACCTCGGCGGTCATGGCCTCGACGATGTCGCGGCACTTCTCGGCGGCGGCGCCATCGACAGCGCTGATGTAGACCGTGCCGTCGTCCTCGATATCGACCTGGGCTCCGGTCTCTTCCTGGATCGCCTTGATGTTCTTGCCGCCGGGGCCGATCAGCTTGCCGATCTTCTGCGGGTCGATCTTGACCGTCAGCAGCCGAGGCGCCCACTTGCTGATTTGGGGCCGCGGCTCGGCGATTGTCTGCGCCATCTTGTCGAGGATGACCAGGCGGGCCTCTTTTGCCCGATGCAGGGTCTGGCGGATGATGTTGTAGTCCAGCCCTTCGGTCTTGATGTCGAGCTGGATGGCGGTGATTCCTTCGCGGGTGCCGCAGACTTTGAAATCCATGTCGCCGAAATGGTCTTCCTCGCCGATGATGTCGGTGAGCAGCACCTGGCGGTCGCCCTCCTTCACGAGCCCGATGGAAATTCCGGCGACGGGCCGCGTGATTGGCACGCCGGCGTCCATCAGCGCCAGGCACCCGCCGCAGCTTGAAGCCATCGAGCTCGAGCCGTTGGACTCGAGGATGTCACTGATCACGCGAACGGTGTAGGGGAACTGCTCGACGCCGGGCAGCACGGCAACCAGGCTGCGCTCGGCCAGGGCCCCGTGGCCGATCTCCCGCCGGCCCGGGCCGCGGATGGGCCGCACTTCCCCAACGCTGAAGCTGGGGAAGTTGTAGTGCAACATGAACTTCTGGCTGTATTCCTCGATCAGGCCATCGACGACCTGCTCGTCACTGCTGGTGCCGAGCGTGACAGTACACAGCGACTGCGTTTCTCCGCGGGTGAAGATGGCCGAGCCGTGTACCCGCGGCAGCACGCCGACCTGCGACGAAATCGGGCGAATGGTGGTGTAGTCGCGGCCATCGGGACGCACGCCCGACAGGATCGCCTCGCGAGTCACCTGCTCTTCAACTTCGACAAATACGTTGCGAATCTGTTTCTGCTTCTCGCGGGTGGCCAGAATCTGCTGGTAACTGGCGTTGGGATCAGTGACCGGCGGAGCCATTTCCGCGATCAGATCGTCCAGAATCTGCTTGACGGCGTCCGCACGGTCGGACTTTCCGGGCTTACCTTTCACGTCGCGAATCTTGTCGGTAACACGGGCGCGAATGGCATCGACAAACCCCGGATCGGGCTGGCGGATGTCGCCGACCTTGGGCTTGCCAGCCTTCTGCACCAGTTCCTCAATCATCTCGACGATCTGGATGACCGCTTTGTGGCCGAACTCAATCGCATCAGCCACGATGTCTTCCTTCACCTCGCGTGCCCCGACCTCGATCATGTTGACGTAATGCCGGGTGCCCGCGACCACCAGGTCGATCTCGCTGAACTCCAGTTGCTCGGTGGTGGGATTAAGGACCAGTTCCCCGTTGATCCGCCCGACGCGCACATGGGCGGTCGGATGAAGGAAGGGAATGTCGCTGATGGAAACCGCGGCGCTGGCGGCGATGCCGGACAGCACGTCCGGATCATTCTGCTGGTCCGCGGCAAGCACATTCAGATGAATCTGCACTTCGTCCATGAACCCTTTGGGGAACAACGGACGTAACGGACGATCGACCAGCCGGGCGGTGAGAATTTCCTTGGTGGTGGGCCGGCCTTCGCGCTTCATGAATCCGCCGGGAAATTTGCCCGCGGCGGCGCGACGCTCGCGGTAGTCAACCTGAAGCGGAAAAAAGTCGATCCCTTCCCGCGGCGCCGCGCGAACGACGGCCCCGAATACGACGGTGTCGGCATATTGAACGCTGACGGCGCCGTCGGCGAGCTTCGCCAGCGTCCCGGTCTCGATAGACAATGTGCGGCCGCCAATCTGGCGTTCGATTCGAATCGCTTGCATGAACAGTATCCTTTTGCGGCCTCCGCGCGTTGAAATCGGAAATGGCCTTGCGGTGTTGAATCGGATACGCCAGGTGAGGGGTGAGGGGTCGGGGGCCGGGGGGTCGAGCGGCGAATCCGCCGGCCCATGAGCCCTAATCCCTCAGCCTTTGTATCCCGTTGACATCGCGTGCGGCCTGAAACAGTTCGCTCGCCCCGATCGAAGCGGCGGAGGCCGGTTGCTCGCGGAGCGGATGCGTTGCCAAAACAAAAAGGCACGGACAAACCGGTCCGTGCCGCTTCCTAAACCTATTTCCTCAGTCCAAGTCGCCCGATGATCTGCTGGTATCGGGCGCGATCCTCTCGCGTCAGGTACTTCAGCAGGCTGTTGCGCTTCCCGACCATCTTGAGCAGCCCGCGACGCGAGGAATGGTCCTTCCTATGCGTCTTGAGATGCTCGGTCAGCTCGGTGATGCGCCGGGTCAATAGTGCGATCTGCACTTCGGGCGAACCGCTGTCCTTTTCGTGAATCTTGTATTCGCTGACGATCTGAGTCTTGTCTTCTGCGGTCAAAGGCATCTGCCGCGATCTCCTGACACCTAGCCGCCAGCTCGGAAACCTTTTCCCGCCGGCTGACCGGTCACTATACGAACGTTGCCGCCCGTGCGGCAAACTTTTAGAAGCGGAAAGCTAGTGGAAGCAAGGCGCAAATGCAAGGCGCCAAGCCGTGACGGCGCTGAGGCTCGCAATCGACAGGGGCGAATAATTACCCGTCCCGCCGGCGGCGTTTGAGCAGTAAACTCGGCGTTTTCACGAGGCTCGGTCTGGAAACCTAATCCAGGAGCAAACATGACCACAGAACCTATCGACCGCAAACGCATGATCGAGCTGCTCAATGAAGACCTGTCCCGTGAATACCAGGCCATCATCGCCTATACGATCTACAGCCAGGTGCTCAAAGGCGCGCAATACATGGACATCGCCAAAGAATTGGAAAAGCACGCCGGCGAGGAGCTCAATCACGCCCTGAAGCTTTCCCAGCAGATTGATTATCTCGGTGGGATGCCGGGCGCGACGCCAAAGCCGGTCAAGATCACGCCCAAGGCTGAAGAAATGCTGCGCGCCGACCTGGAAAACGAGCGGGCGACGATCGCCCATTACCGCACCCGCGTCCGGCAGGCCGATGCCATGGGCGAATTTGCCCTCAGCGAGATCCTTCGCGAAATCCTCGTCCAGGAACAGGAACACCTGATCGACCTGGCCACCGCACTCGGCATCGAGCCGCCCGATCCGGGCGAGGCCTAGACTCTGTCTATGCCCCAACAGTCTCTCACGGATTTGATGCAGCAGGCGGCGGCCCATCACCAGGCCGGACGGCTCGCGGAGGCGCAGCAGATTTATCGCCAGGTCCTTCGTGACAACCCCGATCACGCTGACGCATTGCACGGGCTGGGGCTGCTGGCCCGGCAATCCAATCAACCCGGCATTGCCGCGGCTTACATCGGCCGTGCCGTCCAACTCAATTCCTTCTCCGGCTTGTTCCAATATCACTACGGCGATGCCTTCCTTGCCCTGGGGGATGCTCCGCAAGCCGCGGCCTGTTTCCGGCGCGCCACCCAACTCGAGGCGTCGCGTCCCGAGCCTCATGCCGCTTTGGGCGTCGCCCTGCTGACGATGCAAAAGCTCGACGAAGCCATCGCCTCGTTTCGCAAGGCGATCGAGCTGGGCATGGATCGCCCCGATATCGAGCAGCACCTGGCCGAAGCGCTTGGGCGCGCCGGCCAATTGGACGAGGCCGAAGCCGTGGCCCGTAGAATCGTGCAGCGAAATGCCGGTCTCCCCGATGTCTGGCACACGCTGGGAGACATCATGCTCAAGCGCAACCGGCCCGACGAAGCGATCGCGGCCTTCCGCCGGGCCGTCGAGCTGCGGCCCGATTCAGCCCGCTCGCACCACGCCCTGGGAGCGGCGCTGATGCTCAGGGGACGCCTCGACGAGGTAATCGAGGCCCTTCGCACCGCGGTGCGGCTCGACGACAAGCTTAGCCTGGCCTGGGCCAGCCTCGGATCGGTCCTCCTCCAGCAGCAGAATCTCGAAGAAGGCATCGCCTCATTGCGCAGGGCCGTGACGCTTGATCCGAGCTTGCTGGATACCCATGTCGAGCTGGCCCGCGGCCTGGAACTCTCCGGCCGGAATGACGAGGCGGCGGAGGTCTACCGGGAAATCTCGCGCCGGTGGCCGGGAAATCCCAACGTGGAGTTTCACGTTGCCGCGCTGACGGGCAAGAACGTGCCGCCCGCGATGCCACGGTCGCTGGTGGGTGCGCTGTTCGACCGCCACGCCGGGACATTTGATGAGCATCTCACACGGCAACTCCACTACCGCGCGCCGCAGCTTCTGCTTGACGCGGTCAACGCCGCCGGGCCGGGCCAAAATCTGAGCATTCTCGATCTTGGCTGCGGCACCGGCTTGTGCGGCGCGCTGTTTCGTCCCATGGCCGCCAATCTGATCGGCGTCGATCTTTCTCCCGGCATGCTCGCCGTGGCTCGGCAGCGAAACCTCTACGACCGTCTCGATGAGAGCGACATCATCGTCGCCCTTCGCGGCGCCGTCGCGAGTTTCGATCTGGTCCTCGCCGGCGATGTGCTTTGCTACCTCGGCGATTTGACGGAGGTTTTCCAGGCCGCCTTCGCAGCCCTCCACCCCGGTGGCCTGTTCGCGTTCTCGCTCGAATCTCAGGAGGGCGAGAACTGGACGCTTAAACCCTCGCGCCGCTACGCACATGGCGAATCTTACGTCCGCGATCTTGCAACCCACGAAGGTTTCGAGATGGTGACGTTGCAGCACGCCGTGCTGCGAACCGACCAAGAGAAGGACGTCGGCGGAATGATCGTCGTGCTTCGACGGCCAAAATGAATTCTGTCATCGCTCAAAGCACCCGGCGGCGGCGAATCCAGAGCAAGCCCGCGATGACGAGCAGACCTAACCCGCCGGGTTCCGGGACCACCACCGTGAACGGATACGCATCCGACCAGTAAGGCCCGGTGGCGGAAAGCCCGGCGTAAGCGGCGCCGGTCGGGTCCATCAGGTCGCTTCCGGTGATGACGAATTCCTTGACGCCGGGCGCCGCGTCCACGGTGGCCCATTGCGCCGCGGTCAGCGTGTACGAAGTGCCGCTGGCCGCGGGAATAAGGAAATTGTTGATGATCCGCGTCGACAAAGTCGGATCGCTGTTCCAGACAATCAGGTTGAAAGTCTCATTGGCGCCGTTGTTGCCCGCCGACCAGGTGAACGTCGGCGGAGGATTGGCGGCATTGAGCGTCGGATTCGTGCTCAACAGGCCCGTCGGCGACGGAGAGATCCCGTAGTGCTGAAAGATGGCGCCGTAGTTGGTCCGCTGCCTGTCGTTCTGGGCAACGGTGTTGAGATAGTAATTGTTGACCTGGCTGAGCGTTTGCAACGTCCCGCCGTTGGCCTTCGCGGCGGCCAGCAAATCCTGATACACCTGCACCGGCCCGCGCTGCACTCGATCCCACGGCTGAGCGGTCGTGTCGGAAATAGACCAAAGAATTCGGGCAACCGGCGCCTCGTCCCCCTCGCCCTGGCCGGGAACCTGCGTCGAGACAATCGTGCCGCCGGTGTTGGTGACGACATCAAATCCCGCCAGATTGAGCGAGGAATTGACGACTTTTCCCTCGACGTTCTCGCCAAAGTCGTCGAAGTAGGTGTCGCCGAAGTTCTGTAGATTGGTGGGCAGATTGTGACCGACCGGATTGTCGAATTGAGAGGCGATTCCCAGGAACGTGGCCGATCCCTCGCCCCAGGCCAGCCGGATCCCCGCCAGCTTCGAGAGCGGTACGCCGCCGGCCGTTTGCACCAGCCCGATATTGGTGGCGCCCCAACTATGCGATCCGCCGGGATTGTTGGCCAGGTTGTCGATGCTTTGCAGATAGTGGCCGTACTCGTGCTCGACGACGTCCTGATCGAAAGCGTCGCTGGTCAGAACGGAAATAGCGCCGTTGAAGAACGTGCCGGTGTCCGGGAACCGCACGCCTACTGGCGCAGGCGCCGCGGGGCGGGCGTCCTGGGCGTATTGGTAAGTGGTCAGAATCCCGTCGACCACCGCCAGCGACTGCGTCTGGGAATTGTTGTTGTTGGGAACATTGAAGTTGATCGTGTTGTTCCCGCTGCCCAAGCCAAACGTCGGCGTGGGGACCACATACGTGTTTCCCACCGTCGCGTCCGTGGAGACGTAACCAGCGGGATTGGAAGCGAGAACCTGAAGCTGGTACGTGTTGAGGCCCGGCGCGTTGGAGCTGAAGCTGATGGTATAATTTCCGTTGAGATCGGTGCTGGCCGTCCCGGCGATGAAGGGACTGCCGATCGGTGGGTCGCCGACGATCTGAACCTGATCATCGCGAGCCGCGTGCAGGTTCCCCTGGCCATCCGTCCAGTTGACGGTCCCGCTGACGTTGACGGTAAAAAGCTGGGCAAAAGCGGACGGTGCCGTGACAAACAACAGAACGACCAACGCCGCCAAGCCCCGCACCCACCTGGCTGCCGCCGCCGCCGGACCCGCTGTCGAATCCCGACCAGTCGGGATGAGCGATGCCGAACCGTGCCACCCCGTCTTTGCCGGACGTGTCATGAATCCCTCTCCTTAAGGTGCTGGCGCGCCATGATAACAAGAACATGACACGACTGCAAGGCGGATTGATCGCGGCAGGCCAACCGGCTACGGTTTTACTGCATGACCATTGAAAAGATCCGGACTCTGCACGAAGCCAAGCCGTTCAAGCCGTTCACGATACATCTGGCGGACGGACGAAGCGTTCGGGTCGAACACCCGGAGTTCATGTCCCGCAGCCCCAGCGGCCGCACGATCTACGTCGAGGAACCTGGTGACGTGGGACATCACATCGATCTGCTTCTTGTCACCGACTTGGTCCTTGACAATGGCACGCCGCGGCCACGTTCGTGATGCATGTGGTCCCTTGAGCTGATGACCCGCCTGCCGGCCGAAATGAAGCCGGTCCTGATCCCCCGCAACATCCTTCAATTTGGCCACTTTTGGCCGTTTTTGGCCGCTTTTTTCGGGGTGCTTTGTCATTTATATGCTTAAATATCAATAATTTGCTATCGTCCGCGATCCCCGGTCAGTGTGGCAACTCGCCCTCGCCGCGTGTCAGGCATGCCGCTGAATAAGCGCTCAACTCCTCAGCCGCTTCGCCTCCAGAAGCAGGACGCGCCGGGCCCATGTCGAGGCGTCCAGCGTCTCGTTCCGCGCCGTCTCCTCCAGCGCCGCCCGCTCCGATTTCGTCAGCCGGATGCGCAAAACATTCTCCCGCCGCTCCGACGGCTTCTTCGTCCGCCTGCCTGCCATTGGCGCATTGTAGACGCGGTAATTCTTTTTGCGACCGCACGCCTCGTTTGACATGTAGCTATGATGTAGCTACATTATCGCCCATGACGGCGCCGGATGGCGAAGAGAAATCGAGGAGTCAGCCGATGCACGTCGGAGAAATCGTCAAGTTCCGCACCCCCGAGAACGACGCCGAAGCCGTGGCCAGATTCGTGCTGATCGAGGACAACGGCGACCGCGGATTCATTCGTCTCCTGTGCGACCTGCCCATTCCCCCGGTTTCGCTGGTCAGGATCGAACACGTCGAGCCCGCAGGCACTTGTCGTATCGATCGGCGGTAGATGCCTATCTGGAGCAACGCCGCGGCGCCGTCGAGGAAAGCCGCCGCGAAATCGCATCCCGATCCCCCGCCGGCGGGCGCGCGGGAACGGCTGATCGCGCGGCGCCCTCCGCGGGCGTAAGCCGCAGCAATTCGGGTCCTGATCCAGATCGGAGAATCGGAAGGACAAGACCGGCGCCTGCCTTTAGTCTCTCTCTTCCAGCCGCGTAGCGATTCTCATCCCTGATTGATTCCATCCAATCTTTCCCCTGGGCGACAGTTGACTTATCTTTCGTTTACGTTTACAATACGCACATGAAATGGAACGAAGCCCTGGCCCGACTGGGGGAGTGCGAGTCGGAGCTCCGCCGGCTTTTGGCCGAGGCGGCGACCGAGGGGGACTACGCCAGCGTGCTGCGGATCGCGGACCTGGCCAAAGCGGTCGGCGCCCTCGCGGCGGAAGGACGGGCCACGCCCGCATCGATGTCCGCGGCCACCGCCGCTGGAATCGCCAGGGCGGACGGCGACCTGGCACGGTCGGCGGCATTGAACGCGCCGTCGCGGGGACGCAGGCCAAGAGCCGCGGCCGAGACGTACCCCAGGTTCTTTCGGCGTGGGAATGAACTGGTGAAGGTCGGCTGGTCGAAGAAGGACCGCCGGGAGTACAACCATCGCGCCCCCCGCACGGCGGTCGATGCGGTCGCCGCCGCGGTCAGACAGGTCGGCGCCAAAGGGAAGCTGTTCAACGGCGATGCCCTGCTCCCGCTCGAGGACCCGAGCACCAGCTCCGCCGTACCCGATTACCAGGCATATGTCGGCCTGGCATGGTTGAAGCACCTGGGCGTGGTCGAGCAGCACGGCCGCCGGGCCGGGTACACGCTGGCCGATGGCAAACAGATCGACAGTACAATCACCGCCGCGTGGCCGGAACTGGCGGAGTGGCGCGGGTGATTTGGCACATGGTACCATTGGTACACGCGACCTTACATTCAGGTACTGGTAGTAGGTGGCCACATTCAGGGGCCGTTATGGGCGACAATGATGCAAAGGCTCTGTGCGTTGCCTTGACACATGCCGACAGCGAAGCCGAGGTCATCGGATTACTTTCGAGCGCAGGCTACTGGAACGACCCGAAGGTCTGGCGTTACTACGGTGATATGGAAAACAATTTTAGCGCCGTCGGCAATCAGATGAGCCGCCCAGACGCGGCGCTTGTAGAAAAGCTGGTTAACTCGATTGACGCCCGCTTGACCAATGAATGCCTTGGTGCCGGCATTGATCCCGAAGGCTCAGACGCACCGCAGACCATTCAGTCAGCGGTGGCGCAATTCTTCGGAGGTGAGGGCGATCCGAAGATCATGAGTGATTGCGCTGGAAAGATGAGCGAATGGCCCTCGACTAAGCGAACCGAGGTGGCGCGTGGCATTACTCTCGCCGCAACCGGCTTCGGACCGAGGGAAGGTACCCGAAGACCGTGCTTTACCATTGCCGATACAGGCGAAGGACAAACGCCGGAGATGATGCCGAACACGCTCCTTTCCCTTATCAAATCCAACAAGCTCCGCATTCCCTTCGTGCAGGGTAAATTCAACATGGGCAGCACGGGCGTGCTACCTTTTTGTGGCGAGTATGGTCTTCAGTTGATTTTGACTCGACGCAATCCCAAGCTGGTCGGCAGCAAACCGCGCCACGACGATGATCAGTTATGGGGTTTTACCATCGTGC
>Ga0307477_10000987_pt1 | contig 26244 bp, 22 predicted proteins | sample atmos_gasesECM2C_FD_203316 | JGI IMG/M metagenome (GOLD analysis project Ga0307477, IMG submission 203316) | Hardwood forest soil microbial communities from Morgan-Monroe State Forest, Indiana, United States - atmos_gasesECM2C_515 | ecosystem: Environmental > Terrestrial > Soil > Temperate...
AACCCTGATGTTGGCGATGAGTGCATTCTGGAAAGGCAGCGAGGTAAGTGTTGCCGAGGTGTTCCATATGCTGGTGGTTGCCGTCACGGATGTGTAATAGCCATCGACCACATCGGTTTGAGCAACACGAAAAATTGTTCCAGATCAGACTGCGGATTCCCGTCGTTGACCGCGGCTTTCCGCACGGACTCGGCCAATGATGAGCGAGCTGCCTCCTCGCGCATCAGCCGGAGCCCGTCTTGCCATAGCTTCTTGACGGAACCATTACGAAGTGTTCGACGGCGTGCTCAGAGCTTTCGAGGAAAACATGGTATCTGGCGCACGAGTTTCGACTAACCGCGCGCACGGACAGGGCAATAGCGTAACCGAAGCCTCAGGAACGCGAGCCTTGAGTCCGGTGGGCCGCCGAACACTATCGACTCACAGGAAAGCCCCTTGCGGTGACCAAGGCTGCCCAGTTTTAGTGCCTGAGAGAGTGTAAAAAACCTTCGTAAACCCAACGCCTTTTTCTTGGCCGCTTGATCTCTCTAATCTCAGTTCCATAATTTGACGAAGATTAGAGACGAGCGGAACCGAGAGCCGATCCCCTGGTGCCTCTAGCCAAGGGCTCAATCAGCCGGAAACCAGAGCGTGGACCATCGCGAGACCCGCATTTTTACTGGACATCATTCCGGAGCAACGAGATTCTTATGGGTGCCCCAATTGTGGCCTTCTCTGGGGGGCAGTCAAAGACCGCGGACATTCCTGGGCGACTGGACAACACGAAACGAGGCCTCAACTCGTAGGGACGTACGGAGGATCGGACACGGCACGGATGTAGGAGATCAGTGCCTGGATATCCGACTTGCTGAGGGTGTTGCCCCACGGCGGCATCAGTGCCGATTTGTTCAAGGCTGGGCCGCCGTGACTGATGACGGCGGTGAGATCGGCGTCGCTGATCTGATTGAAGGTCTCACCCTCGGTGAATGGATGCGGCTTCACTTCCAGGTTGTCGTAGTTCGAAACCTGTGCCACAGTGGATTCGGGATTGTGGCAGCGCTCACAATACTGGTCCGCCAGATGACGCCCGAGGGTCTGCTGGTAGCCAAGTGCAATCTCTTCCACCCTGAGTTCGACCTTCTTGTGCGATCTGTCGTAGCTCGAGGCAATGATCTGGTAGTGCCCAGCCCTTTCGCCGAGAGAAATGTTCGTCGTGACCTGGCCGCCGGAGTCCGCCAAGCCGCTGGGTGGGTCGAATGTGACCCCAAGGGCAGCCGCAAACTGCACCAACGCTCCGCTGACTGCATTCCCTTGCTCGTCATTCACCTGGACGACCAGTGGTTGCGGCAAACGAGCCCCGGTTTGGGCGGTCTGCTTCCCACCGGTGGATTCGACGATTGCCGCACCGAACGCAGTCGGCTTGGGCAAAGGTGCTGACTCGCTCTTGTGCGAACACGATGTGACCGCGGAAGTCGCCAGCAGCACAACAAGGAACTTAACAGGGCCGAGATTGTGACGGGTCATTTCTTCGCGACCTTTTTCTTGTCGCCGCTCTTCTGCGACATGAGGAATGCGGTTATGGCGCGAGCATCTTCGTCGCCCATGGCGCGGTTCGGCTCAATGGTGCCGGGGCGCAGAGCCTGGGGGTTCTTCAGCCATTGATACGTCCACGCTGCGGCCAAACGCGAACCCGCCTGCGTTAACGTCGGACCAATGTAGCCTTTGTCATTCTTTGTATCGACAATATGGCAAGCCTGGCAGGAGTACTTGCCGTAGAAAAGTTGCTTTCCGAGTTCGACTTCGCCTTGCGAGTATCCGCTCAAGGGCATGGAGTCGGAGTCGATTGCAGGATTCTGGTACACGGTCATTAGGTAGTCGGTGAGTTCGTTGACTTCGCTGTCCGTCAGGTTAAAGCGTGGCATGCGGCGAATCAGCGCAGGACGCAGCGTCCCTGGATTCTTGAGGAACTTCACAAGCCAGTCGCGCTGAACCGAACTGCCTTCCCAGCTGAGATCGGGCGCCATATCACCGCCGCGACCGTTAATCCGGTGGCAACTGAAACATGCCAGATCGGTCATCAACTTTCCGGCTTTTCCGGCCGGCTCGTAGTTTGACTCTGGAGTTGTGGATACGTTCAATGATCGAGGCAATGTCGTGGAGCGTTCGTTTAGCGCAAGCAACGCGGTGGTCAGCGAATCGATTTCTGCCGGGGTGAAGCTATATTGCGGCATCTTCAGTCCGGACGAAAAGGCGCGTGGTTGCCTAATCTTGCCCGCAATGTAGTCCGGTAAAGTATGCGGCATATCGGACAAAAACACGATTTGAGTGACCGGCTTACTGCCGACGCGGCTGAGTTCGGGTGCAAAGTTCTCCGGCTTCTTGATTCCTGCAATTTCGTGGCAAGAAACGCAGCCATAATCGGAAACCAAGCGCTTCCCGCGTGCGATCCGTTCGGGCGTCGCGGCGTCAAGGTGGACGCTGGCAAGAAGATCGGAGTCAGTTTTCGCGAGAAGGAAGCCGGACAGCGTGGCGACCTGCTCATCATTGAAACGATAGTGCGGCATTGACGTTCCCGAATCGTATGCCCGAGGATTCCGCAGCCAGGCCTGCAACCATTGCGGTCTGACTTTGTTCCCGATCCGAGTCAACTCAGGACCAATGTCGCCACCAACCATATTTCCGGCCGCATTCTGCACCGCATGGCAAGACGCACAGAAAGATTCTCCATAGAGGCTGGCGCCCGCAGCTGCATCGGACGATGCCTTCGTCGACAGAGCGATGGTGTCACCGGGTGCCGGCGTGCTATTGGCAATCAGAAAAGCCGACATGTCGCGTGCATCGTCATCGCTCAGCTTGAAATTGGGCATGGTCGCCGTGCTCGCGTAGGCTTGCGGATCTTTCAGCCAAGCATAAATCCACTCGCGTGTGGTCTTGTCGGCGATGTGCTCAAGAGATGGCGGATCGTCGGTCGGCTTTACTATTTTTCCGTCGGGCAGCTTTACGGTATGGCAGTGTACGCAGCCATAGCGGGAAAGCAGCTGCCGGCCTTGATTCAGTCGAGGTGCGCCCGCCAGGGGCTCGTGATGGCACTCGCCGCACGAGGACTCGATGTATTTCGTCGGCAGAATCGGTTGCTCCCATGCCAGCGTGCTGTTGTGCGCTTCGGCCACGGTGGTGGCTGCTCCCTGACCGCGATGGCACATTGTGCATCCGAATTGGTCGAGCTTGTGCGGAATTGCGGGATGCGGACGGAAGGGCTGCACGTTTACGTCGTTTAGGCTGGCCTCTTTCAGACCAACATGGCAGCTCGTACACCGGTCGACCACGCCGAGATCGGGCAGCCAGATTTGCTGAATCCCTCCCTGGAAGTGGCGTTGCAGCGTGACCGCATCGCTGCGGTTGCGGATCAGCTTCAAATAGCCCTGCTGATAACGCCGCCATTCGCTGAAGTGGTTTTTCGCGGGCGCGATCGCGAGCGAAACCAGAAGCACCAGGCTGACCACGCCGAAGGCGCGAACGCTGTCCCCTAACAACTCTTGCCACAGCGACTTGAGTGTTTCTTTCATGAGCGCATTAAGACCCTTGCCACGGCCAAACCCAGGCCCATCCCGGCCCGCGGAAAAATGTGCCAATGGCAGTCAGCACTACCAGTTCGAATAAGAACCAAGTCATAACCCAATAGGAAAGCGGCCTCCCGGCCAGGTACCGTTGGAAGGCCGAGGACGATTGCGAAGAACTCTGTGCGGCCAGAAGCATCGCCGCGGCCATGATTAACGTTGGGACAAGGGCGGCATACACCTTGAAAAACAGCAAGAACACTGACAGAGCGCCCACGGCTAGATAGAAGATTCGCAGCCGCCGTTGGCGATCCTTCAGGAAGAGTCCTTCCGCTTCGATGTTTACCCTAAAGTATGGAATGACGATCAGCGCCATCACCACCAAGCCGGGCACAAGCACGCCAGCAACGACTGGCGGAAAGTAATGCAGCATCTCCTGCAGCCCGAGGAAGTACCAGGGAGCCTTTGCCGGATTAGGAGTGTGGGAAGGATCGGCCAGGCCTTCCAGCGGTGCGTTGAACACGAGTGCGATCCATACCAACGCAATGGCCAGCATTTGAATCGCAACTGCCGCCCGGAATAGAACCTCGGGAAATGTCTGAATTTGATTCTCGGTGTCGGCCTTCACCTGAGCCGAAGTGCGGCGGGTGATGAAGACGATGCGGCGCGGAGATTTCTTCGCGTTTGAATCGATGCCCGCCGTGAAGTCCTTGGGGTCGGCCATGATTATTGGGCCTCCTTCGCGGTGATGTCGCTGCTGGCCGCATTTGCCCGCAGTGTCGCCGGTTCGCTGGCGTGGGAGTAGAGACCGCCGTCCTTGCGGATACGCCAAAAATGGATCGCGACGAAGAACATCGCCGTCAACGGCAGAATCATGCAATGCAGCACGTAGAACCGCAGCAGCGCGTTGGCGTCGACCGCATTCCCGCCGAGCATCAGGAAGCGAATCTTGTTGCCCATGAGCGGCACGGCAGAAGCGATGTTCGATCCCACGGTAATTGCCCAGTAGGCAAGCTGGTCCCATGGAAGCAGGTAGCCGGTGTAGCTGAGCAGCAGCGTCATCAACAAAAGAATTACACCGATAACCCAATTGAACTCGCGCGGGGTTCGGTAGGCGCCTCGGTAAAACACTTTGAACATGTGCGCAAAGACCAGAAAAACCATGCAGTGCGCCGACCAGCGATGCAAGTTACGCAGAAACAATCCAGACGAGACGACGAATTGCAGATCCTTGGTGTCGGCATACGCTTGCGGAGCAGACGGGTGGTAGTAGAGCATCAGAGGGATTCCGGTCGCGACCAGAATGAGAAACGTTCCCAGAGTAAGCGTGCCCAAATACCACGTTGCATTAAAGCCCAGCATGCGGGTGCGCACCTTGGTGGAGAACAGATGCAGAAAAACATTCTGCTGGATGGACAGGGCGCGCTTCAGTGTGCTCGAGCCCGTACCGCTGCGGAAGATCGAACGCCACACCCGAGTGCCGCGTAAGTCGTCGAAATATTGGTCTACTGTCTTAGCCATTGCTTAGATCCTCACGAGGGAATCCCGCTGCAGAGGAGGAATGTCGGTGGAGCGGTCCACCAACAAATCTCCGTCGTCGTTAAGCCAGATGCGCTTCCACGGCAGCGGCCTGGGCGCTGGGCCCTCGATTTTTTCGCCATTTTGTTTGAACTTGCTGCCGTGGCACGGGCAGGCAATGATGCCCAGTTCCGGTTTCCAAGCTGTGAGGCAGCCAAGATGCGTGCACACGGCGCTGAGCGAGAAGTAGCCTTCCTGCGAGTGAACGACGTAGAGTCCCGAGTTCACATCGAGCGTGACGGAATCGAGCGGATAGCGGTCGGGCTTGCCGGCGTTGACGACGGGCGAAGGTTCGTACAGCACATTCGGCTCGAGGAACTGATACGCAAAGGCCGCCGTGCCGGCAGCGGCAATGCCGAGCGATCCCAAGCCAAGTTTCGCAAAGAATTGGCGGCGGTCGACCGCGTTGTCAGGGTTTGCGGGTTTGGTTTCGTCTGGCATATGTATCTCTGTCCCCTATTTCGACTGCAGACCAGCTCCAATTGCGGCCACCGAGATCAATCCTGTCGGTTCGGCGGGAATCAGGCTGTATGACTCCATAGTGATCGTACCCACCGGACAACGCATCGCACAGAGACCGCAACGGATGCAGCGTGTTTCGTCTTTCAACATGGCGGAACCAGTAACGATTCCCAGTTCGTCCGCCGCGACTTCATCAAATTCCACGCCGAAACATTCTTGATGGTCGCGGATGTGCTGCACCGTCTCGGGCTCGAACTCGATACGATTGAGCGAAACCAGTTCGAGACATTTTTCCGGGCAAACATCGACGCAACCACCGCACAGAATGCACATGCTGCCGTCTTCGGGCGTACCTTCAAAAATCGTGTTGACCCAGCAGTGCAGGCAGCGTTGCGCTTCCGCTATCGCTTCCGGGGCATCGTAGCCGACCTCCACCTCCGTCACACCGGTGCGACGCTCGAGAGGAAGCATCGGCACGGGTTGGCGGTTGATGTCTAGATAATCGAGCGGCATGCTGTGTCGCTTCAATACTTCGACTTCGATGATCGGCTCGGGATGTTTGTTCTTGCGCAGGTATTCGTCGATTCCGACTGACGCGCGTTTGCCGTCGCCCACGCTATCGATAATCAGGCGTGGACCGAAGACGCAGTCGCCGCCGGCGAAGATCCCAGGGGCTGAAGTCATCAGGGTTTGCGGATTGACGGCAATCAGGCCGCGGGGAGACAGCTCCACTTTATCTTCCGGCGTGAGGAAGTCGAGGCGCGGAGCCTGCCCAATGGCCATGATGATGGTGTCGCACTCGATCTGGCTTTCACTGCCCTCAAAAAATGCCGGATTGAAGCGATTGTTCTGATCGAAGACCCATTTGGTTTTGAGCGTCTCGAGTGCCACCACCTTGCCATCTTTGCCGAAGATCCGCTTGGGGCCGAGACCGGGACGCATGCGGATGCCTTCCTGTTCGGCTTCCTCAATTTCTTCGAGAGCGGCAGGCATTTCTTCGCGGCGTTCCAGGCAGACGAGATTCACTTCGCGAGCGCCCATGCGCAACGCGGAAAGAGAAATATCCACCATTTCCTTTGTGGCGACCGCGCTGATGTTTTCCTCGGAAGGCTCGACGTCCTGAACGCCGCCCGCATGTTGCCGCACCACTTCGCGAGCCGCCGAGCGAGCCACGTCCATGGCTACGTTGCCGCCGCCGATTACAATAACTTTCTTGCCGATGGTGAACTTGTAGCCCAGGTTTACGTTGAGCAAAAAGTCGATTCCTTTGTGCACGCCATCGAGATCGACCCCGGGGATGCTAAGATCGCGGCTGCGGTGTGCTCCCACGGCGATTAGCACGGCGTCGAATCCCTGGCGTCGCAGATCGGAAACCGTGAAGTCGCGGCCGGCTGCATGATTCAGCTTGAGCGTGATGTCACCGGTCTCGAGAATCTCGCGCACCTGCGCTTCGACCACGTCGCGCGGCAGCCGGTATTCAGGGATACCCAGATACAGCATTCCGCCCGCCACCGGCGCCGCTTCAAAAATCGTGACCGCATATCCCATCAGGGCAAGATCGTGCGCGGCCGAGAGTCCCACCGGACCGCCTCCTACCACCGCTACCTTGAAGGGAAGCTTCTTCTGCCCCCTTCCTTCATTAACGTTGATGGGATGTTTCGACTCGGGTCCAAACTGCTCAGTGAGAAAGCGCTTGAGGGCGCGAATGGAAATGGGGCGGTCAATCTCGCCGCGGCGGCAGGCGGTCTCGCACGGGTGCGCGCACACTCGTCCGCAGATGCTGGCCAGCGGATTGGGGTCGCGCGCGATGCGATAAGCCTCTTCAAAACGGCCTTCGGCAATCAGCCCGACATAGCGCCCGGCATTCGTGTGCGCTGGGCAGGCCATCATGCAGGGGAAGTTCGTGTTCAGCCAGTCCCCATCGACCTTTTTGTTCTTGTATCGCTTCAGCATGAAGGCACTTTTTAGTCCTTAGGGCGGCTGAACGTCAACCAGCTTTTTGTGGATTACTACCCGCGCTTGAAAGCGTGATGGAACGATATGGGGAGCAGGGTCAAATGCTCTACCGCTCCCTATTGCTGCTCCTTACTTAGTCAGGGTGAAATCCGCCTTGCCCCCGCCAGCCACAGTCACCGGCTTGGATTGGTTCTTCGTGCCCTCATGCCAGATCGTCACGGTGTAGCTCCCATCGGGGACATCTTTGATTTTGTAATTGCCGCTATCATCGCTTTCGGCGAAATAAGGAGTTGGGCTGACGATGACATATCCCGCCATGTCTGGGTGCACATTGCAGAGCACCGGCACGACGCCCGGCTTGTCGAAGGTAAAGGAACGTTTTTCACCCTTGGGCCACGTGCCGAGATTGTGCCCTGCTTTCTTATCACTGCCGATCGCAGTCCAGAAGACGTTGTGCTGCACGGTGTCGCTATTCAGGAAGTCAACCGTTGTCCCCTGTTGTACCCCCATGATGTGCGGCGCGAAGACCAAGCCTTTTTGATCCATCACAGGGTGCTCTTTGGGGACTGGAAACGTCTTGCCCGCAATGGCCTCGACATAAACCACCGAGTGCCCCTTCATTCCGGTAACTTTGCCTTCGATGTCTCCCGCCCAGGACGCGCTGCACAACGCAACTGCGATAACTGCCACAACGACTGCTTTGGTGCCTGTCATAAAATAATCTCCTTTGGAGTCGTAATGAACCGTGCCAACGTGGGCTCAGAAAAGGAACTTGATGTCTAAGTAAATCGTGTTGTTTGCGCTCGCATTCCGGCCGGAGCCGTCATAGTTGGTAGACCCGCCATTAAAGCGTGTGTATCCGGTGTACTGCGCCGCCAGCCAAAGGTTCTGCCATGGCCAGAAAGAAACGTTCGCGATGTATCCAGCGCCTCTCGGATCTCCGTTGGCGCTGCCAGTGACGGGAGCCGCCCCAAACAGTGTTGTATCCACTGTGCCCGTCGTATCAAACCAGCCGAATGTGCCGGTATAGCGATTGCCAAGGTGATATTCGGCGTTTGTGAGCACCGTGTTCAGATGGTGCGGACCCTGGCCCGCCGTCTTCAAATTGATGAAACTCGCCAGCTGGTCAGAGTTCTCATGGATATACGTGCCCCGGAACGAGAGCACGTCCTTTCTAAACAATGTCCGGTCGATCTGGGTGTCTACGGCCCAGTCCGTGTACGAATCCTCCAAGCCGGTGATGCCCTGCGGCGTGGACCTCATATGAATTCCATAAGTGCCGACCTCGTACTGTGTCTTGCCCGTCAGCTGCTGCCAGGCAAGCCGCCAGTAAGGAGCGAGGCCACGAATATTGGTCCCCGCAGTTCCCGGGTTCGGCTGAGGACCGCCGATGTGTTCTGACCGATACCCGGCCACGTCCAGGTAGAGATGGTTGTTCCACATGCCAAACGCACCGATGCCTGCTACATCCTGCGCCAAGTGGCCCTGAATGATGGGCGCAGCCGCCGGCACGGGCGCCCCGTCACTTGCAACCCAGGGATAGGCCCACGCCGGAGTACTGTTCCAAAGGTCTTCGACCGTGGGGTTGTTGTTCAGGTCGAGGCCGTAGACCAACTCCTTGCCGCCGAGTTTGGTGGTATTGGCATAGCGGATATCCGTGTTGTCGCTCGTGAAGTGGTCTTTCTGCGCACTGTAAGTCGTTTGCAGAAAGCTTCCGACATGGCTGGTCCATGCTCCCGCGAGAAATAGCGATATGTCCTGAGGCAATTCGAAACTGCCATTCTGCGTCGTCGGAATCGGCGACTTGTTGGAGGTGAAGGAGACGTCCAGCATCACCGAAAGGGGCAGCGAAGCCAGAATATCCAACGGGGCACGTGTCTTTCCGCCGTCGGTCTTGATAACCTTGGTCTCATCGCCTCTATCGACGTAGCCTGTCAGCTTGAACCTTCGTCCGGCAGGATTCAGTTCCGGAGGAGTGTAGTGACAGCCGCTGCATGCCAAACCGGTCTGCCGCGCATAGCTTGGAACCGCCAACACTTTGGGAGGATTCAGTGCGGAGAAAAATATCAAGACCATGATCAGTGCGAAAGAAAAAAGCAGATATATCCGACGCGGCGTATCCATCGATCGCCTCCTTGGCGGTACAAGTTGTTGAGCACTCGGTTCAGATATGAAATCCGATTCGAGGGTTATTATCGGGGACGGGATCGAGGCGTACAGCGGCACGTGTCACACGCGTATGTGATCTCAATCACATTCTTGGAAGTGCCGAGTGTGTGTTTCTCAGTGATGAAGACCAACCAAGGCAGCCGCCAAACACACCTTCACCCCGGAACCTGTTTCGGGGCGGCTCAAAACCGCCCGGATTCGGCAATGACGGAAAGATCCGGCAGAAGATCGTTCTCTGTCATCAATTGCTGTTCGATTTCCGCTACCAGATCGGCGTGCCGTCTTTGTCACGAAAGAGGAAAGTTTCGCTGCCGCGCGTGACTTCCCGGGCAAAGATGGTTTCCAAACCTTCAAACTGCACCTTCATGCCAACCACCGTGACTACCTCGCCCTTGTTGAAGGCAAAATCGTAGGTTCTTACAAACTTAGTGGTTGCGAGGTGCACCTCAATCGTATTGCCGGTGGAAAGCTTCAGAATCAGGTGCGAGCCCATACCGCCGCTCACCGGGCACTGACGGTTCCGTACCTCCTCCACCGTTCCTTTGAATGTGGCTTCGGCCGTCCGATCATATTTCGGAACTGCAACGCTCGCTTCCGTCTTCTGCGCCGGAGCAGTCGGAGCTGTTGTCAGGAGCAGCACAACAGCCGCAAAAATCAGAGGGATGATCCGTAAACTCTTCATGCGCCTCCCGCTAAACATCAAGAACGCAACTTCTGATTTAAGTGTGGCCCTCATTCGCCCATCCCGCTGTGACGCGGATCACCGGTCGCGGTGAGGAACACGGATGGCGAATATATTCCGGAGTCGACAGGAACGCCTCCTGTGACCGATATCACATTCAGATACGCCGCCTGTCATAGCCGGAGAAAGGGCTGAGGTCGAAGATAGTCGAAGATATACAGAGGGAGAGGAGGTGAAATCATGAAGAGAACAAAGCTGGTGATGCTTGTGATAACAATTGCGCTAGCCCTGTTCCTTGTTATTCCCAATCTGTCGCGGGCTGCCGACGATGGAGCGACTATCTACAAAGCAAAATGTGCAGCCTGCCACGGAGCGGATGCAACTGGCAAGCCCGCAGCCAAGATTCCGAGCCTGGTTTCAGACGAAGCAAAGAAGGCGTCGGATGACGAACTGAGCAAGGCTGTTACGGAGAAGCCGAAGCATCCGAGCATGGTGAAGAGCCTGGCTCCTGACCAGGTAAAGATGGTTGTGTCATTCGTGCGCAGCCTAGAGAAGTAGCAATTGGCTATCCGTGGGCGCGCAGTTTGAAGAATGCGGCAGTGAGAAGTTACTTCAGCGAATACTGCACCTGCAGTTCGGCACCCGTGGTATTAGCGGTGGTGGTGAGCACGGTGGTTCCGTACTCTAATCCTTTTTCGAAGGCCTTCAGGTTCAGCTTAAGGAAACTGGGCGGAACAGAGTCCGCGACTGCCTTGCGCACCGCATCGGCACCCAGCAGATGGGTGACTGCCGTGAAGAATCCTACCATCACTGAATTCAGAACCATGCGCTTGCCGAGTTCCTCGGCGATGCGGGTTGCGGGGATGCTGTAGACCTGGACTTCCTTGTTGAGATCGGAAACGCGCACCAGATCCTGCTCGACGATCAGAATGCCGCCGTTTTTCAACTCTGGGACAAAGCGCGTATAGCCTTCTTGCGACATTACGACGAGGATGTCGGGCTTCGTGACGTAGGGATACAAGATGGGAGAATCGGAAAGGATGAGCTGCGCGCTGCAGGCGCCGCCCCGGGCTTCCGGGCCGAAGTTCTGTGTCATGGTGGCGAAAGCGCCTTGATAAATCGAGGCAGCCTTACCCAGAAGGGTGGCGGAGAGGATTACGCCCTGGCCGCCGAAACCTGCAACGCGAATTTCCGTCAGCTGCATACCATCTCCTCTTGTTCGACGAATCTCTCGCCCAGCGACTCGCAGTATTGAGCGCGCATCATGGTTTGGTAGTCGGGGCGGTCGCGGTCGACGAACTTGCCTACGATAATCTCGCCGGCCATGATGAGGCCGACTTCGCTGGTGGGGGTTCCATGCCGAACTTTGCTCTTTTCTTTGTAGTACTTCATGGTGTCGAGGCCGTCGCCCAACTTATTGCGGCGCTGATACAGCGTGGGGCACGGCGAGATTACTTCAATGAATGAGAAGCCTTTTTTCTGGAACGCTTCGCTGATGGAGCGCGCCAGTTGTCGGACGTGGAAGGTGGTCCAGCGCGCGACGTACACCGCGCCGGCGGCTTCGACGAGATGAGGCAGATTGAACGACGGCTCGAACGTGCCATAAGGATTTGTCGAAGTCGTCGAGTGAGCGGGAGTGGTGGGCGCAGTCTGGCCGCCGGTCATAGCATAGATCAGATTGTTGACGCAGATAACCTTGAGGTCGATGTTGCGGCGGGCGGCGTGGATCAGATGATTGCCGCCGATGGCCGAAAGATCGCCATCACCGGAGTAGACAACAACGTTCAGCTTCGGATTCGCCAGCTTGAGGCCGGTGGCGAATGGAATAGCGCGGCCATGGGTGGTGTGAAAAGAATCCAGCTTCACATACCCTGCCACGCGACCGGTGCAACCGATTCCGGAGACCAGGGCCAGCGATCCTAGGTCGATTTTTGAATCGATGAGAGCGCGCGCGAACGAGTTCACGCTGGTGCCGATGCCGCATCCCGGGCACCAGATGTGAGGCATGCGATCGATGCGCAAGATGGAGTCGACGGGGTTAACGCCTGTGTTGGCGATATCGGTGATTAAACTTTCCGGCATTTGCTGGCCTCCACGATTGCTTTGGAGATCTCTTCGGGTTTATGTACTCCGCCTCCTGCGTGCGACACAGCGAATGTTTTCGCCTGACCTGCGGCAGCGCGTTCCACTTCGCGCACCATCTGGCCCAGGTTGAGTTCAGGCACGACGAACGCTTTCACTTTCGTCGCGAGCTCGCGAATCTTCGTCTCCGGAAATGGCCAGGCAGTGATCAGGCGCAGCTTGCCGACGCGCAAGCGCTGTTCGCGAGCGGCCTCGATCGCACGTTGTGCAACGCGAGAGGTGATTCCGTAGGAGACGACCACTACATCGGCGCCTTCGAGCTGTTCTTCTTCGAACCGGGCGATGCGGTCGGCTGCGTTGCTAATCTTAGTTTGCAGGCGGCGAACCAGTTTGTCCTGGACGGGCGGGGTCAAGTTGGGATAGCCGCGTTCGTCGTGCGTTAAGCCGGTGATGTGAAAGTTGTAACCCTCGCCGGCGTGCGCCATCTCTGGTACACCGTCACCATTGGTGCCGTAGGGCTGGTACTCGTGGGCTGACTTGCGGGTGTGGCGGCGCGGCGTGATCTCGATCTGGTCAGCGGGAGGAATCACAACTTTCTCGGTCATGTGACCCACCACTTCATCCATCATGAACATCACTGGCACGCGAAATTCTTCGGCTAGGTTGAAGGCGGTGATGGTGAGGTCGAAACATTCCTGCGGTGAATTGGGGCAAAGGGCAATGATCTCGTAGTCGCCATGAGATCCCCAGCGCGCCTGCATCATATCGGCTTGCGCGGGGAGCGTGGGCAGGCCGGTGGACGGGCCTCCGCGCTGCACGTCGACGAACACGCACGGGGTTTCGGTCATCGCCGCGTAGCCGATGTGCTCCATCATCAAAGAGAAGCCGGGGCCGGAGGTTACGGTGAACGCTTTGGCCCCGCCCCAGACTGCGCCTTGCAGCGTGATCGAGGCCGCGAGTTCATCTTCCATCTGGATAAACGTTCCGCCTACGGCGGGCACGCGTGAGGCAAAACGCTCGACCACTTCGGTGGAAGGAGTAATGGGATATCCGGCGGCGAAGCGGGCGCCGGCGGCCAGCGCGCCTTCGCAGCAGGCGTGGTCGCCATCCATAAAGTGTGTGCCGCTAAGTACTCCGCGAGGATCGGCCTTCATTTGTCACCTCCCTTATCGGGAGCCACCTTGGTGGCATAAATAGCGAAATCAGGGCAATACATCCCGCACAAATCGCAGCCGCTGCACTTTTCCGGATGTACGACATGCGGCGGATGGTAGCCCTTGGAATTGAAAGCGGAGGAGAGCGCGAGCACGTGAGAAGGACAAAACTCCACACAGAAGCCACAGGACTTACAGTGCTCGACGACGATGGAAACGCGACCTTTTGCCACTGGAACTCCCCACTTGAAGTGGTTGGAACTCTCCACAAAAACTGTTGGTAATTATGCGTGGCGGGGGCGGAGTTAGATGTGACGAATATCACGAATGTATGTGAGCGGCGCACGGTTCCGCGCCACACTGGGATCAAGCAGATTTCGTGCTGAGGGCACAATCGGTTGTGTTCCTGGTCACAGCCAAGGCGGAAGGCGCGGACTGATAATGAGTTGAAATAGAAGAACGCTCATCGTTTTTGCCGCCACTGGCAGCAGCGGCCGGCTCCTGTGTTCCGGGCGGGCTTAGATTTCAGATGAAGAAACATCGGGTTCAAAAGGAGAAATGCGATGTCGATCAAGAAACTGATTTTAATGTTTCCTGCCCTGATCATTTTGGCCGTCACGGTTGCCGCGCAGGACCAAACGCAAGACCAAACAAACAAAACCGTCCAGCATGTCACCATCAAGCCCACGTCGGCTGCATCCGGCAAGGAAATGTACACGTCGTACTGCGCCGTCTGCCATGGAACGGACGGCAAAGGCGGAGGCCCTGCGGCCAGCGCACTGAAGACTCCTCCCGCCGACCTTACCATGCTGAGCAAGAACACCGGAGAGGAGTTTCCCGCTCGGAAAGTCACCTCCGCCCTCCGTGGCACATCCGACCTTCCCGCGCACGGATCCAAGGAGATGCCGGTCTGGGGACCGTTGTTTCGGAGGATGAGCGGTGGACACGAGGGTGAGGTACAGCAACGCGTGGCGAACCTTACCCACTACGTCGAATCTCTGCAGGCGAAGTAGGCCGTCTGGACGAGCGTTTGACCGGCACAAGGCCGTTCGGGCATGAGCGCTGGCTTGTGCTTGTGCCCGCTTGCTGTCTCTCCCGGAGGTGACCGCGTCCGTGACTCTCGCTAGCGTGAGCTATCGGCTCGTCATCGTGACAATTATGTTCTAGCCCCTGCTAAGCATTCTCCAGGCTTCACGGGCGGTGACCTTCACATGCTGCACGCTCTTGACCGCCTTCATGTATTGCGCGCGCTCGAAGGCGGAGGGATTGGGGCAGCGGATCTGACTCATGCTGCCCTTCATCTGCTGAACGGATTCGTATTCGTGCTCTTCCATCCACTCCAGCAGGCCGTCTTCGATCTGATTGAGGTAGCCAATGCCGTTCCGCAGCAGAGTGGAGCAGAGCATGGTGACATCGGCGCCTACCATCAGCAGCTTTACGACATCCTCGGGGCCATGCACTCCACTAGTCGCAGCCAGGCTGGCATGGATGCGACCGTAAAGAATGCCGATCCAGGTCAGCGGAAGCCGAAGAGACTGTGGAGTGCTGAGCAACACGTTCGGTTCGATTTCCAACTCATCAAGGTTGATGTCCGGCTGATAGAAGCGATTGAACAGCACCAAACCATTCGCGCCAGCTTCGTCGAACCGCTTCGCCATGTTGGCCATATTGCTGAAAAAGGGGCTGACCTTCACCGCGACCGGAATGCGAACTGAAATCTTTACTTCTCGCAGAATGTCAATATAGGTCTTCTCTATGTCGGAACCTGCGATGTCCAAGTCTGTCGGAATGAAGTAGATATTGCACTCGATGGCGTCAGCTCCGGCTTGCTCGATCTGTTTGGCATACTTGGCCCACCCGCCAAGGGTCGCACCGTTGAGGCTCGCGACAATCGGAATCGTCGCCGCTTCCTTGGCTTTCCGGATGTGATTCAGATATCCCTCAGGGCCCAACCGGAATTCGTCAGGCTGGGGGAAAAAACTTGCTGCCTCCGCAAAACTATTTGTCCCTTCCGCCAGATGGTGCGCAAGCTCGAAGCTTTCCTGCCGCAACTGCTCTTCGAACAGCGAGTACAGCACGACGGCGGATGCGCCAGCATCTTCGAGTTGGTGAATGCTGTCGATCTCTTGCGATAGTGGCGATGCAGAAGCTACGAGAGGTGTGCGAAGCTGTAAACCCAGATAAGTCGTTCTGAGGTCGATCATGGTTCCTCCTGCGTCTCCTGCCTGCGCGCCTCACTCGTTCTTGGCTGGTTCTCCGTTAAACTTCCGCTGCGCCAGATATTCGTAAAAGTGAAAGCGCGTCACGGCATCATGCTGCGCCTCATGCCAGAGGTGCTTGGCTTCTTCCGGCCTGCTCTTGGTGAGCATCTTGAAGCGCGTTTCCATCAGCATGAAATCTTGAACCTTGCGCGTTGGCGTCCGGGAATCCAGGGTCAGTGGATTTTCGCCGCGCGCGGCCCGTTCCGGGTTATACCGATAAAGCAGCCATTGTCCGGAGTCGACTGCCGCCTTCTGATTCGACATTGCAGTGGTCATGTTGATGCCATGAGCGATGCAGTGCGAATAGGCAATGATGAGACTAGGACCGTTATAAGCCTCAGCCTCCAGGAAGGCCTTCAGTGTGTGTTCGTCTTTGGCGCCCATGGCCACGCTCGCGACATAAATATTGCCGTAGCTCATGGCGATGAGTCCCAGATCTTTCTTGGGACTGGGCTTGCCGCCGGCAGCAAACTTCGCCACTGCGGCGCGCGGAGTTGATTTGGACGCTTGACCTCCGGTGTTGGAGTAGACTTCGGTATCGAGTACCAGCACGTTGACGTTGTGCCCGCTGGCCAACACGTGGTCAAGGCCGCCGTAGCCGATGTCGTAGGCCCAACCGTCCCCGCCAATAATCCAAACGCTTTTCTTGACGAGCAGGTCGTCGATCGCAAGCAGTTGCTTCGCATCTAGGGAGTCCACGCCATGGAGTTTTTCCTTCAGCAAGTCAACCCGCTGCCGCTGTTCATAAATGTCGGCTTCGTCTTTCTGCGGAGAAGTGAGAAGTGCTGTAGCGAGTTCCTCACCGATCATTCCGGCTAGGCGCCGAACCAACTCCTGCGCGAACTCGGTCTGCTTATCAATGGACAGCCGGAAGCCAAGCCCGAACTCTGCATTATCTTCGAAAAGAGAGTTTGACCACGCGGGTCCACGGCCGGCGGCATTTTTCGTCCAAGGTGTCGTTGGCAGGTTGCCACCGTAAATCGACGAGCATCCTGTAGCGTTTGCAATGATGGCCCGGTCCCCAAACAATTGCGACATCAACTTGAGATATGGAGTTTCCCCACAACCTGCGCAGGCGCCGGAAAACTCGAACAGCGGCTCCTGGATTTGCTGCTGGCGGATGTTGGTGACTTTAATGTTGCGGCGGTCGAGTTCCGGGATCTTGAGAAAGAAGTCCCAGTTTTCGCGCTCGGTTACGCGCAGCGGAGGTTGCGCGACCATGTTGATCGCTTTGAGCCGCGTTTCGGCCTTGTTCTTTACCGGACAAACTTCGACGCAGATACCGCAACCAGTGCAGTCTTCCGGCGCAACCTGAATCGTGTATTTGAGACCTTGCCATTCCCGTTCGCGGGTCTCAGTAGACTTGAATGTTGCCGGAGCTCCTTGCAGTTCTTTCGAGTCGTAAACCTTGATGCGGATGACCGAATGCGGGCAAACCATGGCGCACTTGCCGCACTGGATGCAGATCTTCGAATCCCAGGCGGGGATTTCGAGCGCCAGGTTGCGCTTCTCCCATTTCGCGGTTCCAGTGGGGAAGGAGCCATCTATCGGAAACGCGCTGACAGGCAATTCGTCGCCACGTCCGGCATAGATTATGCCCAGCACGTCACGCTCGAATTCCGGCGCTGAAGGCGAGAATGGAGGCGGCATCTCAATCGCGCTGGTGAGTTCAACTGGGGTTTTCACTTCGAACAAGTGCGCCAGAGTCTCGTCCACGGCTTTCATATTCTGCTGCACGATCTCTTCGCCCTTCTTGCCGTAGGTGTCACGAATCGATTTGCGGATCGCTTCGATTGTTTGCTCTGCCGGCAACACTTTGGAAATGGCGAAGAAGCACACCTGCAGAATTGTGTTCATACGGCTGCCCATACCGGTATCGCGCGCCACTCGATAGGCGTCGATCACGTAGAATTTCGCGCGCTTTGAAATGAGCTGCTGTTGCACGGCACGGGGGAGATGGTCCCAAACTTCGTCCGCGCCGAATGGACTGTTGAGCAGGAAAGTGCCGCCGGGAACCAAAGCGCTCAGCATGTCATAGCGCTCGAGGAATATCCACTGGTGGCAGGCAACAAAGTTGGCGCTGGAAATCAGATAACTGGAGCGAATGGGCTGGGGCCCGAAGCGGAGGTGAGAAATCGTTGCCGCGCCTGACTTCTTCGAGTCGTAGACGAAGTAGCCTTGGGCGTAGTTGTCAGTGTTCTCGCCAATAATCTTGATCGAATTCTTGTTAGCGCCTACTGTGCCGTCAGCACCCAGACCGTAAAACATTGCCCGGACAACATTTTCAGGCTCGGTTGAAAAACCGGTGTCATAAGACAAGCTGGTGTGGCTGACGTCGTCCTGGATGCCGATAGTGAAGTGATCCTCAGGCTGGTCGGCCTTCAGATTGTCATAGACCGCCTTTACCATGGCTGGAGTGAATTCCTTGGAGGAGAGCCCGTAACGTCCGCCCACGACCGCCGGAGGAGTTCGTCGAGGGCCGCAGCCATTCTTCACTCCTTCGTGGAGCGCGCTCACAATATCGAGATAGAGTGGCTCGCCAATCGCCCCCGATTCCTTGGTGCGATCGAGGACCGCGATTTTCCGCACGCTGGCAGGCAAGGCCTCGAGGAAAGCCTTCACCGGGAAAGGACGGTACAAGCGGACCTTCAGCAGCCCCAGCTTTTCGCCCTGTGCGTTGAGATGATCGACGGTTTCGTGAACGACCTCGGCGCCCGAGCCCATCATCACGATCACGCGATCCGCATCGGGGGCACCCGCGTAGTCAAACAGGTGATAGGATCGGCCCACGACGTCCGAGAACTTATTCATTACTGATTGGACGGCTTGTGGGCAAGCTTCGTAGTAAGAATTTGCCCCTTCGCGCATCTGGAAGAACACATCGGGATTCTGTGCCGTACCGCGTAACACCGGATGATCGGGTGAGAGAGCGCGCTGTCGATGCTCGAAGATGCGATCCATGTTGATGAGCCCCCGCATATCGTCTTCCGCGAGCATTTCGATCTTATTCACTTCGTGTGAGGTGCGGAAGCCGTCGAAGAAATGCAGGAACGGGATGCGCGACTCGAGCGCAGAGGCGTGAGCGATGAGCGCCATATCCATGGCCTCTTGCACGGAATTGGAGCACAGCATCGCGAAGCCGGTCGAGCGGCAGAACATGACATCCGAGTGGTCGCCGAAAATCGAGAGCGCGTGCGTGGCTAGGGTGCGCGCCGAAACGTGCAATGCGGTGGGCGTAAGTTCGCCCGCAATCTTATTCATGTTCGGGATCATGAGCAGTAGACCCTGAGACGCGGTGAACGTAGTGGCTAGCGAGCCGGTCTGCAACGCTCCGTGGACAGCCCCGGCAGCACCGCCTTCGCTCTGCATCTCGGCTACGTGGGGCACCGTACCCCAGATGTTCTGGATTCCCTGCGACGACCACTCGTCCGCCCATTCGCCCATCGCAGAGGAAGGGGTGATCGGATAAATGGCAATCACCTCGTTAACCCGGTAGGCGACGTATGCGACCGCCTCGTTTGCATCCATGGTCTTGAACTTGCGCTGCATGATCGCCCGCCTGCCCTTCCCTACGGAGGTCTGTAGTTTTACTTGTTTCCACTTGACTGCATAAGCATGGACGATGGCGAACATCAACGCAGCAAGGCAAGTCACAGACGTATGTGATCCGCATCACAAAAACCCGCTGTGAGGGAGATCACAATTGCGTGTGCCTTGCAGCACAGCCAAGCGCTTCGTCCAGGCGGAGACTGACCTCAGGCCACCGACTGGACTGGCTCGTGAACTGCCGCAATATGCGCACTAGCAAGCGAGGCGAATCCGAGGTTGCCATACGAGGTTGTTACAGGAGGCTGGTATATGCTCTCGCCATACGGACTGGAAATTGTAGAAAGCTGCATTACCTGCAAGCTGCGTGCCGATCGCATCTTCTGCGATCTGCCCGCTAGCGCGCTGCAGAACTTTGAAAACCTCAAGTTCGCGACCGCCTATCCCTCAGGGGCTGTGCTGTTTGTCGAAGGGCAGGTGCCGCGAGGCATTTTTGTGCTCTGCAAAGGCAGCGTAAAGCTGTCCATTAATTCCCCCAGCGGCCGAACGATGATTGTGAAACTCGCTGAGCCCGGGGAAGTGCTGGGGCTGAGCGCCACCATCTCAGGCAAACCTTACGAAGTAACGGCGGAGACGATCGATCCCTGCCAGGTCAATTTCGTTAAGCGGGATGACTTTCTTCGGTTTCTGAAGGACGATGTGGAGGCCTGCTTCAGAGTGGCGGAGCAGTTAGGCGAAAAGTATCACAACGCTTGTAGAGAGGTGCGCTCCCTGGGACTGTCCCACTCCGCCGCCGAGAAACTAGCTGCGTTGCTTCTGGAATGGAGCGCCAAGAACGGGGAGGGCGCTAAACCCGCCCCCCGGCTGACGATTAGACTCACGCACGAGGAAATTGCGCAGATGATCGGAACGTCGCGAGAGACGGTTACCCGGCTGTTTGCTGAGATGAAGAAGCGGCAGATCGTGCAGACGAAAGGGTCGACTCTGGTGATTCGTAACACGGCAGCGCTGCGCGAGATCGCAAACCATACCTAGCCGCGCACCCGCGCCCTGGCTTGCATGAGCGCAAGCGAGATGGCCTTGCGCTTGCGACACGCCGTCGGAGCGACCCCAATGCCTCACCTTCAAAACGATTTAGGGTCTCGTGACCGGGATCACAATTCCGGGTGATGGCCGTCACCGCTGGAAGATTCGTTTCTCCGGTATCGTTGCTCAGTGGGTGGGGCGACAGCGCCCCGTTTCAAGTGAGCAGGCAACGGCACATGACTAACCTGAACAGCAACGGGCATCATTCAAATCAAGTAAGCCAAAACAAGCCACGCCTCATTTTTTGGGAGTTGACCAAAGGGTGTAATCTCCGCTGCATCCATTGCCGGGCCAGCGCTACGGAACTGAGTTCTCCCTCCGACCTCTCCACCCAGGCTGCACGCGATATCATCAATGAGATCGTCTCGGTATCCAGCCCCATCCTGGTGCTCAGCGGTGGTGAACCTCTCTTCCGTTCGGATATCTTCCAGTTGGCGCGCTATGGCACGGACAAGGGTCTGCGCGTGGCGCTGGCCACCAATGGTACGCTGGTTACCAAGCAAGTCGCTCGAAAGATCGTCGATAGCGGCGTGCGGCGGGTTGCCATCAGCCTGGACGGCGCTGATGCGCTTACGCACGACACTTTCCGCGGTATTCCCGGCGCATTCGATGCCGCCATCACGGGTTTCCGCAATCTCAAGGACCTTGGCATGTCGGTGCAGATCAACACAACGATCGCCCGTCACAATGCCCATCAGCTTCCGCACGTGCTCGAACTGGCAAAGTCCCTGGCAGCGGATGCGCTGCACACATTCCTGTTGGTACCGGTAGGTTGCGGCGTGGATATCGCGGCCGAGCAGATGGTTCCGCCGGAAGAGTACGAGAAGATGCTGAACTGGTTCTATGACCAGTCTCTGGAAGGTGGTATCGAGCTGAAGGCGACGTGTGCGCCGCACTACTTCCGCGTGGTTCGCCAACGGCGGGCTGCGGAGCACCGTTCCGCCGCAGCGGCCGCTCACGCTGCACAGCCAATAATTGAAGCCGCGAAGGGTTCACCGAACATCGGTCCCACCGAGATGACGATGCCCGGCTCAACCGGCATTGAGCTAAAGCCTCCTGGGCTGGGACAGGCAGTGGGACACCCTGGAACTCACCCTTCCGACATGAACGCCATGACCAAGGGATGCTTGGCCGGGACCGCCGTCTGTTTTATCTCGAATCAAGGCGAAGTCTATCCCTGCGGATATTTGCCGGCTTTGGCAGGGGATCTGAAAAAACAGTCGTTCGCCAACATCTGGGAGAACTCGGTTGTATTCAATCAGCTGCGCGATGTGAACAACCTGCAGGGAAAGTGCGGCTGTTGCGAATTCCGCAATATCTGCATGGGTTGCCGCGCGCGTGCTTTTGCTGCCACGGGCAACTATCTCGATGAGGAACCGTTTTGCGTCTACGAACCGAAGACGAAGAACATCCCTGCGTCGCACCGCGACACGCAGAACTCTGAAACTCGGCAGGCGCCCATGCTGATGGAAATCGGACACTAGACGTGGCCTATCAGGCAGGCCAACTCGCAGATGTACCCAACCGGCGACTCGGTTCGCTGATCGTTCCACGCGAGCACGGAGCCTGGGGACTATTGTTCGTCCCGGTGGCGACGGGCGGAGCGATTGGGGTACTGGCTGGTGGTAACGGGTTGCCGCTCATTGCGCTTACGATCGCGGCGATCGCCCTGTTTTGGCTGAGAACACCGGTGGAGAGTTGGCTGGGCACGAGCCTTGTCCGCGCACAAGGCCAGCGGGAGCGGCGTGGTGTCGGCGTCACAATTCTCATTCTGGCCGCAGTAGCGGCTCTCGCCTTGGTTTCACTCTTCTCGGGCGGGCACAACTACGATCTGGTGCTTCTCGGGCTGATTGCGATGGTTGCATTCCTTGCCCAAGGCGTTCTTAGGAAGGTGAGCCGACGGACGCGAACGTTGTCTCAGGTCGTTGGCGGCCTGGGGTTGACGGTGACTGCACCCGCGGCATACTACGTGGTGACAGGAAAGCTGGACCACGATGCGTGGGCTCTATGGGTGGCCAACTTTCTATTTGCCGGTAACCAAATTCATTTTGTACAACTTCGCATCCACTCCGCGCGGGTTACCGGGTGGTCACAAAAATTTCTGTGTGGACAGGGCTTCCTCGTGGGACAACTGCTGTTGGCGACAGCTCTGCTGTTCGCCTGGCGCTTTGCTCTTCTTCCTGCAATCGCGGTGTTGGCATTCCTGCCCCTTCTGGGCCGCGGCATGGCCTGGTTTTTCGAGGGCCAGAAATCCCTCGCACTTCGCAGATTAGGCTGGACCGAACTCGCTCATGCCGTCCTCTTCGGAATCGTGCTCATCGTTGGATTCCACCTGCGCAGCTAGGAAGTGTCGCACCGCCTGGACCACCAGAAACGGCGGGGCAATTCACGCCAGCAGAGCGTGAGACTCCGCAATCACTCCATTTAATCCTGGCAGCTGAAAAGCCAACAAGTCTCTAACTATCTGACAACAAAGGGATGTCACTTACGGTGGCAGTGGTTGTATGTGGCCCGTCGGGTGCATTTTCAGGGAGCGGTCTAGGAGAAGAGATTGGAACCCACTCTCATGGTCGTTGGCCTGAACTACCGCTCATCCCCAGTCGGGGTTCGGGAACGTTTTTGGATCAATGAGGACCGGCGTTACCAGGCTCTGATCGAGTTGTCGAGGGCAGAAGGCATCGAGGAAGTCATCGTATTGGCCACCTGTAACCGTACTGAGTTCTTGCTGTGGGTGAGCGACGTCACACTGGCTGCCAACTCAGTAATGCGGCTGCTCGGCACCGAATATGGGCTCCTGCTGTGCGAGTGGAAGAACTTCTATCGCTTGCTGGATGAAGCCGCGCTCCAGCACATCTTCCGGGTCGCGTCCAGCCTCGACTCGATGGTCATCGGCGAACCGCAGATCGTCTTCCAGGTGAAACAGGCCTGGCAGCAGGCGCAGAAAGTCGGAGCAACTGGACGGTTCCTCGATGCGGTGATGCAGAAGGCGCTCACGGTCTCGAAGCGCGTGCGCAGCGAGACGGCCATCGGCAACGCGGCGGTTTCGGTTCCTTATGCCGCTGTGGAGCTCACACGCCAAATTCTTGGAACGCTGGAAAACAAGAAAGTGCTCCTCCTGGGAGCGGGCAAAATGAGCGAGCTTTCGGCCCGGGGTTTGATCAATCACGGCGTTAGATCCGTCTGCGTCATCAACCGGACCCTCGAGCATGCGGCCGAACTGGCTACAAAACTGGGTGGCACGGCGATCGCCTTTGAGGAGCGCTGGCAGCACATGGTGGAGGCCGACATCATCATCAGCTCGACTTCCTGTCCGCACACGATTCTTAGCCGCGAGGAGGCCGAGAATCTGATTCGCGAGCGCGAAGTGCCCGGGCGCAAAGATCAACCCCTGGTGATCGTCGATATCGCGATGCCGCGCGACATTGACCCTGCGGTGCGCGAAGTGAAGGGCGTTTTCCTCTATAACCTCGACGACCTGGAAAACGTGGTCGACCGCAATGCGGGCGAGCGCGAAATTGCCGCCGCCGAAGCTCAGAAGATCCTGCAGGCCGAGGCGCAAGGCTTCCGCCGCAAGCTGATGGCGGAGCGCGTGGTGCCGACCATCGTTGCATTGCGCCAGCGGCTGGACGAAATTTGCCGGCAAGAACTGGATTCCTTCCGACAAGAGAACGGGCCTTTTTCCAAGGACCAGGACGAAATGTTAAATGCAGTCATGTCCCGAATGACGAAGAGGATCGCAGGGTCCTTAGCCCGTGAACTCAAGGAACTTCCAGAGAAAGTGGAACAGGAGCAGATGACCAGTCTAGTGCAGCGGCTGTTCCACCTGCAAACGCCCGAACTGGCGCTTGCCGGCACCAGACCCTAAGGAGTAGCTAAGACTATGGCCAATTCAGAGCGAGACACGTCTCATTCCAAAGCTTGGACTGATGTTCAGGCGTACCTACTGGCAGTCCTCTGCCTCGTGCTGGGAGTCGCGCTCGGCTACCTGTTTCGCGGGTCCGCTTCGCCGACTGTGCAGGCCGCCGCAGCGTCTGCTCCCGTTGACGGAACTTCGCAACAGGGTCAGCCGGCACAGGGACAAATCACGCCTGAGCAGCAGAAGGCTATGGTGGACAAGGCCGTTGCGCCCCTGCTCGAGACTTTGAAGACCAGCCCTGATGATTTCAACACCATCGTGCAATTGGCGAATCTGTACTACGACGGACGGCAATATCCAGAGGCTGTCAAATACTACCGACTCGCGGTAAAGAGCCAGCCCACAAATGCCGATGTACTCACCGATCTAGGAACCACGCTTTGGTACATGGGAGACGCCGACGGAGCGATCACCGAGTTTCAGACTGCGCTCAAGTATCGGCCGGATCATCCGGGAACATTGTTCAACCTGGGAATAGTTCGGTGGCAGGGCAAGCTGGATCCCAAAGGCGCTGTTCAAGCCTGGGAAGAATTGTTGCGGCGAAATCCGAACTTTCCGCAGAAACAGCAAGTCCAGGAGTATATCGACCGGGCCAGACAGCACGCCAAAGGATAGGTTCCGGCGCACTTAAGCCTGTGCGCTGGGTCACTGACAGCACGCGGGCAAAAGCAGATCATACGTCGGAATGGCCGACGGAGGCCTGTTTCGGTTCCGCGGGCCGAAGAGATCGAGGAACCAAAAAGAGGAAAGATGAAGCGGTGCGCCCGCCACGGACGGACGTCGAGACATTAATCCAAATTAATTCGGGGTCCGCGGACTGCGAGCAGTCCAGCAAACCATGGACTCCCCAGGAGAAATACTATGGCAAAAACGATGAAAGCAGCTTTCGTCGAGAAGTTCGGCGAGCCGTTGAAGATTAAGGATGTTCCAATTCCCGATCCAGGGCCGGGACAGGCTCTGGTCGAGATCGTCGCGAGTGGTGTCTGCCACACCGACCTGCACGCGGCGGATGGCGATTGGCCGATCAAGCCCACTCTGCCGTTTATCCCTGGGCATGAAGGCGCGGGATTTGTGGCCAAGCTGGGCCCGGGCGTGAAACATTTGAAGGAAGGCGACCGCGTCGGGATCGCATGGCTGCACAGTGCTTGCGGGCACTGTGAATTCTGCCTTACCGGCTGGGAAACACTATGTCCGGGGCAGGCGATGTCAGGTTATTCCGTAAACGGCAGCTTCGCGGAGTTTGCTTTGGGTCGGGCAGATTACCTGGGTCGGATTCCAGACAGACTATCCTTTATTGATGCCGCGCCGATTCTGTGCGCCGGCGTCACCACCTACAAGGGATTGAAAGAAACGCAAGCGCGTCCCGGCGAGTGGGTAGTGATCTCGGGAGTGGGTGGTCTCGGCCACGTCGCGGTCCAATATGCAAGAGCCATGGGCCTGCATGTCGCTGCCATTGACATTGGGCCAGAGAAGCTGCAGTTGGCTCGCAAGCTGGGCGCCGAAGTAACCGTAGACGCAAAGGAAGAGGACGTCGTTCAGGCAATCCAGAAGCAAATCGGAGGCGCTCACGGTGTATTGGTGACAGCCGTGTCCCTTACGGCGTTCAAACAGGCACTCGGGACGCTGCGCCGTGGCGGAACCTGCGTGCTAAACGGCCTGCCTCCCGGCGAATTTCCGGTCTCCATTTTTGACCTGGTGCTGAATGGCCAAACAGTGCGAGGTTCGATTGTGGGCACACGCAAGGATCTCGAGGAAGCTCTGCAATTTGCCGCCGAAGGCAAGGTAAAGGCGACCATCGAGGAGCAACCGCTGGGTT
>Ga0307477_10000988_pt1 | contig 26242 bp, 24 predicted proteins | sample atmos_gasesECM2C_FD_203316 | JGI IMG/M metagenome (GOLD analysis project Ga0307477, IMG submission 203316) | Hardwood forest soil microbial communities from Morgan-Monroe State Forest, Indiana, United States - atmos_gasesECM2C_515 | ecosystem: Environmental > Terrestrial > Soil > Temperate...
CGCGCCACGAGACCTCCTGGCGCGGCGCCGCCGGGACTACTGGCACCCGTTCGGGTCTTTGCAGGACCCGCTATCCACTCGGATCGGCGTGCCTCCGGTGCCGGGCACGAGCTTGGTGAGCACTGCCTGGAACCAGCTCCGTAGAGCTGCCACCGCGTCGGGCTGGGGAGCGGCGGCCGAGGCCTGCGGTGCCGGCTGGCGAGGGGCCTTGCCATCGGCCCAGGCCGGGGACAGCAGGCCCAGGCCGAGGACCAAGGTCAGGGCGGTGATGGAGCGGGGTACGGTCCTACGAGACATCGTCTCATCCTCCTCTCCCGGCGGGCACAGGGGCCCCCATGGCCCCTTCGCCCGAGGGGTATGGCAGCGAAGCTGCCAGCGCATGTACCCTATTCTGGCAACTTTTATACCTGAAGTGGGAACTTGAATCTGTTGACGCATCATATTGGCCCCGGAGCAAGGGTGCGCGACCCAGGAGCCGGATGGGAGATCGAGAAGGCCATACCGCAGCGAGCTCTCATCCTGTTTCAGCATCATCAGTAAAGTAATCCTCTTGGATGCACAAAAATTACTGTTTGTTGACTTCTTGTCTGTTGAGGTTCCATGATCTCCTTGATGGAAGAATCATCGAAGGACGCCACCTCGTCGGCCCGGGCGACGCCCAGGCCGCAGCCGAGCGTCTTCAGCAGGGCCATCGGCGCCCGCCTTCGGGAGCTGCGGGAGGAGCGCGGCTGGACGCAGCGGGAGCTCGACAGCCGGCTGGGAATCCTGCAATCGAAGCTGAGCAAGTACGAGAGCGGCACCCACCAGCCGTCGCTCCGTACCCTGGTCCGCATGGCGAACCTCTTCGGCGTGACCACCGACTACCTGCTGACGGGCACCGGGACACCGGTGCCGCCGCTGCGCGACGACCGCTTGCTCGATCGCTTCCGCCGCCTGGGCGCGGGCGGCGAAGAGATGCGGTCGATCGTCCTCTCGATCCTCGACGCCCTGTTCGAGCTCGGCGCCTGTCTCGAGCGGCGGGGAGCGGGTCCTCCCCTCCCCGCGGGCGCCCCCGCAGGAGGCGGCGCGAACGGGAGCACGCCGCGCCGCCAGGCAGCCGTGCCGTCGCCGCGGCCGCGCCCGGCGCCCCGGCGACGGCAGCCCTGATCGACCGCTCGGTTATGATGCGATGAACCCTGGACGGCGCAGGGCCGCGGCGGCGGCGGCTCGTCCGGGGCGGGAGCCAGGCCCATGAGTGAAGAGCATCGTCTGCTCCGCAAGCTGATGGCGCGGCAGGACCTCAGCCGCGCCGAGACCGCGGAGCTGGTGAGCACCCAGCTGCGCGAGGACGCCGGCGGCTGGCGCCTGCTCGCTTTCTCCGTCGCCGCGCAGACCAAGGGCGAGACGCTGGACGAGCTGCTGGGCATCCTCGACGGCATGGCCCGGTTGACCGGTCCGTACCCGATCCGCTTCCCCGAGGAGCTGATGGACATCTCGAGCTCGGGAGGCACCGGCATCCGCAAGATCAACGTCTCCACCCTGTCGGCGCTGGTGGTCGGCGAGCCGGGCCTGGCCATCGCCAAGCAGTCGTTCTACGGCATCAACAGCCTCGCGGGCAGCGCCGACGTGCTCCGCACCGTCGGCATCGAGGTGCCGGCGCTGACCCTGCCGCAGTTCGAGCGGGCCCTCGCCACCGTCGGCGTCGCGTTTCAGTCGCCCGTGTTCCTCAGCCCGGAGCTCAGGAACCTGGCCCTCTTCGGCCAGGGCCTGGGCGCCCACGCGGTCGGGATCAGCACGCCGTACCACCTGACGGTGCCGATCTTCGCGCCCTTCAAGCTCCGGTACCGCATGTTCGGGATCAACCGCGTCCAGCAGCTCGACCTGCTGGCGGCGCTGTTCCGCGCCCTGGGTTACCACAGCGCGCTGGCAGTGCACGGCCTCGACGGTCTGGACGAGGTCTCGATCTGCGGCCCCACCCGCCTGCGTGGGTTCCGCGGTGAGGAGGAGATCGACACCACGCTGACCCCCGAGCAGGCGGGCCTCGCGACGGCGCCGCCGGAAGCCGTGATGCCGCACGACCCGGCCGGCAACGCGCGCGACTTCCTGCGCATCGTCCACGGCGTCGAGACCGGCCCGAAGCGTGACCTGGTGGCGCTCAACAGCGGCGTCGCCCTCTACCTCACCGGGCGCGCCCCGTCGATCGCCGCCGGCGTCGAGACCGCGATCGAGCGCCTGGCGAGCGGCAGCGTCGCCCGCAAGCTCGAGGCGCTGGTCGAGCAGGTCGGCGCCCCGGAGGTCCTGCGCGGGGCCACCGCGGCAGCGCTCGCTCCCTGAGCTGATGGACGTCCGCCGTGAGATCCTCCGCAACGTCATCCTCTGCCAGGCACTCGCGCCGCTCGGCAAGAAGCACGGCGGCAAGCGCTGGGGGCCGCCGCCGCTAGGACCCAAGCTCGAGCACGTCCTGGTCGCGGGCGTCAACACCGGCTGGCAGTTCTACGACCTCGCCGACCGGGTGCTGCAGGCCGGGCGGCAGCCGGAGTGCATCTTCGACCTGGCCTACGAGGCACAGCGCGAGAGCACCCGCAGCCGGCTGGGCGGCAAGGTGAACTACGGGCCGATCAGCATGCTGGTGCCGCTGATCACGGCGCAGCTGCTGGACTACCTCGAGACCGGCGCCTTCGAGAACGTCGAATCGATCCTCGAGCGCACCGGCGACGTGCTGCGCCGCACCACCCCGCGCGACGTCGAGGCCCTCGAGAGGTTCATTCACCTGGGCTACGACGTGGCGGCCAGGAACCGCGCCCACAGCGGCCGGCCCATCAGCGCCAACCGCCCGCAGATCAAGGGTCGCTACGCCAACGTCTGGGACGCCTGCCAGGACTACCAGAACATGACCTCGGTGCGCGAGATGCTGACCGGCTACCCTTACAGCCAGCAGGTCTATCGCTTCCTGCTGCACAACGTCGAGACCGGCATCCTGGAAGCCATCGAGCTGATCTACCAGTTCCTGGTCCCCGAGGTGGGGCGCACGGACGTGGTCGCCGACCTGATCGTGGTCGGGCTCTACCTGCTGCTGACCAAGCATCCGGAGGGGGTGCTCTTCGTATGATGACCTCCCCTCATCGGATCGTCCGGTAGACCAAGAACAGGTAGTCGCCGAGGCGGTCGCAGCTGAGCAGACTCAGCCTCGCCGGCTCGCCGGGGCCGGCGAAGAGGTTGACGGCTGTCGCATCCAGGACGGCGGGGAGGAGGGTGAGGTGGATGCGGTCCACGAGGCCGAGGCGGAGGAGCTCGCGGTTGAGGCGGCCGCCGCCTTCGACGACCACGCGGCGGAGGCCGCGGTCGGCCAGGGCGGCGGCGAAGACTGCGAGATCGATGCGGTCGTCGCCGGCGGTGACCGCCTCGACGCCGCGCGCCGCGAGGAAGTCGAGGTAGTCGGGGGGCGTGGACGCGACCACCCCGACCAGGGTGCGGGCCGAGCCGTCGAAGATGCGGGCGTGCCGCGGGATCCGGCCCGACCGGTCGAGGGTGACGCGCACCGGCGCCGCTCCGCCGGCGACGACGTGGGAGGTCAGCGTCGGGTCGTCGATCAGCACCGTGCCGGTGCCCACTGCCACGGCATCGTAGCGGCGCCGCACCGCGTACATGCGCTCGAGGACGGCGGGTGACGTGTCGAGCAGCGCCACCATCGCGGTGCTCACCCCGCCGGGCGCCGCCGCCAGGGCGCCGTTGACGGCGCCGGCGGTGAGCAGGTCGAAGGTCACGAGTAGTACCGGCGGGCCGCCGCCAGGTCCGCGGGGGTGTCGATCTCGAAGACCGGCGCCGTGTACTCCCGGAAGGCGATGCGCTCGCCGCGATCGAGCGCCCGCTGCACGAACTCGCCGCGGGGGTCCACCTCGAGGTCGGCGAAGCTGGCGGCGCTCTGGATGCCGAAGTTGGGCAGGCTGAAGGGAAAGTCCCCCTCGCGGGTCACGGTCACCCGCGGCACCGGCGTCGCCGGCCGCATCTTTGCCCGGTGCCGATCCGAGCGCCGGTACAGGAACGAGCCGTAGGGGCGCTCCGCCAGGTGGCTGGCCAGCAGCTCGCGGACCGGCTCGGGATCGGTGAGCAGCGTATCCCCTCCCACCCAGAGGAAGTCCTCCGCCACCTGGCTGCGCGCCAGGCTCAGGGTGGCAAGCATATCCGGCGTCTCCTCGACGACCAGCTGATCGACCCCGGGCGCCCGGAGCGCGGCCGCCGGCGCCTGCCGCGTCACCACCAGCGGCGCCAGGCGCAGCAGGCGGCCGAGCGCCAGCAGCCGGTCGAGAACCGTCTGGCCGCCGACGTCCACGAGCTGCTTGGGGCCGCCGGCCGTCTCGCTGCGCAGCCGCCGGCCCCAGCCTGCTGCCAAGACCACCATTCGCATGCCGGGCGGGTCCTCCTCGTGTTTGCGACGCCGCATTGTAGGTTAGCTATATTAACGAAATGCCAATTCCCAGTCATTCCGGAGACTTCCTGCCGCATTCCTGTCGCTCTCAGGGGCCGCAGCCTCACCTTTTCCTTTGGGGAGGATGCCCATGCCCGAAGAAGCTACCGTTACCGTAGAGGTCCCCTATGACCGCGTGGCGGAGCCCCGGCCCGCCATCATGACCCAGATCGGAGACAAGATCCGGAGCCTCAACCGCCTGCGCCGCATCGAGGGCCAGGTGCGCGGGCTGCAGAGGATGGTCGAGGAAGACCGGCCCTGCTGCGACATCCTGACCCAGGTCTCTTCCGTCCAGGAGGCCCTGCGGGCCGCCGGACGCGAGCTGCTGCGCGATCATCTCAAGCAGTCGACGCGCAGGGCCATACGCCAGGGCGAGACCGCCGCCGAGGCGATGTGCGACGAGGTCGTCGAGATGGTCTTCCGCCACGGGCGATGAGGACCCACGACCGATGACGCCGGCCGCGGCCTGATACAATCGCGCATGGCTCTGACGGCTATGCGCGATCACAACGGCTTGCGGGTCCTGGTCATCGAGGACAACCCTGACGCCGCCGAGATGCTCGGCGACCTGCTGGCGCTCTTCGGACACCAGGCCGAGATCGCCCACACCGGGCCGGACGGCCTCGACGTGGCGCGCCGCCGGCCTCCTGACGTGGTCCTCTGCGACATCGGACTGCCGGAGATGGACGGCTACGCGGTGGCGCGCGAGCTGCGAGGGGATCCGCTGACCGCGCCCATCCGCCTGGTGGCGATCACCGGCTACGGCCGGGAGTCGGACCGGCACCGCGCGGCGGCGGCCGGTTTCGATCTTCACCTGGTCAAGCCGGTGGGCCCCGAGGCGCTGAAGCAGTTGCTCGAGGGCTTTGCCGAGGGCGGTCCGGGCCTTGCTGGTCCTGGCGATCTACAATCTCAGGGGTAACGAGGCGCTGCTGGCCCGCGAGCTCGCGGCCGTCCTCCAGCGGACGGTGTACGAGGCGAGCTCGCGCGTGCGGGCCCCCGGCGGCGGACCGTCGGTGATCGCGCGTTTTGCCGACCCCGGGGCGGCGCGCGACGCCGCGGCGCTGCTGCGGACCCACGGCTTCGACACGCTGCTGCTCGGCGAGGGAGAGATCGAGAGCGACGCGCGTCGCTTCGTGGTGCGCGGCTTCGAGCTGCGTGCCGAGGAGCTGACGGTCGAGTCGAACGGCGCGCGGCTGGCGGTGCGCTACCAGGACGTCGAGCTGCTGGTGCGCGGGATCAGGATCGTGCTGCACGAGCCCGCGGAACCGCCGCCGACCCGCAAGCTGAGCCTGATGCGCGCCGCGCTCACCGGCGGCCTGATGCTCACCAAGTCCGTGCGCCCGCCGCGCCAGCCGCCGGTCGAGGAGCGGGAGGGCTTCCTGCACCTCTATGCCCGGGGGACGCCGCCGCTGGCCTGGCGGGAGGGCAGGCTGAATTACCGCTCGCTGGGGACCGCCCTGCTCCCCTCGCGCCACGCCAACTTCGCGCAGGTGGTCGCGGAGCTGCGCCGGCGCTGCCCGGCGGCTGCCTACGACGAGCGGCTCGCCACCCGCGCCGGACAGGCGCAGCTGCTCGGTCCGACGCTCTCCGCCGACGAGCATCTCGACGTGGCGATCTCGGTGCTGGCGGCGGCGATGCGCAAGCCCGCGGGGTAAGGGAGCTGCTTCCCGCCGGGCCGCCCCCTCCGAACGCGGGTTCGAGATGGTATCGTCGCCGATCGTGCGCGGGCTGCGAATCTTCTCCTGCGGGCGGGCTGGCTTCGGGTGGTGACCGCGCTACCGCGGCGGCGGCTGGCGGCGCTTGGCGTGCTTGCCGGCATGTGCTTCGCCGGCAGGGTCGGCGCTACGGCCGCACAAACACCCGCACCGGCCCAGAGCGCCCCGTCGGCGGCCGAGGCCGGCGGTTCCTTCACGCTGTCGCTGCCCCAGGCGTTCGAGATGGCCCTGGCGGCGAACCGGGCGCTGGCGGCGGCGCGGCTGGCGCGCCCGATCGCCCAGGCCAACGTGGCGGTGGCGGGCGAGCGGCCGAACCCCGACCTGCTGCTCGAGAAGCTGCGGGAGACGCCGCACGAGGCCGCCACCTTGTCGCTGCCGATCGAGACCGCGGGCAAGCGCCAGCGGCGCATCGCCGCCGCCGAGGCGGACGCCGCGAGCGGCGAGGCGGAGATCGCCCGCACCACCGCCGCGACCCGCAACCAGGTGCGGCGCGCGTTCTACGCCCTGCTCGCGGCGCAGCGGCGCGTCGTCGAGGAGCAGGCCAGCCTCGACATCGCCCAGCGCGCCGCGGACGCCGCCCGTGCGCGCTTCGAGGCCGGCGCCGCGCCGCGGCTCGAGGCGCTGCAGGCCGAGCTGCTGGCGGCCCAGGCGAGCAACGACGCCGAGAGCGCCCGCGGCATGCTGGCGGCGGCCCGCAGCCAGCTGAACACCCTGATCGACCGCCCGCCCCTGGCCGCGGTGACCGCCGAGGGCGAGCTGGCCGCCGGCACCGTGCCGGAGGTCGACGCCGCGATCGCCGGCGCCCTGGCCCACAGCACCGAGCTGGCGCTGGCCGACCGCCGCATCGCCGCCCAGGCGGCGCGCGTGGCGCTGGCGCGGGCGCAGCAGGTGCCGAACCCGGTGGTGCAGGGCGCCATCACCCACGGCGCGGAGCCGGACTTCGAGTGGGGCTGGCGCGCCGGGCTCACCGTGACGCTGCCGATCTTCACCCAGCATCGCCCCGAGGTCGAGGTCGAGGAGGCCACCCTGAAGCAGCTGCAGGCCCAGCGCGACGCCAGCGCCGCGCAGATCGCCGGCGCGGTGAGCGCCTCCGCCTCCCAGGCGGTCCAGGCACGGCGCCAGGCGCTGCGCTTCCGCGACGACATCCTGCCCCACGCCTTGGAAGTCGAGGCAATGGCCGAGGAGTCGTACCGGTCCGGCGAGACCGGCCTGGTCGCCCTGTTGCAGGCGCTGCAATCGACCCGCGACCTGCGCCTGCGCGCGGTCCAGGCGGGGATCGACTACCAGATCGCTCTGGCCGAGCTGGAGCAGGCCGTGGGAGCCCCCTTGCCATGACACCGACCGCCGCCCGCGGGACCCGCCTCGCCGCCGACGCTGCGCACCGATGCTGGCGGCCACGGTGGCCCGCGCAGCGCCGCCGCCGGGGCCGGTCGACTCTCCTGCGCCTGGCGGTCACCGCGGCCGCGGCGGCAGCGGCGGCAGGGGCGATCGCCGGCATGAGCGCCTGCTCGAAGCCGGCCACCCAGGAGACCGATACCGAGGACAAGGTCCCGGTCGTCACCCGCCCGGCCGCCCGCGGCACGATCCGCCCGGTGGTGGTGGCGACCGGCATGGTCAAGCCGGCGACCGGCGCCGAGCTGCTGGTCAGCGCCCCCCAGAGCGCGCGCATCGCCGAGATGCCGAAGGGGGTGGGCGACCGGGTGCGGAAGGGCGACCTGCTGGTGCGCTTCGACATCCCGTCGCTCGACGCCGACGCCAGCGAGCGCCGCTCGGCGCTGGCCAGCGCCGAGGCCCGGGTGACCACCGCCCATGCCAACGAGCAGCGCATCCAGCTGCTCTTCCAGCGCGGCATCGCGGCGCGCAAGGAGCTCGAGGACGCCGAGCGCGAGCTGACCGACGCGGAGGCGGCGGTCGCGGCGGCCAAGACCGCCCGCACCGCCGCCGGCGCGCTGGCCGGCAGGCAGGTCGTGCGCGCGCCCTTCGCCGGCGTGGTCGCGGCGCGCGGCCACAACCCGGGCGACCTGGTGGACGCTTCGGCCGCCGAGCCGATCCTGCGCCTGGTGGACCCGAGCCGCTTGCAGATCGAGGCCGCGGTGCCGCTCGCCGACCTGGCGCGGGTGGTGGTCGGCAACCCGGCCACGGTGACGGGGCCGGGAGCGTATCCGCCGGAGCGCGCGACGGTGCTCAGCCGGCCGGCGGCGGTCGATCCGACGACCGCGGCGGCCAGCGTGCGCCTGGCCTTCGTCGCACCCACCCAGCTGCCCGCCGGCACGCCGGTGCAGATCGAGATCCAGGGCCAGCCCGACGCCGGCGTGGTGCTGGTGCCGGCCGCCGCCCTGGTGCAGGAGGGGACCCAGAGCTACCTCTTCGCCGTCGACGCCCAGGCCAAGGCGCACCGGCGCCCGGTCCGGGTGGGCATCGTCGCCGGCGGCCAGGCGGAGATCCTCGCCGGCGTCGCGCCCGGCGAAGCGGTGGTGGTGAGCGGCCAGAACGCGCTTCCCGACGGCGCCACGACCACGCCGGCGCCGGCGGCCGAGGGGGAGTCGCCCGCGTCCCCGGAGAGCGCCAAGCCTCCACCCGCCCCACCGACCGGCAGCGGCGGCGCGGGTCGATGAGCTTCGTCGGGCACTCCGCGCGCCACCAGGGCGCCATCCTGCTGCTGGTGGTGCTGCTGGCGGTGGCCGGCGTCATCGCGCTGCCGTCGCTCGCCAGCAGCATCTATCCGCCCCTGCAGTTCCCGCGCATCGTGGTGGTGGCGCACAGCGGCATCCTGCCGGCACGCTCGATGATGCTGACCGTCACGCGCCCGCTCGAGCAGGCGATCCGCGAGGTGCCCGGCATCCGCCGCGTGCGCTCGCGGACGTTCCGCGGCGCCGCCGAGATCTCCTGCCTGTTCGAGCCCGCCACCAACATGGATCTCGCCCTGCAGCAGATGCAGGCGCGGATCGCCGAGGCGCGCAGCGGCATGCCGGCCGATCTCGACCTGCAGGTGGAGCGTCTCTCCCCCGCCACCTTCCCGATGTACAGCCTGATCCTGACCGGCGGGCTGCCGATCGCCGACCTGCGCGACTACGCCTTCTACCTGATGCGCCCGGCCTTCTCCCGGGTTCCCGGGGTCGGACGGGTGGAGGTGCAGGCGAGCGACACCCGCGAGATCGAGGTGGTCGCCGACCCGAACCGGCTGCTCGCCGCCGGCCTGACGCTCAAGGACCTGAGCGCCGCCCTCGCCGCCGCCAACCAGCTGGCGCCGGTCGGCCGCTACGACTCCGGCGGACGGCAGTACCTGGTGCTGGCCTCGGATGCCTGGCACTCGGTCGACGACGTCGCGGCGACGCCGATCGCGGTGCGCCGGGGGGCCAGCCTCCGCGTCGCGGACGTGGCGCAGGTCTTCCCCGGGTCTCCCGACCGCACCACGCTGGCCACCGGCAACGGCCGCGACGCGGCCCTCATCACCCTGTCGCAGCAGATCAACACCGACGTCCTGACCGTCAAGGCCGGGATCGAGCGCGCGCTCGCGACCAGCATCGCGCCGGCCCTGCCCTCCGGCCTGCGGATCTCCAAGGTCTACGACCTCGCCGAGTTCGTCTCCACCGCCATCGCCAACGTCCGCGACGCCATCCTCATCGGCGGCCTGCTCGCCGTCGTCGTGCTGATCATCTTCCTCGGCAACTGGCGGATGACGGCCATCGCCGCTCTCACCCTGCCGCTCACGGTGATGGCGACCTTCCTCTTCATGCGGCTGTTCGGCGAATCGATCAACCTGATGTCGATGGGCGGCCTGGCGGTCGCCATCGGGCTGGTCATCGACGACGCGGTGGTGGTGATCGAGAACGTCCACCGGCGGCTGGGGACCGGCGACGACGCCGCGAGCGAGGTCGAGCAGGCGACCGAGGAGCTGGTGGCGCCGGTGGTCGGCTCCACCCTGACCACGGTGGTGGTGCTGGCTCCTCTCGGGCTGCTGTCGGGCGTCGTGGGGCAGTTCTTTCGCGCCCTGTCGCTGACGATCTCGGTCTCGGTGCTGATCTCCCTCGGGCTGGCGCTCACCCTGATTCCGCTGCTGTCGCGCCGAGTTTTCGGCGGCATGGGCGGCGGCGGGGCGCGGACCGCCCAGACCCCTCACTCGGGCCCGCGCTGGGGAGTGCGGCTCGAGGGGTTCTACGGCCGCGCCCTGGCGGCATCCCTGCGGCGGCCGCGCTGGGCGCTGGTCGCGGCGGCGCTGCTCGCGGTGCTCGCCTTCCTGCTGGGCTGGAAGATCCCGAGCGGCTTCCTGCCGCAGATGGACGAGGGCGGGTTCGTGATCGACTACCTCACCCCTCCCGGCACGGCGCTGCCGGAGACCGACCGCATGATCCGGAAGGTCGAGCAGCTGGTCGCGGCGACGCCGGAGGTGGCTTCCTTCTCGCGCCGCACCGGCGCCGAGATGGGCCTGTACGCGACCCAGCAGAACAAGGGCGACGTGCTGGTGAGGCTGAAGCCGCGCGGACAGCGCCGGCGCTCGGCCGAAGAGGTGATCGCCGGCCTGCGGCCGAAGGTGAAGGACGCCCTCCCCGGCGTCGACGTCGAGTTCACCCAGATCCTGGGCGACATGCTCGGCGACCTGGAAGGCAGCGCGGCGCCGATCGAGATCAAGATCTTCGGCGACGACCCCGAGGTGCTCGGCCGCATCGCCGAGCAAGTCGAGCCGCTGCTCTCGCAGGTGCACGGTGTCGTCGACGTGGTCGGCGTCGAGCGCGGCAACCCCGAGGTGACCTGGCAGATCGATCCGGTGACTGCCGGCCGCCTGGGGCTCACCGTCGAGCAGGTGGCCGGCCAGCTGGCGGCCAACTGGCTGGGCGACGTCTCGACCGAGCTGCGGCTGCCGGACCGCACCATCCCGGTGCGCGTGCGCTACCCCGACCGCTACCGCCTCGACCCGACCTGGCTGGCCACGACCCGCATCCGCGGCGCCGACGGCTCGCTCGTGCCGCTCGCCACCCTCGGCCGCCCGGTGGCCGCCTCCGGCCAGAGCGTGCTGACCCGCGAGGACCTGCGCCAGATGGCCCTGCTGACCGCCCGGCTCGAGGGGCGCGACCTCGGCAGCGCCGTCGCCGAGATCCAATCGCGCCTGCGCTCGCTGCGCCTGCCCCCCGGCACCTCGATCGAGGTCGGCGGCCAGTACGAGTCGCAGCGCCAGTCCTTCCGCGAGCTGCTGACCGTCTTCGGGGTCGCCGCCTCCCTGGTGCTGGTCATCCTGCTCTTCCAGTTCCGCGCCTGGCTGCCGGCCGTCCTGCTGCTCGCCGCGGCCCCGCTGTCGCTGGCCGGCGCCTTCGCCCTGCTCTGGCTGACCGGCACCGAGCTCAACGTCTCCTCGGCCATGGGCCTGATCCTGCTCATCGGCCTGGTGGTCAAGAACGGCATCGTCATGCTCGACTACGCCCACCGCCTGCGCGACGAGGGCGCACCCCTGCGAGACGCGATCGAAGCCGCCGCGCGGGTCCGCCTGCGGCCCATCCTGATGACCACCCTCTGCACCCTCTTCGGGCTGCTGCCGCTGGCCCTCGGCATCGGCGCCGGCGCCGAGCTGCAGAAGCCCCTCGCCCTGGCGGTCATCGGCGGGTTGGGGCTGTCGACGCTGGTTACGCTGCTCGCGGTGCCGTCGCTCTACGTGGCGTTCCGGGCACGCCGCGAGCGAGGGGCGCGACCGGCTTGACAGCGCCCCGGCACGGAGTAGCATGGGGACCAACCTTGCGAATGAATCGCCGCATACCACTGGTTTCGCTTGCTCTTCCGGCTCTAAGGGCGTTGCTTGCCGTCTCGCCCTGCTTTGCGGACACCTCCGCGTATTCCTGTTCGCATACGACACCGAAGAATATCGCGGTCACGACGAGAGCTGGGGCTTGCACGGGTTTCGTCTGGCAGCGCGATCAGAACACTCCCATCCAAGTCGCATTCCCCATGCTGGTCAGCGGTGCGGTGCTCGGCTCCAACGACGGGCGTACCGTGGTGGCCATCCAGAGTAATCTCTATGGCGGGATGAAACCTGATGGCACTCTCTATGCGGCGGACGATGCGGAATCCAAGCGAGACCCCGCCGCGGTATGGATCTACCGCGACGGCAAGCAGATAGCAGTCTATCATCTCGCGGAACTGCTGTTGCGGCCACGCATGGTGACGCTATCAGTGTCGCATGTGCAATGGCTGCGAGGCATGAGCGAATTCGAACAGAGCAATGGCAGAAAACTCGTGCTCAGTACAACGTCGTTGCGCGAGATCACGTTCGATCTCCAGAGCGGCCGCATCGAGATGCAGAGAGATTCACGCGAATGGACCGACTGCGATGTGATCGCCTACGGCCCGCTATCGCGGCTGGGCACGCTGGGGCAGATGGCTGCTCCGTATCTCGCCAAGGGAAGCGCGCCGAAAGCAATTAGCTTTACGATTGCGCCCACGTTGGAGCTCGGCAACGCCGGACTCTATGAATCGCTATGTCTGAAGAACAGGCCGTCGGGCTTGCTTGCCGTGTCCAGCATCCCGGTGATGTTCAACGCTCTGGCGCCCGCATCGCAGTCGGCGCCCCAGACATATGGCGCGCAGGCCTCGGCGCCCGACGTGCATTTCGATATCGACCTGCGGATGATTTCCGATGGCTGGGAGTTGATCATAAAATTCGACGTCCCCCTGCAACAACTCGACGCCAGGGTCGTCGGAACCGAGAAATGGAGTCACAGCGGAGTCGACCTGAACGGTGTCGCCTATGTCGCCATGGAGCACATCCCCGAAGACGCGCTCATCGAGATCCAGGCCGTCGATGGCTTCGGCAAGAAGATAGGTCCGTATAGGAAGCGCTTCGACACCAAAGCAGCGGTGCGAAGAGTGTTCACGGCCGAGCTCACCGCGGCGCCGGAGAGGTGGGTCGACATCTCGCGGTTGAGCAATGGCAACTATATCAGTTTCCACGAGCTCGTCGAGCGGCGATGCGCGTTGCGTGAGATCCGCTACAGCATAGACAACAGGTCATTGGATCAACGGTTCCCGTTGCCGCCCTGTGATTTCGCGGACCCGAACGGCGGCGATTTCACGGCGGATATCAGTTGGCCAACCATGCCGGAATTCGTTGCAGTGCAGGTCGTTTTCAGCGACGGCTCCGCCTCGAAGGTGATGATCGAACGCGCCAAGAGATAGTGCTCGCCGCTGGCGCCAGTCACACGCCGACCGCTGCGCTGCCAGCTACGTGTGCCCGGCACCAATGATCGCCAGGCCGCTCGAGGTTCCCAGGCGCCGGGCGCCGGCGGGGGGCGTGACCTCGGCAGCGCCGTCGCCGAGATCCAATCGCGCCTGCGCTCGCTGCGCCTGCCCCCGGCACCTCGATCGAGGTCGGCGGCCCGTACGAGTCGCAGCGCCAGTCCTTCCGCGAGCTGCTGACCGTCTTCGGGGTCGCCGCCTCCCTGGTGCTGGTCATCCTGCTCTTCCAGTTCCGCGCCTGGCTGCCGGCCGTCCTGCTGCTCGCCGCGGCCCCGCTGTCGCTGGCCGGCGCCTTCGCCCTGCTCTGGCTGACCGGCACCGAGCTCAACGTCTCCTCGGCCATGGGCCTGATCCTGCTCATCGGCCTGGTGGTCAAGAACGGCATCGTCATGCTCGACTACGCCCACCGCCTGCGCGACGAGGGCGCACCCCTGCGAGACGCGATCGAAGCCGCCGCGCGGGTCCGCCTGCGGCCCATCCTGATGACCACCCTCTGCACCCTCTTCGGCCTGCTGCCGCTGGCCCTCGGCATCGGCGCCGGCGCCGAGCTGCAGAAGCCCCTCGCCCTGGCGGTCATCGGCGGGTTGGGGCTGTCGACGCTGGTGACGCTGCTCGCGGTGCCGTCGCTCTACGTGGCGTTCCGGGCACGGCGCGAGGGCGGGCGGGCGGCCCCCGAGGCCGGCGCCTGCGTTCCGGCGCCATCTCGGTGACTGCGCCGGAGAATCCGCGGCACCGCTTCCCACGATCCCCTATTGGACACGATGCTGCGCGAGGTCGACGATGCAAGTGTCCGCCGCTGCGCCCCCTTTGAGGTCTGGGCTATGGAACTCGATGCGCAGCGTGCCAGGCTCGACCGTCAGCAGCAGGTAACCGTAGTTGGGGAAGAACTGATCTAACCGGAACTGCGGGTCGTTCAGCTTGAGCTCTTGCTTGGGGTTGACCGCGTACCCGCCAGAGCCGCTCACGACGTAGGGAATCTGTCGCTGCGCGACGCTACGTGTGAGCCGCTGGTAGATGTGGGCGTGGCCTGATAGCACCGCGTCGGGCCAGAAGTCCGCCTGCTTGCAGGCCTGGTCGAGGGCGTCCCGCATCGTCGGTGACCCCGGCTTCTCAGGGCTGGCCGATGCCGGGGGATGGTGGACGGCGAGCAGCACCGCCGCCACCTTGCCGCTTTCCCGTATCGGCTTCAACCGCTGGAGCTCGTTGTAGAAGAAGAGGGTCTGCTGCTGGTCGAGGTATCCCTGGCCTTCGGAGCAATTGCTATAGAGCCCGATGATCGAGACGAACGGCGCGTCGAGCGTGAAGTAGGGACCCGGCTGGGTCATCGATGTGCGCGAGAGTCCGGCCGCGCCCTGCCAGTGCGTAGGCGCCGGCTGGCAGAACGCCTGGATGAAGGCGTCCAGAGAAACCATGTCTTTGCTGTAAGTGATGCCGTCATGGTTGCCGGGGATGGCGAAGATGGGGGCAGGGTAGTCGCGGTAGGGCTTGTAGAATTGGGAGTAGTAGTACTCCTCCTCGCCGTAGAAGTAGACGACGTCGCCGAGATGGAAGAGGAAGGCCGGGCGGTCCTGGGTGCCACCTGCTGCCGTGAAGTCGCGGACCATCAACTCGGCGACGCTGTCCTCACTCTTGAGCTTGAAGAGCTCGGGCGCACCGGTGTCGCCGACCGAGTGAAGGACGATCCTGCCACGATTCAGGATCGCCTTGGCCGCCAGGGCGCCGAGGACGTCCGTCAGGCTCATCGTGGGATACATGCCCCCTCGCGGTCCCGGGACGGGCTCCGGGACGCCGAGCTGGGCGAAGTTTGCGACGAACGGCGAGTTCCGGAACTGGCTGTCGTCGTCGGTCGCAAACGGGTGGTTGGGATCGTCAGCCGGGTTCGGCTCGGCGAAGACGAACCCGGCTGGAGCGTCTACCTGGGCTTGCGAGGCAGGCGCGGGCGGGGATGGCGACGGCGGGGAGACCGCTGCCTGGCCGCGGGCGGCGAGAGTGGCGGCCTGAGATTTCGCCGCGAGTGCGGCGAAGGGGAGCTTCCGCGCCACACGATTGCGGGTCTTGGCGGGAATTTTGTCGAGATCGTCGATGCCGGTGTGGACCGGGTTGCCGAAGGCGTCGGTCTCCGAGTCCTGCGTGACGAACTTCGAGAAGAAGCCCTGGACCCTCCCGTCGCCGAAGAAGAAAAGCACGGCACCGTCCTGGTTGGGACCGTTCTCGGCGAAGTGGCCGGTGGTGTGACGGCCGACCCGATAGAAGCTGCCCTGGTTCATGTGGACGTTGTCGATGCCGTTGAAACCGAAGGAGGCTTGGCGAGGGTCGGCAGTCTGTTGGCCTTGCCGATCGTCCTGATCCGGATAACCGGAGCCGAACACCGCCACGAACGTCGCACGGTCCTTCTTTGCCTCCTCGGCGGCCTTGAGGAGCTCGCTCGAGAACGGGTTCCGCTGCTGACCCATGCCGCGGGCGAGGGTCTTGAACCTGCCCATGTCGAGAAGGCGGCCGCGCACATAGTCAAGGGCAGGCAAGGAAGGGTCCTGCCCCGCCAGCACGAAGGCGTTGCGGTTGGTGATGCGGCCGACGAAGGCTTTCGCCGCAGGCCCGGACCGTCTCAGGTCTTCGACGACCTGCACTTGCAGCTCCGGCGGGTCGACACCCGCCCGGGTGGACTCGAGGTTGACAGCAACGCGATACTTCACCTGCCGCGCCTGGATGAAGAGGAGGTAATGCGGGTTGCCACCGTGCTGTGGGGCGTGATCCGTGAGAACGCCGGTGAGGAGTCCGTAATTGAGCAGGGGCATCACGATCCTTTCTGGTCGCACTCGCGCGGGCACAAGAGACTGGGCAGCCCTGCGAGCAGCTGACCCATATCAATAGACGGCGCTGACGCCAAGATTCTCGCAGCTGCAGCGATAGCTCGGCCTCTGGCCGACAAACGACGCCTAACTTCTTGAGATTTACGCGAGATCGGCAGGCGCTTCCTGCCTGAAAAAATCCACCCAGGTCCGTCATCATACCTAAGATGGATTCGGCCGGCTCATGCAACCGGCAGAAAGGATATGCGATGACGAAACTCGGCGTTCGAGTGGCAACTCTCCTGATCCTTACGTCGATCTACTGGCCGCCTGTTCCCCTGGCCGGTCAACAGTGCGATGGTAGGCTGTGGCAGCACGTCTATCATTCACAGCGCCTCGTGCCGATCAGGGCCTGTGTCACGGTCACTGGAACCATCGTGTTCATCAAGCCCGAGGCGGATGGGGACCTCCATATGAGGCTCCACCTTGATCCAGCCTACTCAAGCATGCTCAATGGCCTCAACAAGAGCCAGCAAGCAGGTAATTTGGTCATCGAGCCGATTTGCTTTAACAAGCCGACCCAGGGGGACGCGATCCCAGTGTGTGGGAGCTTCCGTCAGCAGATCCAGATCCCGGCGGTCGGCACCCATGTGACCGTCACCGGCGCATTTGTTCTCGACCAAGAAGCCGGCCATGGCTGGAACGAAATCCACCCCATTACCAGCATGATGGCTCAGTGAGTCCAAGGCGCCGGCGCGCCGGCGCACCCAGGGTAGTCCCGACGCTCAGGGGGAAGAATCGACGAAGACCATCATTCGCCGTCGATCTCGGCCAGGTATTCGTCGTGCCTTTTTGAAAGGTCCTTCTCGCCTGACCGAAAACGGCCGGCGGCAGCGAGGGCTCGGCGCTTCATTTCGGCTCTGCTCGAGGTCGGGTTCTGGCGCAAGAGGTCCTCGACGGCCTGCCGGATGACCTCGGCAACGGAGATTCGCCGCTCCGCCGCCAAGCTCTTGAGTGTGAGGGATTGCTCCTCTGTAAGCCGGATCTGGGTGCGCAGCATGGTGTCTCCATCATGAACGGCTCAGACCTCATGATGTCACCCCTTGCGCCGGCCACAAGCCGACCGCGGGCTGCGCCAGCTAACTGCGCCCGGCGCCGATGATCGCCAAGCCGCTCGAGGTGCCGAGACGCCTGGCGCCGGCGGCGAGCAGGGCGCGGGCGGTGGCGGCATCGCGGATGCCTCCGGAGGCCTTGACTCCGACTGCCAGGCCCACGGTGCGGACCAGGAGTGCGACGTCCTCGACGGCCGCGGCGCGGGCGGCCGCCGGATCTACCGGGGCCAGCGTTTGCAGCGGGTAGAAGCCGGTCGAGGTCTTGACGAAGTCGGCGCCGGCGGCGACGGCCAGGCGGGCGGCGCGGACCTTCTGATCGGGGGTGAGGAGGGCGACCTCCAGGATGACCTTGAGGGTGAGGCCGGCGCGCTCGGCCCGGGCGGCCTGGACCCAGGCTGCGAGGTCGTCGAGGACTCGCTGGTCCTCGCCGCCGGCGAACCAGGAGAGATTCATCACGGTGTCGAGCTCCTGGGCGCCGTCCTGGATGGCGCGGCGGGATTCGGCGATGCGGATCTCGGGGTGGGCGTAGCCGAAGGGGAAGGCGATCACGGTGCCGGTGCGGACCGCGGTGCCGGCCAGGGCTCGGGCGGCGGCCGCGACGTGGACCGGGGGCAGGCAGACCGAGGCGAAGCCGTGCTCCGCGGCCTCGGCGACGAGCCGCTCCATGGCTGACGCCGGCGCCTCCGGCCGCAGCAGGGTGTGATCGATGTACGGCGCGAGGCTCGCGGGCGGGTCGAGGCCGGGTGGGCCGGGGAGTGCGGGTCCAGCGCCGGGGCCGGGGCCGGCGCCGGCGGTCACCGGCGGCCCTGCCCGGCGGCGTCTTTCTGGGCGGGGGCCGGCTCGAGGCGCACTCGCGAGAGCTCGACGCCGGTGTAGTAATGGTAGAGGATCTCGCGGTAGGTGTGGCCGCGCTGGGCCATGCCGTAGGCGCCGACCTGGCAGAGGCCGACGCCGTGGCCCCAGCCGCGGCCGGTGAAGAGCCACCCGGCTTCGCGGCGGGGCGGCGCCAGGCGCTTGGCGGTGAACAGCGTGTCCGGCACGTCCAGGGTCCAGCGCACCGCCAGGCCGTCGACCTCCGCGGTGCGGCCCTCCTCGCCTTCGATGCGGATCTTGCCGACGCGGCCGGAGATGCCGCGCTCGAGGACCTCGAAAGTACGGAATCCCAACCCGGGGAAGCGCGTGCCGATGGTCGCGGCCAGCTGCGCATCGCTGTGGTACCGGCTCCACGAGCTGTAGGCGCTGGTGCGGTCGAAGGCCACTCCTTCGAGGTTGATGTCCTGGACGGCAGCGAGCAGGCGGGTGTCCTGCCAGAACAGGGTCAGGTTGTCGCCCGGCACCAGCGCCAGGCCGGCCGCGGTCAGATCGGTGCCGCGCTTGTGGAAGGTGGCCAGCCGCTCCGGCATCGCGAAGGTGCGGTCCTCCTTGCCCGAGCGCACCGTCAGCTTGCCGTCGACGAGCGACAGGAAGGAGACCTGCTCGCGGCGCACCACCTGCAGCATCTCGGCGAGCGCCAGCAGCATCCGCTCGACCTCGTCCTCGCGCAGCGGCTGATCGGGCGGACCGGTCAGCAGCCCGCTCTTGGCCAGGTAGGCGGCGCGGCGCCGGTCCTCCTCGCTCCAATCCGGCGGCGGGTCCTTGACCAGGTAGGCGATGTCCTGCGGCGCCAGGAGCACCTTGGCGTCCAGCGCCAGGTCGAACGACGACGACACGAAGCGCGCCACCTGGCGGCGGTCGAGCGAGCTCAGCCGGTCGTTGTCGGGCGCCGGCAGCCCGGCGAGCAGCGCCAGGTGCTCGATGCGGGAGGCCAGCTCCATGACGGGAGTCGCTCCGGTCGCGAAGGTGGGGAGCAGGCGCCGCGTCAGGCCGGCCGGGAACGGGATGCCCGCCGGCAGGTCGCCTTCCAGGCGCTGCATGCCCTCCTCCATGCACGGGACGCCCTTGAGGTACGGCTCGTCCTCCTTGAGCGGGAACATCACCTTCACGTCCTCGGTGTGGCCGCCGCAGGTCGAGCTGTACAGGGCGTCGACCAGCTGGCCGCCGTAGATCAGCACCTGGCCGGCCGTCTCCGACACCGCCCGGTCCGAGAGCGGATGCTCGACGTCCATGCCGCCATAGACCTGGCAGCGCGGCGTGGCGCAGATGTCATATCCCTCGCGCGAGAACTCCCCGAGGTTCCTCAGGGTATAGGTGCGGGCCGCCACGGCCTGGGCCTTGAGCGCCTCGAGCTGGCGGTACTGCTCGGGTCCCATCTCGCTCGGCACGACGCCGCGCAGGTACTCCTCGACCGGCAGCTCGTCGATCAGGTTGAGCGTGTCGCGGTCGTTGAGGTACACCAGGATGCGGCCGCGATAGCGGTGCCCCTGCACCCGGATGCCGCCCTCGCCGGTCGGGTCGATCGCCAGCCAGCGGCCCGGATAGACCGCGGAGACGTCCCCCTGGGTCACCCGCAGGGCCGGCTGCGAGACGCTGCCGCCCTCGTAGACCACGAAGGCGCCGGTGACGCCGATCGTCGACAGCCGCCGCAGGTCGCCGTCGGCCGCCTCGCGGGTCGTGTAGCGCCCGATCCTCACCCGGTAGAGGTCGATGCCGGCGTCGAAGTGCGCATCGCCCGGTTGGCCGGTGTCTCGTTCCAGGCGGCGCGCCAGGTCCTCTGCCTGGCGCTCGTCGCGCAGCGCCGCCACCTGCAGGCGGTAGATCCCCGCCTGCGCGCCGGCCGCCGCCGGCTCGACGCGGATCGAGGAGACCGCCGCCACCACCTTGCCGCCGGCCGAGAGCCGCAGGCCGGCCTCGCAGCACGGCAGGGAGACGGCGGGCAGGTCGCTGGCCAGGCCGACCTTGAGCAGGATGGGAGTCACCGGCACCGCCTCGCCCACCGGCTCGACGCGCAACGCCTGGCGCGAGGCGCCGGCGGCGCCGGGGGTTGCGGGAGCCGCGCCAGCCTTCCCTGGTGCCGGCGCAGGCGCCGCCGCGGGCGCCTGAGGCGTCGCCGTCCCCCCCTGGGCCCGGGGGCCGGCCGGGGAAGCCGGCCGGCTCACCGGATGCGGGGTGGTCGGAGTGCAGCTGGCCGCCGCGAGGAACGCCAGGGCGGCGAGGACGGAGCCGCTCGGGAGCGAGCGTCGCCTGGAGTGCCTGGAGTGCCTGGAACGCCTTGAGCCAGGGGTGCCGGGGCAGCCGGTCATCGCCGGCGGGCCTTCTGGGCGCTCTGCTCGAGGCGGAAGTCCCGCACGTCGGTGAGCATGATCGGCTGCGCCATCTCGTAGAGGCGGCTGACCAGCATGGCCGGCAGTCGCGTGCCGAGGGCGGCCGCCTCGTCCCAGGTCGGGTCAGGGTCGCGCCCGCGATCCAGGCTCCGGCTCTTGCCCGACGCGGTCTCCACCGTGGCGGCAGGCAGCCGGTAGTTGGTGGTGAAGATGGTGGGGAGCCGGCGGGTGTACCGGGTGTTGATCACCAGGTAGAGCACGTCGCGGATCCAGGGGGTCGGCTGCTGCGCGCCCAGCTCGTCGAGCACCAGCAGCTGGGTCTCCATCAGCGGCGTCAGCACGGCCTGGGTCGATTCCGACGACGCCTGGCCGAAGGTGGACTGCATCTGGTTGAAGAAGCTGTTGAGCTCGACGAAGCGGCAGCGCACCCGGTAGCGCTCGATCACCTCGAAGAGCACGCTCACCGCCAGGTGGGTCTTGCCCACCCCGGGAGGGCCGATGAACAGCAGCCCCGAGTGGGTGAACCCCTCCGTCGTCAGGAACTCGTTCGTGTAGCGTTGCACCGCGCCCCGCGCCGCCAGCAGCTCCGGGTACTTCGGCGTGGTGCCGCCGGGCACCCGGAAGTTGGCCAGCCGGCACTCGCGGTAGCGCTCCGGGATGCCGGCCGCGGCGATCAACCGCGGCACCACGTCGTACTGCCGGCAGAAACAGGGCCGCGCGGTGCCGGCGCCGCCGTCGAGCTGCACAACCCACCCGCGCCCGCCGCAGCTCGGACAGACGGCCCGCTCGACATCCTGGACTGCCATGGCGAAATCGTAGCACGCGGGCCGGCCCGGAGGCGGTGATATGATCTCATCATCTCTTACAGCACTGGCTCTCGCATCACCGTGGACCGCCGAGCCCTGATCGAGGATCTCCCATGCGCCGACTTCCCTGCCTCCTGTTCCTGTGCTTGCTGTGCGCGTGCGCCGGCGCGCAAGCCGCCGAACCGCCGCCGTTCGCCGTCGAGGCCGCGAGCCGGGCGCCCACGCTGGGGCACGGAGCGATCGCGACGGCCGAGAGACGGGGCGGGCGCTGGGAGCTGGCGCTTGCCGGCGAGCCGTTCGCCGCCGGGCATCCGGTGGTGGCTCCCGAGAAGGTGCTGTTCGAGATCGGCTCGATCTCGAAGGTGTTCACCGGGCTCCTGCTCGCCGACGCGGTCGTCGACGGCAAGCTCGCGCTGGCCGATACCCTCGCGCAGCGTCTGCCGGTGAAGTTCGAGCACCCCGAGACGGGGGCCGTGACGCTGCGGCAACTCGCGACGCACACCTCCTGCCTGACGCGGCTGCCGGACAACATGACGCGGGCCGACACCGCGGATCCTTATGCGCTGTACGACGATCGCGCGCTCTTCGAGTACCTCGCGACCGCCCAGCTCGACGGCCATCCCCCGTGCGCGCCGGCGTACTCGAACCTGGCGTTCGGAGTGCTCGGCGTCGTGCTCGAGAGAGCTTATGGAAAGCCGTGGGAGACCCTGGTGCACGAGAAGATCGCCGGCCCGCTCGGCATGGTCGACACGGTGCAGCACCTCTCCGCCGAGCAGCGGGCGCGCCTTGCCGATCCCTGGGATGGCAAGCAGCCCGCACACGAGTGGACCTTCGACGCGATGGCGGGCTGCGGCGCGCTGCGCTCGACGACGGCCGACATGAGCAAGCTCGCGGAGGCGTTGCTCGCGGGCGCCAAGGGACCGCTGGCCAAGGCCTGGCCGCTGCTCGCGGGCGACTACGTCGAGATGCCGGCGATCGGCGGCAAGGTCGGACTGGCGCTCGAGCACGTCACCTTCGACTCGAGAGATGGCTTCGGCGACAGCTACGGCCATGAGGGCGGCACGGGCGGCTACCGCAGCATCGTCGAGGTCTGGCCCGCGAACGGCCGCGCCGTCGTCGTCCTGGCAAGCAACGCCGTCGCCCTACCGCTGGCGTGGCTCGCGGTCTGGCGGACCTCGGGAGAGGAGCGCGTCGCGCGCCAGGAGGTCGCGCTGCCCCTGGCGACGCTCGGCGACTACGTGGGCATGTACTCGATCGACAAGCAGCTGCGCTTCACCATCCTGCGGCGCGGCGACGGCCTGGTGGCGCGGCTCACCGGTCAGCCGTTCTTCGTCATCTTCCCGAGCGCGAAGGACGAGTTCTTCTACAAGGTCGTCGATGCGCAGCTCAGCTTCCACCGCAACGCCGCCGGCGCGGTCGACCTGCTGACGCTCCATCAGAACGGCCGCGACCTGCCCGCCAAGCGCGACCCGTCCCCCGCCCCCCGGATCGAGTTCCCCAACGCCGCCGCCCTCGCCGCCTACGCGGGCGAGTACGACTTCGGAGCGGTCCAACCAGGAGCGAAGCTCACCGTCACCGTCAGCGCCGACACCCTCTTCGTGCAGCTCACCGGCCAGCCGGCGTCGCCGGTGTTCTGCGTGGCGCGCGACCGGTTCGAGTACGACGTGGTGGCGGCGGCGGTGACGTTCGAGAGAGACGGGGCGGGCAAGGTGGTGGCGATGACGCTGCATCAGAACGGCATGGACATGCGAGCCCCGCGCAGGTAGCGGCGCGCGCCTGTCGATCGCAGTGCACCAGCACGAGGCCCGCCGGCGAACCTTCACCGGCGAACGCGGTTCACGAGTAGCGCTTGCTCAGCGGTCCGCCCTGGACCTTCACCAGCGCGCCCTGGCGCTCCATGGCCTGGCGGCGTTCCGCCGCTTCGCGGCGGACGTAGTCGAGCAGGCGGTCGACCTCGCCCTGCATCTGCTCCATGTGCTCCTTCATGTTGAGGATCACCTCGACGCCGGCCAGGTTGACGCCGAGATCGCGGGTCAGGGCGAGGATGATCTCGAGGCGGCGGATCGCCTCCTCGTCGTAGAGGCGGGTGTTGCCGGAGCTGCGCGCCGGCTTGATCAATCCCTCGCGCTCGTAGAGGCGCAGGGTCTGCGGGTGGATGGCGTAGCGCTCGGCCACCACGCTGATCATCACGTACTTGGGTCGGCTTGGGCGGCCCCGGGCTGGCATCAGCTCTTGCCCCTCACTTGCTCGCGGCCCCCAGCTTCGGGACGTGGACGCGCAGGATGCCGTGGTCGAGGCCGGCGGAGATGCCTTCCGCGTCGATCGCCGCGCCGAGCTCGAAGCTGCGGCGGAAGGGTCCGTAGCTGCGCTCCATGCGGAGGAAGTTGCGATGCTCGCCGGGCGGCTGGCGGCGGCCGGACAGCTCCAGCCACCGCTCCCGCACCTGCAACTGCACGTCCTCCCGCCGCACCCCTGAGAGCTCCGCGAACAACAGGTAGGCATCCGCGGTCTCGATCACGTCGACGGCCGGCGCCCAGCTGCCGGGCGCGCCGGACTCGCGCTCCTCGATCTCCGCGGAGACCAGGGCCCGCTCGAACAGGCTGTTGATGCGGTCCTGGATCCGCGTCAGCTCGTCGAGGTAGATCTTGCGGAACGGGGCCATGGCGGCTGGCTCAACGCTTCTCGTCCACGTCGACGTACTCGGCGTCGATCACCTCGTCGGAGGCCCCGCCCCCGCCTGCTGACCCCGGCCGGCCCGCGCCGCCGCCGGCCGATCCGCCGGGGCCGCCACCGGTGGCACCGCCATTGCCGCCGCCGCCCGGACCGCCGCCGGCTGCCGCTCCATGGCTCTGGTCACTGCCCTGGTAGAGCTTCTCGGCCAGCTTGTGCGAAGCCTGCTCGAGCTTCGAGGTCGCCTGCTTCATCTTCTCCGTGTCCTCGGACTCGAGCGCCTGCTTGGCCTCGGCGAGCGCCTGCTCGAGCTGCCCCTTCTCGTCCGGCCCGAGCTTCTCCTTGTGCTCGTTGTAGGTCTTCTCGGTGTTGTAGGCCAGGGCGTCGAGCTGGTTGCGGGTCTCGACCTGCCGGCGGCGCTCCTTGTCCTCGTCACTGTGGGACTCGGCTTCCTTGACCATGCGCTCGATCTCGGCGTCGTTGAGGCCGGAGGAGGAGGTGATGGTGATCTTCTGCTCCTTGCCGGTGCCGAGGTCCTTGGCCGAGACGTGCACGATGCCGTTGGCGTCGATGTCGAACGCCACCTCGATCTGCGGCCGGCCGCGCTGCGCCGCCGGGATGCCGTCGAGGTGGAACTTGCCGAGGGTGCGGTTGTAGCGCGCCATCTCGCGCTCGCCTTGCAGCACGTGCACCTCGACCGAGGTCTGGTTGTCCGCCGCGGTCGAGAACACCTCGGTCTTGCGGGCCGGGATGGTGGTGTTGCGCTCGATCATCTTGGTGAAGACGCCGCCCAGCGTCTCGATGCCGAGCGACAGCGGCGTGACGTCGAGCAGCACGACGTCCTTGACGTCGCCGCGCAGCACGCCGCCCTGGATGGCGGCGCCGATCGCCACCACCTCGTCCGGGTTGACGCCCTTGTGCGGCTCCTTGCCGAAGAAGTCGCGGACGACCTTCTGGATCGCCGGCATGCGGGTCTGGCCGCCCACCAGCACGACCTCGTCGATCTCCTTGGCGCTGACCTTGGCGTCTTCCAGGGCGCGCTTGCACGGGCCGATGGAGCGCTGCACGAGGTCCTCGACCAGCTGCTCGAGCTTGCTCCGGGTGAGCCGCAGGTTGAGGTGCTTCGGACCGGAGGCGTCGGCGGTGATGAAGGGCAGGTTGATGTCGGTCTCCACCGCCGAGGACAGCTCGATCTTGGCCTTCTCGGCAGCTTCCTTCAGGCGCTGCAGGGCCATCGGGTCGGTGCCGAGGTCGATGCCCTGGTCCTTCTTGAACTCCTCGAGCAGCCAGTCGATGACCCGCTGGTCGATGTTGTCGCCACCCAGGTGGGTGTCGCCGTTCGTGGCCTTGACCTCGACGACGCCCTCGCCCACCTCGAGGATCGAGATGTCGAAGGTGCCGCCGCCAAAGTCGTAGACCGCGATGGTCTGGTCCTTCTTCTTGTCCAGGCCGTAGGCCAGGGCCGCCGCCGTCGGCTCGTTCACCAGGCGCTCGACGGTGAGGCCGGCGATCCGCCCGGCGTCCTTGGTCGCCTGGCGCTGGGAGTCGTTGAAGTAGGCAGGCACGGTGATCACCGCCTGGTCGACCTTCTCGCCGAGGTAGTCCTCGGCGGCCTGCTTCAGCTTGCCCAGGATCATCGCCGAGATCTCGGGCGGCGAGAACTTCTTGCCCTCGACGACGACGCGGACGTCGCCGTTCTCGGCGCGCTCCACGGTGTAGGGGATCATCTTCATCTCCTCGGTCACCTCCGAGTGCTTGCGCCCCATGAAGCGCTTGATCGAGAAGATGGTGTTCTTGGGGTTGGTTACTGCTTGCCGCTTGGCGACCTGGCCCACGAGGCGCTCGCCGCCCTTGGTGAAGGCCACGACCGAAGGCGTGGTGCGGTTGCCCTCGGCATTCGGGATCACCTTCGCCTCGCTGCCCTCCATGACCGCCACGACGCTGTTCGTCGTGCCCAGGTCGATACCGATAATCTTGCTCACTCGTCTCCTCCTTCTCTCAATCGCCGGGCCCTCGAAACGGAGCCCTGCAATAGGGTCAGATTCTAAAACCTTAGTGGCGCGCTGTCAAATCCACGCCACACCTATGTTGACAAGGTGGCGCGCAGATTTATTCCTCAGGGGTTCCCGGGAGGCCGGGGTGGAGGTCTGAAGAGGCCTTCTATCTCTAGTCTGGCCGGGCCGTCAGCGGCGGGACTCCCCCCGGACCTCGCTTTGGGCGAGGGTCTGGCGCGGGCCGGCAGAGGACTTCGATGGCCTCGCCCAAAGCTCGGCCGGGGGGGAGTC
>Ga0307477_10000989_pt1 | contig 26216 bp, 26 predicted proteins | sample atmos_gasesECM2C_FD_203316 | JGI IMG/M metagenome (GOLD analysis project Ga0307477, IMG submission 203316) | Hardwood forest soil microbial communities from Morgan-Monroe State Forest, Indiana, United States - atmos_gasesECM2C_515 | ecosystem: Environmental > Terrestrial > Soil > Temperate...
TATTGGTCCGACTCATACAGCAGAGTGGCCAAATACCACCAGCCTTCATCCCATCGCGGGCGCACGGCCACGCCCTTGCGGTAGAGGGCGATAGCATCCGCAAAGCGACCTGCTTCCCGCGCGGCAGTAGCTTTCTTTTCCAACGCGGGGAATGCTGCCGGCAGATTTCGGGAGGAGGGACGCGATGAACCAGAAACGCCGCCAGACGGGCCTGTCTGGGCGAAGACCGGGCTTGTTGTAGCGGCAACGAACAGAAGAGTTGTCACATATATTAGCTCACGAACCGACTGCCTCAGGACGGAGAAATCCAGGAGCGCATCCTGAGCCGAGGTGGCTCGCTGTCCGACACTATGCACGGACTCTCTCAGCATTTCGCCCGTCCAAGCCAACGAAGAGAATATAGAGCTATAGCCTAACGGAGCCAAGGTGAAAGTGCCGATTCAATGTTACGGGGAAGGGCCTCGCCCATGGCGTCGGCCGAGACCCAATTCTCAAGAATGTTCCGCGCGGCACTCAAAACATAAGCTTCAACGCGAACTCTATAATTCTGTGTCCGTGCTTGTTTTGAATCTTGCCGAAATTTGCGAGCGTGTCAGGGGTGAAATGGTATCCCTGCGTAGGATCACAAACGCCGTTGCTGGTGCCCCCGGTTCCATTCGGGACATTATCGACGCGTGCGTTACAGTCAGTGTTCAGGTAGGTGTTGAAGTCCGCCCCGCCCGCTCCGGAAACGATTGGATAGGCTTGATTGAACACGTTAAAGAAGCCCGCCCGGAACTGCACCCGCGCTCTTTCTCCGATAGGAAAGTTCTTGAATACGGAGAAGTCCGTATTAGAGCGATTGGGTGAGCGCAGATAAAACGGCGAGACATAGGGACCGGATTGTCCGAAAGCCGGAATGGCCAGCGAATTGATGTCAAGTAATTTGTCGCCGACCGCCGTTCCGCTGCGGCTCGGATTGCTTGTAAAGACCGGCGCGATGGCAGAGGAGGAGTTCACCGAGGTGCTGTATGCATTTGACCCGAAGAAACCGATGGCAGTGTAACTCTGTGAAAGCTCGCCCCCAAAATTGAGTCGGTAGGGCATACCGCTCGAATAAGTGGTGATGCCGGAAACCTGCCACCCGTTCAGGACGCCCGCGGTCAGCCGGTTGCTAAAACTTCCACGCGCACCGTCAGGCAATTGATAAGAATAGGAAACATTGAGGACATGCGTTCGATCATACGGAAGAACGCCCCAACTGCGGTGCCGTGGGTCTACCGGGTCAACTAGATCTCCGCTTTCGTTCACGCTTTGCAGCCCCAGAGCCTTGGAAAATGTATATGCAACGAGGTAGGTCAAATGGCCGGTCTGTCGCTTCAGGGTAGTCTGGAGCGAATGGTAGGCTGAGGTACCCCCAAAGTCCGCATATTGGACATCCTGGTAAGCAGGGAAAGGAGTGAAGGGAACCAGGAGACCACCGTTCTCTCCCACAGCCAGACGTTGAACCGGTACGGAGAGATCGGCATTGCCAACGGTGCCTGACAAGAGCGCGCCCGGCTTGATGAAGTCAATGGAATGCCTTTCAGGCAGGTGGCGGCCAATAGATCCGACGTAGGCCACCTCAAAAACTGTTGACTTGGGAAGGCGGTGCGCAACAGAGAAACTCATGGTCGTAACGCGGGGCGTGAACACTGACTTGGGATTTTGTGATTGGATCGGGATCGCCCCCAACACCGTGTAGGGATTCAATTGTCCAATGTCATTGTAGTCCAGGCCCTTACCGCCATCGAGACCAGTGTAGTTAAAACCGAAAAAGTTCACATTGTAAGAGTTGGGTGGCTGTTGCAGGTCCTGGGCCTGGAACACCGTAGACACGCGATAGTAAAAGAGGCCACCACCACCGCGTACAACGGTTGAGCCGTTGCCGAAAACGTCCCATGCGAAGCCGAGGCGCGGCAAAAAGTGGGGCGCAGGATTGTCAACGACGCCACGCGGAATCTGATTTCGGGCAGTCGTCAGGACCCCGTTCGGGCGGGTTGGATCGCCACCGATCAGCAGTCCCTGCGTCGGGTCATATTTTGAGGGGTCAAACAGAAGCCCGTGGTTGTTCAAATCCACAACGCTCGGGTAATAGCCAAAGCGGAGGCCAAATTCCAGGGTCAAGTTCTTCCTGACCTTCCAATTGTCCTGCGCGTAGGCTTCCACATTGAAATAACGGTAATCTCCGACGGGCACCCTCTTCGCCTGGTTGTAAAGACCAAGCTTCCCCGCAAGCATGTCGGCAAAGACATCGCCAGTTGAGTTATAGGCCCAGGGACCATAGTTAAAGAGCCCCTCAGCCGTGCCCGACTGATTTTGCTCTCGGGTAGCCCGCTCGAAGAGTCCGCCAAATTTCAGAATGTGAGCACTCTTCACTTTACTCAGATTCTCAGTGATTGAAAAAGTGGCCGGCCGCGAGAAAATGGGCAGCCCCCCATTTGCCCACAGGTTGCCGACGGAGCCATCACCACCCGTCAGCAGCGCCACCGGAGCATACGGACTTTGCGCACCGAATGGCCCGATCAGGCTTTGCAGACCAAGCGCTTGGAGCGAAACCTTTTTGGGGTCCGCGTAATCACTGTCCAGTTTCAACTTGCTGGCACTGATAACCAGCTCATTGGTGAAGGTAGGGTTGAGCACGCTGGTGATATCCAAGGCCCCCGATCGGCTCAAGTTGCTTCCGGCTATGTGCGTGGGCAGTTCGTAAGACGATGTATTCCACCATAGGCCAAGAGGATAGTCATGATTCTCATATTCCCGCGCCAACCGAATAAACGTCGAAGTCTTTTCGTTGACCTTATAGTCCACCCGGAGGATCTCTTGATTACGGTTAATGGGCGCCAAACCGGCAAAAACGTAATTCTCACCGTAGTAACCTGGCGCGGTCGCATTCGGCATCGGATAGAGGTTGACTAATGCCGTTCCTATTGGATCAATTTGGCTAGCCGTCAAGTCGAAAGGCGCACCGGTATTTATGTTCTGGAACCCAATTCCCTTTCTCTGGTCCGCGGTGGGCACGCGGGACTGTATTGCTCCGGAGTCATACGTCTGCCGCTGAACCTCGGCTCCGAAAAAGAAAAATAGCTTGTCATGATTCTTGTTAAAGTCAGTGCCCGGGATGAACAGCGGACCACCAAGGTTGCCTCCAGGATAGTTATACTTGTCCTTCGCACGTGGAACATGCAAGATGCTGCGAGACCTGTCGTTCGCGTTGAGTCCATAATTTCGGAGGTAATCGTAAACCTCACCGTGAAAATTCTTGCTGCCGCTCTTCGTAATCGCAGTGATCTGAACGCCGCTAGATCCAAATTCTGCCGCATAGTTGCTGGTCTGAATGGTAACTTCTTGCACCATATCCGGATTTAGTGTGATGGTCGTGCCGGCGGTGCCCGAGTTCGTACCGGTGTCCGTAACGCGGGAGCCATCCAAACTCGTGTTGTTACTTACGCCGCGAGTGCCGTTGACTGAGTACAACGAGCTATTGTTCGAACCTGTCTCGAAGCCCACGACCTGCAAATCTGGTCCGTCAGGCGCCACGACTCCCGGCAGAATCCGCAACAATTCATTCGCGCTGCGGCTGATGATCGAGAGATTCTCAATCTGACGGGCGGTGATCGTATTTTCCCTGGCGCTCGTCTCGGTAGTCACCAAGGGCGCCTCCGTCGTCACGGTGACATTCTCAGAGGCGGTAGCTAGCGGCAGACTTATATCGAGACCCCGGGTGGCGCTCGGATTGAGGATGAAATGTCTTTCCTCGTATGTCTTGAAGCCGGCCTTAGCGACGCGAATGGTATAGGAGTCAGGAACCACCGCGGTGAAGACGACTGTACCCGTATCGTTCGTCGCGCCTGTGCGTTTTTCTCCAGTGCGGTCGTTGATCAAGGTAGTCTCAGCGTTGGGCAGAGTAGCATGACTGGGATCAAAAACAGACACCCTAAGACTTGCGGCTCCCCCGGTCTGCGCAGAGACCCCTGAATTGCAGGCCATTATCACCAATGCCGAGCACAGCAAAAAGGCCAGGAATCGTCCAGCAAGCCCTTCATACTTGTGAGTCAGTCCTTGTAGACCGAAAGTGTTTGAAGTCACGATGGTTGCTCCTGTTGCCCCACGAAGTTCCAACTCGCACTCACGCTTAAGTTATTTTGTCTATGTGGCAGTGTATGGAACCGCTTCCACATATGCCGGAATGCACTATGCACCAGCCGCGTGATCGTTGTCAAGAGGAAAAATTTGCGTTTGTCAAGACTTGCTAGAAATGTCTGTCATCGCTCATCGCCCGTCCCTGACAAGGCGGAGTGCGCGGGGGCTTGCGGAACACCGCCAAAGCGCCGTTCCCGACGGTTGAATTCTTCGAGCGCGGCATCCAGATCGGTGGCGTCAAAGTCCGGCCACATCCGGTCAGTAAACAGAAGTTCGGCATAGGCAGATTCCCACAGCAGGAAGTCCGAAAGACGCTTTTCACCACCAGTGCGAATCAGCAAATCGACCTCCCCGCTCTCTGCAGTCAGCGCTTGCGCAAGCATGCGTCCCACGAGATCAGCCGAGAGTAGCTCCAGGGGAAGCGCGGCGGACACGCCAGCGACGGCTCGCGTGATGGCATCGCGCGAAGAGTAGTCCACGGCAATGCGCAAATGGAGGCACTGACCTTCAGCAGTTGCGTATTCTGCTCGGGCGATCTCGCGCACCAATAAAGGTGGCAAGCGATCACGGCGTCCAATGAACTCGAGGCGCGCACCGTGCTGCCGGAGTCTTTCCGTCTCCAGGCGCAGGTAAGTGCGCAGCAGCCAGAAAATGCTTTCCACTTCATCGACTGGGCGGCGCCAGTTGTCAGATGAAAACGCGTAGAGAGTCAGCCGCCGGATTCCGAGATCAGGCGCACGCTCGACAACTCGCCGCACAGAGGCGATTCCGGCACGATGTCCTGCGACGCGCGGCAAACCGCGCCGCATTGCCCAGCGGCCGTTGCCGTCCATGATGATGGCTACATGTAATTCCTTCTGCATATCAATTAGTACTTTGCACCACAGAGTCGCCTCGCAAAATATCGCGCTGCTCGGTGCCGATGTTTCCTAAACAATCCTGGGCTACTCCGTGTTCTTGGGAACCTGCGGCGTCGCCTGATGCTTGGCAACGCCTGTCACGAGGAGAGAGCTATACCAGTCGATCCCCCGAGTGAAGTACATGGCAGCTGCAACCGTCAGGAAACTGACAGCCGCGCCTACGAGCAGCGCGTTGTCCTCAAGTCGCAGCAGCACGTAGATCAGTGCGTACAGCAAAGTGAAGATGGCCAAAGCCCTTATTTGCTGCGACCGACCGGAGAACACCCAACCTGCATTGGCGGAAAGCAGGACCACCGTGGCAGTTCCCGCAATCAAAAAGCCAAGGTCGAAGCCGATTCTCTCGGCGAGGGCTAAAAGCAGAAGATAAAAGATGATCTGGGCCATCCCGACCAGAAGGTATTGTGCCGGGTGGACTCGCTTGCCTGTCGTAACCTCAAATGTGAAGTAAGAAAGGAAAACCAGTCCCAGAAAAAGAAGTACGTATTTGAGGGATCGGTTGACGGATTGATAAGGGTCTGCCACTTCGATGAACGAAACACCAAGTGCTGATGCATCGAGCCCGGTGATTGAGTCGACATCTCCTTCGGCGCGTACGCCGCGTGCGATAAAAGGTACGGACCACTCAGAGGTGAAACCATTTCTGGAAACAGTCCGGTTGACCGGCAGAAATCCTCCATCAAATCCCGGACTTGGCCAATCGCCTTGGGCGGTGAGGTGAGTCGTTTTACCATAGGCAAGGACTGCAATCCGCTGAGCGCCGGAGAATCGCAGGATGGATGTCACGTTGAATTGCGCATTTGGCTTTGCGGTGCCTTCGACCTTTGCGCCGAATAGTGTGAGCTTAATGGGCTGTTTTTGATCTCCGCCCAGAGAAATGTTCTGGGCAATTCCCGAGGGAACGAGCGTCGAGGTCTTTCCGTCCGTCGTCAAGATGGCGTCGGCAAGCGCTCCACGCGCATCGCTCACTCCCACCACGATCTCGGCACGGCTCCAATCGAGTTCAGCACCTTGCGGGGCGGCAGCGGGCACGCCAGTCAAATCGAATGTCGCGTCGAGTTTCAAATCTGCCTGAAACACTGGCACCTTAAAGAGCGATCGGCGGCGCTCTTCAGTGATGATCTTGAGAACGGCCGAAGCTCGTTCGGGAAATACCAGATACATGCCGCGCTTTGGAAAGTCAACGCGAGATTGCGATGGAATGTTGTAGGGGATCGTAAGGGTCGGTCCGAGGAAGGTCTGCTGGCCGCCCACATGGCCGCTTATTTCCCTCATGACGTCAGCCGCTCGCTCGGTCCTGTCTTCAATCAATCCTGCAACGAATAACGCTGGGATGGTCATGACCAGAGCCAGTCCACAGACTATGATGAGTTTCACGCCCACGGATCTGGACTTGATCCCGGTTTGCCAGTTCGACTGCAACATCGACAAACTGCTCACTGAATGCCTCCAGGTTGTAAGTTAACTTTGCACTGCAAAGTTACCACGCAAAAAAAGTTCAGGCCCGCGATGGCGCCAGACCGTGGACCAATCCGGTCGCGGGCCGTTCTCCGGTTACTTTCGCCGCATCCCGCACCACTTGCTCGAGCGTGGAGAGATACTCGACGTAGCGCACACGGCCCGAAGGTGTAATTCGGCAGACCGTCAGCGGGCGGTTGCGGTCATGTTTCTTGATGATCTCGACCATTTTTCCTTTTTCCAGTACGCGCAGATGCCGATTCAAATTACCGTCCGTAAGAGCGCAAAGCTGTTTGAGATCGCCAAACGCCAAGCCTTTAGGATTCGTAACCAGGGAAGTCAGCACGCTGAGGCGTGCGCGTTCGTGAATGACACGATCCAGACCTTCATAGGCGAAACGCCCTCCGCTGGGCCGAGCTTTAGCTTTCATCCCTGGCCTCCTTCGCGGCAAAGAGCAGAATCCCGGCGACCAGCAACTGTCCTACTCCAAACGGAATACCCATGGCCGATGGAGATAGTGCCCGGTTGTCCGCGAGCGCGATACAAGTCAAACCCGTCAGCAAGTACCACGCACCCGCGGCGGCCACTGCACGGGGCAGAAAGCGGCACGACGAAAACACGCCCAGGCTGAAAATAATCTGCCACAACCCGGGTAGCATCCATACAGCCCCTGGAACAGACCGCACGATCACAACCATAATCAGCGCGCCGGCGCATGCTGACGGAAGGAATTGCTCCACGGCCATTCGGATCATCTCATCGGCCATTCCCGAATGAATACGGCGCGTGCGCGCGTACATCTGAATCCCAATCAAGGCGGCAGACATGACGGCGATCCAGATCCATATGCCTAAGTAGGCGAGGATGTGATTCGCCGGATCCGGAAGCCACCGCGCCTGCGCGCCAGCGGCTCCCACAGCCAAAACACCCGTACTGGCGAGAGTTGCAGGTCCGTAACCCCGAAACTCGGTACTATGGGCCACCTGCCTGCGAATGCTACTGATGTCGCCCAACGCTTTGTTCAGATCATTCATAGTATCCTAAGCTTTGCAGTGCAAAGTATCTTAATTGGAGACATTTGTCAAATGTGCCAGAAAACAGCTTTGTCGGCTGCGTCAGAGGAGTTCCGGTTCAGCAATCCGGAGGCTATCCGAGGCCCACTCTTTTCGGTACGACCACGGTACAACTGAGCGAGAGAAAAAGAGGTATGCTGTTCCCTAAGCGACACCAGATAAAGCACTTAGAATTTGTAGTTTCATAGTTCGGGACCAGGGGGTCGGAGGTTCAAATCCTCTCTCCCCGACCATTTCAAATCAACAACTTCCAAAATCGCCGGGAATGCGAGGACTTCCAAAAGGACTTACATTCAGGTTGCCGGCACAGGTTGCGCCAAAAACTCGCGCCACACCGTAGCGGCAGCCATGCTCACAGCTTCAACTCTTTCTTCCCACCATGTGCGATTGTAGACATTCTGGGTCACGTCGACCGAGAAGCTGGAGAAGGTCTTGCCGAAAGGCGCGCAACTTCGCACCGAGCATCTGCTGGAGAGTGGGGACTGGGCGGTGGTTGAGTTGCACTCGCTAGCTACGGCGAAGAATGGCCTGCGGTTCGACAACCGGTACTGTTGGGTATGCCGCTTTGTGAATGGCACGATTGTTGAGGTTCGAGCGTATCTCGATTCCGTCATGGTTGCTCGCCTTTTCGAGGAGAATCCGATAGCAGTAATAAAAACATCTGCGGCAGCTCTGCTGCGAGGTGGTCATCAAGGCCGACGCTGGCCGCGCGAAGGTGGCTGCCAGGTAGAGATTGACCACTCGAAAGGAAACGGCCAAATGAACAAGTCACGCCGTCCGCCGCACACATTTGTCTTCGCAATCACGATGCTTGTTGCCTTTCCCTCCTCATCGCCTGCCCAAGTCAGAGTCTTGATCTCCGGCGGCTTCTCAGCCCCCTATCAGGAACTTCTGCCCAAGTTCGAGAAAAGCACTGGCATCACAGTCAGGCCATGTCTCCACCTGTTTGCGCATCGGCTCGAAGTTTCGCTGCATTCGATCAACGCCAACCGAGATGCAGTCGATGAGCGAAAACGATTTCGAGTGTTTGGCAAGCACTGGAGTGAACACGCCAGGGACAATGTTTCCAAATTCAGATCCTGTGAGTATTAGATTTCCCAGAAGCCGACTTCTGGCACCGAACAACTTTCGTTTTGCCCGTCACTCATGCCGAACCTGCAATCGCCGCCACTCCATTGTTAAACGCTAGCCGACTTCCCGGTACTAATTTCCTCATCTACCTTTGGGGACATCTCACCGCTAGTCACGACGCGATGTTTCCGATTCTGGGCTTAGGACCTCGACTACACCCGGAACTAGAGAACATTTTCATCTCCAACCCGGATAAAACAATGCAACTCCCTCCTGCTCATGAGCTCAAGAAATATTGGCACCAGGTAAGCCATAAATTGCTCTCGCAGTTTGAAAATCTTTCGGCGGACGAATGGTTGCAGCGACACCACGCCATGTCCGAGGAAGATTACGCCAAAGATCCGGCCCGGAACCGATTGGCTGTACTGCTGAGTCGAACCAACCATATGTCCTACCACTTGGGGCAGATGAGACTGGCTCTCAAATAGCCGGGCCAGATACAGCGGGGTTCCTGTTCGCCAGCGATGCGCGGGTCCTGCGTCCTGCGCGTCCGCTTGCGCAGGGGACAAGGACACCGTAACGGCGAGGGGCGATCTTGACCTATAGTGCGCTCGTTAGCCATCTCGCTCGCACGCGCCGCATCGGAAGAGGGGCTCTCGCTCGAGATCGCGGGGACCCTGACGGAACTTCCGAAGCATTCCGTCACACCAAATATCCTAACTATGCGACCGAACGGTCTCACTGGCATCTGAACGCCTGGGGAAGGCCGAAGGCGATGGACTCGGTGCTCGCTGATTGGTTCTCAACTGGTTGGGGTCTTGTGTGGGCTCGTGTCACGTAGACCCGCAGTCAAACTGCACTTCGAGGGGCTTCAATGAGCGATCAACACAGATTCGTTTCTCCGGATCACTTTCATCCCGATCCGCACACACAATCTCGGACTGCGGAGCGTACCCTAAACTCAGCGATTGTCCATGCTGAGATCTCCCGAAGCTACGAAGAATATCTGGAGATCTTCGACGAGTTTTTTGCCGACGATATCGAGGGAAGCAGCGAAACCATGGAAGGACCGATTCGCGGAAAGGCCAGAGTGCGCTCACTTATTTTCGGGTTTCTGGTTCCACTTCATGCAATGGCCGAGGTCGGAGGTGTGTCAATAGCCGTTCGACAAAGGTCGATTCCTGGAGATGTCGTCGACGAGACCCATTCTGCGTGGAGGATCGACTTCGCCGGCGTCGGAGGCAAACGCTGCACTTTGAATTGGCGCACCTTCAGGAAATGGAACAACTCGCGTGTGGTGCTGGAGCATCATTACGACCGCCAGCAAAGCGGTGGGCCACTGAGCGACGGTGACCTCAAGTTGATGTGCTTGAGCCTCGTACAGGTTTTCCCAAGTCGTCGTGAATGTCCCAAGGGTGTTAGCGGAACCGGCGGGCGGTCCAAACTGGCTAATGTCGCTCGCTGGCCGCATATCAAATGCGACCTGGGACCAGTCGGTCTCCCCAACTACTTGAATCGTGCGGCCAGCGACCGTATTATGCGGAGTTGACATTGCTAGGAGTAGAACGTGCGCAAAGGCGAGCAGACTCGGCAAGAGATCATTCGTAAGGCAGCGCCAATCTTCAATCAAAGAGGATACGACGGCGCCGCCCTCTCGGATCTCATGCGAGCGACGGGGCTAGAGAAAGGGGGTATCTACCGGCACTTTGAGAGCAAAGAAGAGCTTGCGGGAGATGCCTTCGACCACGCCTGGAAAGTTGCCATGGATGCGCGCTTCCACGGAACAGAGAAGATCCCGAATACCGTTGATCGTCTCAAACAAATCGTGCGGAACTTTCGCGACCGGCGCACCGGGCTGGTGCCGGGAGGCTGCCCGCTGCTGAACACGGCCATCGACTCCGACGATGGCAATCTTCAGTTACGAGCCAAAGCCCGCCAGGCTCTCAATTCCCTCCTTGATCGTCTGCGATCAGTAGCCGAGGAGGGGCGACGACGAGGTGAGGTGCGTGCCGACGTCGATTCGGCGAAATTGGCCACCTTGATTGCAACTACGCTTGAAGGCAGCATAATGGTGAGCCGTTTGCAGAAGAGGGACGAGCCTCGTGACCTTGCCATCCGTCATCTGGAGGAATATCTCGAAACCAAAGTTCGTGCGCGGAAAGCGAAGGCCGGAGCCTCCAAGTCATGAGTAAACAAGAAATTCCCTCGCAAGCAGACTTCAGGGAACGCGCAAAGACGAACGACGTTCCCATCGCACGGCTGATTGGATTTGAGGTGAAAGACATTGCTGACGGACGGGCGACGGTCGTCTTGGCGGCCGGACCACAGCATGCAAATCCCATGGGAACGCTGCATGGGGGAATTCTTTGCGATATTGCTGATGCCGCGATGGGCATCGCATTTGCCAGTACTCTCGCCCCAGAAGAATCCTTTACTACCGTGGAATTGAAAATCAATTTCTTTCGCCCGGTCTGGCAGGCGCAACTCAAAGCGGAAGGAGCGGTCGTGCGGCGGGGCCATACGATCGGCTACGTCGAGTGCACCATCACCGACGAGGAGGACCGATTGATCGCGAAAGCGGCTTCCACGTGCATGGCACTTCGCGGCCAGAAGGCCGAAGGACGGTAATCCTCTTACGTTGCCTCCTGCTTCTTTGACGTCTGCTCATAGAACAGCACTCTTGGCTAACCCTCAACAATTCATTTCCTTTCGTTCGAACTCGCCGAACAAATTAATCTCGGCTTCGTTGCGACCGATCGGTCTCATCCGTCATCTGATCGGCCTAAGAGGCAAGAAATGGAAATGGCTCTGGCGGGGTACAAATCGCGACGGGTTAATGCAGCTTCCATTCCTCCGGCGTGTGAAGTTTGCCGCGAAGAACCAGTCACGACCCTAGTTGCGGATTTCATCTTCGCTTGTAAGGTGTGCGCGAAGAGGACTTCGGCCGCACTCTGGCACGGACGTGAGGAGCGCATCCTTACGGCGGGGAGTTTATCTTCTGAATTTCGAAATGTAATTTCACCACAATGACAAGAACGCATCGCTCGAGATGCAGAAAGTAAAGGGAGATTCAAATGGCAAAAACATATAAGGCGGTTGAAGTCTCGGCGCCGGGCAGCCTTCGGGTTGTCGAACGAACAATTCCTGAACCCGGGCCGGGCCAAGTTCGGATTCAGGTGGAAGCATGTGGAATCTGTCACACCGATGCGGCCACGGTCACTGGCATCTACCCCGGCCTAACTCTGCCGCGTGTTCCTGGACATGAGGTCGTCGGCCGCATTGAGGCTCTGGGTAGCGGAGTATCCAGATGGAAAATCGGTCAAAGGGTTGGTGTCGGCCTCATTGCCGGAGCAGACGGGGCGTGCGAACCGTGCCGGCGCGGAGACAGTGTGAATTGTCAGAACCCTGTGGTGTCGGGAGTAACCACGGATGGAGGGTATGCGGAAGTGATGATCGCTGAAGCGCGCGGCATCAGTTCTGTGCCAGATGAGCTCACGTCCGCCGAGGCCGCACCTCTCCTCTGCGCGGGGATTACAACCTACAACGCGCTTCGCAACGGCGGCTTGCGCGGCGGAGATCTGGTCGCCGTGCAGGGCGTTGGTGGACTTGGGCATCTTGGCATCCAGTTTGCGCGGCATATGGGATTCCGTACTGCCGCAATCGGGCGTGGACGCGACAAGGAAAAGCTGGCGAAAGATTTGGGAGCGCACGTCTACATCGATACCACCGCCGAGGATGCTGCAGCGGCCCTGCAGCGCATGGGCGGGGCGAGGGCGATTCTCGCAACAGGAACCAGTGGTAATGCCATGGGGTCACTCGTGCCCGGGCTTGCAATCAACGGCAAGCTCATCGTGGTCGGTGTACCGCAGGACGAGATCCAATTAAATGCGTTCCCACTCGTCTTTGGGGGGCGCTCGATCCACGGGAGCCTGACCGGCACGCCGATTGATGGCGAGGACACACTTGCCTTCAGCGTCCTGGAGAACATCCGTCCGATGATCGAGACAGTCCCACTCGAACAGGCTGCCGATGCTTACGCGCGGATGATGCAAGGCAAAGCGCGGTTCCGCATGGTGCTGGTTACAAAAAACGGCAGCGCTCAAAGGGCGCCGGTCAACTGAGGTGATTGCCAGAAAGAAGAAGTGCATGAAAGATCTAGCCAAATTTGCCAGGGAGGAGGAGATTTCGCGCCTCACCGGGATCTGCTCGCCGGATTCCCATACTTGGGCCCGCCGCATAACGCTTGAAGGCAGCAGCATGCCGAACGATTGTTGCGATTGTGAGCGTTCAGAATTTTTCGCATAACGGGCGCAGGGCCGATCAGACATATGCGACTGAACGGTCTCATTGGTCATCGAACCTTTAGGCAAATAAACAATTGGCCTCGTGATACGAGAGTGACTAGAACGGAGATCGCTGTGAGTGCATACCTGATTTTTACCCGCGACAAGACACCCGATGGGCATGACCTGGCCACCTACTCAAAGGACGTACCAGCTACTCTCGCTGGGCGTGAGGCTAAAATTCTCGCTTCTTACGGTTCGCATGAGGACCTAGAAGGAGCTTCCACGGAAGGCACTTTAATCGCCGAGTTCCCAAGTATCGAGGCAGCGAAGGCTTGGTACAACGGTTCGGCCTATCGGCGGGTGCGTGAGCATCGTTTCAAAGGGGCAACATATCGCGTCACGTTAGTAGAGGGAGTCTGAGGGGGCAGGATGCCAGACACGCAGTTGACCCAGAACAATTAATCCGGGGCCGGGCCGTTGGTCGCGAGAACATCGGACGGGTTGCACCTGTCCGGGCAAACGTATGGTGAGGTTGGAAACGACGAAATTGTCTTCATTCATGGCTTTGGACAGAGTCGTCTCTCCTGGTCGAAGCAGACCTCCAGCTCTCTGACTGAGCACTACCGTGTCGTGAGCTTTGATCTGCGAGGCCACGGAAATTCAGACAAGCCAGATCATTCGGCTGCCTACGCGAGCGGTGAACAACGGGCGGATGACTTACACGTGGTGATGGAGACAGCGGGCTTGCGGCGCCCTACGCTCGTTGGCTGGTCCCTGGGCGGATTCATTATTGGGCTTTACCTGGCAAAATACGGACGTGAGCGTATTGCCGGAATCAATCTGGTGGATGCCCTCAAAGTTTTCTCACCAGAGTTAGAGTTTTTTACACAGAGGTGGAGAGTTATTGCCTCGACTGGCCTCTCCCGATCTACCAGAGCGAGCCACAGCAACTGCGGAGTTTCCGGAAGCAGGAACTCTCGAACAGATGCTTGTCGTTGCCGGCATGATGCCGCTGGTCGTGACCCAAGGGCTCTTGAACGTCTCGGGAACGGGGTTGGATGAGGGGTTCGCGAAATCAGGACCGATGCTCGTCACGTACGGCGGAAAGGACCTGCTCTTTCAGCCCACCATGTCCACGCGCATGCAAGCGTTGAACCAGGAAGCGCAAATCTCGCTCTACCCGGAGGCTGGGCACGCTCCCTTCTACGACGAACCAGACCGCTTCAACCGCGAGTTAGCCGCCTTCGTCAGCGACCGACATAGCCGAGCGCGCGCTTAATCCGTTTGTGCGTGCGCAGCGGGCAGGGTTTCGATCCCCCAATAAGAGCTAGATGGCGATAATTATGGCAAGGCCATTGTTGAGTGAGCAGCCCAAGGAGAAACAGATGGAAGCTTGAAGGAAAAAGTGCGTCGAAACCAATGATTCGCTATTTCAAGTGCAATTGCAGGAGATGACGTTATGCACCCACTTCGCCAACTACGAGAGTCAGGAGCGGCAACCGCTGAGCAATATCTCACACTGCTCGCTGACAATGTCGCGTTTCATAGCCCCATCTTCGCTTTCGCAATCGAAGGGAAAGACGCCGTAGCAGTGGTATTCGCAACATCTACTTCGGTACGCCACGGGCGGTACATCGCCGAGCACAGACTGGATGAGCACACGACTTTCCTTCATTGGAAGGGGCTCATTGATGGTCACGAGATCGAAAGCCTGGAGATTATCGTCGATGACCAGCAGGGCTTAATTGTAGATAGGACAGTGGCATTTCGACCACTTCCTGCAATAGAACTTTTTCGCAATGCTATGTTCCCGCTTTTGAAGAACCTCGTTCCATCTAACATAGGGGAATACCCGAAGGGCACGTAGGTGCTATGAGAGTCATTGAATACAAAACCGTAACCGCACAAATACTTTGCGACCTGATGCGACCGAACGGTCTTTGCTCTCATCCGATCGGGTGATCGGGGACTCACACGAGGCAAAGGCAAGTGTATGGCACTAGCACAGTACAAGTCGCGAACAACGACGTGCCATTGCTGTGCGAGGTTCGTGTTGCGCGCCTTCCCTTCGTGATATAAATGCTCTGTTTGCGTGATACTGTGGGCATTGCCTGGTAGGCGGCCAGTTTATGGCGAACGTCAAAACGTTACCCAACCTACAAACGCTCTCAAGCTCCCCAGCCCCAGCGCAAACCCTGCCCAGCGAGGCGGTGCTGGATGCGTTAAAGATGATGCTCATCGGCGCATCTCTGAACGAAGTTCTGACCAGTATCACTCGTCTGATAGAAGCCCACAGTGAGGGAATGCTGTGCTCGATTTTCCTGTTAGACGAAGACGGGTTGCATCTGCGATATGGCGTCGCAGCAAACCTGCCGCAAGCGTACCGGGCAGCGGTCGATGGAACGTGCATCGGTCCCAATGTCGGATCGTGCGGCGCAGCCGCTTACCTTCGGCAGCCAGTCTTTATCTCCGACATCCTTTCTCATCCGAATTGGGCCAACTTCAGAAGCGTTGTTCTGCAGAGTGGGCTGCGGGCAGCTTGGTCGACCCCCATCATGTCGCAGGATGGCGAAGTGCTAGGTACCTTTTGTATGTACTACCGCGAAGTTAGGCATCCGGGGACGCACGACATTCAGTTAACCGATTACGCCAGCCGGATTGCCGGAATCGCCATCGAGCGCGAACGATCACGGTCGGCCCTGACGAAGTCCGAAGCTGAACTTCGAACAATCATCGATGCAATACCTCAGCTCATCATCGCTGTTGGGTCCGATGGAACATTTCTGTACGCGAATCAGGCAGTACGGGACTACACCGGGCTGACGAAAGAAGAAGTGAGGTCGGGAGGCTTTCGTGAGGTTTTTCATCCGGAGGATTCCGAGCGATTGCTCGGCGAACGCGATGCGGCGCTCTCGCGAGGGGTTCCATTCGACTACGAACGACGAGTGCGCCGCACGGATGGTCAGTATCGTTGGCTGCTGGTTCATTACAACCCGCTGCGAGACGAAGCGGGAGACGTCATTCGTTGGTACGCGACCGCGACCGATATCGAGGATCGCAAGCAGGCCGAAGAGAGAATGCGCAATGAAAACATCGCTCTGCGCGAAGAGATCGACCGTTTTGCGATGTACGAAGCCATCGTTGGATCGTCGGAGGCGCTCCGCAGGGTGCTTTCGCAAATTAGCAAAGTGGCCCCCACCGATTCCACGGTGCTGATTTCGGGTGAGACCGGAACTGGAAAAGAACTGATTGCCAGTGCCATCCACAAGCGTTCTAAGCGCTCAGCGAGGGCGTTCGTCCGAGTTAATTGTGCGGCGATTCCACCTTCGTTGATTGCTTCCGAACTTTTTGGTTACGAGAAAGGTGCCTTTACCGGGGCGGTTCAGCGACGCGCTGGTCGGTTCGAATCCGCCGATGGTGGAACCATTTTCCTGGACGAGATCGGCGAACTCTCTTCCGAGGTGCAGATTGCTCTGCTGCGAGTGCTCCAGGAACGAGAATTCGAGCGGGTCGGGAGCAGCCAACCGATTTCCATCAACGTTCGAGTGCTTGCCGCAACGAACCGCGACTTGGAAGCCGCTGTAGGCGTGGGCACATTCCGCCAGGATCTTTTTTATCGGCTTAACGTTTTCCCCATACGTGTTCCATCCCTGCGCGAGAGGAAGGATGATATTCCTCTGCTGGTAGAGTACTTGGTCGAACGATATGCCAAGAGGGCCGGAAAGAGGATCAGCCATATAACGAAGAAGACTCTGGCCCTGTTTCAAGCCTACGATTGGCCTGGGAACATTCGCGAACTACAGAATGTAATAGAGCGTGCCGTAATCCTGTGCGATGGAGAAACGTTCTCAGTCGACGAGACATGGCTGCCGCGAAAATCGAACCGACTGTCCGGGCGACAGGTTTCCAGTGCCGGCGTCCTCGCCGACGACAAGAAAGAGTTCGCCGAGCGGGAACGAAAAGCAATCGCGGCAGCATTGGCGGAATGCTACGGTCGAGTTTCAGGCCCGCACGGCGCAGCCGCCAAGCTCGGAATCCCCCCCAAACCCTTGCCTCAAAGATCGAGAGCCTCGGCATAGACAAGCATCAGTTCAAAGTGCACCCTTCGAAGCAAGCATCCGCTTAGGGCCTCATATCGGCTTACCCCGCATTCAACGCAAGGTCTCAACCTTCCTCCCTATCGAGTCGCTTCAGCGGAAGAACTGACTAGTGTCCTGGCATTTTTCTGAACCGTCAGGATTTCTGAAAGCTCGGCAATTTCCTGCACGGCAAAGCTGCGTAGATTCAATGAATTGCGTTGGCACAGCAGTTGCATAGACCCAAGATGACCGACGCTCCGATCGAGGCGGGTGGACCTTGAAGATTGAAAGGGATTTGCAAGGTGGAAAGACAACGATTCGTCTGATTGGTCACTTTCAATCGGAGCACGTCGGGGAATTGAAAAAGCAACTCCAGCATGACGGACCCCCGTTTATTTTGGATTTGAAGGAAGTAACCGTCGTGGATGTGGAGGTGGTTCGGTTCTTGGTAGAGTCTAAGGCCGACGGAGTGAAAATCGTGCATTGCTCGCAATACATTCGAAAATGGATGGCTCGGGAACGAAGACCCTGAGACGGAGCGAGGTTCCGCGGACAAGCGGTACGTTTCGTTGACACCGTAAGGATGTACCGAGTGCCGGCAACTCAGCCTAGGAAAAGATCCGGGTGGGACAGAGTCGAGACTCGCAGATCGTGGCCAGGAAACGCTACGGGAAGGCCCGCCGGGGCCAGGAGGTCCTTTATGGGAGCTTATATCGGAGCGAACGAAAGATTCGGGTCCGGTGATCGGGACCCTAATCAGCACAGACTCGAGCAGGTCATAAGCTACAGTCCTGCTCTGGAATCAGCATATCGCGAGATCGCCGAATTAAAAGACAAGCTCGCACAGGAAAAACTGTATTTGGAAGATGAAATCCGTGGCGAGATGGACTTTGAAGGAATCGTGGGGCAGAGTTCGGCTCTCCGCCATGTGTTGAATCTGGTGGAAACCGTGGCTCCCAGCGACTCCACGGTGTTGCTTCTCGGGGAAACCGGCACGGGAAAGGAATTGATTGCGCGCGCGATCCATGAACGCAGCCGGCGCAAGGAGCGGACCCTTGTAAAGCTCAACTGCGCTGCGATTCCGACCGGACTGCTCGAGAGCGAGCTTTTCGGGCACGAACGAGGCGCCTTCACTGGCGCGATTGCACAGAAAGTTGGGAGACTTGAACTTGCCGACCAAGGCACGCTGTTTCTCGACGAGGTGGGAGATATTCCGATTGAGATTCAGCCGAAGCTCTTGCGCGCTTTGCAGGAACGCGAGTTTGAACGGCTGGGCAGCAACCGAACCAAGCAGGTGGATGTGCGGCTGGTAGCAGCAACCAATCGCGATCTCGAAAAAATGATGGAGAATCGTGAGTTCCGAGCGACCTGTACTATCGCCTGAACGTGTTTCCGATCCGTATCCCGCCTTTGCGTGAACGCCCGGAGGACATTCTCGTTTTGGTCCGTTACTTCACGCAGAAGTACGGCCGCCGCATGCAGAAGCAGATCGAATCTATTCCCATTGCGGCCATGAGGAAGCTCTCGAGTTGGTGCTGGCCGGGGAATATTCGTGAGCTGGAAAATTTCATCGAGCGTTCGGTGATCCTCACACATGGCACGGCGCTGCAAGCTCCTATCGCTGAACTCGGCAACAGCGGCAGGCACAGCCCGGTGTCGGTAAGATACCAAGCCGATGACCGCGATGAGATTGTCCGCCTCTTGAGAGTCACAAGTGGGCGGGTAGGAGGCCCGGACGGGGCGGCGGCACGCATGGGGATCAAGCGCACGACGCTGATCTCACGTATGAAAAAGTTGGGCATCGACCGGAGCAAAATATCGTGACCCTCCATCAAACAGGCCTTGTTGAATGACCATTGAGTCAAAGATCGCGAAGCCTCGGCATGACGAGCGCCGATTCAAGGTGCACGAACCCAGCGTCCTAGGCCCTCGTCTCGGCTCTCCTGCATTCAACACAACCTTCCTCCCTCTTGAGTCACTTCTGCGGAAGAACTGACCAGAGCCCTTGCATTTTTCTGAACCGTCAGGATTTCTGAAAGCTCGGCATTTTCCTGCGCGGTAAAGCTACGCCGATTCAATGAATTGCGTTGGCACACCAGTTGCATTAACCCACGATGACTGACGCTTCAATCGAGGCGAGTGGACGCAATGCGTGAGACGCTGAAGATTAATCTGATTCTTTGTCCCATTGACTTTTCAGAGTTCTCGGTAAGCGCGTATCAACATGCGCTATCGGTGGCCGAGCACTATCGAGCCAAGCTAGTGGCGCAGCATATCGTCGAGCTATGGCGGCATCCTGCCGCCGACTTCGTGCCCTCTGCGGGAGTCTATGAGGAGTACAGCCAGGCGCTTCGCGAGAACGGCAAGGAGCAACTGCAGGAATTCGTTAAGAAGCACACCCACGATGAAATTCAGCCGGAGCTCGTGGTGCAAATAGGGGTAGCCGGAGACTCTATTTTGTCGTTTGCGCAATTGCAGAAAGCGGACGTGATCGTCATGGGAACGCATGGCCGGCGAGGATTTGACCGCCTGATGCTGGGGTCGGTGACCGACCGGGTGATGCGCACGGCCTCCTGCCCGGTGCTGGCAGCGAGCAAGCCGCTGCACGGCTCTGTGGCCGCAGGTAAAGAGCGGGGCCACGTACACCACTTGAGTCGGATTCTTTTCTGTGCGGATTTCTCCGAGAATTCAGAGCGGGCTTTGAAATATGCGATCTCTGCGACAGCAGAGTACGACGCCGAGCTCACTTTGCTACACGTGTTGGAGGGGGTCACAGGTCCGACCAAGGCGGAGGAGGCCATGGCGGCAGCGGCGGAGCGACTGGATAAGCTGATTCCACCGGAGAGACGCAAGACGCTCAAGATTAAGACGGCGGTGCGCATCGGAAAACCATACGCGCAAATCATTCAGCTCGCCGAGGAAGCGCAAATCGACCTGGTGACTATGGGAGTGCGTGGCCGTGGCGCCTTGGATGTAGCGGTGTTTGGTTCGACAACCTATCGGGTGATGCAGTTGGGATCCTGCCCCGTTCTCGCCGTCCGTTCATAAGGAGAACACAGGTGGTGAAATCGGGGAACGCAGTTACAAACGCAGAGAGGACACCGTAACAAGAAGATTTGTTGAAACGCGAGACCGCTCGGTCTCATCTGTTATTTGTACCTCGCGCGATCCGTTCGCGATTGGAGTATAGGGAGTTCTACCTATGTGGATTGTTCGAGTCGCTCTGGACCGGCCGTATACGTTCATCGTTCTTGCCGTACTCATTTTGGTTCTGAGCCCGGTCATGATCTTGCGCACGCCGACCGATATCATTCCGAACATTGATATCCCGGTGGTCGCGGTGGGATGGCAGTACACCGGCATGAACCCGGAGGAATTAGAAGGCCGGCTCACCAACACATACGAGCGACTGCTAACGACCGTCGTCGACAATATCGAACACATCGAATCGACCACGGTAAATGGTCAAGCCATCGTCAAGGTTTACCTGCAACACGGCGCGAGTTTAGACACCGCGAATGCCCAGGTCACGGCCGGATCCCAAACCATCCTGCGGTTCCTGCCGCCCGGGACCCTGCCTCCGTTGATCATCAACTACAGCGCTTCGAGCGTGCCCATTCTGCAGTTGGGCCTTTCCGGAAATGGACTTTCGGAGCAGCAACTGAACGACTTCGGACAGAATTTCCTGAGGCCTCAACTGGTGACGGTGCCTGGGGCCGTAATTCCTTTCCTTTATGGCGGCAAGCAACGTCAAGTCATGGTCGATCTGAATCCGGGCCTGGTGCAGTCGAAGGGGTTGTCGCCACAAGATGTTCTCAACGCCGTGCAGCAGCAGAATTTTATTTTGCCTTCCGGAACAGCGAAGATGGGCCCGTTCGAATACGACGTCCGGCTGAACACCAGCACGAGAACGGTCCCCGAACTGAACGATCTCCCGATCAAGGTTATCGGGAATTCTACGATCTATCTTCGTGATGTGGCCAATGTGCGCGACGCTTTTGCGCCGCAGACCAACATCGTGCGCCAGGACGGTCGTCGCGGCGCTCTAGTGTCCGTCCTCAAGGCCGGCAACGCCTCCACACTCGACGTTGTGAGCGGCATTCGCAGTCTGCTTCCGCGTGTCGCGCAGACCCTGCCCCCGGAACTGAAAATCTTGCCGCTGGCCGACCAGTCCATCTTCGTCCGAGGTTCCATCAACGGTGTGCTCCGCGAGGCCGTCATCGCCGCGTGTCTCACGGCATTGATGATTCTGCTCTTCCTGGGAAACTGGCGCAGTACCTTGATCATTGCCGTCTCCATTCCGCTATCCATCCTGACGTCCGTCATGATCCTCAGCTTTCTCGGAGAAACCATCAACATCATGACGCTCGGGGGCTTGGCCCTCGCCGTCGGAATTCTTGTGGACGACGCTACGGTAACGATCGAAAACATCGAGCGGTACTTCGAAGAAGGGCACGCCCAGCGCGACGCCATTCTGGGAGGCGCGGCGCAAATCGCCGTTCCCGCCCTGGTGTCCACGCTCTGCACCTGCATCGTGTTCTTGCCCATGTTCTTTTTGAGCGGCGTAGCCCGATATCTCTTCGTGCCTCTTGCCGAAGCTGTGGTGTTCGCCATGCTTGCGTCGTACATCCTTTCCCGGACGCTCGTACCTACGCTGGCGATGTATTTGTTGAAAGCAAAACAGGGCGACCGTGCCAGCTCACGGAATCCTCTAGTGCGGTTCCAGCGAGCGTTCGAGCGTGGATTCGAAGGCCTTCGGAAGGCCTATCACAGCCTGCTCACAGCTCTTGTCCACCGTCGCGCGCTTTTCGTCCCCGCGTTTCTTCTGGCCTGCATCGCGGTATTTCTCCTTGTGCCGTGGCTCGGTCAAGACTTCTTTCCGACCAGCGACAACGGCCAATTCATCCTCCATCTCCGCGCCAAGAGCGGCACCCGGATCGAAGAGACCGCGAAGTTGTGCGACCTCATCGAGGGGACAATACGCCGCGAGATTCCTGAGCGCGAGGTGGACAACATTCTGGACAACATCGGACTACCCTACAGCACCATCAATTTCATGCACAGCACATCGGGCCTCATTGGAGCAGGCGACGCCGATATTCTTGTGTCTCTGAAAGAAGGTCACCACTCCACGGCCGACTATATGGAGCGCCTGCGGGAGACACTGCCCCGTGAATACCCGGGGACGACGTTCTACTTCGTGCCTGCGGACATCGTCACTCAGGTTTTGAACTTTGGTTTGCCGGCGCCGATCGATATTCAAATCGAAGGAAGCGACATCGAGGGCAATCGAGAAGTCGCGGCCCGGATGGTGCACGAAATCGAGCAGGTTCCGGGTATCGCCGACGCGCGCATACAACAAGCGTTTGATTACCCCGAGTTCGACGTGGCGGTGGATCGGACCAAGGCGGCCCAGGGCGGCTACACCCAGCGCGATGTGGCCAACAGCCTATTGAACTCGCTCAGCGGCAGCTTCCAGATCACGCCGATGTTCTTTCTGAATTGGAAGAACGGTGTGAGCTACAACCTGGTGACCCAGACTCCGCAATATTCGATTCAATCCCTGGAGGACCTCCAGAACACCCCACTCAATGCGGCGAGCGCCGCGCGACCTGAAATTCTCGCGGACGTCGCTTCCATCAAACGAGCGAACGAGATGGAAGTGATCAACCACTATAACATTCGGCGCGTGGTCGATATTTACGCCGCCGTCCAGGGCCGCGACTTGGGAGCGGTGGGCCGCGAGGTCACACGCATCGTGGATGCGAACCGAAAATCGCTGCCACGCGGCAGCTTCATCATCATTCGGGGCCAGCTGCAAACCATGCGCACCTCGTACCTCGGTTTGCTGGGCGGACTCGTCTTCTCCGTCGTTCTCGTCTACCTCCTGATCGTGGTGAACTTTCAGTCCTGGCTCGATCCCTTCATCATCATCACGGCACTTCCTGCCGCCCTTGCCGGCATCGTCGGTTTCTTGTTCCTCACACATACAACACTCAGCGTCCCGGCCTTGATGGGCGCCGTTATGTGCATGGGCGTCGGAACGGCGAACAGCATTCTTGTCGTGTCTTTTGCGAAAGAGCGTCTCCTGCGCCACGGAGATCCGATCGAAGCGTCCATCGAGGCTGGCGTCACCCGCTTTCGACCGGTGCTCATGACCGCGCTAGCCATGATCATCGGCATGATTCCCATGGCTCTCGGGCTGGGCGAGGGCGGCGAGCAGAATGCGCCGCTGGGCCGCGCCGTCATTGGCGGGCTATTGTGCGCCACTGTGGCCACGCTGATTTTCGTCCCTGCGGTTTTCAGCTTGTTACACAAACGACCCGATTCTACGAATGCGCAAGAGCACTCCGAGGGCGACCCTGAACCAATGCAAGCGTGAGTCAAAGGAAAACGAATGACACCGAGCGAGGAAAATGTGACGACCAGCCCCGAACCAGAAACGAACGGAGCGCAGAGGGTGGAACCGAGTCCGGACGGTTCCCAATCCCAGCCGGCAGCCCGTCGCCGAACCGCGATCCTTGTCGCGGCAGCCGCGCTCGCCGTTCTCGCTCTCGTGATTTACTCCGGTATCCATTCACGCGCGGTGGCCGAATCGCGGCTGACGCAACGAACGCACGAAGCCGCGATTCCCACCGTCGCCATAGTCTTTCCGCGAGAAGGCGCCCCCACGCAGGAAATTGTCCTGCCCGGTAGTACGCAGGCATTCAGCGACGCACCGATCTATGCGCGTACCAATGGCTATCTCAAACATTGGTATTTCGACATCGGCGCGCACGTTCAGAAAGGCCAGTTGCTTGCGGAGATCGAAACCCCAGAAGTCGACCAACAGCTGCTTCAGGCTCGAGCGGACCTTGATACCGCGCAAGCTAACCTGAAAATCGCCAAGATTACCGCAACTCGTTGGCAGGACTTGGTAAGCAACGGCTCCGTCTCCCAGCAGGAAACGGACCAGGCGGTCAGCAATCTCAGCGCGGTGAAAGCCGCGTCCGAATCCAGTGCCGCTAACGTGCGTCGCCTTGAACAACTGCAATCGTTCGAAAAGATCTATGCTCCCTTTAACGGGATCATCACCGCCCGCAATACGGACATCGGAGCACTCATCGATGCAGGGGCAAATACACAACCGAGAGAGCTCTTTCACATCGCCGCCATTCACACCCTTCGGCTCTACGTCTCGGTCCCCGAGGTGTACTCCCGTGCGGCGCGCTCCGGTGCGCCAGCCACGTTGACCCTCGATGAATTCCCGGGTCAAACCTTCCATGGCACTCTCGTTCGCAACGCCAACTCCATTGACATCGCTTCTCGTACTCTGCTTGTCGAAGTCGATGTCGACAATCCGACCGGCCAACTCCTGCCAGGCGCTTACGTCTTTGTACACCTCAAGCTGCCTGACCAAACGCATTCGGTAACAATTCCGTCGAATACGTTGATCTTCCGAAAAGAGGGCTTGCAGGTCGGGCTGGTTCGCAATGGAAAAGCCGAGTTGGTTCCAGTCAAGATCAGTCGCGACTACGGCAATAGCGTAGAAATCCTTTCAGGCCTGCAACCAACGGATGCCGTCATTGTCGACCCATCGGACTCTCTGATCGCGGGCATGCCCGTCCGAGTGAACAACAAACCAGTGGGAGGATCCGGGAAATGAACCAGGTCTTTGTTGCCGCCCGGCGGACCCTCACCCACATAGTTGCGTTCCTTCTCGCGTTGCTGCTCGCGGGTTGCATGGTCGGCCCCAGATACGCCAGACCCAACGTGCCCACGACACCGACCTATAAGGAAGATGTGCCAGGTTCATTCAAGGAGTCGGACCAGTGGCGGCGCGCGAATCCTGCAGATCAGGCGAGCCGCGGAAACTGGTGGGAGATCTTTGGCGATCCGGAACTGAATAAGCTGGAAGAGCAGATTGCAGGTTCCAACCAAACCCTGAAAGTAGCGGAAGCCCGCTTCCGAGAAGCTCGTGCAGCGATTCGCTTCAATCGCGCCGCGCGGTTTCCAACCATCTCCACTTCGCCGAGCGCTAGCTACGTAAAGGCGCGGGACTATTCACCTAACTCTCCGGCGAAGATTCGAGAGGCCAGCACGGGCGATTTCGTGCTGCCCTTTGATCTTTCCTATGAACTCGATCTCTGGGGCCGCGTGAGACGCAGCGTCGCTGCCGCGCGGGAAGAAGCGCAAGCGACCGCTGCTGACTATGAGACCGCAAAGCTCAGCCTGGAGGCGGAACTCGCAGTGGACTATTTCGAATTGCGCAGTGCCGACGCTCAGAAACAACTTCTTGACAATACGGTAAAAGCCTTTGCCGACAACCTCCAGCTCACGCTAGGGCGTTTCAAAGGGGGCGTGGCACCGAGATCCGACGTTGCGCAAGCACAAACTCAGTTGGACACCACCAACGTACAGGACACGGATGTCAGCGTGCAACGAGCGCAATTCGAACACGCCATTGCGATTCTGATCGGCAAGCCACCCGCAAACTTCAGCCTGGCGGCAGCACCTGTCAACAACCAACCTCCCAGCATTCCGATCGGACTCCCTTCCGATCTCTTGCAGCGGCGCCCGGACATAGCCGCTGCGGAGCGCAGAGTGGCTGAGGCCAATCAGCAAATCGGCATCGCCCGCGCGGCGTATTTTCCCACCGTGACCCTCGGGGGAACCGCGGGATTCGCCGGCACGCAGGGTTCAAACTGGTTCACGTGGCCGAGCGGCTTCTGGGCTGTCGGCCCAGCCCTCGCAGAAACTCTCTTCGATGCCGGTCGCCGGCGCGCCACTTCCGAATCGGCGCGCGCGAACTACGATGCCACGGTCGCAACCTATCGCCAGACCTCACTGACAGCGTTCCAAGAAGTGGAAGACAATGTCGCCGCCTTGCACATTCTCGAGAACGAAGCACAACAGCAACGGCATGCCGTCGCTTCATCGCAGGATTCCCTTCAACTCTTTACGAATCGCTACAAAGGCGGCGTTGACACTTACCTTCAGGTCATCACCGCGCAAACGATCGAACTCGCCAACGAACGAAACGACATCGATATCCTGCGGCGGCGGTTGGACGCGAGTGTGCTTCTGATCAAGGCACTGGGAGGCGGCTGGAATGTTTCAAACCTCCCCACATTCGGCGCTTCTACCGTTCGGGACTATTGAAGATCGGGTTTCGGTATAGGACTGGTCCCA
>Ga0307477_10000990_pt1 | contig 26212 bp, 25 predicted proteins | sample atmos_gasesECM2C_FD_203316 | JGI IMG/M metagenome (GOLD analysis project Ga0307477, IMG submission 203316) | Hardwood forest soil microbial communities from Morgan-Monroe State Forest, Indiana, United States - atmos_gasesECM2C_515 | ecosystem: Environmental > Terrestrial > Soil > Temperate...
GACCAGAGCTTGGCAAAGCCGCAGAAACAACGCGCAATCCCGCGTCGACTGGCAGTTCACCTGCAACGACGCCCGGGTCAAGCTGAAGAGGCTCTACCCGACACTTGAGATGTGACGCGACACTAGTAGGATACGGGGCGGAAACCGGGACAGAAACCATGTCTGTTGGTCACTACGTCGCGGCGGCGACGGCCCTGCTCGCGCTCGCCCCGATGGCGGCAGGGGCGGCCGCGGGTGGCGGCGAGGTGGGCTTCCCTTCCATCCAGGTCCTGACCCCCGAGGACATCGGCGCCAGCACCCAGAACTTCGGCGTCGCCCAGGACAGCTCGGGGGTGCTCTACTTCGCCAACCTCGGAGGGCTGATCGCCTACGACGGCGCCGGCTGGCGGCGGATCGACGCGCCGACGCCGGACAGCGCGGTCGTCGCCGTGGCGGCGGACCGCCAGGGCCGCCTCGCCGTCGCCAGCCTCGACCAGATCGGGGTGCTCACGCCCGACGCGAGCGGGGCGCTGCGCTACCGGCGCCTCGCGGACCGCTTCCCCGGCACCGCGACTCCCCTGGGTTTCACGCGCGCGGTCGCGCCCTGGGGCCGCGGCTTCGCCTTCCTCGAGGAGCAGGGGCTCCTCCTCTGGGACGGCGTCCACCTGGCCGTGGCCGCGGCGTTCTCGCCGGCGGCCTCGCGCGCCCACGCCTTCCGGATCGGCGAGGACCTCTACGTCTGGATCGAGGAAGGATTGTTCCAGCTCGTCGACGGCCGGCTCCGTCCGTTCCCCGGCGGCGCGCTCTTCCGCCGGCGCGAGGTGACGGTCCTGCTGCCGCGGCCGGACGGCGCGCTGCTCGCCGGCGTGCGCGGCGAAGGGCTGTTCACGCTCGCCGGCGGCCGCGAGAGCGCCATGGCGCCCGCCGTCGCGTCCTGGGCGAGAGCGGCCGAGATCGAGACGGGCTGCGCCCTCCCGGATGGCCGCCTCGTGCTGGGCTCCCGGCGGGCAGGGATTCTCCTCATCGGCCGCGACGGCGCCCCGGAGCGCGGTGTCGACGCGAGCCGGGGCCTCCCCGACAACTGGGTGCGGTCGGCGTTCGTGGACCGCGAGGGAGCGACGTGGCTGGCTTAGAGACCGCTGCTGGCGCCGATCCAGAGCTCCCCGCGGTGCCGCGCGATCGTGTTGACCGTGCCTTCCAGGCCGACGCGGGAGTCGAACGTGTGCTCCTGGTGGCCGTCGCCGTCGCCGTGGCCTGTCTGCAGCCGGTACGGCGCCCGGGTGGTGCGCCACACCGCCATCGACGCCGTGGTCTTCGCGCTGTTCTCGACCGGCGACAGCCTGCTCGTCGGGACGCGCTCCGGGATGTTCGAGATCGGCGCGGACCTGAAGGTGCGGCCTGTGGCGGGAGGCGAGTCCAAGATCTGCTACCTGATCCAGCGCTCCGAGGTCGACCCGGGCCAGCCTCTGGGTCGGCCTCGACGAGGGGCTGGCGGTGGCGCGCCGCACCGCCGGCGCCTGGCGCATCGCGGGAACGCTCGCGGGCTCGCCGCGCGCGCCCAGGGCCATCGTCGAAGCCGGTGCGCGCCGGCTCTGGATCGGCAGCTCGTTCAGCGGCGTCGTGCGCGCCGATCTCCCGGCAGGCGGACCGCTCGCGGGCCCGGCGCGCTTCACCGCCACCGGCAAGCCCGCGGACTGCATCTACCGCATCGGCGGCCAGCTCGTCATCCCGGACGGACCGCGGCTCCTCTGTCTCGATCCGCGGACCGGGCAGCCGCTCCCGGGCGCCGCGCTGGCGCGGGTCCCGGTCGGAGGGGCCAACCTCCTGGCCCTGGACGCCCGCGGCAACCTCTGGTTCAACTCGCATCCGCCGGCCGTCGCCTGGCGCCGGGCGGGCGGCAGCTTCGATGCGCAGCCGCGGCCGCTCGTCGGGGTGCCGTCGAAAGACCTGCAGGTGGTCGCCGCCGAAGGTGACGGCGTGGTGTGGCTGGGCGGCGAGCACGGCCTGGTGCGCTACGAGCCGCGCCCGGAGCGGAGCGGCTTCGCGCCGCCGCCGCCGCTGGTGCGCCGCGTCAGCCTCGCCGGGCGCGACCTGGTCGGCGACCAGGCGGGCCCGCGCGTGCCCCAGACCCTGCCGCCCCACCCGGAGCGGCTCCGCGTCGAGTTCGCGCCGGCCTCCTATGCCGCGGGCCTGACCTACCAGGTCCGCCTCGAGCCGGTGGACCGCGGCTGGACCCCGCCGCGCGCCGAGCCCTTCGTCGAGTTCACCAATCTCGGCGACGGCGCCTACCGGCTGCATCTCCGCACGCTGGGGCCCGGACGCGAAGCCGGGCCCGACACGATCTGGGCGTTCCGCGTCGCCGCGGCCTGGTACCGCACTCCCTGGGCCTGGATCGCCTGGGTCGTCCTCGCCGTCGCCCTCCTCGGCGGCTTGACCGAGCTGCGCAATCGCACGCTGACGCGCCGCGCGGCGCGCCTGCAGGCGGAGGTCGACGACAAGACGCGGGAGCTCCTCGGCAACGTCGAGCGTCTGCGCCAGGCACAGGCGGAGGTCATCGACAAGAACCGCCAGCTCGAGGCCGCCAACGCCCGCCTCGAGGTGCTCTCGCTGCACGACGAGCTGACCGGCCTGGCGAATCGCCGGTTCTTCCAGCAGCGGCTGCAGGAGGAATGGAACCGGGGCCAGCGCCAGCAGACCCCGCTCGCGCTGGTGCTGTTCGACCTCGACCGCTTCAAGAGCATCAACGACACCTGGGGCCATGTCGCCGGCGACCGCTGCCTGGGCGAGATCGGCGCCCACCTCCGCGGCCAGCCGCGCCGGCCGGGCGACCTGCTGGCCCGTTTCGGCGGCGAGGAGTTCGCCCTGCTGCTCACCAACAACGACGTCGCGGGGGCGCAAGCGGTCGCCGAGCAGCTCCGGCGCGAGATCGAGGCGCTCGGGCTGGCGCGTCCCGGAGCGGCCGGCGCGGTGGTCACCGCGAGCTTCGGAGTCGCCGCGGCCACCCCCCGCCGCGGCCAGGACGTGGCACGCCTCCTCGAGGCCGCCGACGCCGCCCTCTACCGCGCCAAGCAGGCGGGCCGCAACCGGACCGAGACGGCGGGCGCGGTCTAGCGGGAAAGAGGCTCCCTGGGTGGGATCTCCCCCTGGCCGCCGTTCGAGCAGGTGGCCGGAGAGCTTGGTGGACGGAGGGGAGGAGGACGGGCCGGGACGGCGGATCTCTCCCCGCCGCCGTTTGGGCGAGCCGCCGAAGTCCTCCGCCGACTCGAATGACACCCTCGCCCAAACGGAGGCGGGGAGAGATCCGCCGTCCCGGCCCGCCCGGAGGGAGATTCCCCGGAGTCACTGGGCCGTGTAGCCGCCGTCGATCACGACCGGCTGGCCGGTCACGCCTCCGGCCTGCTCGCCGACCAGGAAGACGGCGTAGGCGGCGATCTCTCGCGGCGTGAGGAGGCGGCGGATCGGCACCAGGGGGTAGATGACGTCCTCGAGCACGCGGTCCAGCGGGACGTCCCGGGTCCTGGCGAGGTCGCCGAGCTGGTTCTGCACCAGCGGGGTGTCGACGTAGCCCGGGCAGAGCGCGTTGACCGTGATGCCGTGGGCCGCGCCCTCGAGGGCGGCGACGCGGGTGAGCCCGATGAGGCCGTGCTTGGCGCTGTTGTAGGCCGCCTTGCCGGCGAAACCGACCAGGCCGTTGACCGACGCCATGTTCAGGATGCGGCCGTAGCGCTGGCGCTTCATGAGCGGGAAGACCTTCTTGGTGGCGAGGAACGGCGCGATCAGCATCACGCGCAGGAGGAGCTCGAACTTCTCGGCGGGGAACTCCTCGAGCGGCGACACGAACTGCAGCCCGGCGTTGTTGACCAGGACGTCGATCCGCCCCCAGGCGGCGGCCGCCTGGTCGAGGGCGGCGTCGAGCTCCGCCTCGCGCGTCACGTCGCAGCGCACCCCGATCGCCTCGCCGCCGGCGCTCCGGATCGCGTCGGCCGCCGCCCGGGCGGCAGGCTCGTTCAGGTCGGCGACGCAGACGCGCGCGCCGGCGCGGGCGAAGTCCTCGGCGATCTGCAAGCCGATGCCGCTGGCGGCGCCGGTCACGAAGGCGATGCGGTTCTCGAGGGTTCTCGTCATGGGTCGGCTCCGGATCCGGCCTCAGAACGAGCGTTTCACCAGCGCCAGGATCTCGCCCACGATGCCGCGCCGGAAGGCGAGCACGCAGGCCATGAAGACGCCGCCGGTGATGACGGTGACCCAGGAGCCGTAGCTCGCCAGGTAGTTCTCGAGGGCGACCACGAGGAGCGCGCCCACGAAAGGTCCCAGCGGCGTGCCCATGCCGCCCAGCAGCGTCATCAAGACGACCTGGCCCGAGCGGTGCCAGTGGACGTCGGAGAGCGTGGCCGACTGGAAGACGAGTGCCTTCATCGATCCCGCCAGGCCGGAGAGGCCGGCCGAGATGACGAAGGCGAGGAGCTTGTAGCGGTCGACGTCGTAGCCGAGCGACACCGCGCGGGGCTCGTTCTCGCGGATCGCGCGCAGCACCTGGCCGAAAGGCGAGTGGATGGTGCGATGGATCACCCAGAAGCCCAGCAGGAACAGGGCGAAGACGAAGTAATACATCGGCAGGTTGCCCGACAGCCCGAAGAGGCCGAGCAGCTTGCTGCGCGGGATGCCCTGCAGGCCGTCCTCGCCGCCCGTCCAGGGCGCCTGCAGCACGAGGAAGTAGACCATCTGCGCGAAGCCGAGGGTGATCATCGCGAAGTAGATCCCGGAGCGGCGGATCGCCAGGGCGCCGAAGAGCAGTCCGAGCAGCGCGGCCACCGCCGTGCCGGCGAGGATCCCGATCTCGATGGGCAGCCCCCAGACCTTCACCGCCAGGCCCGTGAGGTAGGCCGCCGAGCCCAGGAAGGCGGCGTGGCCGAAGGAGAGCAGCCCGGCGTACCCGAGGAGGAGGTTGAAGGCGCAGGCGAAGAGCGCCAGGCACAGGACGTTCATGGCGAAGACCGGGTAGATGAGGAACGGCGCGGCCAGGCCGAGAACGATCAGCAGGGCGTACGCCCAGGCGGAGGCCGGCACGCTGCCCCTCGTCGCTCTCATCGTCTCATCGCTCTCGGTGCTCTCGGCGATCTCATGGCTCTCTTGGCGATCTCGGCGCTCATCGCTGCCTTCCGAACAGGCCAGCCGGACGCAGCAGCAGCACGATGGCCATGACGACGAAGACCACGACGTCGGAGGCGGGCGGATAGAGGAACTTGGTGAGCCCCTCGACCAGCCCGAGGCCGAGGCCGGTGACGATCGAGCCGACGATCGAGCCCATGCCGCCGATGACCACGACGGCGAAGACCACCATGATGACGCCCGAGCCCATGAGCGGAGTGACCTGGTAGATGGGCGCCGCCATGACGCCGGCGAAGGCCGCCAGCGCCACGCCGTAGCCGTAGGTGAGGCTGAACATCAGCGGCACGTTGACGCCGAAGGCCTGCAGCAGGGCCGGGTTCTCGGTGCCGGCCCTGAGGTAGGCCCCGAGGCGGGTCTTCTCGATGACGAACCAGCTGGTGAAGCACACCGTCATCGAGACCAGGACGACCCAGGCCCGGTATCGCGGCAGGTACATGAAGCCTAGGTTGGTGCCGCCTTCCAGCGCCGCGGGCACCGGGTAGGAGTTGCCGGAGATCCCGTAGGCGTTCTGGAAGAGCCCCTCGAGGACGAGGGCGAGCCCGAACGTGAGCAGCAGGCCGTAGAGCGGATCGAGGCGTTGGAGGCGCCGCAGGCAGAGCCGCTCGAAGACCAGGCCGAAGAGACCCACGGCGAGCGGCGCGAGGATGAGCGCCCACCAGTAGCCGACTCCCCAGTAATGCAGCGCCATCCAGGCGGCGAAGGCGCCCAGCATGTACTGGGCGCCGTGCGCGAAGTTGACGACGTTCAGCAGGCCGAAGATGATGGCCAGGCCCAGGCTGAGGAGGGCGTAGAACGAGCCGTTGATGAGGCCAATGAGGAGTTGGCCGCTCAGGACCTGGATCATGTGGGCCGGCGCCTCCCTCTTCCTTCCTTCCTTCCTTCCTTCTGCCTTCTTACTTCTTCACCAGCGGGCAGGCGGGGTCGGGCGCCTCGAAGGCCTCGGCGGCCGGGATGGTCCGGATGATCTTGTAGTAGTCCCAGGGGTACTTGGACTGCTCGGGCGACTTGACCTGCGCGAGGTACATGTCGTGGCGATGCAGGCCGTCGGCGCCGATCCTGCCGTTCTTCGCGAAGAAGTCGTTCACCGGCATCTCGCGCATCTTGGCCATCACCTTGTCCGCGTCGTCGGTGCCCGCCGCCTTGATCGCCGCGAAGTAGTGCATCAGCTCCGAGTAGACGCCGGCCTGGACCATCGTGGGCATCTTGTGCTGGCGCTCGAAGAAGCGCTTCGACCACTTGCGGCTGGCGTCGTCGCGGTCCCAGTAGAACGCCGTGGTCAGGTACATTCCCTTCGCCGTGGCCAGGCCGAGGCTGTGGACGTCCGACAGGAAGACGAGCAGTCCCGCCAGGTTCTGCTTCTTGGTGAGCCCGAACTCGTTCGCCTGCTTGATGGAGTTGATCGTGTCCGCGCCGGCGTTGGCGAGGCCGATGATCTGCGCGCCGGAGCCCTGGGCTTGCAGCAGGTACGAGGAGAAGTCGGTGGTGGGGAAGGGCGCCTTGACGCCGCCCAGGATCTTGCCGCCCGACGCCAGGACCACCTTCGAGGTGTCCGCCTCGAGCGACTTGCCGAAGACGTAGTCGGCGGTGATGAAGAACCAGGTCTTGCCGCCCTGGTTCACCACCGCGCGGCCGGTGCCCGCCGCCATGGCGTAGGTGTTGTAGGTGTAATGGACGTTGTAGGGGGTGCACTTGTCGCCGGCGATCGGCGTCGAGCCGGGGCCGGAGAGCAAGGTGATCCGCTTCTTCTCGGCGGCCACCGGCATGACGGCCAGCGCGGTGGAGCTCGAGACCAGGTCGGCGATGGCGTCCACCTGCTGCTCGTCGAACCACTTGCGGGCGACGCCCGAGGCGACGTCGGCCTTGTTCTGGTGATCGGCGCTGATGATGACGATCGGCTTGCCGAGCACCTTGCCGCCGAAGTCCTCCGCCGCCATCTGGGCCGCGATGACCGAACCGGGCCCGGCGAGGTCCGAGTAGGCGCCGGTCATGTCGGTCAGCACCCCGACCTTGACGACGTTGTCTGAGATCTGCGCGGCGGCGGGAGCGGCGGCGCAGACCGCCAGGGCGACCGTCGAGACGGAGATCAGGGCGGCGGTCAGGGCGACGGTCGAAACGACGGTCCGAGCGGCGGTCGCTGCGACTGTCGAAGCGGCGGTTGCAGCGAGGTTCCGGTTGGTTCGTGCCATAGGTCCTCCCTTTCGTGGGGTGAGTCGATGCGATGAGCCTCAGGTGCCCTCAGACGCCAAGGAATCGATGGAGCGTCTCCTCGCTCCCCTGCAGCCTGGCGCGAGGGATCATATCGACGATGCGGCCATGCTCGATCAGGTAGTGGCGGTCCGCGAGCGGCGCGACGAAGCGGAAGTTCTGCTCGACGAGGATCATGGTGAAGCCCTGCTCCTTGAGCGTCCGCACGACGCGTCCGAGCGTCTGCACGATCACCGGGGCGAGCCCCTCGGTGATCTCGTCGAGGAGCAGCAGGCGCGCGCCGACGCGGAGGATGCGGGCCATGGCGAGCATCTGCTGTTCGCCGCCGGAGAGGCGCGTGCCCTGGCTGCGGCGGCGCTCGAGGAGGTTCGGGAACATGGCGTAGATCGCGTCGTCGCTCATGCCGCCGGTCCCGACCTTCGGCAGCAGGGTCAGGTTCTCCTCGGCCGAGAGGCTGGCGAAGATGCCGCGCTCCTCGGGACAGTAGCCGATGCCGAGGCGAACGACGCGGTGAGGCGGCAGGGCGATCGTCTCGCGGCCGTTCATCATGATCGAACCCGTGCGGCGCGGCACGAGGCCGAGGATGGACTTGAGCGTCGTCGTCCGCCCCGACCCGTTGCGGCCGAGCAGCGTCACGATCTCCCCCTTCCGCACCTCGAGATCGAGCCCGTGGAGGATGTGCGACTCGCCGTAGAACGCGTGCAGGTCGGTCACCCGCAGCAGCTCGTGATGCGGCGCGAAGGCGCTGGTCACGGCGCGGCTCCCTCGGCGCCCTCGGCTCCCTCGACCCCCTCGACTCCAATATAGGCCTCGAGAACGGCCGGATCGCGCGAGACCTCGTCGTAGCCGCCCTCGGCGAGCACGCTGCCGCGCGCCAGCACGGTGATGGTGTCGGAGAGATCGGCGACGACCGACAGGTTGTGCTCCACCATGAGGACCGTGCGCCCGGCGGACAGCTTGCGGATCAGCGCCACGACCCGGCCGACGTCCTCCCGGCCCATCCCCTGGGTCGGCTCGTCGAGGAGCATCAGCTCGGGCTCGAGCGCCAGGGTCGTCGCCAGCTCGAGCGCCCGCTTGCGGCCGTACGACAGCTCGACGGTGTGCGCCCGCGCCTGGCCGGCGAGGTCGACCGCCTCGAGCAGCTCCATCGCCCGCTCGTCCAGCACCTCGAGGCTGCGCTGCGAGCGCCAGAAATGGAACGAGGTCCCGAGCCGCCGCTGCAGGGCGACCCGCACGTTCTCGAGCACCGTGAGACCCGGGAACACCGCCGAGATCTGGAACGAGCGCACCAGCCCCTGCCGCGCCACCGCCGCGGGACGGAGCCGGGTCACGTCCTGGCCGTTGTAGACGATGGCGCCCGAGGTCGCGGGAAGGAACCGGGTCAGCAAGTTGAACACGGTCGTCTTGCCGGCGCCATTCGGGCCGATCAGCGCATGGATCGAGCCCCGGCGCACGCGCAGGTCGATCCCGTCGACCGCGACGAACCCTTGGAACTCCTTCCTCAGCCCTCGGGTCTCGAGGATCATCTCGTCGGTCATACCCGTCCATGCCGGAGTGGGCCAGGCCCGGCTGCGGCCCGCTCGATGTCGCCGGTGAGCTGGCAGATCTTGTCACCGGAGCCGGGCGGCTTCAAGGGGAGGAGCGCTTCGCCCTGCAGGTCAGCGCCTGGGTCCGCACCCGGCAGCCCTCAGCGGATTGTTGAGGAGCTTGACGCACCTCGAAGGGCAAGAAGAACCGCCTGACAGCGCCGAGGCTCGCGGACCCGGGGGACCCGCGGCCGTGCTGACCTCAGCGGGATCCTCTGCAACGTCTTCTTTAGCATTTAGCGAAGGGGGAAGAACATCAGGGAATCGACGAACTCCTGTGCGGCGCCAGCTCCGGCCAGAAGTTCGAGCTGTTCTATGCATAGACCCACCGCGAGCGCCTGTGGCACGAAGAGCACGCCGGCGAAGGTCACTCCGTCGCGCTGGCGGCGCCGCGCCTCGATGACCAGATCCACATCGGAGGAGACCAGTACCCGACCGAGCGCGGTGGCACGGTCGAGCAAATCGCGGTCGCTCAGCCGGTGCGCCGTGTCCTCGAAGGCCGTAAGGACATCGAGCCCTCGAAGCCGGAGCCCTTGGCTGATGGCCTGGTTGACGTTGTGATCGAAGTAGAGCCGAACGGGCAAGTCAGATCTGGCCTCGGGCTCGCAGCTTTGCCACGAGTGGGTGGTCGCCAGCCTCGGCGCGAATCTGTTCGACGAGCGCCAGGCGACGGGCAAGATCCGCCTCAACCTCGTCGCGGTGATCCCAGTAGAAGGCTAGCGCCGAATGAACCTGCCCCAAGGTCAGGTGGGGATGTTGGTAGGCCAGCTCCTCGGGACTCCAGCCATGCGCCTTGACTTCGGCGACCAGCTCCACGACCTTCGTGTTGGCGGCCTCAATCCAAGGAATTCCCTGCTCGTCCAGGACAATGTGCTCGTAGGTGGTGGGCGTCGCGGCTAGCATGGCTTCTGCCTCAGCGCCGATTCTACCCCGCATCCCTCGAAGTTCGTCACGCGACCTCTTCCCGATCGAGCGCAACATAGCAGGCGGTCGTCCGGCGGCGGACGTCCTGGGTCACCTGCTCTCGGACATAACGGTCGAGCGCATAGACGCCGCTTGCAAAGCTCGCCCTGTCGTGATCGGGGCCCAGGGCCTCGATAAGGAATCGGGCGGTCAACGCGACTCGATCAGCTCGGCATGGGCCCGCTTGGCGCGCTTCATCGCAGGCGCCAGCTCGGGCGGATGGAGCAGCAGCTCGACGAAGCGGCGCTGATCCTCGGCAGAGAGCCGGATGAGGGAGGTCTCCTCGATGGTCCGGTGTGCCGCCTCCTGGGCGGCAGCGACCACGAAGTCACTGACGCTGCGCCCCTGGATCTCAGCGGCTCGTTTCACGATGGCCAGTGCCTCCGGAGCGATGCGTGCCTCGATGCGGGCGGTGCGTTGCTGGGCCATTCACGTCATGGCTAAAGGGTAACACGGCACGGAGGTGTTACTTCAGCCTCGTCGTTCTCGCTCGCGGGTCATCGGGCTAGTCATGCTTCTCAGTCGTACCGCAGCACCACCGTCGGATCCACGTCCGTAGCCTTCCGTGCCGGGAGGTAAATCGACGCGAGCGCCACCAGCGCCAGCAGCGGCGGGGTTGCGAGGAACGCCACCGGGTCCGTGGGGCTGATCCCGATCAACAAGCCGGCGGCCACGCGGCTGAAGGCGTAGGCCAGGAGGATGCCGACGAGGAGGCCGGCGGCGACGAGCTTCATGCCCTGGGAGAGGACCATGTTCAGGACGACGCTGCGGCGGGCGCCCAGGGCCATGTGGACGCCGATGTCTCGGGAGCGCTGGGCTACGGAGAAGGACATGACGCCGTAGATGCCCATGGTGGCGAGGACGAGGGCCAGGGCGCCGAAGAGGGCGAGCATGGAGGCGGCGAAGCGGGGGGCCCAGAGGGAGCTGTCGATCTGCTGCGCGAGGGTGCCGTTGACGACCAGGGGCATGCCGGGGGCGAGGGCGCGCAGCTGGCGCAGGACGCTGGGGAGGACGGCCAGCGGGTCGCGGCTGGCGTGGGCGACGAGGGTCACGCCGGTGGCGTAGGCCTGGGCCAGGGGTTGGTAGGCGTAGGGCAACGGGTCCTCGGCGACGGCGTTGTACTTCGCGTCGCGCGCCACGCCCACGACGACGACGGGCGGCTTGCCGTGGAAGTGGAAGCGCTTGCCCAGGGGGCTCTCGTTCGGCCAGAACTTCTCGGCCATGGTGCGGTTGACGATGACCACCGGCTGGGCGCCGGCGCGGTCGGCGTCGGTGAAGGCGCGGCCGGCGACGAGCGGCACGCCGACCGTGCGGAAGAAGGCGGGGTCGACCGGGTTGACCTCGACCAGCAGGCCGTTGGTGCTGGCGCTCTCCCGCCCCTCGAGGAAGACGGAGCGCGAGAAGGAGCCCTGCAGGGGGCCGGCGTTCGCGAGCGCGGCGGCGTCGATGCCGGGCAGGGTGCCGACCTGCTCGCGCACGGCGCGGAAGAGCTGCTCGCCACGCCCCTGGTCGAGGCCGTAGAGGCCGACGTCGAAGGAGACGGACACCAGGTGCGCCGAGTCGTAGCCGGTGTCGATGCGCTGTGCCGCCGCGAGGCTGCGCAGGAAGAGCCCCGAGGCGATCAGCGCCATCAGCGACAGCGCCACCTGGCCGGCGACCAGCGCTCCGCGCAGCCCCATGCCGCCGCGGGCGGGAGGCGTCGTGGCCTGGCTCTTGAGCGCCGCGACGAGCTGTGGCCGCGAGCTCTGCAGCGCCGGCACCAGCCCGAAGAGCAGGCCGGTCGCGAGGGTCACCGCGAGCGCGAAACCGAGCATGCGCGGGTCGGCGCCGAGGTCGAGGGTGAGGGTGACCGGGAAGGGCAGGGTGGGCAGGAAGGCCAGCAGCGCGTGGCTCGCCCAGGTCATCAGCACCAGGCCGAGGGCGCCGCCGAGCAGCGCCAGCACCAGGCTCTCGGTGAGCAGCTGGCGCACCAGCCGGCCCCGCCGCGCCCCCTGCGAGAGGCGGATGGCGATCTCGCGACGCCGCGCGGTGGCCCGCGCCAGCAGCAGGTTGGCGACGTTGGCGCAGGCGATGAGGAGCACCAGGCCGACCACGCCGAGCAGCACCAGCGAGGCGCCCACCACCACCTGGCGCACCTGCGGACCCACGGCCGCCTGCGGCAGCGGCACCAGCACCACGGTACGTCCCTTGTTGTCGTTCAGGTACTCCTGCTCGAGCCGACGGGCGATGCCGGTCATCTCGGCCTGCGCGGCGGCCAGGCTCACGCCGGGGCGCAACCGGCCGATGGTGTTGACGAAGAGCCCGCGCCGGTTCTCGTACCAGTTCAGCTCGGGATCGCGCTTGATCTGGCGGTTCATCGCCATCGGCACCCAGAGCTCGGGCTGCACGCCGGTGTCGGTGCCGGTAAAGCTCTCGGGGGCGACGCCGATCACCGTGAAGGCGCTGCCGTTGAGGGTGATCGTGCGCCCGACGATTCCAGGATCGCCTCCCAGCTGCTGCCGCCAGAAGTGATGCGAGACGACCGTCACCGGATGCGCTCCCGGCTTCGTCGCCTCCTCGCCCATGAAGATGCGGCCGCGCGCGGCACGGATCCCCAGCAGGTCGAAGTAGTTCTCCGAGACCAGCTGCCCGACGACCAGAGTCGCCTCGGCGCCGCCCTTGGCGAAGCTCATCGGCGCCCAGTCGTAGCCGAGGATGCCGCTGAACGAACGCGCCTGCTCGCGGTAGTCCTTCCAGTTGAGGTGGGAGAGCGGGGCGGCCAGCATCGCCGGGTTCTGCGCGTCGCGGGCGTAGATCGCCACCAGGCGGCCGGGGTCCGCGACCGGCAGCGAGCGCAGCAGCAGGGCGTTGACCACGCTGAAGATGGTGGTGTTGGCGCCGATGCCCAGCGCCAGTGACAGCACGGCGACGAGAGTGAACGCCGGCCGCTTCACCAGCATCCGCACGGCATAGCGCAGGTCGGCGAGCAGGCTTTCCATGGGGTGGATCTCCCGGCCGCCGGGGAGTGGAGTCGCCGGGGCCTCTCCACTAGAGGATACGTCATCGGCTCCCGGCATGTTTCGCCGCCGGCGGCCGGCGGCGAGCGCCCCCCGTCTCGGTCGGCCTCAGTCGGCGGGCAGCAGGTGCTCGCCGGCAGGGGCGCGCATGTTGTAGTGGGAGCTCATCACGCGGCCGTAGGCGCCGGCGCCGGCGATGAGCAGGACGTCGCCTTCGGCGGCGGGCGCGAGCTGGCGCGAGCGGCCGAGGATGTCGCCGGTCTCGCAGATCGGCCCTACCACGTGCGCCGTCATCGTCGCCGGCTGGTCGAGCCGCGAGAGGTTGACGATCACGTGATAGGCGCCATAGAGCGCCGGGCGGATGAGCGAGTTCATGCCGGTCTCGATCCCCACCCAGGTGACCTGGCCCTTGCGCTTGACCTGGGTGACGCGGGCCAGGAGGACACCCGCCTGGGCCACCAGGAAGCGTCCCGGCTCGAGCCAGAGCTCGTAGCCGGGGTTGGCGGCCTGGCAGCGGCGGAGGCCCAGGGCGACCTCCGCGAGGTCGAGGGGCGGCTGACCGGGTCTCTCCGGCACGCCCAGGCCGCCGCCGACGTCGAGCACGCGCACCTCGGGGAAGCGCTCGGCGGCGGCCGCCAGGAACAGCGCGATCTCGGTCCAGGCCTCGGGTGCGCGGATGCCGCTGCCGGCGTGGGCGTGGACGCCGACCACCCGCGCGCCGCAGCGCTCGAGCAGCGGCGGCAGCTCGTCGATCTGCGCCGGCGCCAAGCCGAACTTGGATTGCAGGCCGGCGGTGCGCACGTGCGCGTGATGGCCCATGCCGCGGCCGGGATCGAGGCGCAGGAAGATCTCGCGCCGGTGGAACAGCTCGGGCCACGCTTGCAACGGGTGCAGGTTGTCGACCGTCACGCGCGCCCCGAGGTCGAAGCCGCGCCCGACCTCCTCGCGGCCGGCGAAGTTGGGGGTGAACAGCAGCAGCTCGCGGTCGATGTCCGGGAAGAGACGCAGCACGTGCTCGAGCTCGGCGGCGGAGACGCATTCGAATCCCAGGCCGAGAGAATGGAAGAGGCGCAGCACGCCCGGGTGGTTGTTCGCCTTGATCGAGTAGAGCACGCGGTCGGCGGCGCCGAGGGACAGCAGGCGGCGCGCGGCGCGCTCGAGGGTGGCGGCGTCGTAGACGTAGAGCGGCGAGCGCTCGGCCGCGAGCGCCAGCAGCTCGCTCCGTCGCCGGCGCCACCACTGCCCGCCGGCGGCCGGGTCGCCGTCGCCGGAGTCCGCTCCCTCGTCCGCGTCCTCCGGCGCCGCGCCGGCAGCCCGCGAGCCGCGGCCGCCGGCGCGCCCGGCCAGCTCGCTCCAGGTCGGCCCCAGCAGCGCGGTCTCGGCGGTCTGCCCGAAGAGCAGGCCGTGGAGCTGCCGCACCAGCCGCTCGCTCTGTTCCTCGTCGACGAAGAAGGTGAGGTTGAGGTCGCTCGCCGACTGCGTCACCATGTGGATCTTCAGCTCCTCGAACGCCTCCAGCACCGGGCCGAGCTCGTGCAGGATGGTGCGGATGCCGCGGCCGACCAGCGACAGCGACGCGGTCGGCGCGATGAGCCGCGGCTCGCAGAGGCCCGCCAGCTCGAGCAGCAGCTCCTGGATCGCCGCCGGCTCGACGGCGTTGGCGCCGGGATCGAGGGACACCGTGACGTTGGTCTCGGAGGTGGACACCGAATCGATCGACAACCCGTGGCGCGCGAAGCACGCGAAGACCTCGGCCAGGAAGCCGACCTGCCGCCACATGCTGACGGTGTCCATCGAGACGAGGGTGATGCCGCGGCGCGACGACACGGCCTTGACCTCCGGGCCGCTCGCGGGGCCGACCCGAGAGATCACCGTGCCGGCAGCCTCGGGCCGGTCGGTGCACAAGACGTGCAGCGGGATGCCGTGCCGGCGCAGCGGCGGGATCGATCCTGGATGGAGGATCTTCGCGCCGGTGGTGGCGAGCTCCTGCGCCTCGTCGTAGTCGAGCCAGCGCAGCAGCCGCGCCGAGGGGATGAGCGCCGGGTTGGCGGTGAACAGCCCGGGCACGTCGGTCCAGATCTCGCACCGATCGGCGCCGAGCTTGGCGGCGAAGATGGCGGCCGAGGTGTCCGAGCCGCCGCGCCCGAGGAGCACCGTCTCGCCGGCGCGGTTGCGGGCGATGAAGCCCTGGGTGAGGATGGCCGCGGCCGGCTCCGCCGCCAGCCGCGTCCGCAGCTCCTCGTCGCGCTCGTCGTCGCAGGAGGCGGCCAGGTAGGAGCGGGTGGAATGGGCCGGCTGCTCGTCGCGCGCCAGCAGCGCGGTGCGCGCGTCGAGCCAGGCGGTGGGGATGCCGCTGGCGTTCAGATAGGCCGCGCCGAGCCGCGTCGCGAGGAGCTCGCCGAAGGCCATGACCCGGGCCTTCAGCGGGGCGCCGGCATCTCCCAGCAGCGCGGCGCCGAGCGCCAGCCGCGCCAGCTCCTCGAGGTCCGCCCGCAGCACGTCGCCAGCCGGCAGGCCCAGAGCCTCGCCGAGCCGCAGGTGCCGCTCGCGGATCTCGGCCAGTGCCTCCTGGTGGCTTCCCGCCACGGCGCGCGCCAGCATCTCCTCCAGCCGGTTGGAGACGCCGGCCAGGGCCGAGCAGACGACGAGCGGCCGCCGGCCTTCCGCCAGGCGGCGTTCCACCCGCCCGGCGATGGTGGCCCAGCGCTCCGCCGTGGCGACGCTGGTGCCGCCGAACTTGAGCACCACCCAGCCGAGGTCCCTGTCCATGGCGCGTCGTACGGTAACACTAGAAGGATGTGTCCTTCGTGAGGAGGAGAGGGGCGACCGGCCCGCCCTGCTGGAGCGGTAGGGTGCGGCGCTAGGCAGGCTAGGGGGTCACGGCAGGCGGACGGCGGCGGAGGCGCCCCGCGCGGCGGCGGCGCTGCTGGCGAAGGTGCCGGCGAAGCCAGTGCCGTCGGCCGACAGGCGCCAGCGGAAGCTGCCGGCGCTGTCGCGCCGGCTCCCACTCTCGGTGAACCGGACCCGGACTTCCCGCCCGACCATCTCTCCCGAGAGGTGGATCGGGGTCCGCTGCGCGGCCGGAATGCGCCGGCCGTTCTCCGCCCACTTCTCGCCGTCGCCGGAGATCCGCTCCCCGTCCTGGTGGAGGACGATGCGGTAGGTGAGGCGCAGCCCGCGGTAGGCGGGATAGCTGGTGAAGCTGATGACGTTCTGGATCTCCCACGAGCCGTTCAGGTCGCCCGCGCGTGGGGGCCGCATGGAGCCCGGGATGGCCGGATGGGCAATCGGCGGGAAGGCGGAGGACGGCTCCGGCGACGGTGGCGGCGGGGCGGTGTCGGCATCGGGCTCCGCGGGGGTCGGGGGCCTCGCGCGAGGGCCTTCGGGAGGGAGGCCGGCGTTGCCCGGGGCTCCCTCGGGGAAGGTCGCCGCGCCGGCGCTCGCGCCCGAGGTCCCGCCGGAGCTTGCGCCGGCCGCCGCCGCCTCATCTTCTTCCTTGCCGCTCCGGCCGGCGTTGTCGGACGGCGGTAGCGGCGGCGCCGGCAGCGGCGAGGGCGGGGGCGGGGAGACCCGCTGCAGGCGGGAGATCGGCGAGGGCGGGGAGGTCGGCCCGAGCGGCGACATGGGCCTGGCGGGCGCCGGCGACGATGGCCGCGCCTTCTGCGGCGCCTCGCTCACCTGGGGTTGACCTGCACTCGGCGGCGGCTCCAGGACCGCATCCTGGTCGTGGGTCGCCGGCCGGTTCGGGACCGGCCATGCGTACTCCGGTGACGAGGGCTCGTCCGGCGACGACGTTGCGGCCTGCGAGCGGTCCCTGGCCGTGGCGGGCTCGCGAAGCGTGGGCTGGCCGCCATGGCGCCGCTCGGCAGCGCCGCCGGAGGCGCCCGGTGAGCGCGCATGCAGCAGGTAGGCGTCGAGCGTCAGGACCGCTACGAGGGCGGCGGCGGCCGCCGCGCGCCGCCGGGGCGAACACAGCAGGCCGGACGCGGAGTCGCGCAGTCTCCGGACGAGCGACATGAGCTCCTGCTGCTTGCTGCTCAACCTTGACCGCCACTCAGTCCGCCCGTGCGCGCTCGGAGCGGCAGGGGAGGTGGCGCCGCGCGCAGGCGGACGACCGCGGCGGCGCCGGATCGAGGGCCGGCCGCGATGGGCCGCCGGCCGCGGAGGCGTCGCCTGGCCGTGCTCGTGCCCGTGCTCGTGCGGCCTTCCGGGTGGCGGCTCCACGCGCAGTGCCGGCGCCGGTTGCGCCGGTCCCTCGGCTGGTGGCGCCGTGGATGGGTCGGGCGGGAATCCGACCCCGCGGTCGGCGGCGTCGCCTGCGTAGGTCAGGGGCGCCGGTGGCAGGTCTTGTCCCAACATCTCTTTCGACATCTCGTGCTCGCAGCTCGAAGCATCGCGGGGCCGCGCCTGCCTGGCGCCGGCAGCGGCGTTCGGAACCGTGCGGTCAGGCCGGCGTCGACGGTCGGCCGCGGTGCCTCTTACCCATCTCAAATCGCGGGCGGGGCCACGGCGGCGCCGCCCTCAGGCGGAGTAAGCTTGCAAGGCGCAGGCCTGGCGGAGCGGAGGCACGTTCACCGAATGACCGCGATCCTTGCCTTGGACCAGGGGACGACGAGCTCGCGAGCGCTGGTGTTCGACGAATCGGGAGCACAGCTCGCGATGGCGCAACGCGAGCTGCGCCAGATCTTTCCCCGGCCCGGCTGGGTCGAGCACGATCCGCTCGAGATCTGGGAGTCGCAGCTCGAGGTGGCCCGGGAGGCGCTCGCCGCGGCGGGCGTCGGGGCCGCCGGCATCGCCGCGCTGGGCATCACCAACCAGCGCGAGACGGTGGTGCTGTGGGAGCGGGCGACCGGCCGGCCGATCGCCAACGCCATCGTCTGGCAGGACCGGCGCACCGAGCCGGCCTGTGAGCGGCTGCGGCGCGACGGTCTGCAGGCGCTGTTCGCCGAGCGCACCGGGTTGACCCTCGACCCTTACTTCTCGGCGACCAAGCTGGCCTGGCTGCTCGATCACCTGCCCGGCGCGCGGGCCGCGGCGGCGGCCGGGCGGCTCGCCTGCGGCACCATCGACTCCTGGCTGATCTGGAACCTGACCGGCGGCGTCCACCTGACCGACGCCACGAACGCATCGCGGACACTGCTCTACGACCTCGCGACCGGGGACTGGGACCCGGAGCTGATGCGGCTGCTCGACGTCCCGCCCGAGGTGCTGCCGCCGATCCGCGCTTCGGCCGAGATCTACGGCGAGACCGTCGCCGCGCTGCTGGGCGCCGCCATCCCGATCGCCGGCGTGGCGGGCGACCAGCAGGCGGCGCTCTTCGGGCAGGCGTGCTTCTCGCCCGGCATGGCGAAGAACACCTACGGCACGGGGGCCTTCCTGCTCCTCCATACCGGGCGCCGGCCGGTCCACTCCGCCCACGGCCTGCTCTCCTCGCCGGCCTGGCGCCTCGCCGGCGGCACCGACTACGCGCTCGAGGGGAGCGTCTTCGTGGCCGGCGCCGCGGTCCAATGGCTGCGTGACGGCCTCGGCCTCATCCGCGCCGCCGCCGACGTCGAGGCGCTGGCCGCCGGCGTGCCGGACAGCGGCGGCGTCGTGCTGGTGCCCGCGTTCACCGGCCTCGGCGCCCCGCACTGGCAGGCCGGGACGCGCGGCGCCCTGCTGGGGCTGACACGCGGGACGACGGGCGCCCACATCGCCCGCGCCGCGCTCGAAGGCATCGCCCACCAGGTTGCCGACGTCCTCGGCGCCATGGCCGAGGACCTCGCCGGACCGGCCATGAGCACATCCCGGGCGGGACTCTCGGGCTCCGGCACCGGCGTCGTCGTCGGCTCCGGCGCCGCCGCGCTGGGCGAGCTGCGGGTCGACGGCGGCGCCGCGGCCAACGACCTGCTGCTGCAGATCCAGGCCGATCTCACCGGCGTGCCGGTGGTGCGCCCGCGAGTGCGCGAGACGACCGCCCTCGGCGCCGCCTACCTGGCGGGCCTGACCGTCGGGGTGTTCCGCGATCTGGACGAGATCGCCGCCCGCTGGCAGCCCGAGCGGCGCTTCGAGCCCGCCGCCACCGGCGGCTGGCGCGAGGAGGCCAGGGCGCGCTGGGCGCAGGCGGTGCGCGCCGCCATGGCGGCCCCTGCCGGCTGAGTCACGACCCAGCCTGTCTGGAAAGAAAGGAGATGAAGCCATGATCGACCATGACGCGAGCAGTTACGCTCTCATCGCGCGCGTCTTCGACGGGCAGGCCGTCGCGGCGTGGGAACAGCCAGGGCTGTTGGTGGCGGACCTTCGCGCGGCGTTCAAGTCGCTGCGGTGATTCGCAGGCGAATTCCACCGACCTCAACCTGATTGGAGGCAGAGATGCCGGAAGAGATCGATCATGATCGCCGCCGTTTCTTGGGCGCCGCGGCCATGACTCTTGCTGCCGCCGAGCTCGGCCTGATCGGCTCTGCGGCGGCACGACAGGAGAAGAAGAAGCCGGCAGGTATCGCCTCGATCCGGTCGCGGACGAACACGTCTTTCGGCGCACTGAAGCAGATCGATGCGGGCGTGCTGAACGTCGGATACGCTGAAGCCGGTCCCGCCGATGGTCCTGCGGTCATCCTTCTGCATGGCTGGCCTTACGACATTCACAGCTTCGTCGAGGTCGCTCCGCTGCTGGCCTCGGCCGGCTACCGGGTGATCGTGCCGCACCTGCGCGGCTACGGCACGACGCGCTTCCTGTCGAAGGACGCGGTCCGGAACGGTCAGCCGTCGGCCCTTGCGCTCGATCTCGTCGCGCTCATGGACGCTCTCAAGATCCGGCAGGCGGTCCTTGCGGGCTTCGACTGGGGAGCGCGCTCGGCCGACATCGTGGCCGCCCTGTGGCCCGAGCGCTGTAAGGGACTCGTTGCGGTCAGCGGCTACCTGATCGGCAACCAGGAAGCCGGGAAGATTCCCCTGCCGCCCCAGGCCGAGCTCCCGTGGTGGTACCAGTTCTACTTCGCCACCGAGCGCGGCCGAACGGGCTACGAGAAGTACCGCGACGACTTCGCGAAGCTCATCTGGCAGCTCGCCTCACCGAAGTGGGAATTCGATGATGCCACGTTCGCGCGCAGCGCTGCGTCCCTCGTCAATCCGGATCACGTCAGCATCGTGATCCACAACTACCGCTGGCGGCTCGGGCTCTCCGGAGGCGAGTCGAAGTACGACGATCTCGAAAGGCGCCTGGCGGCGAGTCCTGTCATCACGGTGCCCACCATCACCCTCGAGGGTGATGCTAACGGTGCGCCGCATGCCGATCCGAGCTCCTATGCCAAGAAATTCTCGGGGAAGTATTCGCACCGGGTCATCACGGGAGGCATCGGGCACAACCTGCCACAGGAGGCGCCGAAGGCATTCGCCGACGCCGTCCTCGAGGTCGCGGGCTATTGATCGGCGTTCGCGAGGCGTGGGTGCCGGATTGAGCCAGGTGAGCCCGTGCGGCACGCCGCCCCTCGCCTTCGTTCAGGCCAGCAGGGAGAAGCCGGCCACTCCATCCAGCCTACGGTCGAAGGTGACCGTGTCGGCGCAGCCGGCCGCCAGGCTCTGGCCACCCAGCAAGTAGTCGGCGAGATCGGCCCGGCCGGCTCGATACTCGGCGAGCGCGCGGCGGACGAGGCCCCGGTCCTGAACCTCGAGCAGGCTGGTGCCGAGGATTCTTTCCACGACGGCGCCGATCGCATCCCGATCGAGACCGTAGGGCCGGCCGCGCAGCGTCCAGGTGAGCTCGCAGAGGGCGATGATGCTGACGAAGAAGCGCTCGCCGCTGCGCTCGGCCGCCGCGAAGAGAGCACGCACCCGTTCGCTCTGCGCCGCATCGTCGGCGGTGAGCGCGCGCAGCAGGATGTTGGTGTCGAGACCCCTCACGCGTCGCCCCGGCGGATCCTCTCATCGTCCTCGACCAGCAGCCGCGCCAGCTCCTGGTCGAGAGCTTCCGCCGGCGGCAGGCGTCTCCCCGGCCGCCGGAGCATCCCCAGCAGCTCCCGATAGGACCCGGCGACCGGCTTGACCTGAACCTCGCCGTCGCCGCGGATCACGAACTCGAGCCGGTCTCCCTTACCCAGGTGCAGGTGCTCGCGCACCTCCTTGGGCAGGGTGATCTGTCCCTTGCTGGTGAGAGTGGCGATCGCCATGCCATGCTCCTTTCCGCCGGTAAGGAGGATAGCACAGCCCCCCGCTCTGGGGCCGGCCGCGGTCTCGCCCCTACCGCCGGCTGCGGGAACCGGTGATCGAGAAGAACACCGCGAGGGCGAGGCAGGTGAGCAGGCTCGCCGTCAGGCTGACGAAGGCGAGCACGAAGGCCAGGCCGTAGAGCGGCGGCCCGAAGCGGTAGCTGCGATCGATCTCGGCGATCGCGGCGGGGGAGGCGGCGCTGTCGAGCAGGCGGCGGTCTCGCGAGGCATGGCGCCACAGCGCGTTGTAGACGAGCGCGATGCAGCAGTACGTGGCGCTGTAGAGCGCCGCCGCGGCCGTCGCCCCCGGGCGCCCGAGGTAGGCGGCGACGAGGGAGGTCGGGAACGGCACGAACGTGACGAACAGCAGCAGCAGGCCGTTGAGATAGAGGAAGAGGTGATCGGTGCGGCGAATGAGGCCGAAGAGCAGGTGGTGGTTCACCCACATCACCAGGATGGTGACGAAGCTGGTGAGGTAGGCCAGCAGCGTCGGCCACTGCGCCAGCAGGGCGGCGAGCAGCCCATGCGTGCCGAGGGCCCCCGGCCCCGCCGGGAGGTCCGCCGGCTTCGGCACCTTGAAATCGAGCACCAGCAGGGTCACGGCGATCGCGAAGACGCCATCGCTGAACGCCTCGAGGCGGCCGGTCTCCTTCTGGTCGCTCGCGGCGCTCGCTCGCGCCGGCGCTTCCTGGTGTCGCTCGGTCATCTCCGCGCCGCTCTCTGCTCGCCGCTCTCTGCTCTCCGCTCTCCGCTCTCTGCTCGCCGCCGGGGGCGCCCTACCGGCGCTTGTCCACGGCCTGCGTGCGCTCGCGGTCCAGCCGCTCGCGATAGGCGGCCGCGGACTGGGCGACGAAAGAGCGGTAGCCCTGCGGGTCGATGAACGGGTTCGGCTTGGCTCCCTCCCGCAGGCGGCGCGCCTTGCCGGAGCCATCGTAGAAGGAGGCGTGCGAGCCGAGGAACACGTCGCAGGGCAGCGCGGCGAGCGTCGCGAAGGTGCGCGCGTAGTCGTCGGCGATCCCGGGGTAGGTGGGATGGTCGACCAGCCGGTAGCCGGGCAGGACGGTCGTGCTGCAGAGGAAGACCACGTCGTAGAGCCTGCCGCCCTCGGCGACCCGGGTGGTCCAGGTGGTGCAGCCGCGGGTGTGGCCGGCGGTCACGTGGGCGACCATCGTCGTGTCGCCGAGCGTCACGGTCTCGCCGTCGCGCAGCAGGTGGTCGACCTTGACCGGCGGGAAGGGAAGCGTGTCGCCAAACAGGGGGTCGCCACGGTCCCCCGCCTCCAACAGCGGGGCGTCCCCGGCGCTGGCGAACAGCCGGGCGCCGGTCCAGGCCTTGAGCTGCGCCAGGCCGCCGGCGTGATCGAAATGGGCGTGGCTGCTGAGGATGATCTTCACCTCGCTCGGCTTGAAGCCCAGCCGCGCGATGTTGTCGCGGATCTGCGGCGCGGTCTCCACGAACCCGCCGTCGAGCAGGATGAGGCCGCGATCGGTGGCGAGCAGGAACGAGGTGACCTCGCTGGCGCCGACATAGTGAAGGTTGCCGAGGATGCGGAACGGCGCGACCGGCTGGTTCGACGCTCGCGACGTGGGATCGGCCTGGCCCTCGAGCCAGGAAGGCGCGAGGAGCGCGGCGATGCCGAGCATGATGGCCGGCAGGAGAACGCGTGCGCCATGCCGGCGGCCGTGGCGGCCGCGGCTGACGTGGCGGCCGCGGCTGGAGGCTTCGGCGATGGGCAGGTGCAGGGGCGTCGCTGCAGGCATGGCAATTCCCTGCCGGCGGGTCAGATCTTGAACCTGGCGACGGCTCCGACGGTGACGGTGCCGGTGTTGACTCCCCGGAGCTCGTTGAAGGCATGGAAGTGGTAGTTGGCGTTGACGTCCAGGCGGAGGCGGGGGAGGAGGTGGAGGTCGACGCCGACCCTCGCCGCGTAGAAGGGGCTCGAGAAGTCGTTGGTGAAGTCCTTCGAGTAGATGGTGCCGATGCCGACCCCCCCGTACACGAAGCCGCCGACGAGGACGAAGGCCTGCGGCGCGATCGCGTAATGGGTCGAGCCGCCGAAACCCTTGTCGAAGTACTCCCCGTCGAGCTCGAGCTTCAGCAGGGGAGCGGGGCTGTACTGGTAGGAGAGCAGGTAGGACACGCCGCTGCGCCGGAGGTTGCCGAAGCCCTCGCTGTGCAGGTCGTCGACCGTCCGCCACGAGTGGAGGCCGAAGCCGATCGACGAGTCGGCCACGGCGGATCGCGCGGCAGCCGCCCAGCCCAGGGCGATCAACATCAGTAACAGCGGTGTGCTCTTCGGCATCCTTGGCATCGTCATCACCTCTCGCGCGAGCGGGTGGAGGTTCCTCCATCCCGGATCCCGGGAGACGATATCGCGAGAAGGCGCCGCCGTGTGTGCGGCGACAGGGTGACGGCGGGGTCGTGGGTCCCTCCATGCCCCTTCCTCCGAGGACGAGGTCCCCCCTACCCCTTCCCCCCCTCTGGGCTCGTATGGGCGAGGGGTCATAGTCCTCCGCGGCCGCCTAATAGCTTGGACCCCTCGCCCATACAAGCCCAGAGGGGGGGAAGGGGTAGGGGGGACCTCGTCCTCGGAGGAAGGGGCATGGAGACAGACGTTCTGCGTTAGGCTCCCGGCGGCGAGGAGCCTGGCATGGAGACCCTGATCGAGTTTTCGGACCTGGCGCGGAATTACGGTGGCCGGCCGGCGGTGTGCGGCCTGTCGCTGTCGATCGCGAGCGGCGAGATCTTCGGGCTGCTGGGCCCCAACGGCGCCGGCAAGTCGACCACCCTCAAGATGGCCGCCACCCTGCTCCTGCCGAGCGCCGGATGGGGCCGGATCGCCGGCTACGACCTCGAGACCCAGGCCGACGACGTGCGCCGGCGCATCGGCTACGTCCCCGAGGGCGCCGAGCTCTACGAGGTCCTCACCGGCGGCGAGTTCCTGGACCTGGTGCGCGACCTCCACCGCCTGCCGGAAGCCGAGGCGCAGCGGCGTCGCGCGCCGCTGCTGGACGCTTTCGAGCTGAGCGCCGACCTCGGCCGCGTCATCGGCGACTACTCGAAGGGCATGAAGCAGAAGCTCCTGCTCGTCGCCGCCCTGCAGCACGAGCCGCCGGTCCTGCTCCTGGACGAGCCGCTGGACGGCCTCGACGTCTCCGCCCAGGAGGCCCTGAAGCAGGTGCTGCGCGAGCGGGCGGCGGCCGGCTGCGCCGTCGTCTACTCCTCGCACATCCTCGAGGTGGTCGAGAAGCTCTGCACCCGGGTCGCGATCCTCACCCATGGCAGGGTGGCCGCGCTGGGGAGCCCGCGGGAGCTCGTCGAGCGCCACAGCGGCGCGTCGCTGTCAGAGCTCTTCCTGCGGCTCACCGGCGGCGGCGGCGAAGACGATGGAGCGGCGCGGACCGGCGAGGCGGCCACGGCCGATCAGGTGCCGCCACCCGCCGGCTGACGATGTGGTCCGATCCCTTGCTCCGTGCGCTGGGCGCCGATCCCCAGGTGTTCCGGCCGGTCTATCGCGTCCAGAAGATCCTCCTCGACCGCGGTGTCCGGCTGGTCCGGCAGCGGGGCCAGCGGACCGGCTCGTTCCTCCTGGTCTGCCTGCTCGCCGCCGTCTACGGCATCGTGGGTCTGCTGTTCTTGTACAAGGCCAGGGCGCCCGTCCTGGGAGGCGGCCTCGCTCTCACCTGCGGCTGTGCGTACCTGCTGATGGTCGTCCTCGCCGATCATGCCGAGGCCCTGGTGCTTCCCAGGGAGCGGCTGGTCCTCGCCGCCCATCCGCATGACGACCGCTCGCTGCTGCTGGCCAAGCTCGTCGCCGTCGGCCGGTCCCTGGCGTTGCTCTGGGCGTGCCTGTTCCTCCCGCCGTGCCTCGTCGTGGCGCACTGGTGGGGTGCCGGAGGGGTCCTGGCCTTCCTTGCCGGCGCCGCCGGCGCGGCGTTCGCGGCCGCCACCTCCGGCATCCTGGTCGCCGTCCTGCTGGTGCGCTCCGGCGGCAAGCGGGCCATGGAGCGGGTGATGCCCTGGCTCCAGACCGCCTTCCAGCTGACCTTCTTCCTGCCCACGGTCGCCAACGTGTTCTTCCAGCCCGACCGGCTGTCCGGGTCCGTCCGCGGCCTGATGGCCTGGCTGCTGCCGACCTTCTGGTTCACCGCTCCGCTCGAGCTGGCGGCCGGCGGGGCCGGCGCGCCGGCCTGGGGACGGCTGGCGCTGGCCTGCGGCAGCCTGGCCGCGCTGGTCGTCGCCGGCAGCCGCCTGGCCATCGGGCTCGGCCGCCGCCTGCTCGAGCCGGAGCCCCGGGCCGCCGCGGGACGGAGCCGGCGTGCCCTGCCGTCCGATGGGGTGCTCGGCTTCTTGCTTCGCTTCGAGGGGCTGCGGCTGTTCAGCCTGCTCCGCGTCCACCTGCGCTCCGACTGGCGCACCCTCTCGGAGGTCCTCTCGCTGCCGGTGACCGGGCTCTTCTTCCTGTTCCTCTACTCGCGCCAGGGGAGCGGGTTCGGAGCGCTGCCGCGCCCCTTCTTCTTCAGCTGGCTGCTGTTCCTGGGCGCCGACACCCTGACCCGCAGCCAGCGGCCGGGAAGCCTCTGGTGGCTGCTCTCGAGCCCCATCGACCGCACCCGCTTCTCGCTGGCCACGATCTCCCTGCTCCGCCTCTTCCTGCTGGCCCCCCTGGCCGCCGCGGTGGCCCTGCTGACCCTGCGCCAGGGCCTGCAACCGGACCAATCCTGGCCGCAGAATCTCTGCTATCTCGCCGCCCTCGTCGCCTGGGGCGACCTCCTCCTGCTCCTCGGCAAGGTCGCGTACCCCGAGTTCCCGTTCTCGCGCGGACGCGAAGGGGGAATGGCGGCGGAGCGCTTCGCGATCCTGTTCATCGGCGCGCTGGTGAGCGGCGCCGTGACCGCCGCCCTCGTCGTCAGCCAGCTCTTCGGCGCGCCGGGGTTCGCGCTCGCGGCCCTCGCCGCCGTCCTGCTGCACCTGCCCGCGTCGCACTGGGCCCGCCGGCGTACGGCAAGGGCCGCGGCGCGGCTCGATCTCGTGCAGCTCTGCTGAACGGGACGTCGCCGGGGTGGTGGGTCAATTTTCCGCGGCGTCCCTTTGGGCGAGGGGCCGAGACTGCGGGGGCGGGGGACTTTGG
>Ga0307477_10000991_pt1 | contig 26201 bp, 22 predicted proteins | sample atmos_gasesECM2C_FD_203316 | JGI IMG/M metagenome (GOLD analysis project Ga0307477, IMG submission 203316) | Hardwood forest soil microbial communities from Morgan-Monroe State Forest, Indiana, United States - atmos_gasesECM2C_515 | ecosystem: Environmental > Terrestrial > Soil > Temperate...
GCGCGTGGGGAGGACGGGTCGGAACCCCGGACTTCCCGGAAACCATCCTGTTCGAGGACGTCGATCCCGTTCATCACGATTCCATTGTTTGGGGCTGGTCCATGCGCAGCAATTTGTGGCCGGCAGAAACCATCTCCGGAGGCTGCGCTGTTCGATACTCCGGGCTGCGATCTGGACATAAGCAAGACAGCAGTGAAGGTCACGAGAAGAAGGATTCTGGCGCTCACGCGGGAATTGTAGTCGCAATTGCACCCGGGGGCCAGCGAACGATTCAGTTGCGATTCGCCAAGGAGGCGTGCAACTGGGCGAATAAAAAACCCATCGTGAATAGGGTTAGCCCATGACGGCGCCTGTTTCTGTCAGTTGTTCAAAACAGACCAAATCACTCACTCAGACCGGTTTACGCTCGATTTCGGGTATAGGTACCGATAGACGAGCTTGTCGCAATTCGCCCGAATTGTCGGCATCCCTAAAATGCGAATCGTGGGTTGGCGCATTTGAAAGTGGCACCCGACGCGTCAAGCCTTACGTTGTGTTGATGGTGTCGGGTGCCACGGGGTCGTCGTTAGCCAGTCGTCAAGCCGTCGCTCCAAAGAGCATCGCTTCTACTCTTGCGGCAGCCTCGTCCTGCATGTGTGGAAGAACGTGAGCGTAAGTATCCAACGTAAAGGCCGTGCTCGCGTGTCCAAGCTGCTCAGAGACAACTTTGGGAGACACTCCGGCTGCCAACGCGATCGTGGCCGCCGAATGGCGCAAATCATAGAGCCTCAATCGTGGGACACCCGCAAGGTCGATTATTGATCTGAAGTGCTTGGCGAGATAGTCGGCACTGATTGGCTGTCCCGACGGCGTTTTGAAGATCAAGTCACGGGCCTCTGGATAGAAATTCTGCGCACCCACTTTAGTGTGCAGATCATGAAGAAGCGAAACAATCCAGCTCTGCAGCTTGATTGGACGACGGCTTCTCAAACGCTTGGTATCTGAGAAGCACCATTTCCCGTTCAGTCTCCGGATGCTACGAACAACGCTAACAGTTTGTCGTGCCCAGTCAATGTCTTGCCACTTGAGACCCAAGTATTCGCTCGGGCGCATTCCAGTCGTGAGTGCGACCGCCAGTACTGGCCCATACTCTGTGCCCTCCGCGACCTTGAGCAACGTCCTCGCCTGTTCAACGGTCAGAGACCTCATTTCGTTTCGAAGCTGCTGTGATACTTTGAGTCCATCAGCCGGATTCTCCAGCAACAAACGCCACCGCACGGCTTGTTGCATCGCACATTTCGTCAGCACATGCGCGTGACGGATGGTCCGAGCGGACAGGCCCCGTTCGGTCATATGCTGATACATAGCCTGAAGATCGAGAGGTCGCAGCGTGGCCAGAACTCGTTCACCGAGAACGGGTCGGACGTACCGCTGCAGCATGCCCTGATAATCTTGGAATGTTTTCGGGCGTACTCTCGGTCCTACGGCTGTCTTAAGCCAGCGGTCAAGATATTCGTTCAGCGTTATCTTGGCTCCTTCCAGATCGCGGCCCATGTCACGCTCTCTCAGTTTTCTTGTTAGATATGCTTGGGCTTCCCTCATACTGCCGTGAATCGTTCGGTTGTGATAGTTGCGCTTCTTGGTTTCGTGATCGCGCCCCAGATAGACCCGGATGAGCCATCTTCGGTCGCCTCGTGCAATGATTTGGCCAACTTTGCGAGCCATAGAGTTTCCTCCTTGGCTCGCAAGAGGCACACAACTAGCGCACTCTTACGGCATCAAAGCACGCATATTCAGGTTGCTCGAACAAAGGTTGACTGATGGGCCGTCAGCCGACCTCGCCTGCCCTTGGCGGCATTTCTTGACTTGTAATCGCGGGCAGCGCTAGCGATGTGAAAAGAAGGTCTCCAGAAATCCGAGGAATGTCTCAAGATTGCTGCGACTAAGAATTTCAGAAGGTCTCAACTGCAAGACTTGGGAAGGCTGCTCGATACAGGCCCTCGTCCAGGGTGAGAAGGCGGAACCCGTTTGCAAACGCATGTGCGCCAATGATGAAGTCCGCAAGGATGCGGCGGGCGCCCGTATGGCGCTGCTTCCGGCGCCGCTCTGCGTAGGCTTGAAATGCTCGACCCGCCAATCGCCAAATTTGTTCGTTCAGCTCCCAATCAACCCCGATTCCGGTGTCCTCAAAAAAAGACCCGACGAATTTTTCACTGCGGCCGGGAGCTGCGATCAACTCCGCGAACACGGGGGCGGCGGCAACTAGTGTGCCGCGATTGAAGGCTGCATCCAAAGCGTTTTGAGCGGCCAAACTTAGAGTTGCATCCTTGTCCCACAACGCAATGACCACATTTGTATCGACGGCAGTGGTCATTTGCCCCGCATTCCTCGCAGCCACTTGCCAATGTTCTTTTTGCCCGACGGAATTTCAGGGTTACCGATGCCGCGATATTTTGAGAACGCGCTCCTGCTTCTGATCGGTCGGATACGCACACCTTTGCCGTCGCTCTCGAACAGCAGTTTGTCTCCGCTTCGAACTCCTAGCATTCGTCGTACTGCCCGAGGTACGGTAATCTGCCCCTTACTTGTGATGGTTGCCCTCTTCTGCATGTTCGCTCCAGTTCCTTACTTTATCACAAGCTCCTTACCTCTGCCCAGCACTGGGACTACGCGCATGACATCGTGGTGCATGGTTTGTTTGTCCACAAAATAAGGCGCTTTCCCCAACTGGCGGAAGAGTGGAACAATAGAAAGTGAAACGATGGAGCAGCAAATCTATGGGTACGAATGCACTTTGTCGTGCACACATCTGGCACACAGTCCTGTTGACATCCCGGCAAGAAAAGGGGAAGAAGGTTGTCCGACAGTCAGTCAGCTGAAGATATGCGCTTCACGTTCTAGAACTCTCTGTACCTGTTGGCGAGAGGTGACGTCGCTAGCGAAGGGGGATTTTCCTCGAGCCATTGTGAAAATCAGCAATATAATGTGCGGATCTGCAAAGCCAGAGATCCAGTTGTAAGACTGTCTGTCAGGGAGGCAGGGTATATAAGTCGGGCACACCCTAAACCGCATCGATACACAAAGCTAGCCTTCGTTTCACTTCTGGCAGCCTTTGTTTTGAGCGCTCTTGTCGGTTGTCGTCGCACTGCTGCGCGCCGTCAGGATTTCAATCAGGACGTGCAGCCCATCCTGGCGAGTCGCTGTTTCAGTTGTCACGGTCCAGATCCGGAAATGCGAAAGGCGGGTCTCCGGCTTGACCTTGCGGAGTGGGCGATGCGGAAGCGCTCGCAGCGTCCCGACGCGATTGTTCCTGGGCATCCCGAGAAAAGCGAACTTGTCAAGCGGATCGAATCTAAAGACCCACACTACCTGATGCCGCAAGCTGTCCGAGGCGAGGCGAAGCCTATGAGCGTGGGCGAGATCGCCACTCTGAGGGAGTGGATCCGGGAAGGGGCGGTGTATCGGCCGCATTGGGCCTTCGAGGTACCGCTACGTCCAGCTGTTCCGATGCCTCAAACCGGCGGGGCATGGGCGAAAACGCCAATCGATCACTTCATTCTGGCAAAGCTGGCACAAACGGGCCTGCAGCCTTCTCCTGAAGCAGAAAAGGCAGTTCTTATCCGACGTGTGACTCTGGACCTGACGGGACTGCTGCCCACTCCTGACGAAGTAAGCAGATTCTTAGAGGACAAGTCGCCGAATGCGTATGAACACCTGGTGGACGGTCTGCTGGCGAGGCCCACCTTCGGCGAGCAACGTGCGCGATACTGGCTCGATTACGCCCGCTACGCCGACACCTACGGACTGCACTACGATAACAGCCGCGACATTTGGCCCTACCGCGATTATGTGATCCGTTCGTTCAACGCCAACAAGCCTTTTGACCAATTCACCATGGAGCAGATCGCCGGCGACCTGTTGCCGATGAAGAGCCTTGATCCGTTGATCGGCAGCGGGTATGTGAGATTAGGCGTGAGCAGTAATGAAGGCGGCACCATCCCTGAGGAGTTGCGGGTCAACATCGCCCGAGAACGCACAGAAGCGTTCGGAGCTACATTCATGGGTCTTACTGTTGGTTGCGCGGTGTGTCACGACCATAAGTTCGATCCAACCACGCAGCATGATTTTTATGCGCTGAGCGCCTTCTTCAACAATCTTGACGAGAAGCCGTTTAATGACGACCGGCCGGTTTGGGCCCCGGTTGTGCGGATTCCCAAGGCTGAAAACCAGGATGCTTACAACCGTGTTTTGGCGCAGCGTTCCGATCTTCAAGGCAAATTAAACGAGACGCGCCGTAACAGCCATGGCTTGGTCGCTCGATGGCTGGCTTCCAACGATACCGTACCTCGGGCAGTTGCCACCAATGGACTCGTACTGCGCCTTCGGCTCGATGAAGGCAGCGGAGAAGAATTAAAAAATAGCGCACCAAGCGCAAATCCTGCCAGCTTCCACACAAGCACGCTGAAGGGCGAGTGGGGCGAGACCACCTGGCTATGGCCGGACTTCCGCATGCAGTCGAGCACGCGAGTACTCCTGGGACAGATGGGCGATTACGACGCAAAGCAGGCTTTCTCGTCGGGCGGTTGGTTCATGTTCCGCTCTGCGCCGTTTCACCCAGGAAGTTTTGGAACTCTGCTCTCGAAAATGGACTCTACCCAGCACGACCGGGGCTGGGAACTGTCAGTCGACGACGGATTCCTGAGCGTAGCGTTGGCAAACCGGATGCCGAAGGAAGCAAAGCCCGGAGAGCCGACAAAGAAATCAAAGAAAAAAGGAAAGGGCGAGAAAGAACCGGAAGCTAGGGAGCCGTTCAATTATCCCAGCCCGCAGGACCTGAGCAAAAAGGATCTCGCTCCCAACAAACCATCTGAACAAAAGAAAGCCGAGGAAGAAGCGGCCAAGAAAGACAAGGCTGAAGCAAAAACCAAGAAACCCGCGACCAGTAAGCCGCCCGAGGATACGACTCCGACAATTGCGCTCCGGGTCGTTTCCGTCACTCCTTTGCCTTTGGATGGCGCATGGAAGCATATCTTCTTCACCTACGACGGGTCCCGTCGCGCGTCAGGAATAAGAATCTTCGTGAACGGGAGTGCGATCGCAACTCGTGTTGTCAGTGGTAACCTCGGCAGGGCAACCATCCGCACTCAGGCCCCCATGCAACTTGGTTGGCGCAACCCGGAAGAGCATCCCGCCAAGGATGCCCGCTATCAGGATATCCGGCTCTACGCGCGCTCTCTTGACCCAGATGAAGTCGCGCGGCTTCCGTTCGAGGATTATGCTGCGGAAATTGCCTTGCATCCGGCTCTGCAGTGGACGCCGGACCAGTGGCACGTGGTGAGCGAGTTCTACCTCAATCAAGTGGATCCATCCTATCAGGCGATACAGCGTAAAATGGCTCATCTCGATAAGGAGCTTGACCAGCTTTCACAGAGTGGTGATCTGACCCAGGTCTCCTGGGAGAAGCCTTCGATCGCCTACGCGCATGTGCTGACGCGCGGCGTTTATACCGCTCGCACAGAGCGGGTAGAGGCGGATACGCCGCACTTTCTGCCACAGTTGCCGACCGGCGAACCGCACAACCGCCTTGCGCTGGCCAAGTGGACCGTGAGCTCCGCAAACCCGCTCACCCCACGTGTGACCGTGAATCGCATGTGGTATGAGCTCTTTGGAGCTGGCATCGTTGAGACCACCGAAGACTTCGGCATCATGGGACAGCGGCCCACTCATCCCGAATTGCTCGACTGGCTCGCTGTCGAATTCCGTGAGAGCGGATGGAACATCAAGCATATGTACAAGCTGATGGTGATGTCGGCAGTGTATCGGCAGAGCGCAAAATCGAACCCACAGCAGCTCGCCAAAGACCCCAGAAATCTGCTGTTGTCACACGGCCCGCGGTTCCGTATGGATGCGGAAATGCTCCGCGACATCGCCCTCCAGACGAGCGGACTACTGGTGGAGAGGATCGGTGGCCCAAGCGTAAAGCCTTACCAGCCCGCGAATATCTGGGAAGAGGTGAGCTATCCGACTAGCGATACCGTTCATTACGTTCAGGAACACGGCAATGCGCTTTACCGGCGCAGCATGTACACATATGTGAAGCGTATGGCGTCGCCTCCTGACATGGATACATTCGATGCGCCAATGCGAGATGTGGTATGCACCCGCCGCCAGCGCACCGATACGCCGCTGCAGGCGCTCGTGACTATGAACGACGTGCAGTGGGTGGAGGCAGCGCACGCCCTGGCGCAGCTCGTGATTCGAGAGGCGGGTCCAGATACTAAACAGCGCATCAATCGCATGAGCGAAATTCTGCTTGCGCATGATGCGCCGGCGCCGATGGCAGCCGCTCTCGAGGCTTCCGTGCACCAAATGCAAGACCACTACGCAAAGGACCCCAAAGCCGCACACTCTCTTGTGGAGATTGGCGAGGCGAAGCGTGATGCATCCATTCCAGAGCCGGAGTTGGCCGCCTGGACTATGGTTGCCGGTGAAATGCTGAACCTCGATGAGACCATTAACAAGTAACCGAGGATCGAAATGAAGCAACATCCACTTTGCACCGACTGCGAAAATCCCGTGACTCCTCTGGACCTTCCCATCCCTGGAGCCGTTAAGCAGAAGTGGGCTGCGGTCGAGACACGGCGGCGCTTCCTCGGGCGGTCCGGAAAGGTGCTGGGATGGGCCGCGCTGGCGGGACTCTTCGGCGAAATCGGCCTGCCGAGCTATGCGGACGGAGCGGACGTCAAGGCGCCATTGGCGGAGGGAAGCAACAATCTTGGCTTACCGCACTTTGCGCCGAAGGCAAAACGGGCGATCTATCTCTTCATGTCGGGCGGCCCGCCGCAAATGGACCTTTTCGATTACAAGCCGAACCTCGCCGCTCAGTTCAACGAGGACATGCCGGATTCAATTCGCGGCAACCAGCAGTTGACCGGCATGACCGCAGGCCAGGCGCACTTCCCCGTAGCCCCGTCGCACTGGCCTTTTGGGCAGCATGGACAGACCGGAACGTGGGTAAGCAACTTGTTACCCTACACTGCGCGCATGGTGGACGACCTTACCATCATCAAAACCACTAACACGGACGCCATCAATCATGAGCCTGCGATCATGCTCATGAATACAGGCAACATGAATGCCGGCAAGCCGTGCCTGGGCGCGTGGCTGGCGTACGGCTTGGGCAGCATGAACGACAATCTGCCAACCTTTGTTGTTCTCCAGACCAAAACCAACCCCAAGGAGAACAACCAGCCGGTTTCGTCACGGTTGTGGGGCAGCGGATTCCTATCTTCGGAATACGCGGGCGTGGGCCTGCGTTCGGGCGCCGATCCCGTACTCTATCTTGCCGACCCCGCGGGCGTGGACCGCGAGGTACGTCGAAAAATGCTCGACACTGTGGAAGAGATTAATCGCCAGACCCTGGCTGAGGTTGGCGATCTGGAAACAAACGCGCGCATTGCTCAGTATGAAATGGCGTTCAGAATGCAATCGTCGGTGCCGGAACTTATCGATCTCAGCAAGGAACCGCTGTCCACATGGGACCTTTACGGGCCCGAGGCGAAACAACCTGGCACGTTTGCTTATAACTGCCTGCTCGCGCGCCGAATGGCTGAGCGCGGGGTGCGCTTCACGCAGATTTACAAACGCGGATGGGACGTCCACGACAATGTTGTCGGAATGCTGCCCGTCCTCTGTCAGGAGACAGACCGAGGTGCTTACGCGCTGGTCACGGATCTCAGGCGGCGCGGCCTGCTCGACGACACGTTGGTAATTTGGGCAAGCGAGTTCGGCCGCACGGTGTACAGCCAGGGCGGCCTGACGCCGGACAACTACGGCCGCGATCACCACCCACGATGCTTCACCACATGGATGGCCGGCGGGGGCGTCCGCCCGGGCATTACCTATGGCGAAACTGACGACTACAGCTACAACGTGGTGAAAGATCCGGTGCACGTGCGCGACTTCAACGCTACCGTTCTTCACTGCCTAGGCATTGACCATAACAAGTTCACCTACAAGTTTCAGGGCCTCGACCAGAAGTTGACTAGTCCTGTCCCGGCCTACGTAGTGCAGGGTTTGCTGGCGTGATCGCCGCGCACAAGCTATCCGTCGCGATACGAAATCTGACCATCCGGACTGTGCCGGCGCAATGGCTTTGGACCCTGGGCCTGAGTGCAATGCTGGTGATGTTGCCATTCGCGGTTGGGCTAGATGGGCGGCCACATGCAGACTGGCTTCAATTCGTTGGCCGCTTCCATCCTTCACTCGTGCATCTGCCGATCGGTATGCTCGTGTTGCTGCCATTTCTAGAGTTCGCCGGGACGACCCGGCTCGGTTTGCGTGAAGCTGCAGGTTTCGTACTGCACCTGGCATTGGCCACCGGCGCCATAACTCTTATTTTCGGAATCTTCCTTGCGTACGGCAGTGGGGTCATGGGCGCAACCGTTACGCGTCACATGTGGGGCGGTATCGTGCTGCTGATTGAATTGCTGGCGTGTGTCACCACCCGTCCCGCGTGGATCTCAGGACAACTCCAGCGGATCTATCCCGCGCTGCTCGTTGTGAGCTTGCTCACACTTACATGGACGGCACATCAGGGCGGTTCGCTCACCCATGGAAGCGACTACCTGACGCGCTATATGCCGGGTCCGCTGAAGCGATTCTTCCCATCGGCATCTGCAGCTTCTGAGGCTGCGTATGTCGGCTCAATCTACATGCGCTCTATTCATCCCATCTTTGATGCCAAGTGCGTTGCCTGCCATGGAGCAAGCAAAGAGCAGGCTGGACTGCGCCTTGACTTCTACGAGTTATTGATGAAGGGAGGCAGGGACGGAGCTGTCATCGCCCCGCGAAACCCGGATCGCAGTCTGGTGCTACAGCGAGTGACACTCTCCTCAACTGATAAACACTTCATGCCTGCCGAAGGGCGGACGCCTTTGACAGCAGGCGAAATCGCGGCCCTCCGCGCGTGGATTCTTGCCGGCGCTTCCCCGACAGCGACCAGTATTCCAGGAATTGCCACAGCCGCGGAAAACACGGACCTGCCGCTTCAAGCCGTGGGTGACTACAGCTATTTGATGAATGAGATTCGCCAGATGCAAGGGTTGGAGGGCGCAAAGCTGATCGCCGTTTCAGCGACGCCATCCGATGGTCTGATTCTTAGAACGATTGACGTGGCCTCGAAATTCGACGACTCACAACTCGCACGCTTCCAGCGATTCGCTCCTTTTATTGTCGAGGTGGAACTCGGGCGCACGGCAGTCAGCGACGATTGCTTCGACACACTCAGCAGATTCACCAACTTGCGCGCTCTTCATCTAGAAGGCACTGCGGTTACGGGACGAGCCGTGGGGAAACTTGTATCACTCTCACAACTCACATACTTGAACCTGAGTGGGACCAAGGTCACGAGTGACGCACTGGCTCCATTGAAGGGGATGCCCAACCTGCGCCACGTCTATATATTCGGCACACCTGCGGAGCCGGCCTCCGCAGCCACGAACAATACTCTCCGGAGCACGCAATGACGAACATGCATCGGCGCACATTCCTTGCCGCGGCAGGAATCGCGGCGCTCGCACCCAGGCGCGTGGTTTCAGATTCCCCGGATTCCTCCGCTGTGCCTCTTCAACTCACCGGCAATGGGGAATGGACATATAGGGTTATATCCGGCTGGGGAGAATTGCCCGCTGGCACAACGTTCGGAGGGACTCATGGGGCAATCGCTCAGGACAAGGCCGGAAATATCTATGTCAGCACCCAGAGCGACACCGGCGTTCTGGTCTACAGTTCCGATGGCGGTCTGCTCAGGAAGATCGCGACTGCGTACCCTGAGACCCACTCGCTCGTCTTTGCCACGGAGGGCGGGGAAGAATATCTATATGCCACGGTGCAGAAAGTACCCCCCAGGAGAACTGGCTTTTTCTAAAGATGAAGACTGACGGCAGCGTCATGCTGAAAATTACGGCTCCTCCGGAGGCTGGATTTAAGTCCCCTAACGAATGGCGCATTACGGCAGCCGTGCGCTCTCCGAATAGCTCCATCTTTTATCGCCAATGGCTATGGCGATTCGCGCATCTTCCGCTTCGATAAGAATGGAAACTACAAAGCGAGCTACTCGGAGAAGGGCAGTGGTGAGGGGCAGTTGGATTGCAGCCATGGTCTTTCGCTTGACACCCGCTACGATCAGCCGCTTCTGCTGGTTTGTGATCGCGAGAATCGGCCGACTGTGCCATTTCGATCTGGACGGCCGCTACGTACGCACGGCCACGCAGCATCTCCGGCGACCTGCCAGGTAAGCTTTTCACTCCGATTATGCACTGGTTTCAGAGTTGGAAGGACGTGCTACCATTCTTGACCGCGACAACGTTCCCGTCGCTTCGTTGGCGACAATCCTCAGAAAGCGCAGTGGGCCAAGTACGACCTTGATCCGCACACGATTGACGCGGCCATGTTCAGCGCGGCGCACGGATGTTTCATAGACTCTCAGGCAAACATTTTCGTGTCCGATTGGAACCAAACCGGCCTCTCCACGAACGGATGGGACAGGGGAACGTAGGGAAGGGACTTGATTTCTGTCACCTCCAGAATCCGCAGATCGGCTTGCCACTGGTGGAACTTATAAAGAGGATCGTTGTCGGAGCTGAGGTACTTCGGCAACCAGCGATGCCCTCGAATCGCGCGGTTAAACATCCGACAGAGCGCGACACCATCGACCGTGCCCGCATGGACGCCGAACCCAAGGATGCGACGCGTGTATTGATCCATGACGACCAGGACCCAGTGGGTCCGCAACGTGGCCGACTCGCAGCGGAACAGATCCATACTCCAGAGGCTATCTTTCATGTGGCCCAGGAAGGTCAGCCAGGAGGGACCACCGGAGTCCTGTCCCGGCGAGCGGTGATGGGCGAGGATCCTTCGAACCACGTCCTTGTCGATTTGGATGTGGAACGCCAGGGCGATCTGCTGGGCGATTCGCGGACAGCCCCAATTGGGATTACGCTGCTTCATTTGGACGACCGCACGGATGAGTTCTGCGCTCGGTCCTTTCGGGCCGGGCTTCCGACGACGATTCGTTGAGAACAGCAGGCGATACTTTTGCTTGCTCAAGGCTTTGTGAAGGCCTAGCAGTGTCGAGGGCTTCAGTACGATTGCGGACCGGAGCAGACGTGTAGGGCGCACCACGAGCGCCATCAAGCCGGCAAGGATGCGATCTGACGCGGATAGATTCGGCGACCGCTGCCTGGAGCGATTCACGATCAGGAGTTGGTGCTTCAGGAGAAGCGACTCCGCAACTATGGAACGGGCGCCACCAGGTCCGAGTAAGCGGGCCAGGGTAGCGATGAAATGGATGAAAAGAACGACCAGATCGCGCATCACAGAATCGTAGCAGGCCGGCGAAATCCCAAGGAATTATGGCCGAAACAACAATTCGCCAGCCACACGTGAAATCGGACCGGAGTTGGTTGGCTCAGTGACGACAATCGACAAGGGCCTTCCGATGGAAAGGACGAGTGCACCCCAGCCATCCGCAACCGCGCATCCGACGGCTACCTGCGCCAACTACCTTTGCTGAACAGAAGCTGATTTTGCACCAAACCCTGTCCTGAAGCTGGTTTGGCGCATCCTTTGTGTCGGGAGAACTGCGAGGGTAAGCGGGCGGGGATTCTCGCGCTGAAATTCCTCGCAGCCTAAAACGACACCGGCGGGGAAACTGGGTGAAGGCGGTACTTAAGCAGGCGATCAGTAGGCTACGGGAGTCTCCCAGTCAGTACCATGGGGTGTCCTGCTCCTTGCGTTTTTGGCAAGGAGCGGGTGCCGACATCGCGCACGCTGCCGACGTTCTCATTCGCATCGTCATCTACTCCACGTCATTCCGCCCTCAGGGGCTAAAGCCCTCATCTTTCGAGGGCTTTGGTGGCACGACTAAAAGTCGTGCCCTTCCCAAACCTTCTATGGGACCAGTTCCACACTTGCTATACCACGTTTTGCATAAATCGCGGCGTTGAGGGTCACGATGCCCGGAGAAGAGTTGGGGGCGCCCGGCCCTCTACTGCTTCTCTACGCTCACGCGAATGTTCCCGATCGTCTCCGTGCCCGAGGTCCGCGCACTGGTCGCGACGACCGATATTACGTCACCTGCGTTGACCGACACGGTGTGGCTTGTGTCCGAGCAGACCACCGCTGCCGAGGTGGAAGGCGCTCCAATCGTGCAGCCTAGGGCTGTCGCCGTCGGTGCGGTCCGGGTGACGAAGTTCGCCGTTGTGTTCGTATTGTCAGCGACCGTGCCGGTGGCGGACGCGCCGCTAATGTTCCTTCCGCAGTTTGTCGGCAGACTGTGGTCAACGTACGCCACGGCGGTCGCCGTCGAGGAGGAGACCGTGAAGGTTCCGTCGAACAAGCTACCAGCCAGGCTGGTGCAATTTGTGCCCGCGTTATATGTGCCTGCTATACCGGACACCGTGATCGAGTCCCCGGCTGCGAAACTCCCTCCCGGCGACACCGTGAGGGTGACGTTGTCACTGCTGCTCCTGAAGCTGAGCGCACTGATGGTTGCCTGGTTCGGGCCGCTGGTGGCGCTCCATCCCGGGGCGGAAGCGGTGTAGATCGTGAATGTGATGCTGGTCCCGCTGCTGCCCGCCGCTCCCGGGTAAACATGCAGGTTTTTCAGCGTGCCAGGCGAGGTCACCGGGATTCCTATGACTGTCGATGATCCGGTCCCGTTGCTGCAGGTAGTGCCCGAAGCGGTTGTCGGGTCTCCCAGCCCGGCAAAACCGAAGGTGGATCCGTTCGCCGAGGCAGCCACGCCACTGCACCAGCCCGTCAGAATCGTAGGAGTGCTGCTGCCCGTCGTCGCCGAAGGCAACTGCGCTGCGGGAACTTTCCCGGTGGCGTCGAGTGAAGCGACGCCGCTAGGTACTCCGACTGAGGACGTGAACACGTACGAGCCAGCCGGTTGGAAAGCGCTGGGTAAGAAACCTTGCAGCATGAGCGCATTGGTCGCGGGCCCGCCTTGCGTGGCGCTTCCCGCGTAGTCAATTGCCAACTGGGAATTGCCGACGCAGGCAGTGCAGTTCAAGCCAGATGCGTTTACTCCGGTGAGGCCCGCGCCATTGCCAACAAGATTTGTGGCGCTCACCGTGCCGGCGATAGTGTCATTGCCTGTCAGCGTGTTGTTGCCATTGGTGAGTACGACCCCCGGTTCGTTGACGGTTTGCGACATCACGGCAACGCTGGAAGAGTAATCCGGTCCGGCAGGTTTAAAAGTGGCTGTAATCGCGGTTGTCCCGATTCCGAGTGTGAGAGCATCGTCGAAATTCACGGTCGCGGCGCCGCAAACCAACGGCCCCGAAGTGCCAACTGTGCCCAACGAGTTGGACAGGACGACGGTGCCCGTCGGAAAGCCGTTAGATGACGACACGGTGGCGGTGAAAGAAACGGGGAAGCCCGCGCCGACAGGATTTGGGGAGGACACCAGCGAGGCGGTGGTCGCGTTGGGCGAGGCGAAGTGAGTAATGCTGAACACTGTTCCGAGGCTGTTCGCACCTCCGGCGACCGTCGTGCCGTACAAGTTGCCGGAAGTGTCCATAAGCAAATTCCCAAGGGACGGATTAGCCCCGTTGCTGGTGCCTGAGCCTTCGCAGGATGTGCCAAAGATAAGAAGCAAGCTCTCAGTCCAGATGCCGGAGGAATTGCTCAACTCGAACACGGTTCCGCTGCCCTTCGTGCCGCCGGACCCCGTCGTGCCGTACAAGTTGCCCGCGGCATCCATGATGAACCCGCCAATCGGGTACGCCCCATCGCCGCCGGTGTTCGTGAACCTGTACAGCACCTTCTCGGTGTAGGTTCCCGAGGAATTGACCAGCTCAAACACGGTTCCAAAGTTGGTGCCGCCGCCCTGGGTCGTCCCGTACAGGTTGCCGGAAGCATCCATGACCAACCCGGCTAAAGGGTTGGCTCCATCGCCCCCGATGTTCGTGTTCGTGAAGCTGTAAAGCACCTTCTCGGTGTAGGTTCCCGAGGAATTGGCCAGCTCAAAGACGGTTCCTGCGCCGTTCGTGCCACCGCTGTTAGTTGTCCCGTACAGGTTGCCCGCGGCATCCATTATCAACCCGTCATAAGGGTTGGCTCCGTCGCTACCGCCCGCAAGGGTGTAGAGCACTTTCTCGGTGTAGTTTCCCGAGGAATTGACCAGCTCGAAAACGGTTCCAGTGCTGCTGGTGCCACCGCCACTCGTCGTGCCGTACAAGTTGCCCGTGGCATCGATGATCAACCCGGCATAAGGGTTGGCTCCATCGCTTCCACCGGCAAAGCTGTACAACACCTTCTCGGTGTAGGCTCCCGAGGAATTGACCAGCTCAAACACGGTTCCAAAGTTGGTGCCGCCGGCCTCGGTCGTCCCGTACAGGTTGCCCGAAGCGTCCAAGAGCAACGTCCCATAGGGGTTGGCTCCATCGCTGCCACCGGCAAAGCTGTACAACACCTTCTCGGTGTAGGTTCCCGAGGAATTGACTAGCTCGAACACGGTTCCAACGTTACTGGTGCCACCGTTACCCGTCGTGCCGTACAGGTTGCCGGAAGCATCCATGATCAACCCGGGATAGGGGTAGGCTCCATCGCCAGTGGCGCCGAAGCTGTAGACCGTAGAAGCGACCTGGGCCTTGGCCGGTGAGTTCAACAGGCCCAGCGACGTCCCAAGAGACAGAGCCACAACAAGAAGTTTGGCTGCAAGGCGATCCTTCATGAGATTCCCTCCAGCAGAGACTTGCTCCGCATTTAAGTTTGTTAGCGATAAACCCGGTCGAACCGCCAAGACACCGTTTTCAGAACGGAGATGAACCTACCGCCAGCGGCTGGGACCCAAGGCTGCCTCGCAAGGCGTCGATTTCCCCATATCAGCGCCCCTCGACCAGCCCCAAATGCTCCCGAACCGCAACGCCACCGGCTCTCATCTATCTAGAACGTTTTTTCTCAGGGAAATGGCTCAGATACTTGTTCAGGTTTCTTAACCGAAGCTAGCGGCTGCCATATCATTTCGCCCGTCAACAGGCGACGGCCTGAGAACCCGAACCTTGGACTTACCCCACTTGACCAGGAGTTCGGTCAGGGACCTATCAGGCGTAATTCTTCGTATCTCCGTGGCAGCAGCGTCTCCAGGGAGTGGGTGCCCTCGGTGGGCCAGACAAAAAAGCGGGACCGGAGTTTTCGTTCGATCCCGCGGTTGCGTTACTTAGGTCGACCGCCTACACGTTAGCCCGATCGAAGGCCATGAGTTCTGCAGGGCTAGGTCTAGCTCCGAGGCTTGTACCACACATCAACGTCCACGTTGGCTCCGCCCTGAAAAACCGCCGTTCCCGTGTCAGCGTAGAGCCCAAAGGTGATTTTCCATTGGGTGACGACATCATTTGGATCAAATGCCACTCCAGTGAGGATCGGCTCGCCGCTATAGGGCTTCACGACCGCCCAACGCTTCCCATGCGTATCACTTCCCGAGCAGACGACGTGGAATCCAGGTGGTGTATCACCGACCGATAGATCGGATTGAGCGCCTCCACCGGAATTGCTAAATGGGCCGGTTTGATGGTAGGTCCGGTCGATCTTTGCACCCAACGGAGTAAGCAGAGAATGGTCCTGTTTCACATCATCGCCCGGATTTGGTGCGGATGTGGCATACAGTCTGCCGACGTATACGAGGCCGACTGCTGGTGCTGCTGCGGCTGCTGCTGACATATTTCCTCCTTTAATTAATCGAGTAACCTGAATAAGCTATTCGACTCGATCCTTGCCTTGGCCCCGCGTTTGGGGCTCTTATTCACCTAGAACGTGAATTGCCGGCAAATTGGCTCAGGGATCTTTGCGCTGCTCGCTTGACGTGGAAAAGCGCCTTTCATATCATTCGCCCGACAACAGGCGGACGGCCTGAGGAGTGCGGAATTGTCCTATCCCAGGTCTCTCAGCGAACTTCTGACGAAGTGGCCAACTGACGATACCCAGTCCCTCGAGACGCTGCTGCCACGGGCATACGAAGAATTACGCCTGCTCGCTCACCGGTACCTGCGACACCAGCGCCCCGGTCACACTCTGCAAAGCACCGCCCTGGTTCACGAAGCCTACCTTCGCCTGGCGAATCAGGAAGAGTTGAAGTTTCAGAATGAAAGACAATTCTTTGGGTTGGTGGCATTGATCATGCGCCAGGTTCTGGTCGACTATGCCCGAAAGCAAAATACAGGCAAACGTGACGGTGGCCAGCGCATGCCTTTGGAGGATTCGCTCTCCATGCTCGACGGCAAGAGCCTCGAACTGGTGGCCCTCGATGATGCCCTGAATGATCTGGCTCGACTCGACCTGCAGCAGAGTCGCATCGTCGAATTGCGTTTCTTCGGAGGTTTGTCGATTGAAGAAACCGCCGACGTTCTGGAGATTTCCCCGGCCACTGTTAAGAGGCAATGGTCCACCGCCCGGGCCTTTCTGCATCGTGAGATGACGCGAGCCACGGGATGATGACGCCGGAGCGCTGGCAAAGAGTCCGCGACGTGCTCGAACAGGCTCTCGAACTCGCGCCTGAAAAGCGCGCGCGCTTTCTTGATGTCGCCTGCGCCGCCGACCTTTCCTTGCGCAACGAAGTGCAGTCATTTCTCGCTGCCGACGACAGAGCCGCGTCCAGCTTCCTGGAGACTCCCCCGCTGCGCACACCGCTGCTGACAGCGGGGACGAAGCTCGGTGACTACGAAATTGTTTCGCAAGTCGGTGCAGGTGGCATGGGAGTGGTTTATCGAGCTCGGGACTTGCGACTGGGGCGGCCCGTCGCCATCAAGGTGCTGGGCGGGCACCTGTCAGCCGACGCGAACCGGCTCCGCCGATTTGAGCAGGAGGCCCAGTCGGCGGCGGCGCTCAACCATCCCAATATTTTGGCGGTCTATCAGTTGGGAATGTACGAGGGTGCGCCCTACCTGGTCTCAGAGTTGCTTGAAGGCGAGACGCTTCGAGAAGAGTTGAAGCGCGGCCAGTTGAAACAATCTCGAGCCATCGACCTCGCCGAGCAGATTGCCGACGGCTTGAGCGCGGCGCATCAGCGCGGAATCATCCACCGCGATCTGAAACCGGAAAATCTTTATATCACGAAAGAAGGCCGGCTGAAGATTCTGGATTTTGGATTGGCGAAGCTCCTGGAGGAAGGCACAGGCGACGACGAAACATCAGGCACACTCAGCTTCCAGACCAATCCAGGGACCATCGCCGGAACTGTAGGTTACACATCGCCAGAGCAGGTACGCGGCGAGAAGCTGGACGCCCGGACGGACTTGTTTTCCTTTGGGGTTGTTCTATTCGAGATGGCGACTGCGGAAAGGCCATTTGCGGGCGAGACTTCCGGCGTGATCTTTGAGGCGATCCTGAACCGGCAGCCAGTGCCACGAACGCAGCTCAACGCTCGCGTCTCTCCGGAATTCGAACGCATCATCACCAAAGCCCTCGAAAAGGACCGCGAAGTCCGCTACCAGAGTGCAGCCGAAATCCGTGCTGATCTCAAGCGTCTCAAGCGTGACACCGAGTCCGGCCGCAGTGCTTCTTATAAGGCTGCCATCCAACCCGAAAAACCAGGCGGGGCGAGGGCGCGTCGTCTCGTGAAATCAGTGAGTCTGGTTGCTCTGTCATTCCTGGTAATCATCGGAATCTGGCTTGGATATTCTCTCGCGAAATCCGCGCTATCCGCCATACTGACGCGACCTCTCAAGAATCTGCACGCCCAGATCGATCCTCCGCCTCTGACCTCGTTTCGCCTCACTGGGGATAATGCCGGGCCTCCAGTGATCTCGCCCACCGGCACTTTTGTTGCGTTCACGGCAACGGGAAGGGATGGAAAGTCCAAACTTTGGGTTCGGGCTCTGAACTCAGTGGACGCCCGAGCATTGCCGGACACGGATGGCTCGACCTTTCCGTTCTGGTCTGCGGACAGCAACTCGCTCGGTTTTTTCGCCGACGGGAAGTTGAAGGCAATCAACGTAATGATCGGGTCTCCGGTGGTGTTGTGTGAAGCGCCCGATGCACGAGGCGGGTCCTGGGGCGCGAATGGCGAGATCTTGTTTACCCCGACACCTACCTCACCCTTGCTGCGTGTTCCGGCGACAGGGGGCAGCCCCCAGCCGGTTACCAAGTTGGAGGGCGGAAAGTACACCACGCATCGCTGGCCATTTATTCTTCCCGACCAGAGGCATTTTCTCTACTTTGCGGCCAGCCATGAACCGTCCAGGTTCGGCGACAACACGGTCTACTATGGGTCACTGGACGGCCGGGAGAATCGCCCCCTGTTTCATTCGGAGACTAATGCCATATTTAGCGATGGATTCTTGCTGTTTGCAACTGGGGACAGTTTGATGGCGCGAGCCTTCGATTTCACGCAAGGAGAGGTAGCCAGGGAGCCAATCTCGCTGGCCCACAGAGTGATCAATGATTCCGTAACATGGCACGTCGATGTTTCGGCTTCCGACACCGGTATGCTGGTTTATGGAGGAACGGGACCCGGCTCCCGCCAATTGATCTGGTTGGACCGCGGGACCTACATGCAAACCGAGGTCGCTGTCGACGGACTCGCCAAATTGTTTTTGGCACGATTGTCTCCGCAGGGTGAGCGCGCAGTGCTCCAGAAGGACGCGGAGGGCTACGATATTTCTGTGTACGATTTGCGGGACAAGATAACATTGACATCCCTCCCGACGCTCCACAATAACGGTTATCCGATTTGGTCACCGGACGGTAAGTGGATCGCGTATGCTTCCTTACGCGATGATCAATACCACATCTATCGGATGTCCGCGGAGGGCAACGGCGAAGAACAGGAGTTACTCCGGGACGACACACGGATCTTGCCCTTCGACTGGAACGGTAGCAATCTCCTGTATTTTCGTGGCGGCCTGGGCAATGAGTTTGAGTGCCGGATTCTCTCCCTGGAAAATAACCAAACACGCAGACTGCTGGACAATGTCGACTCTTGTAGACTCTCTCCGGACCTCCAATGGCTGGCGTATTCCGCCCGCGAAAACCTCCCGGGTGAAAAACCCCCTGGTTCCTTGAACGTTTTCGTAGTGGGCATCGGAAGCCGACGAGGCAAATATAAAGTCTCGGAGGAGTCTGGGTTTGATCCACAGTGGAGTCAGGATGGGAAAGAGCTCTATTACCTGGAGGAGAGCACTCGGAGGTTTGTGGTTGTGAAGGTCACTTTTTCCAGCGGTGTTCCACGGTTTCACGTGTTAGAGAAAAGCAGTCCTAACATGCTGGCAGAACCGATCTACTCAGTGTCTCCTGACAAGAAGCGCATTCTGATCGAGCGCATCCCCGAGCCAACCGTGGTTGTTATCACGAACTTTGCCGAGGGACTGGAGAAGAAATAATCGGGAGTTAGCGGCCTGATCGAGAGTTCTCCTCGAGAGTTCTCCAGAGGAATACAGCGATTGCGAGGAATCCATTTCACAGTGGAAAATAAAGCAAACCGCGAACGGGCACGCGAGCGTTCTGCATCGCGATAGCCATCTGCTCGATGGGTGCTATCTTGAACTTGATTTGCGGAATCCATACCCGCATTGTAGAAGAAAACCCGGCTGTCAGGCTGGGTTCGGGGAACGGGGATCGAGAGCAATGCTTCACTGGATCATGGGGACGCCGCTCTGTCGCATCGGCTGAACAGTGATCACGCCTGGCGTCTTTCATAACGGGACGGGAGGTGCCATCAGGTCGGCGACCACTATCGTCCCCGAGGCACACCTGGCCTTCACCCTGGTCCGAATGGCGAGAATGCAATCGTCAGATTGACAGCACCCGTATCCGGTGTGTACCGTGTTGCAGCTTACTTCGAAGGTCTTGATTATTTCGGAACCACTACGGATGTTGCCGTGCTTGAGACGCTTCATGACGTAAGCCCCTCAAGCCAGTTAACAGTCTTTGCTGGTAATGTTAATGGATTTAGTGTAAATGGTTACGGATCTTGGGGAACCAGTCCAACACAGTCCTACACTGGGTTACTGTCAGTGCCTCGTGGTGACACAGTGGACTTCACGATAGGAGACGGTACAGATGGCAACTACAACAACGACACCACGGGCCTCCAGGTGCAGATAGACCTCTGCACCACTGGAAGTCTGATACCGCCGAACTGCCTCCGATAATGGCTAGGGTGGTTGGCATGTTTCTTGACTGTAAGGGCAGAAGCAGGTTGTGTGGGACAAGCTACACGACGACGCTCCACCACGATGTCCCCCTTAGGGTCGTCTCAAAAATAAGAACTCACAAGGTATCGGTTCTCTAACATAATCGAATTCCTCACGAGCGTGAACTACTACTCCGAGGGTGATCGGATACGCGGCGAATGGCATGGCAGACTGGCACAGGAATGGGGTCTTTCCGGCGAAGTGCGGGAAGAGCACTGGCTCCGGTGAAGTACAGGGCGATGCGGCGCCCCTGCCCGATGGCCACGGTACCACCTGGATCGCACACCAAGCGCAGCACCCGCAGGCTGGTGCGCACCACCTCGCCTTGCGCCGCCTGCCGGACTAACTCATCGCGCGCCGGTACCGATAGAACGGCGTGCCGCTGCCATACTTTAGTTGTGCGATCATCGCGGCCGCGGTTTCGAGTCGTCCAGTTTCCGTTTCAATCTCGCGTTGGGGTCTTTTCCGCACACGTGTATCAGAGGTAGTTTGTAGTTTTGGATCAACTTTGGAGCAGGCCAAGGATGGCTGGAACTCAGTAACCGCAACCGAAGCAACGACTTAGATGAAATTTGCGCCCGCTTGTAAGGCAGGCGCTCTAACCAGCTGAGCTAACCGCCCATCGCGCCTGTGCGCGACCACACCGTCGTCGCCGGTCGGAATTTGATTTTGAGGGGCATCCGTCGCGAAACGCGCTTTCGCGAGTATACGCGAGGCCTGAAAAAGCGGTCAAACTCAGCATCTGGGAACATGGGGTGCCGTCGCACGAAACGCGTTCCCGCCAACGCTCCTAACTTTGCTGCTGCTAGACTGGCCTCGTGCGCCGCTTAATTGTTAATGCCGATGACTTCGGTTTCACCTCAGGCGTGAACCGAGCAATCTTCGAAGCCCATACAGGCGGCATTGTGACTTCGTCCACGCTGATGGCGAACGGTCCCGCATTCCGCGAGGCTGCGAAACTCGCCAAGAACACTCCACGACTGAGCGTTGGGTGCCACGTTGTGCTCATTGACGGCGAGCCGGTTCTTGAGGCCGAGCAACTCCGTTCTCTCACGACCCGAACTCCGGCGGCACGCTTTCGGGATGGACTCGAGACGTTCGCTGCGCGGGCGATCACCGGACGGATCGACGCCGATGAAATCAAGGCCGAAGCCACGGCGCAGATTCGCAAGATTCAGTCCGTGGGAATCGCGGTCTCGCATTTCGACAGCCATAAGCACACGCACTTGTTCCCTAAGATTCTGCGGCCCCTGCTTCGGGCGGCGGCGGACTGCGGAGTGCGCGCGCTGCGAAATCCGTTCGGACCCCGCCTGCCGTTGCGTTCAAGTTACCTTCTTGCACGTCCGAATCTATGGACCCGCTACGCTGAAGTCCGCGTGCTACGCCGCTTTGCGGGCGCGTTCCGCGACGCAGTGGACCGCAATGGTTTTGCCACACCGGATGGTACCCTGGGCATCGAAGTTACCGGAACGCTCGATGAAACGCTGTTTCATGCGATCGCTCGGAGCATCCCGGACGGCACCTGGGAATTCGTCTGCCACCCTGGCTACAACGATGCGGACCTGCAGCGCGCCAAGACCCGCCTGCGCGAATCGCGGGAGATCGAACTAGATGTCCTCACGTTGCCCTCAGCGCGCGAGCTGCTCTCGCGCGCGGGCATTGAATTGATTTCGTATCACGATCTTGTTCCAAGGTCGTGACGCCTCAGATCGATGAAGGATTCGGGGCAAGTTGTTATCCATTTCACCCACCTCCGGCTTGGGTACTCCCGTAACGTTTGCCGTTAAGCCCAAGTAGTATGATGGTTTACAATTCGACAGTTTTTGTGTGCACACTGGAGGCTTGTTCGCTCATGTCGGCCCAAGGGTCAGCGCCACGTGCGACTTTGGACTTAAAGGTCCGCGTGTGGGGAATGGGTGCGAATGGCCAGCCGTTCTTCCAAAACGCGACGGCGCAGAATATCAGCGCGACCGGCGCGTGTATTTTCGGCATTGAGCCTGAGCTGAAGGTCGGCGATGTCATCGGCGTGCAATACGAAGGCAAGAAAGCCCGCTGCAAGGTCATTTGGGTGGTGGACGCGGGAGCGCTCAAGAAGACTCAGATTGGGGTCCAGTTGGTCGCCGACCAGGAGTGCCCGTGGGCCGCGGTGCTGCCCAACGACATGAAGGTAGAAGAGCGAACGCAGCAGCGCCAGGACAACCGTCGAAAATATGCTCGCCACAAGATTTCGTTCCCTCTTGAGCTGCGCGACGAGCGCGTCAATACACCCTTGCGCGTGAACGCCACCGACATCAGCGGAAATGGTTGTTATGTAGAGACGGTAATGCCGTTGAATGTAGGGACCGCTCTGCGCGTTGATTTTTGGATCGGAGACGACAAGTTCTCTCCCAGCGCCATCGTTCGCACCCGCGACCCGGGAGTCGGAATGGGGATCGAATTTACCGGCATGCCTGAGGACGGCAAGAAGCAGTTTCAGGCCCATCTCGACAAGATGGATCCCGGAATGCAACTCGGCCCGAAAAACGGCGAGTAGGCTGCCGGTCTCGCCCGCCACAAGCGGAAGCCCAAATGCGTGATTTCTTCTGAGGCTGGACGTAATCCCCGGCCGCTTCCGGTGTCAAGCAGGAGTGATCTCGCCGAGATGCTGGGAAAGGTTCTTCAGCGCGCTCTTGTTGCCAGATTCATACCCTCGAATCATATCTGGTCCTACAAACGAGACGATTTGCACTGTGACAGCCAAGTTGGTACCGTCTTTCGTGGGCTCGAACTCGAGCGTCGTCAGCGCAACAGCCAAGAGCTGGTCGTCCGTATCGAGGGTTTCGCTTGAAACGACACGCTGGTTCGCAACGATGTGAAGATAGTGTGTTTCCCCGCGAAATTTTGGATTGCCCTTTGGGCCGCAGCGAAACACGTCTTTGCCACCGACACGGAAATCGGACTCATCGTAGACGAGAACCTCCTCGGAAGGAGCACTCCACCCGGCGCGCGCTGCTGGATCGGCGAATTGGGAGAAAACCCGCTCCACCGGTGCGGAGTATGAATGTTCGAGCATGATTGTTGCGTGTTGTGGCTTATTGTTCACTCGCATCCTCGTGCCCAATGATTCAGGTCAGGTTCTAGTTCGTGCTCCTAGATTTAGACGCGATGGCGCGAAATCCGTTGGCAAGGTTTTTATCAATGGCGCGGGTCCTGCCGCAACATTCAATGAGCGGCATAACATCCACGCGGTACACGGTGCGTGTTGGTTATTCTGGGGCATGGTCCTTCAACCAAGAATTCCGCTTAAGTTGGCGCTTATGGAGCTCTGCGCGGGGCGTTCGTGTAAAATCTGCAACCGTTGAGCCTTCCAGCCATCGAATGGCAAGAGTTACCCGAGGGTGGTCCCTCGCACACATGAAGATTGGAATTACCTGTTATCCCACGTATGGCGGTAGCGGCGTCGTCGCCACCGAACTGGGCCTGGAACTGGCTCAGCGCGGACACGAAATTCATTTCATTTCGTACGCGCAGCCCATCCGGCTGCGGGGCTCAGAACCCAATATTCACTATCACGAGGTCGAGGTTTCGCGGTATCCGCTGTTCGATTATCCTCCGTACGATTTGGCCCTGGCGACCCGCATGGCAGAAGTCGCGCAGCTCTACGACCTCGACTTGCTGCACGTCCACTACGCGATCCCACATTCGGTGAGCGCGCTCCTGGCCCGCCAGATGCTGGCGGTCGGCCCGCGCGGCCGCCGCCTACCCTTCGTCACAACTTTGCACGGCACCGATATCACGCTGGTGGGGCTCGACCGTTCCTATTTGCCCATTACCCGTTACTCGATCGAGCAAAGTGACGGGGTCACCGCCATCTCCAATTATTTGCGCGACCGGACGCTGCGCGTGTTCGACGTGAAGAACCGCATCGAGGTGATTTACAACTCAGTGAATTGCGACGTGTACCACCGCGATCCCAAGGCCATTGCGCCATTGCGCGCTGAGTACGCGCCCAACAACGAACGGCTGCTTGTGCACCTTTCGAATTTTCGGCCCGTGAAGCGGCTTACCGACGTGATTGAAATTTTCGACCGTGTCCACAAAAAGATTCCCTCAAGACTGCTGCTTATCGGAGATGGTCCGGACCGTTCCGTCGCGGAGTGGTTAGCGGTGCAGAAGGGCATTCACGATGATGTCCTGTTTCTAGGCAAGCAAGATCAGATCCAGGAGACGGTGGCCGCGGCGGACATCATGCTGATGCCGAGCGAACTGGAATCCTTTGGACTGGCCGCGCTCGAGGCCATGGCTTGCGAGGTCGTGCCTATTGCCACCCGGGCGGGCGGTGTTCCGGAAGTGATCGAGCACGGAAAAAGTGGCTATCTCGCCGACGTAGGCGATGTCGACACGATGGCGCGTTATGCGCTCGAGTTGCTCAACAACGAGCCGCAACTGCGGCAGATCGGGAAGCAGGCCCGCGCTGCCGCGCAAGAGCGCTTCTGCTCCACCAAGATCGTCAAGCAGTATGAAGATTTTTACCGGCGCGTGCTCGAGCGTTCGGCATAGAAGCCCTCCGGGACCGAACTGGCCGCCTCCACCAGTGGCAACCGGATCCGGATCAAGGTTCCCTTCCCTTCGTGGCTGTCGATGGTCATGCGCGCGGTGTCGCCATAGAGTACTTGCAGGCGCTCCGAGATATTCGCCATACCGATGCCCATTCCCGACCAACTGCTGCTTTCCTCCAGTTGCGCCGCTCCCATGCCCACTCCGTCATCTTCGACCTCAATAACCAGCCGCGAGCCGCTGACGCGGCTGCGCAAGTAGATGCTCCCGCCTTCCACCTTCGGCGATAATCCGTGCTTGATGGAATTTTCCACTAGCGGCTGCAACAACATGCTGGGCACGACCACATCGAGTGACGCGGGATCGAGTTCTTTGACCACGCGCAGTTTGTCCCGTCCGAAGCGGACGACCTCAATGTCGAGATAGTTGTCGATGAATTCGAATTCATCGCGTAAGGGCGCGAAGGCTTCGCTGGTGTTCAGCAGGCGCCGAAGAATCGTCGCCAGCTTGAAAATCACTTCGCGGGCCATGTCCGGGTCGAATCGCACCAGCGATGAGATCGAATTCAGCGTGTTGAACAGAAAGTGAGGATTGACCTGGTTTTGCAATGCCTCCATGCGCGCGCGCAACAGGAGGCGTTCCTGCTCTTCCAGTTTGATCTGGATGCGGACACTGTTGAAGATCTTCAACTCGATCCCAATCGCAACCACGGACGCCGCATAGATGCCCACCTCGAGCCACACATTCCCTGGACTCTCGAGCGCGAAGATGGAGCGCGGAAAATGCCCCGACAGCTCGGTGTGCACGAAGCGCAATCCAACCACCGTCGTGAGGAACATGATCTGCCAGTCAAACAGCCGTGGACGGGGGAGATTGCGACGAATGAGCCGGTAAATGCTGAGATCGATGAAGGGAGAAAACGTCCAGATGTCGTCCTTGTCGCGAGCCATCGTCCGCAACTGGCCCGCGATCAGGCCACACAACACCAGGAACGGTAGGGCAAGCCACTCGCCGTACAACAACGATGGGAAGCCCATCAGCACACCGCCCAACACTCCTGTCCAGCGGCCGCCGATCACACTCAACAGGAGCACGGTCTCAAAGCTAAGATCACCCGCCAGAAAGCTCTTCTGCGCAATCCGGATCCACACGCCCAGCATGATGGGCAGGCCGAACCAGAGCACGAGGTTGATCTTTTGCCGCAGCGTGCGTTCCTCGCGAAACAGCAGGGACTTGAACTCGAGGGATCGCACCAGACTGCTCGACACGGCCGCGGCGACGCCCAGCTTCAACAACAAATGAATCAGGATGAGACGAGATTCCATGAGCTACGTTTCGAGGACCGACGTTTCGAGCAAATTACCTCGATGAAGTGGCAAAGACAAAACTGTAGCACGAAGCAGGGAGATCAATATCCCTTCTGCTTGTCGACGACATACCGCAGCGAGTCGCCCGCGAGATAGCGCCGCAGATTGTCGGAGAATAGCT
>Ga0307477_10000992_pt1 | contig 26172 bp, 22 predicted proteins | sample atmos_gasesECM2C_FD_203316 | JGI IMG/M metagenome (GOLD analysis project Ga0307477, IMG submission 203316) | Hardwood forest soil microbial communities from Morgan-Monroe State Forest, Indiana, United States - atmos_gasesECM2C_515 | ecosystem: Environmental > Terrestrial > Soil > Temperate...
AGTCTACGTGGGTGCGGAAAAGGAAGTGGATGTGTTTGGATTGCTCTCGGGGGAATCCCAGGCCGCCGCGCCTGTATTTAATCCGCCGGGTGGTTCTTACAATACTGGCACGCAAATTACCATGACCACTCCGACCCCTAGTGCCTTAATTTATTACACCACCGATGGAACCGCACCCGTGCCGGGACAGGGAACCACGAAGCAGTACGTCACGGCACTTACTCTGACCTCTACAACCACCGTAAAGGCCATCGCTACGGCACCTGGCGAGACCAACAGCGCGACAACCACCGCAACTTACACTTTGGTTGTCGCTACGCCGGTAATCATTCCTGGTTCTGAATCGTTCAGTGGAACCCTCAGTGTATCCATCACCGACACAACCAGCGGCTCAACGATTTATTACACTACCGACGGATCCGCGCCCGTCCCGAGCCAGGGAACTACGAAGCAGTACCTCACGACGCTTACGCTAAGCTCCACCACCACGGTGAACGCCGTCGCTACCGCACCCGGGGATACGAATAGCCCAACTGCCGCCGCAGCTTACACCCTCGTGCCAACGCAACCGGCCGCCACCCCGGTGATTACTCCCAAGGGAGGCAAGATTTCCACCACGCAACCCATTTCGATTACCGATGCCACTACGGCCGCGGCGATATTTTATACGACCGACGGCAGCACGCCCTCTCCCGGCACAGGAACCACGCATCAATACGGCTTGCCCTTCACACTTCCCGCTTCCGCAACGGTGAAAGCAATTGCCACTGCCAGCGGTTTTGCGAACAGCGCTTTATCAGCGCAAAGTTTCACTGTCCAACGTGTCGTCGTGCCCGTCCTCACCCCGAGCGGTGGCGCAGTTTTGACCACGCAGACCATCTCAATTACTGACGGTACCAGCGGCGCCGCAATTTACTTCACCACGGATGGAACCACGCCTTCCCCCGGCACCGGAACGACACAGCAATATCTTGCACCGTTCACACTTTCTAGCCCGGCAACGGTGAAGGCAATCGCGACAGAGACCGGCTTCCAAACGAGCGCTCTGGGTTCAGCAACCTACACTTTCCAAAAGGCGTCCCCGCCGGTGGTTACTCCCAAGAACGGCACGATTGCTACAACGCAAACAATTAATCTCACCGACACAACTGCAGGCGCCGCAATCTACTACACCACCGACGGAACCGTTCCTGTACCGGGTCAGGGAACCACGCAACAGTTCAGCTCGCCATTTACACTTTCCGCTTCGGGTCCGGTGAAAGCGATAGCGACTTCTACCGGCTACTTAAACAGCGCTCTAACCACCACATCATTTACTTTGCAGCGAGCCACGAACCCAACGCTTAGTCCCACCGGTGGAGCGATCTCAACGGGACAACCGATTGCCCTCGCGGACACCACCCCGGGCGCCGTGATGTACTACACGACTGACGGCAGCTTGCCCTCTCCGGGCATAGGAACTACAAAACAATATAGCTCACCTTTCACGCTCCCCGCTTCGGCCACTGTTAAAAGCATCGCCGTTGCCCCCGGATACATGAACAGCGCAATGGCGCAAGCAAACTACACCGTGCATTAAAACGTTGCGTGTGGGATGCGAACCCTTCCGGGGTGCTTCGGTTGATCTGGCGGCAACCGGTCGAGCGGGTGGATTTCTATTTGCAGATACGCCACGGGGATTCGCCTTGCCTCTTGCCATCCCGCACTTGGTAGATGATGCTAAACAGGTGATATAGCGCCTGCCCGTCACCGTACTCGCAAGAGAGTCCCGCGGGCTTGAAGTCGTGCTTGGGGAGGACCGCATGAAGCTCGGCCCTGGATCGGTGATTCGGTTTTTTCAGCTGTTGGCACTCCTTCTCCTGCTTATTCTTCTGCCCCCGACTGCATCGGCCCAAAAAAGCGCGCCTCCACCGCCGCCTCGAAAAAGTGCGCCTGCATCTCATCCCGCTCCTGCGCCTCATCCTAATCCTGCGCCTCATCCTGCAAGCCGTGACAACGCAGGACATCCGGGCGGAGCGCCCGCCGGCCGCACAGGGGGCGACGCTGGTGCCAATAGGAAGGACACACCCGGTAGTGCAAACGACCGGCCAGGTGCGGGAGTGAATGCCGGTGGCAAGCGAGCCACGAAAGGCGGAGAGGACGCGAATCACACCAATACGAACAATCGAAATAACTCGACACCAACTCCGAAACCAGCCCCGCCAGCCAATGAAACGACCATCCGGGTCATCACGCCGAATTCAACGGGTAGCAAGCCCGGCGCGAATTCAAAGGTAACCGGAAACAACTCGGTGAGCGGGAGGCCGGGAGTGGGCGGCCCGGCCAACAAGAACGCGAATCGCGTCAACAATCAGCCAGGAACACACCCGCTGCCCAACGGTGGCACGAGGACGGTACGGTCCAATGGCAGCGCGCTGGAAAAGAACAAGGACGGCAAAGTCACGGGCGTTACAACGGCTAAAGGCGCGACGGTAAAGCTTGATGCGCACGGGCATCCGGCGGCAATCCACGACGATCACGGCACATCCATCAGTCGCGGGCCGCATGGCGAGCGGAGAGTGGAAACCGTGCGCGGCGATCACAGCCGGCTGGTGGCTACGGGGCGTCATCGCGGCTTCGACGAGCGGCACTTCTCAAAAGGCGGACACGATTACGCGCGACGGAGCTACTACGACCACGGACATTATTACGCGCGCGTCTATCGTCCGTTTTACTATAGCGGCTATGCCTATTTTAGCTACGTTCCTCCTTACTATTATGGGCCGGCCTATTACGGCTGGGCATATAACGGGTGGCCGGTACCGGTGGTTTACACCTGGGGATGGTATGGGTCGCCGTGGTACGCGCCTTACGGATACTATTTCAGCCCATACCCGGTCTATCCAGCGCCCGCTTTTTGGCTCGCTGATTACGCCATCGCGGCGAGTTTGCAAACTGCGGCGGAAGACGCGGAGTCCGCAAGGTTGCGCAACTACCCAAGGTTCGTGCTGGCCTCCGCGTACCGTGACGGTCAAACGAAAGACGGCGCTTCCGTGGTGATGACCAAAGAATTGAAAGACACGGTAGCCAAGCAAGTCAAAATTATTATCGCGGACGAGAAAGCGGCGGCAACGACACTGGGAAATTTACCCCCGGACGATGACGACGCCGAGCAAGTTCCGCCGTCGCTTGACCCACGCTTCAAGCTCTTCATCGCTTCTTCCAGCGCGAGCCTCGATGCCGACGACGGAGCATGCGCACTCACTGCGGGTGATATTCTGCAGCGCACCGAGGATAGGCCGGATGCCGACAACACCGTAGGGGTCCAAGTGGTGAGTAGCAAGAAAGACGACTGCGTCGTGGGAACTGCGTCGCGAATATCGGTCGACGACCTCGAGGAAATGCACGACAGCTTCCGGCAGAAGGTCGACGACGGATTGAAGACACTTTCCGAACAACAGGGCAAGGGCGGCATTCCCAGCGGACCCCCCGCCATTGTGCACACGCTCCCAGAAGGTCAGGCGACTCCTGATCTCACGGTTGAATCCGATCTAAAAAAACAGCAGGAAGCGGCGGCGGATGCAGTCGAGAACGATGTGCAGGGCGCTTCGTTGGACAGCGGCGCCGCGAATTAGTTCGGGCGACCGGACGGCAAGTAAGAACGCCTTCGCCGCACGCGACTAGAAAACCGACCCACTACCGAACTGTGCGCCGTCTTCCATTTTTCTCCAGCTCGAAGCATGAAGAAGCGGAGTGATACCCCCGCAGCAGTTAACCTCTGGGTTGGAGTAATATGCACTTTGAATATGGACGTCAGCGCAAAGCAAAAAAATCTGCGCCTGCTGACCAACGGCATCTATGTACTCACCTCCCGGGACGGTGATCGTTACGGAGCGGCCACGGTCACATGGGTCTCCCAGGTTTCATTTAAGCCTCCGCTGATAATGGCTGCATTACGAAAAGACGGAAGCGTCTTTAATTGCCTGGCGGCGAGCGGGATCGCTGTCCTGCATATTGTAGGGAGCGAGCAACAAGACATCGCGCAAAAGTTTTTCTCTGCTACCAAGGAATCCGGCGGCTTATTAAACGGCGAACCGTATTACCGAGGAAAAACTTCCGCCCCGGTCCTGAAAAACCTGAAAGCGTATCTGGAATGTAGACTGGTGGACATTTCAGAAGGCTACGGCGATCACGCCATCGCAATTTTGGAAGTCGTCGAAGCCGGTCGTCATGGAGAGGTAATTCCCTTCATCGTTAACGATTCCCCGTGGAAATACGGCGGGTAACCCAGATACGCTGCTGCGATTCAGCGTAATTCCTGTTTCGCACCCAGTGGCTCATATGAATCTGATTTGGGCTTCGCGGCAAACTCCACTATAATCATGGATTCAGTGTCGTTACAGGAGTGGCAAGGTATATGTTGAAAAGCATTCAGCAGCGGGATCTCGATAAGAACCGATGGGTGAAGGTCACCATGTGGGTCTTGCTGATCCTCATCAGCGTCAGCATGGTGATTACTTTGGTTCCTGGACTGGTTGGCGGGTCCACCACCAATAGCCCCGATACGGTAGCTTCGGTTGGAGGCCAGGATATTTCCCTTCTCGAAGTGCAACGTCACTTGAATATGGTCCTCCACGGGCAGAACCCTCCCGAAATGCTGAAAGGCTTGTATGCCAAGCAAGTTCTCGATCAGATGATTTTCTCTCGCGCTCTCGATTTGGAAGCCCAGCGGCTTGGAATCAGCGTCACCTCTCAAGAGGAATCGGATCGGATCAAGCAGCTATTGCCCTCGGCATTTGAAGGCGGGGGGTTTGCCAAGGATCGTTACGTGGCGGAGGTGCAGAATCGCCTGGGAATGTCGGTTCCGGAATTTGAGAGCTTTTTACGCGACGATATGCTGATGGAAAAATTTCGCCGCCTCGTGACCGCTTCGGTAAGCGTCAGCCCGTCCGAGATTGAAAACGAGTTCCGCCGGCGAAACGAAAAGGTGCAGATCGAATACGTGCTGGTGAAACCCGCGGAGCTGGCGTCTTCCATTCATCCCACAGATGCGGAGCTTTCCGCTTACTACTCAAAGAATGCTGGACGCTATCAGGTACCCGAAAAAAGATCTGCGCGATACGCCTTGTTGGACCTGGCCAAGCTGCGCGAAAGCGCCACGGTAAGCGATGACGCGCTGCGCACTTATTACAACGCTCACCTCGATCAATATAAAGTCGAAAACCGCGCTCACGTCGAGCACATACTTTTCAAAACTATCGGCAAGACCGATGCCGAAATAGCTGAAATCCGCCAGAAAGCCGAAGATGTTCTGAAAAAGGCTAAGAGCGGAGCCAATTTCGAAGACCTGGCCCAAAAATACTCAGAAGACGATGCTACCAAGACGAAAGGCGGCGACCTCGGCTGGATCGTTGAAAAACAGACTGTGCCGGAATTCGAGCAGGCTGCTTTCAGCCTACCCAAAGGCTCGGTTTCCGATCTGGTGAAGACCCAGTACGGCTTCCACATTATTAAAGTGTTGGACCGCGAAACCGCTCACACCAAGCCGTTCGAAGAAGTGCGCGGCAGCATCGTACCGCTCCTGACAGATCAAAAACTTAGCGCAGACGCCAACAATATCTCCACGCAGATGGCCAGCGCCGTTCGCCAGTCCAACCGCCAGTCTCTGGACGACCTCGCGCGAAAATTCAATCTGAAGCTCGGCGAAACCCATCCGGCATCGGTGACCGATCCGGTCGGCGACCTGGGAAACACCCCGGAACTGCACCAGGTCCTGTTCCAGTTGCGTCCCGGCGAGCTAAGCCAGCCGTTTCAAGTCCCGCAGGGATACGTGATTTTGACCCCGAAAGAGATCCAGCCCGCGCATCAGGGAACCCTTGCCGAGGTTCACGGCAAAGTTCTCGCGGATTACCAGCAGGAAAAGACCATCGAGCTGGCTAAGACGAAAGCCGACGAGCTCGCCAAGCGAGTGCAGTCCGGCGAAGCTTTTGACCAGGCAGCGAAAGCGTTGGGTCTCCCCGTAGTCACACCGGCTGCCTTCGCGCGAAACGGCTCGGTTCAAGATGTCGGGTCCGCGAAGCTCCTGGAAGCTGCGTTTGGGATGCCGGTTGGCCAATCCAGCCCGGCGGCCCAGGTGGGCGGCAACTGGCTGGTTTACCGCGTGGTGGCCCATCAGCCGGTCAACCCGGAAGATCTGGCGGCGCAGAGCGAACCGATGAAGCAGCAACTTACGCAAGCCAAACAGGCCGCTGCCTTCGACGCTTTTCGCACCGCGCTGGAAGATCGGCTGAAAAAAGAAGGAAAGTTGAACATCAACGCCGAGGCCATGAAGCGTTTGTCGCATACAAGCTAGGTCGGTGCACTTCATCGAGCAGCAGAAGGTCTCGTCGGTTCCCACGCTTGTCAGTTCCTGATTTGCGGAAGCCTTCACCGGTCATTGACCTCTTATAGTACATAAAAATATCCCATAAGTTATTATAAATAGGATATTTAACAATTATCGCAGCGCTTCTTGCCTCTCGCCCGCGGCTTCTATAAAATGGTGTGTATCCGCAGAGCCTGCCCCGTCGCCAGCGGGGTTCTGACCTAAGGCGAGAATCTTCCCAACCTTGCCCGGTCACGAATCAACTGAGCGCCATCAAAAAGGAGCGTTCCGATGCCGGAAAAACGGTCAAGGGCAAGCAGGCTTGCCGCAGCACTCGCGTTGGGAAAGAACCGCCGCCAGGACTCGAAGACAATTGACTTCGGGGCCAGGGCGGAAAAACTGGGGACCAGGATGCATACCAAGACCACGTCAGCCGGAAATGAATACCTGTGCGCAATGGAAAAGAATCAGAACGGGAAGTACAACGTCCGTGTTCGCGCGTACTTCGGGCGTGGCGGATGGTCGCTGCCAGTCTATTTTCTAGCGTCATCATTCAATGCCGCCATGAGGAAGCTGGAGGAAGCACTGCAGCTGCTGCAGAAAAATGAAGAGCGGCTGAGGTTCTGGGGTGTGGAGCGTTCAGACGATCCTGGCGTCGCCGGAGATCTTTTAAAAGATTTCGGTTTGTGGCTCGATCGCCGCAGGGAATACCCCAGGAAAGCTGCCGAACTCAACGTGAGTCGCGAGCGGCCGGTGCCAGCATCCGTGTTGGCTCCGATACGCCGGGTGCTGGCCGACTCAGTATCGCAGGAGCGCGTTTCGCTCGCTGCCGCCGGCGACTAAGCTCGTAAGCTCCGCGCTTCGGTCGCCGCACAATTTCACAACATCCGTGAATCGCGGATCTTCGCCGCATCACATCGGTGATGACATGATTCTCGGATTTTCCGCCCGCTGGCCCAAGTTTAAGAAGTCGCTCACCATCAAAATTCATTTCGCTCGGATGAGGACTTCGCCGCTGGCTATGACGGCATCGTTCAGCGATAGCTTGTAGCGATAGGACCCGGGGTTGAGTCCGGGACGGATGGCTCCGCTCTGCAAGCGCACTCCGGGAGGCGCCTGGAAGACGTTCGACGAAAACGGGCTTCGCTGCGCGTCGAACTCAATTTTGATATTCCCGGCGTTAGAAAACCATTCGACCTGCTCTCCGGCGTCGAGCACGACCACTTCGGGAAGCACTCCTACCATCACTAGCTTTTCCGCCACGCGGTTCCTCTTTATCTTTCGCTGGATTTTTTAATGATCGATCGGCCCGCATTTGCGTCCGAGGCGGTGACCTCGATTCAATACACCAGTCGATCCTGCCACGCCACGCCCGCATGGCCAAGCTGTCGGCTATGAGATGGCGCGGACGGCTTCTGCGATATGACGCGCGGAGATTCCAAACGCGTCCACCAACTCTTCGGGCTTTCCTGAGTGCGGCATGCGGGTTACCGCGATTAGTTTGAACTTTGACGGCGCCACACCCACTGCGGCCAGCGCGGCCAGGACCGCTTCGCCGAGGCCGCCCTCCGGCCAGTGATCTTCTGCGGTAATTAAGCGGCCGCCGGTTAGATTGATCTGTAGGGCGATGGCTTTGCCGTCGAGCGGCTTAACGCAATAAAGGTCAATCACTCGGATCGCGATCCCTTGAGCCTTCAATTGGTCCGCGGCTTTCAACGCTTCGTGGAGCGTGACGCCCGCGCCGATTACGGTGGCTTTGTCCTGAGCGCTTTGCCGTAAGACTTTGAACCCGGGGACCGGGAATTTCTCGTCCTTGGAATAAAGAATGGGCATCTTGGGGCGAGACGTCCGCAAATAATTTATGCCGGCACGCCGGGCCATATGCTCAGTGAGGCGCTCGGTGGAAATGGCGTCGCTCGGATAAAAAACCTCGGAGCCGTTCACGGCGCGGAACATGGCGATGTCTTCGAGGGCCATCTGCGAGGGGCCATCCTCGCCGATGGAAACGCCGCAATGCGAACCGCATAAGTTAATGTTTGCCCGGCTGATGGCGGCCATGCGCACGTTGTCATACGCGCGCGACAAGAAACATGCGAAGGTATCGGCGAAAGGCACTTTGCCGCGGGCAGCCAGTCCTACCGCTGTGCTGACCAGGTTTTGTTCCGCGATGTAGCCCTGAAAAAAATGATCAGGATAGGCGTCTTGGAAAATTTCAGAGAAAGTGGAGTTTTTCACGTCGCCCGAGATACCCACGATGTGTGGGTTCACTTTTCCCAGGCGTTTGAGCGCGAAGCCGTAAGCCTCGCGGGTAGCAACTGGTTTGTCCTGGGCATATTCGGGAGCGGGCGGCTCCGGAAAAGCCGGCGGCTCGGGCAAATTGGTCCGCTCGTAGGATTTTCCCGGGTCGGGTGGAACGACAGGCGGCGTGCCGCCCTGTTCTTTAATGGCTTCGGCGAGCTGCTCTTTGGAAAACGGTTTGCCGTGCCAGCCTTCTTTCCCAGCAACTTGACTGAAGCCGTGGCCCTTGATGGTTCTGGCGAGAATGGCCTGCGGCTGCCCCTTAGTGGCTTTCGCGCGGTCGAGCGCGGCGAGGACGGCGGGAACGTCGTGGCCGTCGATAACTTCGGTGGCAAAACCCTCCGACTCAAATTTGCGGCGATAAACTTCCATGTCGTGTTGATACATGGTGGGTTCACTTTGCCCCAAGGCGTTGATGTCGCAGATGACGGTGAGATTATCCAGTTTGTAATGCGCGGCGAAGGCGGCCGCCTCCCAAATCTGTCCTTCGGCGAGTTCGCCATCGCCGGTTAGCACGTACACGCGCGTGGGACTCTTATCCATGTGCGCTCCGATGGCGAGACCGGCGCCTACGGAAAGCCCTTGCCCCAGCGATCCTGTGGCTGCATCCACACCGTGAATGCGCGGGGTGGGATGCCCTTCGAGTTCGCTCGAGAACTGGCGGAGCGTCATCACGCGCGATACAGGAAAAACTCCCGCTTCGGCCAGCGCGGAATATAGCAGCGGGGCGGCGTGCCCTTTGGAGAGGACGAAACGATCGTCATCGTTGGAGTTTGCATTCCGGGGATCAAACTTCATGGCGTAGAAGAAAACTCCGGCGGCCAGTTCCGCAGCAGACATACAGGAAGTCGGGTGGCCCGAGCCGGCGGCGGTAGTGCACATCATCGAATAAATGCTCAGCAGCCGCGCTTTTTCTTTAATGTTGGCGATGGTGGCGGCGGACGGCGCGGTGGTGGGACTGGCGCTCATGATGGCTCCTTTTCGTTTTGTGCGTTCAGCGAGATTTTACCTCGTTCGGAGGCGTCCCGCGAGGCAGATTCTTTTTTGCAAGCAGGGCTCCTGCTTGGGTGTGAACTCAGCGCAAAAATTGCCAAACGCTAATATGCGTTCTGGCCCCCGGCTAGAAATTCTTCGGTGCTTTGTTTTGAGGAAGTTACGTCGATCTCTGTTTGTCACGAATTGCAATCGCGCGGTCGAAGCGCTGCAAAGCAAATATCAACGGTAGGATCCATGGAAAGCGCGGCATGGGTGCGGGATCGAAACGAATCCAACTTGGTCGCCATGAAGCAAGGTCATGTCCTTGCGGTGTGACCTGAGTGCTTGCGCATTGCATACAACCCGCCTGTTCGAAGGGCCAGCGTGACCGATTGGAGTAGTACGGTCGCGCTTCGCTTCTTGGCGCCTCTGCGCTGTGGCCTACTGGACGTGAGGCTACGTCCGGCAGCCTCCTTTTTGCCAGGTATCTTCAGCAAAGGAGCACGTATGAAAAAAGCACTTTTTGTTGGCGCCATCCTGCTTTTCGGCGTTTCGATTACTTTGACTGTGGGTGCGGAACAAGCCGCGGCGCAAGGGCCGGCGGGAACGGGCGCAGCCGCTGCCGCGCAAGATAGCTCGCATTCCCTTAATCCGATCAAGTGGGTGAAGAAAGATTCGAAGAATTCCATCGATGCGTCCGGAAACAGAAGCGACGCAGAAAAAAAGCTCACTCCCAATCTGCGAGCCCAAGGGCTGTTGGCCGCTAACGCTACCGCTAGCGAAGCGTGTGAGCCATTCCTGGAGTTGGTTGAATGCCTGGCTGTGCTTCACGCCAGCCGCAATCTCGGAGTGGATTTCAATTGTCTCCGCGCCGACGCGACCGCCGTGCATACCAGCGCCGATATTTCCGGCTGCAAGGTCGCTGATGGAGAGAAGGCTCAGGGCCTCAACAAATCAATCCATCAGCTAAAGCCGGATGCCAATGCCAAGCAAGCCGCAAAGGCAGCTGAGCAGCAGGCCAAAGACGATCTGAAAGCAATCGGCTGGTAGCGGGAATTCAAGAAGGTCGCTGGGCGTCCGAGCGACCGCGAGCGAACTTGCGACCAGGGGTGGGCACTTCCTGCCTCTCGGCGTCAGCTTCCGAGCGCTCCGAGGCGAGTACTTCCGCAAGTGTGTTCGCGTTCGGTTCGCGCAGCATTGAGTCATGGCCTCGCCCTTCGGCAGAAAGGAATAGCCAAGCCGGTCGGGCTGCTGGATGGCCCTCCCACCGAAGAGATCAACGAGCGTCTCACCAGGGATTTCCACTTTAGGTTCGAACCTTGGATTTGCATTTTAGACCGACAGACGTTCAACAATCGCCCTGGCGGTATTGCCACTGCCGTTTTCCAGGACGCGGGAACCTTCGGACCGTGCGAGAAACAAAGACGAATTGCATTTGGCGCGGTCTGAACGTAAAGTTCACGCGAGAGTTTGGCGAAAAAGCGAGCGCACGAAGGTAGACGGGCGGACGAAAATAACGGGGAGGCACACGCTATGGACGCCATTGCGATCACTGTGAATGGAAAGCAGCATTCGGTGGAGGTGAGCGCGGATACGCCGTTGCTGTGGGTGCTGCGCGACACGCTGGGATTGACTGGGACGAAATTCGGCTGCGGGCAGGCGCTTTGCGGAGCTTGTACGGTGCACGTGGACGGCGAGGCGATGCGGTCGTGCACTACGCGGATCGCGGCGGTGGCGGGGCACGACATCACTACGATTGAAGGGCTTTCATCCGACGGGCGTCATCCCTTGCAAGTGGCCTGGGTTGAAAACCAGGTGCCGCAGTGCGGTTATTGCCAAGTGGGAATTATCATGACCAGCGCAGCTCTGCTGGCGAAAAACAAGGCGCCGAGCGACGCCGATATTGACGACGCGCTCGGCGGGCATATCTGCCGCTGCGGAACGTACCAACGCATTCGACAGGCGATTCATCAAGCTGCGCGGGGGTCGCGCACTCCGCCGAAGAGCGCTTCGAGTGGACTTTCCAAGGATTCCGCCAGGAGTGAACTAAACACCAGAGATCTTACTGGCACAGCGTCCGCTACTGGTGGTTTCGATAAAAACACTCTTGATACACAGGCCGTTGCTGGGAGAACTCGATGAGCGCTCCGACACGTTTTTCTGCGGACACTACGCGGCGGGACTTTTTGAAAACAGGGGCGATAGCCGGCGCCAGCCTGGTGATTGGGTTTCATCGGCCGGCCAGCGTTAGGCAGCAGGCGGCTGCGAGCTCCCAAGATGCCGGTGGAGATTTTGAACCGAATGCGTTCATCGAGATTCAATCGAATGGCGACATTTATTTGACGGTGGCGCGGTCGGAGATGGGGCAGGGCGTGCGAACGTCGATGGCGATGATTTTGGCGGAGGAGCTGGACGCGGACTGGTCGCGCGTGAAAATAAAGCAGGCCGATTTCGACCTGAAATATGGAGACATGAACACCGGCGGCAGCGCGAGCGTTCGAGGCTCGTGGGATCCGCTGCGAAAGGCGGGCGCGGTCGCGCGCGATATGCTGTTATCTGCCGCGGCTCAAACCATGAGCGTCCCCAAAGAAGAGTGTAGTGCGATCGGCGGCAGCGTGATCGAACATAAAAAGACTGGGCGGAAAGTTGAATACGGATTGCTGGTGGCCAAGGCTTCCGGTTTCCCCGTGCCGAAAGATGTGCCGTTGAAGGATCCTAAAGACTACCGGATCGTTGGCACCAAAAGAAATCGCGTGGATGGGCAATACATCGTGATCGGCGAAGCGCATTACGGGATCGACACCAAGGTTCCGGGGATGTTGTATGCGGCGATCATGCGTCCGGCGGTGTTCGGCGGGCGTGTGAACACGTTCGACGCGAGCAAAGCGCAAGCTGCTCCGGGGGTGCGCAAAGTGGTGGAACTTCCGCGCGTGGAATTGCCGCCGCTCTTTGGAGAAGAGCGTCCGGCGAATTCGGGGCACCAGCATTATTTGTGGGGCGGAGTGGCGGTGGTTGCGGATTCGACCTGGCAAGCAATCGCAGGACGGCGCGCGCTGACCGTGGAATGGGACAACGGGGCGGGCGCGGACGAGTCCACCGAGAAACATCGCGCGCAGCTTGCAGAGCTTTTGAAAACGCCCGGGAAAGAGCTGAGAAAAATAGGCGATGCGGAGACGGCGTTCGCAGGCACGTCGAAGAAGGTGGAGGCTGAATACGAAAGGCCTTTTCTGGCGCACACAACGATGGAACCGCCCAATTGCACAGCGCTGGTACGCGACGGCAAGTGCGAAATTTGGGCTCCCACACAAAATGCCGGCGGCATGGCGACGGCGCTGCAGAGCGCGCTGGGATTGACGGCGTCGGCAATCACCATTCACGTGACGCTGCTCGGCGGCGGATTTGGGAGGCGTCTGAATATCGAATATGGGGTTGAAGCTGCGTTGATATCGCGTGCGGTGGGCGCACCGGTGAAAGTGATTTGGACGCGCGACGATGACATTCGCCACGATTTTTACCGGCCGATGACGCGCCACCGGTTGCGAGCTGGGCTTGATGCGCAGAATGCGCCGGTTGCTTGGTTGCACCACATTGCGGCACCTTCGACCGACGGGACGTATATCGGCGGCGATATTCCCGACACCGGCGGGACTGAAATTGTGGGGGCCGGACTGCCGAACGGCACGATACCAAATTATTTTTTGGAGCAGAGTTTTCTTCACAGCGCAGTCCCGCGAGGGTACTGGCGCGCGGTGGACGTCAATTGGAATCATTTTGCGGTGCAGAGCTTTATTGATGAGATTGCGGCGACGTCGAAAAAAGATCCGGTGGAGTTGCGGCGGGAGTTGATAGCAGCGAAACCCGCGCCGCTCCCAGCGGATAGCGACGAAAAACCGGTGAGTGTGGAAAGACTGCGGCGGGTGCTCGATCTGGCAGCGGAAAAAGCCGGGTGGGGCAAGCCGATGCCAAGCGGGCGGGGCCGTGGGATTGCGGCGCTTTATTCCTGGGGGAGCTACGTGGCGAACGTCGCGGAGGTCACGATCGGCATGGATGGAACGATTCGGGTGGATCGCATGGTTGTGGCGATCGATTGCGGACAGGTGATCAATCCGGACATGGTTGCGGCGCAGATGGAAGGCGGAGTTGTTTTCGGGCTGACATCGGCGCTATATGACGAAATTACGATTGAGAATGGCGCGGTGCGGCAAACCAATTTCGACAATTATCCCATGATGCGGATTACGGACATGCCGAAAGTGGAAGTACACATCGTTCCGAGCCATGAAACTCCCGGCGGCATCGGGGAGCCGGGGGTTCCGTGCGCCGCGCCGGCGGTAGCCAGTGCGATTTTTGCCGCCACGGGGAAACGGCTGCGCCGGCTGCCATTTCAAACTTCGGAACTGGCGCAGTCCTGAAACAAGGACGAAAGCAGAACGAATTATTGCTGGCGGCCGAAGGTTATGCGATGCGCCTCGGGGCCTGCAGCAATTACAACGGCACCCAGCTGCAAAACGATGGCGGCGAACATGGCCAGGGCTTGCCCGTAAGAAAACCGATGGCTCAACAGCGATTCGAGGTAAGGCGCGGCGGAGCCGATAAGGACGCCAACCTGATAAGCGAAGCCGGGGAAAAATCCGCGGAGCCGATCGGGCGAAAGCTCATTGAGATGCGCGGGAATTACGCCCCAGGCGCCTTGCACCATGAATTGAAGCAGAAATGCGCCGAGCGCGATCCCAGCGGCGGCGGGGGCAAAAATCCAAAGAGGGATTAGCAAGACTCCGACCAGCACGGAGGTGATCATCGCGCGGCGGCGGCCGCGATGGTCGGAGTAGAGGCCTACGATAATTCCGCCGGCGATGGCGCCGAGCATCGAGATAACGGTGATGATCGATGTAAGACGCGGGCTGAAGCCGCGCTGCTGCTCGAGAAAAGTTGGATAAAGGTCCTGGGTGCCGTGAGAAATGAAAATCATCACGGCCATCAGCAGAACTAGATACGAGAACTGTTTCCAGTTTGCGGCTACTTCAAGGAAGTAAGATTTCCACTCATGCGTTTTCGCGGTGACGGACTTCCATGCTTCGCTTTCTTTCACTTTCGCGCGGATGAAAAGCGAAAGCAGAGCGGGCAAACCTCCCAAAAAGAACATGGGCCGCCAGCCCCAGCGGGGAAAAACCTGCCAGTAGGCAACGGCGGCGAGGAGATATCCCAGGGCGTAGCCTTCCTGCAAAATCCCGGACCGGATGCCGCGCCATTTTGAGGGCGCCGCCTCCATGGCGAGCGAAGCGCCAACGCCCCATTCGCCGCCCATACCGATTCCGTAGAGCAAACGCAGAATCAAGAACACCCTGTAGTTCGGCGCCAGGCCGGAAAAAACTTCCACCACGGAATAGAAAATAACGTCGAGCATGAGCGGAAGACGGCGGCCGTAACGATCGGCCATCAATCCGAAAATCAGCGCGCCGATCGGGCGCATGGCGAGACTGGCGGTGAGAGTGAGAGCAATCTCCGGAACGGTCTTGTGAAACTCGCGCGCTACGGGGACGAGTACGAAAACCAGGATGAAATAGTCGAAGGCGTCGAGGGTCCATCCGAGAAAGCCGGCGATCAGGGCGTTGCGGGAGTTGGCGCGTTGCTCGCGAGAGAGCGAGGAGGAAGTCATCGGCGTGCAAGCCCTTTTTGCGCGAGGGAACGCGGAGAGAATATGGCGTCGGTGACGCGCGCCACTTGGACCATTTCGGCAACGTCATGCACGCGGACGATGTGAGCGCCTTGCAAAATGCTGGCGGTGACGGTCGCCGCGGTACCCCAGATCCGCTCGTCGCTCTCGGAATCTTGGCGCGTTTGGGTGCGCAGTATGTGGGCGATGAAACTTTTTCTGGATGTGCCGACCAACAGCGGGTAACCGAGCTTGGAGAGTTCGGGTAAGTGCGACAGCAATTCGAGATTCTGCGCGTAGTCCTTGCCGAAGCCTATGCCAGGATCGATGATGATCTGCGATTTTGCCACGCCTGCGCGACGCGCGAGCGCGATTGCGCGGCGTAACCCGGTAAGAACATCACGAACAACATCTTTTGCGAATGGGCCTTTTTGCATGGTGCGGGGTTCGCCGCGCATGTGCATCAGGATTACCAGAAGCTTGCGGCGGCGCGCTAGATCGGCCATCAGCGAATCGTTTCGCAGCGCGGTGACGTCGTTTAGGATTTCGGCACCGGCGGCAGCGGCTGCTTCTGCGACTTCAGACTTGCTGGTGTCCACCGAAATTGGGATTTTTATTTTTCCCTGAAGTCTTTTCAGAACTGGAAGGATTCGGCGCAATTCTTCTTCGGCAGAAACACCCTTTGAACCGGGCCTGGTGGATTCGCCTCCGACATCGAGGATGTCCGCGCCGGCGCGCTCTATTTCCAGCGCCCGGGCGACCGCTGCGTCTATGTTGAGGAAGAGTCCGCCGTCGGAAAAACTATCGGGCGTGACGTTGAGGACGCCCATAACCAGAGTGCGTTCGCCCAGCTCTAGCGTCCTCGAAGGCAAGCGCAGCTTGAATCTTGATCGGCGGAACATGGCTATGGATTAAATCACAAGACCGGCTGAATCGAGGCAGCAGAGAATGGATAGCATGACGAAAGGTCGGCGACGGGCGCCCGTTCGTGACACCCCGGCGTCGTCCATAAATCCAGGAGCTGATCGTTAAGCCAAAAAACTAACTCTACCTCGCCGGCTTATATATCAGGCCCACTACGATGCCCACCAGCGTCCACTCGATCATCTCGCTCAACGCCAATTCCAGAGCGAGTTTCCCGCTGATCTGGATAGTCCCATAGTTGACGCCGACAAATGCGCCGACCATGAAAATGCCGAACAGCAGTCCAAGGCGAGCGCCCTGGCCGATGCCGCCCTTGCCTGCACAGGTTATGGCATAGATCATCGCGAATACCAGGATAGCCATGAAGATGCCGGCCAATCCAAAGGGCATGTGGCGCTGAGCCGATTCACCCGACCGGTACACTCCTTCGGGGTACGGGAGGTAATCTTTGGCGATCAGCATGCCGTGCACGAGAAAACCGTAAGTGAAGAACAGCACCGCAGCGGCAGTGGCAGCGGCAACAAGTCGTAGGTAATTCATAGCCACTCCTGGTTTGCATCCGAAATTAGCAAGTGCAAGATAACAAATCTATGGTGCGGGAGCGTAATAGCCGGGGCGGCTCACGACTTTTGCGCCGGCATGTCCTACAACTTCGACGCGCATGGAATGCCAGCTTGGGCGAGCAGAGAGATTTTGCGCAGGAGCGAAGCCTAGGGTGTATTCGGCGCGGACTCTGCGTGCGATCTCGCGAAAGGTGTCGGTCAGCGTCTCGGCTTCACGCAGGAAATAAAGCTGGCCTCCTGCGCGGCGCACGAGTTCTGCGAGATACAACGTGTAGGCGGGGATTTTCAAGTCGCGTGGGCCACCCGTTAACAGGGTTTCCGCAGAATGCGCAGCGAGCCAGGCTGGCGTCATTCCTTTTGGGCGGCTCTGGGTGGAGACAGCAAAAACCTGGATGTCTTGCGCTGCGAGGGAGCTCGCGACGTCGGCGAAAGTGAGCCGATTGCTCGGAAATCCCGGGCGCGGAGATGCGGTGACCGGGTCCAAGGTGAGGCCGAGGCCGCTGTCCTGGCCGTCGGTGAGAAGCACGATGGCTTTGCGGCCGGTACGTCCGGCAAAGAGTTCATGTGCTGTCAGAAAAATCGATGGATAAATGTTCGAGCCGCCGGTATCGCCAAAAAGCTGACGGACATTGATGCGCGAGATAGCCTGGCGGATTAAGCCCCAATCATTCGAAAAAGGGAGCAAGAGATAGGTGTGCGCGGAAAAATCGACGACGGCGACTTGATCGGAGGCCGTGAGGCCGTCCACGAGCGCGCGAGCGGCGACTTTCATCTCATCGCTTTGCGGCAGGACGCTGGGGCTGGCATCGATCACCAGGGCGATGGTGGCGGGCTGCGTGGAGGCGTCGAAATAGGTGATGGGCCGCTCCACGCCGTCATCGAAGACGCGAAAATTCTCTCGAGATAGACCGGTAAGAGCGGCGCCGCCGGCGTCGGTTACGCTGCACGTAACCGGAACCAGGGGCGTTTCAACGCGAATGGTATTGGCAGGCGATTCAGTTTTTCTTGTGGAAGGGTTCTCGGACTTCGCTGACCTGATGGTCTTCAGCTCGCCGGTAACCGGATCGCGTTCTAACGAAACGCCGGAGTCGAGGATGCGCGGGCGGGCGAGTTTCGTGTTTTGACGGGGCTGCGAGCGAAGATTGGCTGGGACTAAAAACAACAGAAGCATTCCAAGTGTTAGAAGAAAATATGCGGAAGGGTGGCGGCCAAGAACCTTAGTCTTTTTCGGAGCGGAACGGAGGCGTATCAAAGGCCAAACTCAATCGAGGTCGAAGTCTCGCAACGGTTTTTCGATCGGTCCGTCTTTGGCTTTTTTCAGTCCTTCCGCGAATTTGCGAGCGAGCACATCCTCTTTTGATTTTTCTGCTTCTACCGATGCGCGAAACTTTGCTTCGACGGCTTCAGTTTGCGCGCGCAGGAGGCGGGCGGTGTCATCCAGATCAACAGAAGAAGGCGGCCGCGGAGGCGGAACGTGGGAAAGCACCGCCCCAAGTTCTCGATCGATATTGAGTTTAGCCCGGCAGCACGGGCATTCCAGTTCGAAGGTGTCTGCGGAATTTTTCGCCATGCCGTATTTTACGCCCATTCCCGGACTTTGGCGCAAGCGCGTGATGTAGCAAATTTTGGTTCATGGCCTTTTCCAGGGGCTGAAGACCTAACCTCGGGAAAACCACAATATCGTCCCGTTGAGCGGACTGGCGTCGTCTGGGTTGCCATTTGAATCACTCCTGCCCGCTAGGCCAGTAGACTTTCCGCGAAGGATTTAAATAGAGTGGATATTGATTGAAACTGCCTTCCCTTCCGGTACGCCGGTAAATTCGAATGACCGAAAAAGTACTGAGTGCGACAAAACCCGATGCCATCGCAGACTTCAAAGAAGGCGTCAGCTTACTCAAGAACGGGTACGCGCAAAGGGCGCTTGGGCGCTTGCGGCGGGCCTTCGAATGTGAAAGACGAAATCCCTACTACCTCTCGTTTCTGGGATTGTGCATTGCCCGCGCGGAACGCAAGTGGGACCAGGCATCCGAGCTTTGCGAAATCGCGGTCCAGCTAAAGCGCAGTGAAGCGCAGTTCCATCTTAATTTGGCTGAAGTGTACCAACTGGCCGGAAGACGTACTAAGGCGATCGAAACGCTGGACGCGGCGCTCGAGAGATTTAGCGATGACGAGCGGCTGAAACGCGCAAGAAGCCGAGTGGAAAAGCGACGTTCACCGGTATTGTCCTTCCTTGATCGCGATAACGTGCTGAACCGGGAGCTCGGCAAATTGCGGCATCGTGCGTTGAAACGCGCCGGGAAAGACAACGAGTAAGCAGTTCCCACCCAACTAATTTCATCCTTGGTTTGAGCCTGCCGTGATCGGTCGGCGTACCTGACCAGAACACCATTCAGAATAATTCCGAGGTGTTCGCGCGTGCTGAGCCGTCATGCACAAATAAAAACTCATCTGCTGAGTATCGCTTAAGCCGGCGCCGGTTTTTCGCCTTTGGCCATTCCCGGAATTGGGCGGGGCTCCGGACGTAGCGAGAGCTGCGGTTCTTTTGCCGGCAATGGCGGAGCGGCCGGTGGCGGTGGCGGTAGTTTTTCCGGCAACGGCTTGCCTTCCAGTAACAGCTTGAGTTCGGTGGCGTCGAGAACTTCGCGTTCAAGCAGGGCTTGTGCGATGCGCTCGAGAGTGTCGCGCTGCGTTTCGAGAATATTGCGAGCGCGGCTGTAGCCATTGGTGACGATGCTGCGAACTTCCGCGTCAATCTTGATTGCGGTATCTTCAGAATAGTCGCGGTGCTGGGTGATTTCGCGGCCGAGGAAGATGGCTTCTTCTTTCTTGCCGAAAGTCAGCGGGCCAAGCGGGCTCATGCCCCATTCGCAGACCATCTGACGCGCAATCTCGGAGGCGCGCTCGATATCGTTTCCCGCGCCGGTAGTGATGTGATGTAGAAAGATTTCTTCGGCGGCGCGTCCGCCCATCAGAACGCTGAGTTGTGATTCGAGGAATTCCTTGGTGTAGGTGTGCTTGTCGTCGATGGGCAACTGCATGGTGACACCGAGAGCCATTCCGCGAGGAATGATGGTTACTTTGTGCAGCGGATCGGCGCCGGGAGTCAATGCAGCGACTAGAGCGTGGCCTGCTTCGTGGTACGCGGTGTTGCGCTTTTCTTCGTCGGACAAAATCATGGACTTGCGCTCGACTCCCATCAGGACTTTGTCTTTGGACATTTCAAAGTCGGACATGGCGACGAACTTGCGATTCTGACGCGCGGCCCACAGAGCGGACTCGTTGACCAGATTGGCAAGGTCGGCACCGGAAAATCCGGGAGTGCCGCGCGCGATCACGGAAAGCTCGACATCTTCAGACAGAGGGACCTTGCGCGTGTGCACCCGGAGGATTTCTTCGCGGCCTTTTACATCCGGCCGAGGCACGACCACGCGGCGATCGAAGCGTCCAGGGCGGAGTAAGGCCGGATCAAGCACGTCGGGGCGGTTGGTGGCTGCGATAAGAATGACGCCTTCATTTGATTCAAATCCGTCCATTTCCACGAGCAACGCGTTCAAGGTTTGTTCGCGCTCGTCGTGCCCACCACCCAAGCCCGCACCGCGGTGGCGGCCAACAGCGTCAATTTCATCGATGAAGATAATGCACGGGGCGTTCTTCTTGCCCTGCTCGAACAGATCGCGCACGCGGCTGGCGCCTACCCCAACGAACATCTCCACGAAGTCAGAACCCGAGATGGAAAAGAATGGAACGTTCGCTTCGCCCGCAATCGCGCGTGCTAGCAAAGTCTTTCCCGTTCCTGGAGGCCCGACGAGCAGCACGCCTTTGGGGATTCGTCCGCCAAGCTTTTGGAATTTTTGGGGATCTTTCAGGAAATCGATGATTTCGTAAAGCTCTTCCTTGGGTTCGTCAATTCCGGCGACATCCTTGAACGTGGCTTTCTTCTGTTGTGCGGTAAGTAAACGCGCGCGGGATTTGCCGAAGCTCAGCGCTTTGTTCCCGCCGGCCTGCATTTGCTTCATCATGAAGACCCAGAACAGAACGAGCAGGATCAGGGGAGCGAAGTTCACGAGGAAGGTCATCCAGTCGGCGTTCTTCACTTCCTTGTAGTTGTAAATGACGTTGTGAGCATCCAGAGCTTTGGTTATTTCCGGTATGGTTGTGTTGGCAACGGTTACGCCCTTGAATTTGCCGGCTGGTTCGCGATACTCGCCTTGGATTTCGGCGCTGTTGGGGGCGAGATAGATTGTGACGTCCTTCACATTGCCGGATTGTACTTTGGCGAGGAAGTTCGTGTAGCTAGGCTCGTCCTCACGCGCGGTTTGGCCCCCGGTCGAAGCCATTTTCCACAAGACGACCGCGAGCAAGATCATCAGAAGCCAAAAGAGAATAGTGCGTACCGTTGAGTTCACTGTATTACCTCGCCTTCCGGCTACCTGGAAACGCGCGCCCCGATTCCTGCTCTAATTCTAACTCACTCTTGTTTAGATGCATCAAGAAGGCGGGTGTATGCACGCTAAGAATGAACAGGCTATTCAAGCGGATGCTCCTCGATGGATACTCCCAGCAGCGTGTGCTCCTGTGCGCAAAACCCGCTCGCTGGCGGCATACCGCGAGTCCAAATCACTCGCCCTTCGCATTCCAATACTGGCCAGCGTCCCCTCTCGCGGCCAGGAACGCGATCTTTCAGGAACATTTGCTTCAATTTCTGGATGTGCCGGCGACCGTGCGGTCTGTAAGCGTCACCCGGCCGCCAATTCCGCAAGATTAAGGAGCCGCGGAGGAGGTCAGCATCAAGGGCTTGGCCAGCGCTTTTAGTGTCGCTCGGCTGCAAAATCCAGTCAATCACTTTCAGACGGAAGCAGCTCCCCAGTTCGGGAACAGAAACAACGGCTGCGCCGCGGTTCGGAAGGCTTACAGGATAATTATACGTATCTAGTTGCGCGCGGGTTTCGTTCCGGCGAAGCGATCTTGGATGCTTGCCACGCGAAAAAATCAATTGGTCGAAGCTTCGTCCGACAATGACGCCGCCCGGCAGCTCCAAATGGCGGCCGCTGCTATGCCTGGTGGCTAACCGGATAACTTGTTCCACGTGCTCGGCAGTGAGGTCCTTGCGATCCCCGCGGACACTCTGATAAAGACAGCGGATTAGGCCTTCGGTGAGCGCGCGGAACGACGTGGTATGGCTGGCGTTACGCGAAGACGAAGATTGGCTCAGCGCGAAATTCAGCTCGATTGGCGAGAGCAGATCTTTGCAACGAATCGCCGTGATGTCGCCGCTGCTTTGGGCGTGCGCGCGAAAGCGATCTTCCACAATTGCGGACCAGAATAATTGTTGTTCTCTGGACAATCGCGCCAACTCGCCTAGATGGGAAACGATGGTTGGCGCGAAATTTTCTTCCAGCATGGGAATAAGTTGTTCGCGAATGCGCGCGCGCAGGCGTTTCGAATCGCGATTGGTGGCATCTTCCCGCCAGGGTTGATGGAGAGATTTTAGATAGTCGCGCAAATCCTGGCGCTCAATTTCGAGCAGCGGCCGGATCACGGAACCCACTGTGGGGTAAATGGCTGCCAACCCGCTTGGACCTGTTCCGCGGATCAGATGTGCGAGAACTGTTTCGGCCTGGTCCCGCGCGGTGTGAGCTACGGCGATGCGGGTCGCTTCTCCAGCGGCGCAGACACGCTCGAAGAAAGCGTAGCGAAGCCGCCGCGCTGCGTCTTCGAGATTCCAGCCTTGGAGCGCGGCACTGGCGGCTACGTCCTGGCTGGTACCTACGAATTCCAGATGGAGCTCGCAGGCCAGGTCTTTGACGAACTGGGCATCCGCCGTGGAGTCTTCGCCACGCAACATGTGATCGAAATGGAGGACCACAAGCGTGATGCCAAGGTTTTGGCGAATATTTTGGAGGAGGCGCAACAAAGCGACGGAATCCGCGCCCCCCGAAACGGCGACACCAATGCGATCGCCGGGCGCAATCATTTGCGCGGCGCGGACGTTATGAAGGACCGACTGTTCGAGGGCTGCTCTCATGAGCGTTGCGACGGGCGTCAGCCGATCGAAGTGAAGCGATCGGGGCTATCATCAACATGGTAGCAGTGGAGCATCGGTGGGTCGAGAGCCAGTACTGTGGAAAATATGAGCGCGGCGTGCTCGACGGTACTTACAGACGATCGGCGATTTGTTGGGTGAAGAGGTCACGACTATAGGAAATCCGGCGGTCGAGCGCAACGGCCGCGAAGTAAGAGCAGCTCTCGCGCTCCTGCTCGGCCCATTCTGCTACGGGAGGTATGGTTTGTCGCGCCACGCGGCCGAGAACGTTCAGCAATCCATAGTAAGTGCCGACTGCCCGAATCCCGCCGCGGTCGTCGCCGCGGTCGGGGCAGAGCTGGACAAGTTGGACCAGGCGATGGAAATCCTCGCCGTTGAAATCGCGGCTCTCAACACCGGCAACTTCGCGCACGCGCTCGGAGAGTTCGACCCGGCGGCTCGAGGCAATGATCGAGCGGCAGTGCCACACGAAGAATTGCAGGAAGGCTGCAATCGAAAAAACGAAGATGATTGCTGCCACAATCATCGGGCCCTCACCATCAAACGGGCAGTGGCCAGGCGAGCGTCCTCCGGGATCTTTGAGAATGTGTAAGCCCAGGCCAACGGCAGCCAGGTGCCTATGAGCGGTGGCACCCAGCGCAGGAAGGACTCCTGCAAGCCAGGGAAAAGGTTCCGCAAAGCGTAGGTCCCGGCCGTGGCGCTGAAATATACGCCCAGCGCCAGCACTAATTGAATGAGGCGTGTTCGCGTCTCTCGAAGCTTCAGGATCGCGCCCCACAGAAGGTAAGTAAGCACCACGCCAACAAAGTAGAGATTCTGTCCGAGCTCGACGACGAAGTGGCTGGTCAAGTGGTCCTTGTTCTGACGAACAACAGCGTAGGAAAAGAACGCCGTGGCAATCAATAACAGGGCTGCGGCGCCGCGAATGTACTTGCTTACATTCATCTCGCGGAAGACGTGCTGGTAAAGCTCCATCACCGTGAAGTAGATCAAGACAATCAGCAAACTCTCTGAATAGTAGTAAAAGTAGCGATACTGCAAGGAAGAATAGCCGTAGGTATGAAACGTCAAGTAATGGCCCAAAGTGACCAGTGCAGCCGCTAACATGTAGAGATTTAAGGAGAAATAGCGAAAAGTATCCTTGTGGAAGGCCAGACACACCACTACGTAAGCTTCTAGAGTGAAGCTTACAATCCAAATCAGATAATCAGCCGGGCCTAGCTGCATTTGGTCCTCAACTTAAGACCGGCCCTGTCCTGACCCTTACTCCGCTTGCGCGGAACCTACCCTGACTACTTCCAGGGCGTCGGCGGCATCGGGCTGCCCGTGTTCGTCCACGGCGTGGGCGGCATCGGACTTCCCGTATTAACTGCCAGCCAAGGTGTCGGTGGCATCGGGCTTCCGGTGTTCGTCCACGGTGTGGGCGGCATCGGACTTCCCGTGTTTGCTAACCAAGGTGTTGGCGGCATCGGGCTTCCGGTGTTCGTCCACGGTGTGGGCGGCATCGGACTTCCCGTATTTGCTGCCAGCCAAGGTGTTGGCGGCATTGGACTGCCGGTGTTAGCCAGCGAAATCTGGGTCGTTAGAGCACTGAGACCCACTGCACTGGTCAAGACCAGCAATACCAATACAACAACCATCAACCACCTGTTCATAGACCCTCCGAGGGAAAGTTACCGCGGCGAGTCTATAGGTGGTCTTATGCCGTCAAGGGAGTTTTTTTCGGGCGTGTGCCTAAACGGTACACACCCCTACCTCCCTAGCAAAGCCAGAGCCTTTCTGTATCCTTACCGGTCCAAGATAGCCTTCCGATGCGCCGGGGACAATAGCCCAAAAGTACTAGTCTTTAAGGGCATTTAGGGTAGGGGTGGCGGGGTAAAAAGAGGTATTAGTTTGAAATGGGGACCTACTTCGGCAGGATGAGCCGCGGACGGCTTCAATTACGCCGCGTTTAGCGAAGGAAGTAAAACGCACAGGTCAAATGCTCAGCTCTTCGACTTTCTCGAGCTTTCCAGCAAGTCCCACGCGGCATCGGGCAGATCAACGAAATCGTTAAACTCACCGGCGCCGCGCAGCCACAATCCGCCATCAATCACCACGCACTCACCATTGACGTAGGCTGCCTGTTCGCTGAGAAGATACGCGGCAAGATTGGCGAGTTCCTCATGGCGCCCGAAGCGTTTCATCGGGTGATAATTTCTAGCGCGCTCTTCGAGGTCCTTTGAAGGCAGTAGCCTGGACCAGGCGCCTTGGGTCGGGAACGGTCCCGGAGCAATGGCGTTGAGACGAATATGATGGCGCGCCCATTCCACGGCGAGCGAACGGGTGAGAGCTAGGACACCGGCCTTGGCGCAAGCCGAAGGCACCACGAAACCCGAGCCGGAGTTTGCGGAGGCATAGGTTGCGACAATACTCAGAATGGTTCCTGGCTGCTTGCGGGCGATCCATTTTTTACCCAGCGCCAGCGTGCAGAAAAAGGTGCCTTGGAGGACGATTCCAACTACCGCATTAAATGCGTTAGGAGAGAGTTTTTCCGTGCGCGCGATGAAATTACCGGCAGCGTTGTTGACCAGCGTGTCCACCTTGCCGAATTCTTTTTCCGCGCCTTCGATCGCTTTCTCGACTGCTTCAAAATCGCGAATGTCCGTTTGCAGGTAAGCGGCTTGTCCGCCGGCCGCACGGATTTCGTTGACCGTGTTTTTTAATGGCTCGTCCCGACGCGCGACGAGATACAGATTGGCTCCCAACTCCGCAAATCGCAGGGCCATGGAGCGGCCCAATCCCGTGCCGCCTCCGGTGACCAGGATTGTCCGTCCTCTTAGTAAATCCTTTTGGAACATGACAGCCTCCGAAACGCTGCGTATTCTGGACGCATTCTTGCGCGTATCGCAAGGTCATTCACGTCGTATCATCAATATGCTGCACGAAATCCTTCGGTCGACGGGATGCCGGACAAAAGGGATTAGAATAAGGGCATCATAAATGCGTATCGTCACCAAGGATGATGCGGAACGAATGGTGAAGAGTGAGATAACAATGGGACGCTTGGTGTTTGCGGTTTTGCTCGCGTTCGCTTGTATTAGCGCGGCAGCACAAGATACGCCCGCGCCACCCCCATCCACTCCGGATTCGGGTTCAAATCCCGCACTAACTCGCAGGGGACAAGCCGAACCGATCGCCGTACCCGCTAAAGCTGAGACGATGCCGCTGATTGTGCCGAAAGGCACGGCATTGCAGGTTGCGCTCGGCAATGAAGTCCGCGTGCATAAAGTTGGGCAGCCAATTCAAGGCCACATCGTTGAGCCGGTGTACGCCTTTGACCGGCTAGTGGTTCCGGTGGGATCGGACGTGAATGGGCAAATCACGGAGATCG
>Ga0307477_10000993_pt1 | contig 26171 bp, 20 predicted proteins | sample atmos_gasesECM2C_FD_203316 | JGI IMG/M metagenome (GOLD analysis project Ga0307477, IMG submission 203316) | Hardwood forest soil microbial communities from Morgan-Monroe State Forest, Indiana, United States - atmos_gasesECM2C_515 | ecosystem: Environmental > Terrestrial > Soil > Temperate...
AGGCTCCTGGGGTGTATGACTTTGGCCCCTCGCCCAAAGGGAGGTCGCGGGAGACTGACCCACTACCAGACGTGAGCGCCGCGGCGCGGCCGGCGAAGAGTACGGGGTGAAGGCCGTTGAGCCGGCTGTTGGTGCGGGCTTGCAGGACCGCCACCGGGTCGGCGTCGAAAGCCACCACCCGCGCGGCGCCCCAGGCGAGCGCCGCGAAGGCCAGGATGCCGGTGCCGGTGCCGACGTCGAGCACCGCGCGGCCGGCGAGCTCGGCTTCCTCCAGCAGCTCGAGCGCCAGGACCGTCGATTCGTGGCTGCCGATGCCGAAGGCGGTGCGCGCCGGCAACCGCAGCAGCCGCCGCCCGGCTGGCACCGCCGCCGCCGTCTCCGCCTCCTCGGGCTCGCGCGGATCGATCAGCAACGTCCGGCCGAGCGGGAAGGGCACCGCCCGCCTTCGATACTCCGCCATCCAATCGGTGTCGGGCACCTCGGTGTCCGAGATGTGCGAGACGTGGGAGATGTGGGAGACGTGCTCGATACCCGGCGGCGGCGCCTCCGGCTCGAACCAGGCGGTCAGCCGCAGCCGGCCGTCCGGCTCGCTCTCGGTGCTCACGCCGAGAGTCCCGGCCTGCCAGAGATCGGCGACCAGGCGATCCTCGAGCTCGGCGGGAAGCCTGTAGACGCGGCGCAGGTAGGACATCGAACGGTGGCGGCCAACTACCCGAAGAGGTTCTTCATCCGATCGAGCACCGTCTTCTCCTCGCGCACCGGGTGGCCGCGCAGCTCGGCCAGGCGGCGCAGCAGCTGCAACTCTTCCTCGGAGAGGTCGCGGGGCTGGGGGACCTCGATCTGCACGCTGACCATGTGGTCGCCGCGGCCGCTGCCGTCGAGACGATCGATCCCTTCGCCGCGCAGCCGGAAATCGCGGCCGTAGGCAGTGCCCGGCGGGACCTCGAGCGCAGCCTTGCCGCGCAGGGTGTCGACCTCGACCGTGGTGCCCAGGACCGCCTGCTCATAGCCGATCGCCAGGCGCGAGTGGACGTTGGCGCCCTCGCGGCGGAAATGCCGGTGCGGCTTGACCGCGAGCACCACGTAGAGGTCTCCCGGCGGGCCGCCGCGGCGGCCGTGCTCGCCTTCGCCGCTCAGCCTGAGGCGGGCCCCGGTGTCGACGCCGGAGGGGATCTTCACCGAGATCGAGCGCTCCTGCTCGACCCGCCCCTCGCCGCGGCACTCGTGGCAGGGATTGGCGATCACCCGGCCCTCGCCCTGGCACTGCGGGCAGGTGCGCGCGACGGTGAAGAACCCCTGGCTGTAGCGCACCTGGCCGCGGCCCCCGCACGCCGAGCAGGCGGCCGGCGCCGACTTGTCGGCGCTGCCGCTGCCGGCACAGCGCGGGCAGGTCTCCAGGCGCGGGATGCGCAGCTTCATCTCGGTGCCGAAGACCGCCTCCTCGAAGGTGAGCGAGAGGTCGTAGCGCAGGTCGGCGCCGCGCATCGCGCCGGAACCGCCCCCGCGGCGGCCGCCGCCGAATCCGAAGAGGTCGCCCAGGATGTCGGAGAAGTCGGCGAAGATGGTGGGGTCGAAGCCGCCGCTCCCCACCCCCGCCACGCCCTGGTGGCCGAAGCGATCGTAGCGCGCGCGCTTGTCGCCGTCGGAGAGCACCTCGTAGGCTTCCGAGGCCTCCTTGAAGCGCTCCTCGGCGGTGCCGTCGCCCGGGTTGCGGTCGGGGTGATACTTGATCGCCAGCCTCCGGTAGGCCGACTTCAGCTCCGCCGCGCCGACGGTGCGTTCGACGCCCAGCACCTCGTAATAGTCACGCTTTGCCATATGCCTGGTGAATCGACGATGCCTGGTGAGCTGAGCGAGGGGCCGCCGGTCAACCCTTGGCCTGGTCCGACTGGCGGCCCGAGTGGCCGGGGCCGCGCGCGTTGGAGAGCATGACCTCCGACAGGATCTGCGCCACCGAGTTGAGGTCGTACATCGCGGCCTCGAGCTCGGCCTGGGTCTCCCTGCCGAGCGCCGCTCGCGCCCCCAGCAGCACCTCGTGGATGCGGCGCGAGGAGGCTTCGGGAAGCAGCGGCCGGAACTGCGTGTAGACGCGCTCGTTGCTGTAGATCAGCCCCTCGATGCGGTTCTTCAGCTGGCGCAGCTCGCGGCGCTTGCTGTCGGCCTGGGAGTGCTCGTTGGCCTCCTCGACGAGGCGGCGCACCTCGCTCTCGGAGAGCCCGCCGGCCGGGTTGATCTGCATGCTCTGCGAGAGGTTGGTCGCGAGGTCGCGCGCCGAGACGTTGACGATGCCGTTCGAATCGATCGCGAAGGTGACCTCGATCTGGGGGATGCCGCGCGGCGCCGGCGGGATGCCGACGAGCTCGAAGCGGCCCAGCGACTTGTTCTGGTTGGCCAGCTGGCGCTCGCCCTGCAGCACGCTGACGCGCACCGTGTCCTGGTTGTCCACCACCGTGGTGAAGATCTGGGTGTTCTTGGTCGGGATGGTCGCGTTGCGGTCGATGAGCTTGGTGAACAGGCCGCCCTGCGTCTCGACGCCCAGCGACAGCGGCGTGACGTCGAGCAGCACCAGGTCCTTGATGTCGCCGCGCAGGATGCCGCCCTGGATCGCGGCGCCCATCGCCACCACCTCGTCGGGATTGATGTCGCGGTTCGGCTTGCGGCCGAAGATCCGCTCGACGGTGGCGGCGACCAGCGGCGTCCGGGTCTGGCCGCCCACCAGGAGGACCTCGTCGATCTGGTCCGGCCGCAGGTTCGCCTGGCGCAGCGCATCCAGGCACGGTCCCTCGGTGCGGGCGACCAGGTCCTGCACCAGCTCCTCGAAATGGGAGCGGTTCAAGCTGCGCGCCAGGTGGCGGGGACCCGACGCGTCGGCCGAGATGAACGGCAGGTTGATCGCGGCGTCGGCGGCGCTCGACAGCTCGCACTTGGCGCGCTCGGCCGCCTCCTTCAAGCGCTGCAGCGCCATGCGGTCGCCGCGCAGCTCGATGCCGGTCTCGCTGCGGAAGTCGGCGATCAGCCAGTCCATGATGCGCTGATCGAAGTCCTCGCCGCCCAGGAAGGTGTCGCCGGCGGTGGAGCGGACCTCGAAGATCCCTTGCGACAGCTCGAGGATCGAGACGTCGAAGGTGCCGCCCCCCAGGTCGTAGACCGCGATGACCTGGTTCTCCTCCCGCCGGTCGAGGCCGTACGCGAGGGCGGCGGCGGTCGGCTCGTTGAGGATGCGCAGGACGTCGAGGCCGGCGATCTTGCCGGCGTCCTTCGTCGCCTGCCGCTGCGAATCGTCGAAGTAGGCCGGGACGGTGATCACCGCCTCGGTGATCTCCTCTTGCAGGCCCTCCTCGACGAACTCCTTGATCTCGCGCAGGATCAGCGCCGAGATCTCCTCCGGGCTGTACTGGCGGTCGCGGATCTCGATCTTGACGTCGCCGTTCGCGGCGCGCACCACCGAGTAGGAGAGCACCTCGCGCGCCCTGGTCACCTCGGCATCGTTGTACTTGCGGCCGATCAGGCGCTTCACCGCGAACACCGTGTTCAGCGGATTGGTGATCGCCTGGCGCTTGGCGATCGGCCCCACCAGCCGGTCCCCTTCCTCGGCGAAGGCGACGATCGAGGCGGTCGTGCGGCTGCCCTCGCGGTTGGTCAGCACCCGCGGCTCGATACCTTCCACGATCGAGACGCAGCTGTTGGTCGTCCCGAGGTCGATGCCGATGATCTTGCTCAAATCGCCGGCTCTCCGCGCCCGCCGTCCCGCTTGCCATCCGACGACTGCAGGGGCGAGGACTCCTGGGCCGGGCGGGAGCCGGCGCTCTCGGGCGGCACCGCCACCTTGACCATCGCCGGCCGCAGCAGGCGGTCGTGCAGCACGTAGCCGCGCACCAGCGTCTCGGTCACGGTCGGCACCGTCACCTCGCCGCTCTCGACGCGCGCCACCGCCTCGTGCACCATGGGGTTGAACGACTCGCCGTCCGAGGGCACCTCGCGCACTCCGAAGCGGCGCAGGAGCTCCTGCATCTGGCGGAGGATCAGCTCCACCCCGCGCTTGAGGTCTTCCGCCGACCCGCCCGCCGAGAGCGCCCGCTCGAGGTTGTCGGCAATCGGCAGGAACTCGCGCAACGGCTCGAGCAGCGCGTAGCGCCGGATCTCCTGGCGCTCGCGCTCGGCGCGCTTGCGGAAGTTGTCGAAGTCGGCCAGGGTCCGCAGCGAGCGGTCGCGCAGGTCGGCGATCTCCTGGCGCAGAGTCTCGATCTCCGATGTCTCCGATGTTGCCGATGTTGCCGATGTCTCCGAGGTCCCCGATGGATCCTGCGTCTCCTGGATCCCGGGGGTCCGCGCGGTCGCCGGCGCCTCCACCGCCTCGACCGCCGAGAGCGCATCGCGCATCGCCGCTTCGATGTCGGCCGCAGGATCGTCGAGCAGGATCTCCGGGGTGTCCGGGGACTGGCTGGGGTCGTGGGACTGCTTCTTCATCACCGCTTCTCCCATCTCTCGGCAGGCGCTCCCGCGAAACCCTCGGACAGCGCCCGCGACAGCGCCTGGCCGAGATAATGCACCAGCGGGATGATCTTCTGGTACTCCATCCGGGACGGGCCGAAGATCCCGAGCGTCCCGAGCGGCTGCTCGCCGACGCGGTAGGAGGAAGCCACCAGGCTGAAGTCAAGCTCCGAGGTCAGGTCGCTGTCGTCGCCGATCAGCACCCTGACCCCGCCGCCCTGGATGCAGCCGTTCAGCATCCGCACCAGGCGGGCCTTGTCGGTGAAGGCCTCGAACATGCGGCGCACCCGCTGGATGTCGGCGAGCTCGGGGCGCGCCAGGAGCGCCGAGGCGCCGTCCACCAGCACCTCGGGCTGGGAGTCGAGGCCGAGCCCTTCGCGGGCCAGCTCGATGGTCCGCGCCAGCAGGCTGTCGACCTGCAGGCGCTCCTCCGTCATCTGCCGCAACAGGCGGTCGCGGATCTCGCGCAGGGTGTGGCCGGCGAAGTTCTCCGTCACGTAGTTGGAGATCCGCGTCAGCTCCTGGCGCGGGATCTCCTCGCCGGTCTCGATCACCCGGTTGTCGACGAAGCCTTCCTGCGACACCACGACGCACAGGACCTTGCGCTCCGCCACCGGCAAGAAGTCGACGGCCTTGAGCACGGTGTCGCCGATCGCCGGCGCCACCACGATGCTGACCTGCTGCGACAGCTCCGACAGCAGGTGGGAGGCGATGCCGATGAGCTGGTCCGCGTCGGCGGGCGTGCTCGCCAGGTTCTCCTCGATGTAGCGGCGCTCGCGGGCCGGGAGCTTCCGTGCCTGCATCATCGATTCGATGAACATGTGATAGGCCGCGGGCGTGGGCACGCGCCCGGCGGAGGTGTGCGGCTGCACCAGGTAGCCCCATTCCTCGAGATCGGCCATGACGTTGCGGATGGTCGCCGCCGAGAGCCCCAGCCGTCCCTGCTTCGCCACCGAGCGCGAGCTGACCGGCTCGGCGCTCAGGATGTAGGTGGCGATGATGTCGCGCAGGATCTCGCGATCGCGAGGCAAGAGCCTGTCCGCTTCCCGCGTTTCCATGTTCCCAGCGCCTCCGCGAGTTGGCACTCTCCACGCGAGAGTGCTAAGCGATGGTAGCCGGAAAGGGTCTTGAAAGTCAAGCTGGGAGATGGGCACAAACTATTGATCTGGCGGACTTTGGAGGCCTGCGACGGGGCGGGCTCCGTGGACTGCGGCGGGCGGTTTCGGGGGCCTCCGGGGAACCCTCCGGCCGGGCCACGGTGGGCGGATGTCCCCCTCCGACCCCCCCCTCTGAGCCCGTATCGGCGAGGGGTCCAAGGCTATTGGGCGGCGGCGGAGGACTATGACCCCTCGCCGATACGGGCTCAGAGGGGGGGGTCGGAGGGGGACATCCGCCCACCGTGGCCCTCCTTCCTCCCACTCCGGCTTCAGGGCTCTTCGGCGGCTGATTTGGAAGCTCGGAGGGGTCGGTGGCTGGAAGGTCTGCGTGGCCTATCCATGGGGCTCCTGGTCCAGCCAGGCCAGCAGGGCTCGATGGCCGGGGCTGGGGTCCTGGACGGTCGATACTTGACGAAGTGTCTCTCGGGCCAGCTCTCGGGCCAGGTCGAGGCGCTCGGGGGCGACGGCTTTCAGGGCTTCGAAGTGGCTCTGGACGGTGGCCAGGTCTCCTCGCGCCACCGGTCCGGTGATCGCGGCGAGGGCGGCGCCGGGTGCCGGGGTTGCGATGGCGGCGGCGACGGTGCCGCGGGCCAGCTCCAGGTAGCCGCGCGCGACCTCGGGCGGCAGGCCGGCCCTCGCTGCCAGGTCGGCCGCGGCGGCCAGGAGGGTGGCAACGCCGCCGGCGGCCAGGGTGGCCGCGAAGTGGTAGAGCGGCCTGGCGCCGGGAGGCACCTCGCCGGCCACGCCTCCCCAGGCGGCGACGAGGCGGCGGCCTAGCGCCAGCGCCGCGGGCTCTCCGTCCAGGGCGAAGAACACTCCGCTCGCCTCCCCGGGGGCGGACAGCACCCGCGGGAACGCCTTCAGCGGGTGCAGCGTGCCCGCCGCGGTGCCGGCCGCCCGCAACGGCGAGAGCACGGCGGCGTCCCGGCTACCCGAGGTATGCAGCGCCACGCCCGCCTGGGGACGTCTCGCGAGCCGCTCCGCGACCTCCGCCAGCACGCTGTCCGGCACCGCGATCAACAGCAGGTCCTGGCCTTCGCTGCCGAAGCCGACCAGGCCGTCGCGCCCCGTCGCCGCCACCATCTCGGCGCCCGCCGCCACCGCCCAGCCCGCAAGGCTCTTCCCGACCCGTCCCGGCCCCACCAGCGAGAAGCGAAGCCCGTCGAGCGAGCCCCTGCTGGAGGCTTTGGTTTCGATCACCGCCCTACAGTAGTGACCTGAACCCCCCTAAGTCGATACCCCGATCTCCTCTCGGAGTCCGTGACGGTCGCATTCCGGAACCAGTGGCCGGAGGGCCCCGCGACCGAAGTGGGAGGACGGAGGACCCTGGGCTGCGGAGATCCCCCCTCTCGACCCCTTGGGGCGAGCCGGCGCAGTCCACCACCTTCCCCCCTTCCACCATCCCAGCCTCGCCCCAAGGGGTCGAGAGGGGGGATCTCCGCAGCCCAGGGTCCGGCCGGGAGGGTTCCCCGGAGGTGTGCTGTGCTATGCTGCGAGCCCCGTTTCTGGTTAGATCCGCTATGGTGTTTTTCAATTACAGCACGATGCAGATGGCCGCCAAGGTGGTGTACTACGGCCCGGGTCTGTGCGGCAAAACCACCAACCTGCATTACATCTATGGCCACACGACTCAGGATTCGCGCGGCGAGATGGTGTCGCTCGAGACCGAGACCGACCGCACCCTCTTCTTCGACCTGCTCCCCCTGGACGTGGGCTCCATCGCCGGTTTCAACACCCGCATCCAGCTGTATACCGTCCCCGGGCAGGTCTTCTACAACACCACCCGCAAGCTCGTGCTCAAGGGAGTCGACGGCGTCGTCTTCGTGGTCGATTCGCAGCGTGCGATGCTGCAAGCCAACCTGGATTCGTTCCGCAACCTCGAAGAGAACCTCGGCGAGATGGGGCTCGCGGTCGACAGCCTGCCCCTGGTCCTGCAGTACAACAAGCGCGACCTCGCCGACATCTACTCGGTCGAGGAGCTGAACCAGGCCATCAACCGCCATGGCTGGCCCTACTACGAGACCTCGGCGGTGTCCGGCCAGGGAGTCTTCGAGACCCTGAAGGGGATCTCGAAGTACACCCTGCTGGCGCTCAAGAAGCGTCTCGGACGCACCGGCGCCGACGCTCCGACTCGCCTCTCCGCGCCCACGGCCGCAACGCCTGGAGCCGCGGGGGCGGTCGCGGCCCTCCTCCAGGTGCCGCCGGCGACGGCGCCGCCGCAGACCGCGACGCCTTCATCTTCCTCGGCGGCGGCTTCGGCCCCGGCGCCAACCGCAGCAACTACCCCCCAGGCAACCGCGCCGCCGGCTCCGTCCGCGATACCTTCAGCGCCGGCGACGGCGGCGACGACGCCGGGAGGGCCGGGCGCCGGCGACGCCGCGGCTCCACCGGTGGGGGCAGCGTCCCCGCAGGGCCCGCCTGCTCCGGGCGCGGAGGCAAGGGTGGCGGCTTCCGGAGCGCAGCCCTCGAGCCCCGCGGCTCCCACCGGCACGGCCGCGACGCCTCCGGCCGGAGTGGCGCGCTCGAGCGCCAAGCGGTCGAGCGGCAAGAGCCGCTCCTTCGACGTGCTGAGCGAGCTCGAGAAGCTGCGGCGCGAAGCCATGCAGCCGGCCCATCCGGCCACCTCGACGCCGCAGACCGGCCAGCCGGCGCCAGCGAGCTCCCAGGCGGCGTCCGCGGCATCCTCCGGGTCCGCCCGCTCCAAGGCCGCCGCGACCAACGGCCGCGCCGAGCTGTCCCGCAACATCGAGATGACGCTCAAGCGCTCCGAGTTCGCCCGCGCCCGCCGCATCCTCTTGAGCTTCCAGGTCGAGGACGAGCAGCACCGGGTGGTCGACGCGGTGCACGACCTGCCGGTCGAGATCAAGGACACGGCCGATCTCGAGAAGCTGCTGCTGCGCTTCAACATCGCCTTGCACGCCAAGGAATGATGGCGCCATGGCGCATGGCGCGGATGATCCGCAGATGATCGCAGATGATCCACAGATGATCCTCGGCCTTTGCCGCTCCTCCGAAGGCCGCCGGCTGCCATGAGGTGTCCCTTCTGCTCCGAGAACCGCGACCGGGTCGTGGATTCGCGCGAGAGCCGCGACGGCGCCACCATCCGGCGGCGGCGCGAGTGCGTGAGCTGCGGGCGGCGCTTCACCTCCTACGAGCAGATCGACGACATCCCTTACATGGTGGTCAAGCACGACGGCTCGCGCGAGGAGTTCAGCCGCAAGAAGCTGCTCTCCGGCCTGCTCAAGGCCTGCGAGAAGCGGGCGGTCGCGACGCGCAGCCTCGAGGCGATCGTCGGCGAGGCGGAGGCCATGCTCCACGACCGCGAGGACCGGGAGATCAGCACGCGGGAGATCGGCGCCTTCGTGATGGAGAGGTTGCGGGAGCTCGACCAGGTGGCCTACGTCCGCTTCGCCTCGGTCTACCGGCGCTTCGAGGACCTGGACGCCTTCATGGACGTGCTCAAGACCCTGATCCAGCCTGGCGCCACCGCCGGCGCCGCCGGCAAGGAACCGCCAGCGGAATGACCGGGCGCTATGCGTCGCTGTACCTGCTGTCGCGTTTCCAGGCCGAGCTCGACCGCCTGCTGCAGGAGGCCATGGGGCTGCCGGAGAGCGAGATCGAGGCCGGCGAGTGGCAGCCTGCCGTCGACATCGTCGAGACCGGCGCGTCGATCCTGATCCTGGTCGAGGTGCCGGGGTTCTCGGCCGCCGATCTGACGGTGGAGGTCAAGGGCCAGCTGCTCGTGCTGTCGGGCCTCAAGCCGAAGCCGGCGCCCGGAGAGAACATCAAGTTCCATTGCCTCGAGCGCAGCCAGGGACGCTTCGGCCGCGAGATCCAGCTGTTCTGGCCGGTGAACAGCCATCGTGGCACGGCCCGGCTGGCCGAGGGTCTGCTCACCATCGAGTTCCCCAAGATCGCCGACAAGCGCCAGGCGGCTCGCCGCTTGCCGATCGAGGAGCTGCCCGAGGGCGGCCAGCCATGAACCGCCCGGACTCGCCGGACGAGGCGATCAAGATCCCCGACGTCCTGCCGGTGCTGCCGCTCAAGGACGCGGTCGTCTTCCCGTACATCATCCTGCCGCTGTCGGTCGGGCGCGACAAGAGCGTGCTGGCGGTCGACCGGGCGCTGGCCGAGAGCCGCGTGATCATGCTGGCGGCGCAACGCGACGGCGCGCTCGACAACCCCGGCGAAGGCGATCTGCACGAGGTCGGCACGGCGGCGGTCATCATGCGCATGCTGAAGCTGCCGGATGGCCGCATCCGCATCCTGGTGCAGGGGCTGGCGCGCGCCCGGGTCAAGCACATCAGCCAGCTGGAGCCCTACCTGCAGGCGAAGATCGAGCGCATCGAGGACGCTCCCGCCGCCGCCGGGACGATGGAGATCGAAGCCCTGGTGAGGAGCGTCAAGGACAGCCTCGACCGCGCCGTGACGCTGGGCAAGGGCATCTCTCCCGAGGTGATGGTGATCGCCGCCAACCTGCAGGAGCCGGGCCGGCTCGCCGACCTTGCCGCCAGCAACCTCGACCTCAAGCTCGCCGAGGCGCAGGACATCCTCGAGACCACCGACGTGGTGGCGCGGCTGCGCAAGGTGAGCGACCTGCTGGCGCACGAGATCCAGGTGCTCACCATGCAGCAGGAGATCTCCTCGCAGGCCCGCGGCGAGATCGATCGCAGCCAGCGCGAGTACTTCCTGCGGCAGCAGCTGAAGGCCATCCAGCAGGAGCTCGGCGAGGGCGAGGAGCTGGGCGAGGAGATCGCCCTGTATCGCCAGCTCGCCGACGAGAAGAAGCTGAGCAAGGACGGGCGCGAGGAGCTCGAGCGGCAGATCCGCCGGCTCGAGCGCAGCCACCCGGAGAGCGCCGAGACGCAGATCATCCGCACCTATCTCGACTGGCTGACGGCGCTGCCCTGGGAGACGCTCTCCGAGGACGACCTCGACCTCGCGCACGCGCAGCAGGTGCTCGACGACGACCACTACGATCTCGAGAAGATCAAGGAGCGGATCCTCGAGTACCTGGCGGTGCGCAAGCTCAAGCCGGATACGCGCGGCCCCATCCTCTGCTTCGTCGGTCCCCCGGGCGTCGGCAAGACCTCGCTCGGCCGCTCGATCGCGCGCTCGCTCGGCCGCCGCTTCGTCCGCCTGTCGCTGGGCGGGGTGCGCGACGAGGCGGAGATCCGGGGCCATCGCCGCACCTATGTCGGCGCGCTGCCGGGGCGCATCCTGCAGGGCATTCGCCAGGCGGGCACCAGCAACCCCGTCTTCGTGCTCGACGAGATCGACAAGATCGGCGCCGATTTCCGCGGCGACCCTTCGTCGGCGCTGCTCGAGGTGCTCGATCCGGAGCAGAACTGGAGCTTCGTCGATCACTACCTGGGCCTGGCCTACGATCTCTCTCGCGTGCTGTTCATCGCCACCGCCAACATGCTCGAGCCGATTCAACCGGCCTTCCTCGACCGCATGGAGGTCCTCCGGCTGACCGGCTACACCGAGGAAGAGAAGCTGCAGATCGCGGAGCGGCACCTGGTTCCCAAGCAGATGCGGGAGAACGGCGTCACCGCCGAGCACATCGCGTTCGCGCCCGACGGCATCCGGCAGGTGATCTCGGGCTATACCAAGGAGGCCGGGCTGCGCAACCTCGAGCGCGAGCTGGCGGCCATCTGCCGCAAGGTCGCGGTGCGGGTGGCGCGCGGCGAGACGACGCTGGTGACGGTGGGGCCGGCCCAGGTCGAGGAGTTCCTCGGCGCGCGCAAGCACTTCGCCGAGGAGCTGCTCGAACGCGACCGGGTGGGCGTCGCGACAGGTCTCGCCTGGACCGCGGCCGGCGGCGACCTGTTGTTCATCGAGGTGGTGGCGGTGCCGGGCAAGGGACAGCTGCTGCTCACCGGCCAGCTCGGCGACGTGATGAAGGAATCCGCGCAGGCGGCGCTCAGCTTTGCGCGCGCCTGGGCCGGCGCGCACGAGATGTCCCCGGATTATTTCGCCAAGCACGACATCCACATTCACGTGCCGGCCGGCTCGATCCCCAAGGACGGCCCCTCGGCGGGCATCACCATCGGCACCGCGATCCTGTCGGTGCTCACCGGCAGGCCGGTCAACCGGCGAGTGGCGATGACCGGCGAGATCACGCTGCGCGGCGACGTCCTGCCGATCGGCGGCCTCAAGGAGAAGGTGTTGGCCGCGAAGCTCGCGGGTGTCCACACGGTGATCGTTCCCAAGCTCAACCACCGCGACTTGACCGAGGTGCCGGAGACCATCAAGAAAGGTCTCACTTTCCATTTCGTCGAGCACATGGACGAGGTGCTCGAGCTGGCGCTGCTCGCTCCCGTGGTGCCGGTAGCGCCGGCGGCGCGAGCGCCCGACGCCGCGACGCCGCAGCTGCCGGCGGCCTCGCCCGCCGCCACGCGCCCGGAGAGAGCGCCGGCGACACCTCCCGCCGCCGCACGCCAGATCAAGCCGCCGGCCTCCGGCCGGCGCCAGATCAAGCCGCCGGTCTCCAAGCCGCCGGCGGCCGTGCGCTGACCGTCGATCCACGATTGGGCAAGTGGCCCGCGCGCTCCAAGGGGAAGACCGGCTGCTGCGCTGGCTCCGGCGCCAGCTCGATCGCTCGCCGCAAGCGCCTGGCGAGGCGCGAACGCCCGCGCCGCCGCTGCTTGGGGACGACGCGGCGGTCCTGCCCGCCCGCGGTCCGTTCGCCGTCACGGTCGACAGCCAGATCGCCGGCGTGCACTTCGTGCAGGGGCTGGACGCGGCGGTGATCGCCGAGCGGCTGCTGGCGGTCAATCTCTCCGACCTGGCGGCCATGGGAGCGACGCCGGAATACGCGTTCCTGGCCTTGACCGCGCCGCCCGAGCTCGATCACCGGCGTTTCTTTCGCGCGCTGCTCGCGGCCTGCGCCCGTCACCGCATGCGGCTCGCCGGCGGCGATCTCTCACGCGGCCCCGGCGCCGGGAGCACGCTGGTCGCGACGCTCACCGTGCTCGGCGGCCATCGCCGCGGTGCACGCTGGTTGCGGCGCTCCGGCGCGTCGCCGGGCCAGCTGCTGTGGCTCGGCGGCACCATCGGCGAGTCGGCGTCCGGGCGCCTGCTGATGGGAGCCGGCGCGCGCTTCGCCTCGGGACGCGTGGTGCTGCCGGCGGGTTGGGCGGGCTGGGAAAGCCGGCGTGGGCTGGCGGCCACGGCGCGGCGCGCGGTGCGCCGCCACCTGCTGCCGCGGCCGCAGCTGGCGCTCGGCCAATGGTTGGCAAGGCAGACCGCCGGAGGGGCGATCGACGTGTCGGACGGCGTCGCCCGCGATCTCCACCGGATGTGCGGCGAGAGCGGCGTCGGGGCGCGCATCGAGGCCGCGTCGCTGCCGTTCGCGGCCGGTTTTCACGCGCTATGCGCCGCGCTCGCGGTCGCACCGGGCGAGCTGGCGCTGGGCGGCGGCGAGGACTACGTCTTGCTGTTCACGCTTCCCGCCGGCCTCGAGCCGCCGGCGCGATTCGGCTGCCGCCGCATCGGCGTCGTCACCTCCGGCCGGCGGCTGTCCCTCGTCGCGCACGGCAAAGCCAGCGAGCTGCCGCCCGCCGGCTGGGATCACCTGGACGGCAAGAGAAATTGAAAACCCCGGCCCGCTTGCATGCGGACCGGGATCGAGGAACGTCGCGGCGAACGTCGCGGCAGGTGGCGAGCGGCGCGATTGCTGCTATCCCCGCCGGCTGCCGGTCACTGCCGGCCGGCGCCGGTCACCGCAGCTTCTGCAGCCCCTTGACCAGGTCGCCGAACCGCTTCTCGACGTCCTGCCGGAACCTCTCGAGATCGCGCACGCGCTGGACCAGGACCGCTTCGAGGCGTGCGGCGACGCCGCTCGCGGCCGACTTCGGCGGACGTCCACGCCGCGCCGTGCCAGGCGCTGCCTTCCGGCCTCCACCCGCCCGGCGGCCGCCACGGCCGCTCTCCTGGCGCAGGCTGCGGAACACCTCCACCGCCTCGGGATAGAAGCGTCGCGCGCGGCCCTTGCCCGCGTGCGGCAGGCGGTTGGAATAGAGACGGACGTAGCGCACCAGGGTCGGATAGGAGATGCCGGTGGTCTTGCTGATCTGGGTCAGGGTGAGCAGACCCTCGGTCTTGCTGCGACCCGCCGCGCGGCGAGCGGCGGCGGCGCGGCCCAGGCGGCCCGCACCGGCGGCACGGCGGCCGGAGCCGGGCGGACGGCCGACGCGGCCACGACGCACCGGCAGGGCGCGGCGGCCCGCGGCGGCCTTACGCGGACGGCCGGGCGGACGGCCGGGCTTACGGCCGGGCGGACGGCCACGGCGGGCGGGCGTCGCGGGCTGGACCTTGCGCGGACGGCCAGGGCGGCGGCCGGTCTTGGCGGCGGCTCTCGCGGGCTTCGCGGCGCGGGCCGCGGCCGGCCTGCCGCGTCTACCGCTGCCGGCGCCGGCGGCGCGTGCGCCGGCGGGCCTGCCTGGACGGCGCTTCGGGGTCGCGCTCGCTCGACCGGAGCCCGTGGCGGCGGCATTCTTGCGCGGCCGGCCGCGCCTGCCGGCGTTCTCGCTGCGGAGCTCCGCGAAGACCGGCAGCGCATGCTCCGGATAGCGCTGCTTCCGCCCGGCGCCGACCGATGGGAGGCGGTCCTGATATGTCTTCTTGTAACGTTGCAGGGTCGGCATCGAAATGCCGGTGCGCTGCGAGATCTCGGACAAGGTGAACAGCTTCTCTTCGGCGGGGGCTTGCTGGTCCGGCGTCTGGGGCTCTGCCATGTCTGTCTTCATGCCTCCTCTGCTGGTAATGGGGACGAATGCCCGAGAACTGGATGTGGTCGTCTTAACAAAACGTCGTCATTATCAAATGACCGCCGCCATATGTCAATAGTTGCAGCGGCCTGCCACCATGCTGGCGCGGCGGCCCTGCCGCCCCGCCAGGAAAGTTTCGTTCTAGTCAACCGCCGATACTGACATTGACGCCGTTCGCTTCGATCAAGGTCTCGGCGCGGTTGCCAAGGCGGGCCGGGCCGCGCCGTGATCGAAGCGCTGCAGCGGACGGCCCACGGCCTTGCGATCAGCCTGGGCGCCCGGCGCCGGATTGACGTAGAATTCGCGTATGGACAACCTCGAGAAGACCTCGCTCTATGCCGGCGTCCTGCGCGACCTGGAAGCCGTGCTCGCGGGCATCGCCGACGACGTGACAGCGATGGCCACCTGTGCTTGCCTGCTGCATGAGCGGCTGCCGTATGCGAGCTGGACCGGTTTTTATCGCGTGGTGGCGCCGGAGCTGCTGCGCGTCGGCCCTTACCAGGGACCGCTCGGCTGCCTTGAAATTACCTTCGGCCGCGGCGTCTGCGGCGCGGCCGCCAGGCTGCGTGCGACGCAGCTGGTCGACGACGTCGATCGTTTCCCGGGTCACATCGCCTGCGATGCCGCGGCACGCTCGGAGATCGTGGTGCCGATCTTCGACGGCGGCGGCGAGCTGATCGCAGTGCTGGACATCGATTCGCATCAGCCTGCTGCCTTCGACCAGGAAGACCGGACCGGGCTCGAGCTGATCGCCGGCAGGCTGCGCGCCTATCTCGCGAGCGGCCGCGCCGCGCTACGTTAGCTCGGGCGGCGCCGTCAACCATCGCACGACAAGAGATGCGGGATGCAGCGGCGCCGCTGAATGGCAGCCTGGACCGGGGATCAGCCAACTGATCGAAGCGTAGCTTCCGTGTTCAACGCAATCCCAGCTGACGTACCAGGTAGGAGAGCGCCTGCCGGGATATCCCCAGGCGCCGCGCCGCTTCTGCATGGTTGCCCGCCGCCGCGGCGATCGCTTCGACGACGAGCTGGCGGCGCAAGCTCTCGACCTGTCGATGATAGGAGCCGGCCGCCGCGGGCGGCACGGCGCCGCTCTCCCCGGAGCGATGGGAGGCGGCGGCAGCGTCCGCCGGCGGCGCGCTCTCGGCGGCGCGCGGCAGCTCGAGATGCTCCGGCTGAATGATGCCGCCGCCAGCCAACGCCGCCGCCAAACGCAACACGTTCTCGAGCTCCCGCACGTTGCCAGGCCACGAGTGGGCGCGCAGGCGATCGCGAGTGGCGGCTGCCAACCGCGGCGGCGGCCGGTGCCGGGAGAGGAAGAGGTCCGCGAGCTGCAGCACGTCGTCGCCGCGTTCGCGCAGCGGCGGCAGGTCCACGGCACCGACCTTGAGCCGATAGAAAAGATCTTCTCTGAAGGTGCCGCCGGCGACCGCCCGCTCGAGATCGCGGTGGGTGGCGGCCAGCACCCGCACGTCCACCCGGCGCGGCAGGCTCTCTCCCAGGCGCCGCACCTCGCTCTCTTGCAGCACCCGCAGCAGCAGCCCTTGCGCGCCGAGCGGCAGATCGCCGATCTCGTCCAGCAGCACGGTCCCGCCGCGCGCCGCTTCGAAGACGCCCACGCGGTCGCGATCGGCGCCGGTGAAGGCGCCGCGAACGTGCCCGAACAGATCCGAGAGCTGCAGCGATTCGGCGAGCGCCGCGCAGTTGACTGCCACGAACGGACCGTGCGCGCGGGCGCTGGCGCGATGGATCTCGCGCGCCGCCAGCTCCTTGCCGGTGCCGCTCTCGCCGCGGATCAGCACCGGGATGTCCGCCGTGGCGACGCGGGCGAGCCGCGCCACGGCGGCGCGCAAGCTCGGACTGGAGCCGACCAGGCTGCTGGCCGGGCCGCGGGGGCGGATCTCCTCGCCGGCCTTCCGATCCTGGCCGGCGTCGGGGGCATCGGGGTCATCAGAGCCACGGAGCGGGGGCTCGTTTCCGGCCACCGGCCGCGGGCCGCCGCCACCGTCCGCGAGGTCCCGGACGGCGAGGGCGAAGCAGGCGGTGAGAGCGGGATCGAGCTGGCGGCCGTGCAGCTCCAGGCGGCCGGCCGGCAGGTCGGCGGCCAGCAGGGCCGGCGCCGGCGATGGATCGCCGCCGGCCGGCGTCTCGCGCACCTCCCCCGCCGGGATCCACGCGAGCCGCGCATCCGGATCGCCGGATCGCCGCAGCAGGGCGGCGATGGCGCGCAGGTCGCCGGCAGGCCGCGCGGCATAGGCGGCGAGGGCCCGCCAGGGACCTGCTTCGCGGCTTTCCAGCCACTCCGCCATGCCGGCGGCGCCCACCCTCCGCAGAGTGGCGATGGCCGGGCGCCGCCAGGCGGCGGGGGCGAGCAGCGCGCCGGCCGCCGCGCGCTCGAGATCGAAGACCAGGCGTGCCGCGCGGTAGGGCTCGAGCCCCGCCAGCGCCTCCCAGGTGTCGACCGGCACCGGCTCACCCGCGAGCGCCGCCTGCCACAGCGCGCGCAACGGCGGACCCAGGGCGGCCGCGGCCCGCAGCGAGGCCGGACGGTCTCCGGCATGGGCCCAGAGGGCGGGGCGCTCCTCGGGCTCGAGCTCGGCGACCGCTTCGCCGCCGGCGAGCGCCAGCTCGGCCGCCGCCTCGGACGGCCGCGCCAACCAGCCGAGAGCGCGGGCGTTCAGCACCGCCAGCACGCCGCGCCGCCATCGCGACCGGCGGCGTTCGAGACGCGCGACCGCGGCACGGCAGAGGGCGGCGGCTTCCGCGGGCCGCCCGAGCACCAGCTCGAGGCGCGCCCACAGCTCCGTGTCCTGCGTGAGCCCGCGCAGGTTGCCGCCGCTGCGGTTCTCCGCCGTCGATCGCGCCAGGATCTCGCGCACGCCGGCGGTGCGCCCGCGACGCAGCCGCACCTCCGCCAGGTTGTGCAGCGCGAGCGTCGTCCGCCGCGGACCGTCACAGCCGCCGAGCAGCCGCTGCGCGTGCAGGAAGGCCCGCTCCGCCCGGGGCAGATCGCCGGTCTGCACGCGGCCGATGCCGAGGTCGTTCCACAGCGCCGCGGCCTCGTCGTTGGCGAGGTGGCGCCGCCCGCACCGCAGCGCCAGCCCCAGGTGCTCGACCACCGCCGCGCCATCGCTCCCCGTCATCGCCCGCAGCCCGCGGGCGTGGTGCCATCGCCAGAGCGCCTGGACGAGGGACCCGGAGCCGGGTTCCGCGCCCGCCGCCGGAACGCCGCCGCCGTCGAAGAGCGCGGCGCGGGCCGCCTCCAGCGGCGCATCCATGCCGGCGAGGTCCTGGCGGTCCCAGGCCGCCACCGCGGCCACCAGGAACGACCGTGCGCGTTCGGAGCGCGAGGCCGGGCGAGCCGCGGCCTGGGCGCGGCGGACCCAGAGCGGCACATGGTTCGGCTCGCCGCTGTTGGCGAAGATCCGCACCGCCATCTCCGCCGCTTCGATCGCCATGCCCGGCGCCAGCGGCAGCTCCGCCAGCCGGCGCAGCGTCGAGCGCGCCGCACCCAGGCGGCCGAGCTGCTGCTGGCAGCGCGCGCGGAGGAGACGGGCAGCCGGCGCCCGGCAGGCCGCCAGCGTTCCGAGGGCGGCGTTGAAGCGTCCGAGACCGGCGAACGCGGCGGCAAGCTCCAGCCGGGCTGTCTCGGACACCGGGGCATTCAGCCGCGCGGCCGCGATCCGTGCCCGCCAGGCCGCCGGAGTGCCGGCGGCCTGCCGCGCAGCTGCAGCCCGGGATGGCGCCTCCGCTACCGGCGGCGCCGCGCCCCCTTCCCACCAGTCCCGAGCGTCCGCTCCAGCCAGCCGGGCAGCGAGCTCGGCCTTGCCGGCGCCAGCCGCCAGCAAGCGCGAGCGGCTGGCGCTCGGGCCCGCCACCCAGAGGCGATCGCCGGCCGGGCCGAGCAGCTCTCCGGCCAGCGACTGACGCGCCGCGGCGAAGCTGGACATCCAGAGGAAGGGCGCGGCCGTAAGGATTTGCCCGACCGCTTCATCCGCGGGCAACGGCACCAGCGGCTGCCACCACTCGGCGAGCAGCTCCCGCGCCGCTCGCCGGGCCTCGCCGCGGCCGGCGAGCAGGCCGGATCCCGGGGCGGCCCCTCCCTCACCGGCCTCGCAGCTCCAGGCCGCCGCGCCGGGATCGCCGGCCGCGGCGCCCGCCGCCCCGTACAGCCGCAGCAACAGCTCCCGCAGCTGCTCCTGGGCCGGGCGCGGCGAGCGTCCCGGCGCCGCCTCGCGCGCCGGCAGCGCCAGCCGGCCGCCAGCCGCGACGCGAGCCTCCGCCCATCCCCGCGGCAGACACCAGGCGGCACGCTCGAGCAGCGACAGCAGCGCCGCGCCCTCGAGCAGCACGGCGAGCCGCTGCCGATCGGTCAGCCGCGCCGCCGCCAGCGGCGCTGCCGCCGCCCATTCGTCAGGCGCCCCGAGGGTCGGATGCAACACCCGCGTGGCGTCGCTCATGCCCCGGGAGCCGGTCGACGGGACATCGGAGGCACTAGCCCAGCAGCCCCAGGAAGTCTTGCCAGAAGGCGGGATAGGACTTGGCGACGACCTGTGGCGATTCGACCAGCACCCCCGGCCGGCGCAGGCCGACCAGGGCCAGGCTCATGGCGATGCGGTGATCGCCGTGGGCGTCCACCGCGACAGGGTCGTCGGGCGGCGGCGCCTGCCACCAGGTGCCCTTGACGTCGAGCCGGTCGGCCCCCTCCTCGACCTCGGCCCCCAGGCGGCGCAGCTCGGTCGCCATGGCAGAGAGGCGATCGCTCTCCTTGAGGCGCAAGTGGGCGACGTTGCGGATGCGGGTGGTGCCGCGCGCGAACGGCGCGAGCGCCGCCAGGGTCGGCACCTGGTCGGGCATGGCAGAGAGATCCGCCTCGATGGCCCGCAGGGGGCCGCCGCGCACCGCGACCTCGTCGCCGCTCCAGGCCACCTCCGCACCCATCCTCGCCAGCAGCTCCAGGAAGCGCCGGTCTCCCTGCGGCGAGTCGGCGGTGAGGCCCTCGAGCTGCACGCTGCCGCCGGTGAGAGCGGCCGCGGCGGCCGGGTAGCAGGCCGCGGAGGCGTCGCCTTCGACGCGCAGCCGGGCCGGCGGTTGCAGCCCGGGGATGACGCGGTAGCGCAGCGTCCCGCCAGCGGCCGGGAGCGTCTCGATACGACCGCCGCAACGCCGGGCGGCGGCCAGGGTGACCTCGACATAGGGGGCCGAGGTGAGGGCGGTCACCTCGACGGTGAGCGGCTTCGGCGCCGCCAGCCCGGCCATCAGCAGGGCGGACAGGAACTGGCTGGATTCGCCGGCGTCGAGACCCGTGACGCCGCCGCCCAGCGTGGCGCCGGCGATCTCGAGCGGCACGCGGCCCGGGGCGCCGAGGTAGCCGACCTCCGCCCCCAGCCGGCGCAGCGCCTCGACCAGCGGCCCGACAGGACGCTCGCGAAGCCGCGCCACCCCGTCGAGGAGCCAGCGCCCCGGCAGCGCCGCCAGCGAGGCGATCAGGAAGCGCAGCATCGTGCCGGCATTGCCGCAGAAGATCTCGACCGGCGGGTAGGGTCCCCCACCCCCAGGCGGCGCCAGCCCGATCTCTTCCTCGGGCCGCTCCTCGACCGTCCAGCCGCAGCGGGCGAGCGCGGCGAGGAACAGGCGGGTGTCCTCGGCCAGCAGCGGCCGCTCCACGATCAGCGGCCGGCGGGCCAGCAGCGCCAGGTTGAGGTAGCGATGCGTGATGCTCTTCGATGGCGGCACCCGCACGCGGCCGTGCGCGGGCCGTCCGCTGGGGATCGCCTGCGCCATCGCCATCGCCATCGCCCGCACCTCAAGGGACGTCGAAGACGAGCCCGTCATAGCCGAACTCGACCCCGGGAGGCAGCGCCACCGCCGGGGAACCGTGATCGATCTCGTGAGCGAGATGCGTGAGGAAGGTCTGCGCGGCGCCGATCCGCGCCGCCACGCCCACCGCCTCGGACACCGAGAAGTGCGTCGAGTGCGGGCGATAGCGCAGCGCGTCCAGGATCAACACCTCGACCCCGTCCAGCAGCTCGAAGCTCTGCTCGGGAATCACGTTGCAATCGGTGACATAGGCGAAGTTGCCGAACCTGTAGCCGTAGACCTCGAGCTCACCATGCCAGACCGGGATGGGGACGACCTCCTGGCCGAGCAGGGCGAAGTTTCCCTTCACCTCGATCAACTCGAGCTGCGGCTTGCCGCCCCCCGCCTGGCCCTCCTCGAACACGTACGCGAAGGTGCGGCGCAGCGCCCGCAGCGTCGCCGCCGAGCCGTAGCAAGGGATCGGCGAGCGCTGGCGGAAGTTGAAGATGCGGACCTCGTCGAGGCCGAAGACGTGATCGGCATGGGCGTGGGTGAACACCACCGCGTCCACCCGCGGCAGGCCGAAGCGCAGCGCCTGCTCGCGCAGGTCGGTCGGGGTGTCGACGAGCACCACCTGGCCGTCCTTCTCCAGCTTGAGTCCCGGCCGCCAGCGCTTGTTCCGAGGGTTCTCGGAGGTGCAGACGGGGCAGGTGCAGCCGATCACCGGCACTCCCGTCGAGGTGCCGCTGCCCAGCATCGTGACACGGAGCGACATGGCGCCGGCAGTCTAGCAGCCGGACCACGCCCCGGGCGCCGGGTGCAAGGACGGGCGGCTCGGGAACTCAGGGCCTTTACGCCGATCGAGGGAAACGTTTACTCTCCGGACTACTGACAATGCGTATGGACGAAACTGCAATTCAGGGGCTTGAATCAGGCGCATCGGCGCGCTTCGTCCCAGATGGTGCCACTCTTGAGGAACCGCGGTTCCCGCGACCGGCCATGACGGCCGCGCGCGAGGGTCGCCAGGAGGAGTGTTTCGCCATGCCCCGCAAGAACCGTTGCAGAGCTCTCGTCCTAGTCCTTGCCCTGCTGGTCTGCCTCGCAGGCCAGGCTGCGGCCGCCATGCCCGCGATGGGCTCCCGGGCGGCCGCCAACGCTTCGACCGGAGGTGACCTCCTGAGTGCCGTCTGGGAATGGCTTGCCGACAAGTGGGCCGCCCTCGGACACGTGATCGCGGCTCCGGCTGGGCAGGCGCCGGGGGTGTGGGAGAAAAGCGCATCCGGTGCCGATCCCAACGGTGGCTGTGCGCACCCGGCGCCGCAAGACCCGACGCAACCCTAGACTTTCCTGCCGGTTAGGTAGCTGTGTCGCTGGTGGCCCGAGCTTGGGGGAGATTCTCTGAGGGAGGCGCCGGTTCACCGAACCGGCGCTTTCCGGTCACTTCTTTGTCCCGCTTTGGCCTCTCCGCGTAACCTTTCCTTAATAGAAGTGGTACTCTGGCTACCACTGTCATGGCCGTATCGAAGGCATCCAGGGTCTGCCTCCCCTTCGCGAGGCGCCCCGGAGCAGGTTCTCGGCAGGGCAGGCGCTTGAGAAATGTCCTCGAACGGTGTGAAATGTTCAGGGGGGCGATGACCGGTGAAGATTCACCCGAGCGATTTAATGCTTGAAGAGATGCTGCTCTCGCTGCGCGGCGAGAGGCAGCGCCTCATGGCCCACCTCGCCAGCTGTCCCGCTTGCAGGTTGCGGCTTGGTGGGCTGTCGGGTGGCTTCTCATGCCTCGACGACCTCCTGAAGAATGTCTCCGGAGCGCTCAGCACAGGGGTCCTGCGTCTATCACACCTGCCGCCGCGCCGTTCCACCGCTGCGGTCGATTACGGAGCGGCCATCGAGAGGAGCGAGCAGAGGTACCTCGAGCATGCCCGAGAGCTTCATCGGGAGAGGACGGAAGCCCCGGGCCTCTTGGCCGATCTGCTCGCGCACAACCGGGAGAGGCGCATGCTCCTGCTGGCCAACTCCTCGCGGTTCCAGACCTGGGGTCTTCTCGAGACGATCCTGGAGCAGAGCTGGGAAAGGCGTGGTGTCAGCCGCGTGCAGTCCGAGGATCTGGTCGACCTCGCCATCCACCTCGCGCCGCACCTCTCGGTCTCCTACTACCAGCGCGAGCTCATCGCGGACTTGCAGGCCCGCGCCTGGGGCTACAAGGGGAACTTTCGTCGCATGGCCTCGGACTTCGCCGGGGCCGAGGAAGCATTTCAAATCGCCTATTCTCACCTCAAGCAGGGCACCCGCGAACCCCTCGAGCGCGCCATCTTCCTGGACCTCAAGGCCTCCTTGCGCGGTACGCAGCGGCGCCTCGAGGAGGCGAAGAGACTGCTCCGACGGGCCATCACGATCTTCCTCCACCACGGTGACGACCATCGTGCCGGCAAGAGCTTGGTCAGCCTGTCATTGATGCACAGCAACGCCGGCGAGATGGAACAGGCGATCGCTGTGCTGCAGAGATCTTTGGGATTGATCGATCCCAGCCAGGATGAACGCCTCTTGTTGTGTGCATGGCACAACCTCATCGATTATTTGACGACGATGGGGCGCTACATCGAGGCTCAGGGGACCTACCGCAAGGCTCGGCCCCTTTATCATAAGTACTCGGAGGACTGTGAATACGGCGCGCGTCGCTTGTGGCTCAAGGGAAGGATCGCCCGCGGCCTGGGCCAGGCCATGGAGGCCGAGACCCTCTTCATGTCAGCACGCGAGCGCTATCTGACGGACAATGTTCCCTACGAGGCGGCCCTGGTGTCGATGGAGTTGGCGGTCCTCTATGCCGATCAGAACCGGACGGCCGAGCTCAAGCGACTGGCAACCGAGATGCTGTCCATCTTCAGTTCGCGGAATGTCCATCGAGAGACCCTCGCCGCGCTGATGTTCCTCAAGCAGGCGGTCGACGCCGAGCGGTTGACCATCCAGACAGTGGCGGGCATCACCAGCTTCCTGGACCGGGCCGCCAGCGACCCCACCCTCAAGTTCGAAGCGCCTGTCTAGCCTGCCGCCGCCGGCGCAGGCACCCCCGCAGCCTGCCCTGCTCTTGATTCAGTTCTGATCGGCGCCCTTTTCGCCCGAGGCTGCCTCGGGCACCGGCAGCCACTCCATCGCCCGGGTCTTGAACCAGGCCTCGAGGAGGCGGACTTCTCCTCCGGGCACCGGCCAGGCCCGGGCGACGTGGAAGTGGCCCAGGAGGAGGACGTCGTGGCCTTCGGCGAGGCGGCGCTCGGCGTAGCGGCGGATGGCGGCCTCGGGGAGGCGGCGGCGGTGCCTGAAGTTGGTGCGGGAGAGGCGGCGCTCGGTGGAGCTGACGAGGCGGCGGGCGAGGGCGGCGGGGATGCGGCTGGCGAGAAAGCGGCTGAAGCCGCTCTTCGCGAGGCGCCGCCAGCCGCGGTACTGCCAGTCGTCCGCGACCAGGCCGTCGCCGTGGACGGCGAGGTAGCGCACGCCGCCATCCTCGAAGGCGATCTCGGACGCCACCTCGTCGAAGGCATCGGCATAGGGGCTGCCGGCGAGGAAGAAGTCGCGGTTGCCTTCGACGTAGTCGATGCGCAGGCCGCGGCGCCGCAGGGCGCGGAGGGCGGCGACCACGTCCGCGATGTCCGCGGTCTCGAAGCGCCCCAGGCCCACCCACGCCTGGAAGAGATCCCCCATCACCACCAGGCGGCGGCAGCCGGCGTCGGGCAGGGCCGCGAGCTGCCGGACGAGCGGCCCCGCCGGACCGCCCGGCCCGCTCAGATGGGCGTCGGCGAGCAGCGCCACGAGTCGGCGCGGTCGCGAAGCTCCTGGGCCTTCCATGCTTCCGGGTTGCCGGTGGGGGTCAGAGGATGGACAGCTTCTGCCTGGTCGCGCTCTGCCGGGCCACCTCGTCGACCACCGCTTCCGCGACATGGCGGAAGGCGTCGGCGTGCGGCCCCTGGGGCTCGGCGACCACGATCGGCACGCCGCTGTCGCCGCCGAGGACGATCTTGGGATCGAGCGGGATCGCCCCCAGGAAGGCGGTGCCGAGGAACTTGGCGGTCCGCTCGCCGCCGCCCTTCTTGAAGACGTCGGTGACCTCGCCGCAGTGCGGGCAGACGAAGGACGACATGTTCTCGACGATGCCGATCACCGGCACGTTGACCTTCTTGAACATGGCCAGCCCCTTGCGGGCGTCGATCAGCGCGACGTCCTGGGGAGTGGTCACGATCACCGCGCCGGCGAGCGGCACCTTCTGGGTGAGGGTGAGCTGCGCGTCGCCGGTGCCGGGCGGCAGGTCGAGGATCAGGTAGTCCAGCCTTCCCCACTCGACGTCGCCGAGCATCTGCTCGAGGGCGCGCGTCACCATCGGCCCGCGCCAGATCACCGGCGTGTCGGCGTCCAGGATGAAGCCGAGCGACATCAGCAGGATGCCGTACTTGTCGAACGGCACGATGCGGTTGCCGGAGATGATCGGCTTCTCCTGGATCCCGAACATGGTCGGCACCGAAGGGCCGTAGATGTCGCCGTCCAGGAGCCCCACCCGGTGACCGAGCTGCGCCAGGCGCACGGCCAGGTTCGCCGCCACGGTCGACTTCCCGACGCCGCCCTTGCCGCTGGCCACCGCGACCATGTGCCGGACCCCGGGAGCGAGGTTCGGGTTCTGCGACGTCGCCCGCTGCGCCGCCGGGTCCTGCCCGGCGGGCGCCGCCGGCCGCTGCATCTGGATCGCCACGCGGGCGCCGCCCGCCCCCGGCACCGCTCGCACCGCGCGCTCGGCCTCCGCCCGCACCTTCTCCGCGGCCTCCGGATTGTGGGTGGCCATCTGCAGGCTCACCTCCACCTCGCCGCCATCCGACACCTTGACGTCATGCACGAACCCGAAAGAGACGATGTCCCGGCTCATCCCCGGGAACCGCACGGCCTTCAGCGCCTCCCATACCTTCGCCTCTAAGTCGTTCGCCATTGTCTCGGAGTCCTGTCTCGCTGTCTCTCAGAGGCTTCCGTGGGTGTTGGGAAGTGGCGATAAAGAGTACCACGCGGGTCTGGAATCATTCCTCGGCCACCTCGTCGACATCCCCCGCGCTCATGCCGGCCAGCTCGGCCAGCTGCCGCCGCACCTCCGCGATCAGCTGGCGCTTGCGGCGGATGCCGTAGTCCGTCACCGTGATCGGCGCCCCGAAGCGGACCTCGACGGTTCCCGGCCGGATCGACCACCGCCGCGGCGCCTGCACGGCGCGCGTGCCGCGGATGCCCACCGGCACGATCGGCAACCCGGTGCGCAGGGCGAGCAGGGAGCCGCCACGCTTGAACGGCAGCAAGGTGTCGCCGGTCGACCGCGTCCCTTCCGGGAACAGCAGGATCGAGCCGCCGGAGCGCAGGCGCTGCTCGGCCGCGGCAAACGACTGCCGCGCCGACGCCTTGTCGGCGCGGTCGACCGAGACGAACCCGGCGGCGGCCAGCGCCCAGCCGAAGATCGGGATGCGGAACAGGCTCTGCTTGGCGACCAGCCGGAAACGCCCCGGCACGGCGAGGAGCACCGCCGGGATGTCGAACAGGCTCTGGTGGTTGGCCAGGTAGATGTAGCTCGTACCCGGGTCGAGCCCGGCGCCGCGCCGCACCGTCAGGCGCACGCCGCTGATACGCAGCAGGCCGGCCGACCAGAGCCGCGTGACCGCCAGCGACCAGCGCCCGCGCGGCGGCAGCCAGCTGACGGCGATCGTGGCGATCCCCAGCACCAGGCTGGCGACGACCAGGTACAGATTGCCCGCCACCGTGGCAAGCGCCTTGCTGACGAACGTCGCCGGACCACGGGTCCCGGGGTTGGATGCGCTCAATGGGCTGCCCTCCCCCTCCTCCTAGAGTGGTGGCTGGCATTATCGGCATAATCGACATCTTTGGCCATGAATCGTGTCCTACAACGCCGTGTGTCCCGCCTCACTTTCCCTCC